>Ga0326514_10000064_pt1 | contig 62389 bp, 95 predicted proteins | sample 3_2548_0518_D_FD_203653 | JGI IMG/M metagenome (GOLD analysis project Ga0326514, IMG submission 203653) | Bovine rumen microbial communities from UC Davis, California, United States - 3_2548_0518 | ecosystem: Host-associated > Mammals > Digestive system > Stomach > Rumen | place: USA... | reverse complement strand
AAAGAAAGCCCGTCGTTATGGTGAAAGGCCACAACGACGGGCTTTTCTCTGTCTTTTTGCCCTTGCACTATATGCGTTTTGCCTCCCCTCAAAGTGCATATAGCGCACATGGGGAACCGCTGCGACATGTGGGACGTGGTCAGTTTGACCACGCGTCTGGGGCTTGACAGCTCCTCGGGGTTTGTGATAGAATGTGTGCGTGTGATAGGATCCTTGTGATTCCAGCTGTGTGGAGAAGCCGCCCGCGTCCTTGCGACGTAGGCGGCTTCGTCTTTGCTGCTTTCGTTTATTCCTGCTCCCATTCCCCTTCGTCCTCGAGTTCGTTTGCTATGATCTCCAGCCACTCCTCCAGCTCCTCCATGCTGCCGCATTCAAAGCGGGGAAAGCCCATCGCGTTGCCGGGGGTGCCGTCTCCGTGGGCCGTCAGCCAGCAGCTCTCGTCGGTCACCACGAATCTCCCCTTGTAGCCGAACAGGAGGGCTGTGCTGTACTCGGTGCCGACCTCGAAATAGTCGAGCGCCATCTTCGCTCTCGGGCTGAACTCGAAGGGGAACTCGTACTCGACGGCGGTGTGCTGGGCTGCCGGGTCGTTTTTGTCGATCGCGCTGTGCAGCTGCTCCTCGCAAGGCTTGAGCGTGTATTCCTTCATGGTGGCGTCTCTCCTCTCTCTATGGCCTGTCTCAGACCGTCTCGGTGTCGATCCTGTCGACCGTGATCGTCCGCTCGGTGCCGCCGAGCCGGAGGGTGTGGTAGATGTCCTTGTCCTCGGTGTTCTCCCCAGCGTAAACTGTCACGTACTCGTTGTTGGCTTCTTCGACCTGGTATCCGTTTTCTTCCAGCTCCTCGGTCAGGTCTTCCAGTCTGCCGTACCAGCCGTGCTTGAATTCGTGGATGTCCTTCATCTCTGCGTCTCTCCTCTCTCTCAGATCGCCTCGGCTTCGCCAAGGTTGTAATATTTGCTCGTGCCGTTCAATACGTCCCGGAGGGTGCTTTTGATGTAGGGGTCTGCGTAGCCGGCGACCGCCCAGTCTTCAAATGCTACCCTGCCGACCGTACCGCTGATGTCCCATCCAGTCCGATAGCCGCTGCGCTTCTCGATGATGACCTCCAGGCCGCTGCGCTTGTAGTGGACGCCGGTGATCCTGGTGCCGACCGGGAGGCTCTCCAGCTGCTTCCCGTTTTCCTTCATGGCTTCCTTGACGCTGATCTTCATGGTGTTTCGCTCCTCTCTGTTTGTGTATATTATACTACTTTACAGACGCAAATGCAATAGTAAAATCAGGCACATTGGCAGATTTCATACAAACGACATAAACAAAAAAACACCCGCGGGAGCGGGTGGAAGGTGTGACCGATGGGTCTATTCTGCCGGGGCTTGGGACGTCTCCTCCTCGGGCTGCTGGGTGTCGGCGTCGGAGGTTTCCTGCTTCTGGGCCGCTGCCTCCGCTGCTGCTGCCGCCTCCGCGGCCAGGCGGGCTTCCTTGATGGCCTTGCGCTGCTTGTGATACTGGTATCCGTACTTGAAGCCGATGTAGTCGCCGGTCTTGATGCGGGCGTCCTCGTAGGGTTCGTCTTCGTCGATGAACCAATCCCGCCCGATCTTCCTGGCGGTCTGGAAGGTCCCGCGCTGGGCCTTTTGCCTTGCAACGGCTGGGTTCTTCCCCAGCCGCTCCGCGTATTCCTTGAGCGTGATCATTCCCATGCTGTGCTGCGCCTCCTATCGGATTATATTATACTTCTTTCGCGTCGGCGTGTCAAATGGCCGCCGGGTGTGTAAAGTCCGGCGGCCTGTCGGTCATGCTGCCCGGTGGGTGTCGGCGTATGCCTTGCACCTCTCATCGTTGCGGGCCGTGATCTCCCGCATCAGCTTGAGCTTGTCGGTGGTGGTCATGGCTGCTCTCCTCCACTCAGTCGCCGTAGGCGAGGATCTGCCAGAAGCCGTCCCGGTCCTGCAGCTTGTCGATGAACTTCGCCCGCGCCTCCGCGGTCTTGAAGCTCTTTCGCTTCGTCTTGAAAGCTCCCCGTGTCGTGATTTCCTGCCATGCGATCTCGAACATTGTGTGTGATCCTCCTCTGTGTATATTCCAGCCCGGTGTGTGGTCCGGGTTGTTTATGCGACCGTCCTCTCCTGGCTCTTGGTCATCACTGTCTTCTCCTCGCCATTGCCAGCCCTGTCTGCCGGGTGGCTTCTTCCTCGGTCCAGCGCATCAGCCCCTCGGTCGGAATCAAAACCTTCCGGCCCGCACGGAAATGAGGAAGCGGGTTGTCGGCGCGACGCATCCAGGCGTCAAGGGTGGGGAGCGAGACGTTCAATGCTTTCGCTGCCTCGTTGCGTGTGTAAGTAACCTTCTTGTTGGTGTTTGTGGTATTCTCCATGATCTGCTCCTTTCTGCCCGGATTGGAGGCTCCGGGCTGGCCTGTCCGTTGTTTACTGTTCCACAGTCTCCCAGGGCGTGACCTCTCGGGCTTCTATCCTATACGTTGGCACCTTCTTGCGGAACTCGGCGGGCCAGCGCTTGTTATATGCTGCGTACCAGTCGGGCTGTGCTGCGATCCAGTTTTGTGCGTCCTCCAGCTCGTGGAACGGTTGAATTACCCTGCCTGCGTTCGGGTGAATCGCCGCTCCCCACTCTCCCTTATGCGGGCCGTCTGTGATCAGCTGCCTGACTCTGTATTCCTTCATCGTTTTTCTCCTCTCTGCCTTCGTGACCTCCGGGGCGGGAAGTCGGTCGCGCTTGATGATGTTACGCCACTCTCGGCAGGTAGAATCTGCACACGTTATAGTTCCTGCTGTAGGTCGGCTTTAAGCCCACGTTTTCCAGAAGGCGCTCGACTGTGTTTGCCGAGTCGCCGAGGCCCAGTGACAGGCGTTCGCGCCGGAGGAGGACCAGCAGCAGGCGGGCTTCCTCGTACATGCAAGCTCGGGTGTATTCCCGGTGCATTTCGATGATCTTGTAGCGGATGATCTTTAGTTCGACGTTCGGCTTCATCGTGTTTTCTCTCCTCTCTCTTTAGTGCTGGGCCAGCGCCCAGGCGATCGCGTGGCCGTCGTCCTCGAACTCGACCTCGCTGACGGTGGTCAGCTCGACGAAGCTCTCGCAGTCGTGGTCGTCGTCCAGGAAGGTGTAAACCGCCGCGTAGTAGCTGGGCTTGTTCCTCCCGTTGTAGTAGTACCCGGCGACCAGAATCCTGTCGCCGAAGGTGAGGGTCTTTCCGTCGATCCCGGAGAAGCGGCTTTCCAGGTTCTCGGGGGTGGTGGGGTTCTGCAGCCGGTAGGTCCGGGCCAGCTTCTCGGTGTTCGTCATCGTGGGTCGCTCCTCTCTTGTTTGTATATACATTATACTACTTTATAGACGTAAAAGCAATAGTAAGATCAGGGGATTTGGCAGATTTAAAGGAAATGACTCAATTAAAAAAGCCGCCTCGCTGCGCGTGGCAACGAGGCGGTGTGTCCTCTGTATATGGTGTTTAAACTTGTTAAAATCGCCTGTGGGTCGTTTTCTACTTGTCCAGCTCCGGGAGGCCGCCGATGCTGGTCAGCAGCGACAGGATGCCCGCCAGGGCCGACGCAGAGGCGACGGCGATCCAGTTGACCTCGCTGATCACGGCGCTGGTGCCGATCGTTGCGATGGCGGTCTGGGCGACGGTCTTCAGCGCACGGATGCCCGCGGCCTTGATCCATTCCTTGAAATCGTAGCGCATGGGTTCTCTCTCCTTTCCTTGCTTGTGTCTATCTCGTGATTATCCTTTGAATTCGAGAGATAAGCCACGAGTTAGTGCCTGTAGCGGTCCTGGGGTTCGTCGTCGTCATCGTCGTCGCCGGGCATCCCCAGGAAGTCGTTTTTTCTCAGCCTCTCCTCGTAGAGTTCCTTTATGTAATTGAACTCAGCTTCAAAGACGCCGTTCTTCTCGCCGGTCTTTTCCAGCAGCTTCTCGTACTTCGTGTTGAGGGCCACAATGTGTTCGAACTCGTCCTTGCTGTGTCGGTGTTTGTTCCTGCAGCTGTTGGCGAAGTCGAGGACCTCCCACCTGATCCTGTCCTTTTCGTTGGAATCGATGGCTCCCTGTTGGTCCTCGACCATGTGCTTCAGCTCCGCGATGTCGCCTCGGGTGTCGGCTTTGAAGGCGGCGAGGTCCTTCTGCAGCTCGCCGGTGATCAGCTTCCCGATCGCTTTCAGAATGGTTTTCCACGGGTTCCACTTGACCTTGGGGTTCCAGTCGATGAAGAAGGAAAGCGCGAGGGCGATTCCGCCCCAATGGTCGGCGGCCCAGCGGAGGACTTGCTCCATCACGCATCACCTCCGAGCAGCCATTCCAGCGTCTTGCCCTGGCCGGTGATGACGTTCTTATCCACGTTGCCGCTGATGCCGTCAACCTTCCCGGTGCTGGTGAACTGCCAGATATCGCACTTGTAGCTGGGCTTCGTCGCGCCGTCGATGGTTCCGTCGTTCTTCCCGTACCTGGGGATCCAGACGAAGTCGAACAGGTCGCGGACGGTGTCGAACTTGTACTGGCCGTAGCGGTGGTGGGCCACGTAGCAGCCGGTCCTCGCCGCGCCCTGCTTCCGCAGTTCGTCGGCAAAGGCGCGGATGGCCGCTGTGGTGATCTTCTCCTCCTCCGCGTCCATGACGTAGAAGAGGGGTTTAAACTTCGCGGCTCGAGCGACGATCTTCTGCGCTTCGTCACATGCTTTTGCCTCAGTGCCGGCATAGCTGTAGCAATAGACGCCGAACGGGATCCCGCGGTCGTTCATCGCCTTGGCGTACTCCTCGAAGCGCACGTCGGGGTCCGAGCCGACGCCGGCGCGGGCAATCACGAGGGCGACCTTCTTCTGCAGCTTGTCGAAGTCGATGTTGCCCTGCCACTTGCTGATGTCGATGATCTCGGTTCCCTTCGCAGCCGGGACTGTGGCATCGGTATCGGTGCTGGCGGGCTTCTCGGGAGCGAGTGCCTCGTACCCCGTCGAAATCGACGACTTTGTCGCCTCGGGGTAGAAGCAGAAGAACTGCTTCCTCTCTTGCATGAACTGCGTGATTTCCTGCTTCGTCCGCTTCGCGCTGGCCGGGTCGTTTGCGTAGACGTAGGTCTTGTCGTACTTCCAGGCGCAGATGAAGTGCCCGCCCTTGGTCCAGTAGCCGGGTCCCATGCTGCACACGACATACCCGCCCGCGTCCAGGCAGGCCTTGAGGCCGGCGAGGGTCGCTGTCTTGATCGCCTTGGTGAAGCCGAAATGTTCCATGATGTGCGGGATGAAAAACTCCCACGCCGTACCGTTGTTGTAGGTGCGGTCGCCCAGCTCAATGGCGAGCATGGCGAGGTCGTAGGGGGTCGTGCACTTGTCCTTGATCGTGGCGATGATGTCGGCCATGGCCGTGGGGCCACAGGCGCTGTTGGCCATCGTCTGCGATTTGTCCCCGTGGTTGGAGTACATCTTGCTTCCCCAGCGGCTGTCGTACTGCTTGTAATCGACGGGCTGGAGCCAGATTTTGCACTCGCCGCAGACGGAGTCTACGACGGTGACGGTGCTGGGCGTCATCTCCACGGCGCTGCCTCCGGTGATCAGCGCGTTCCAGGTCTTCGGTCCGCAGATGCCGTCCACAGCCAGCCCGGTGTAGGACTGGAAAGCCGCGACGGCTGCCTTGGTGCGGGGACCGTAGATGGCGTCGGCGTTGATGTTGCCGTCGATCAGAATCTGCACGGCCAGCGCGATGCCGCTCTTGCGGTTCTTCGAAGTGGAAACGGTGGGGGCTTGCTTTGCGATCGCTGTCCACGTCGCCGGTCCGATGATGCCGTCCGAAACGAGGCCACGGTTGCTCTGCCATGCCAGGATGTAAGCGACAAACCCAGCATCAAATTCCTGGTGCTGCTGGATGAAGCTCTCGGGGTTCGCAACTTTGGAATTGACGGAAAGGTAGCCGGTAAGCAGCTTTGCTGCCACGACGGACTTCCCGGTGTCCTGGTGCTTGATCGTGTTAATCATCGTCGGCCACCTCCAGCTCGATTGCCTTGCCCCTGCCGTCGATCACAAAGACCTGGTCCAGCTGGGGCGTGTCGGGTTCGTACTCCGGCTCGAACTCGATCTCCTCGGGGTTGATCTCCTCGGGTATAAACTCATTGGGTGTCATGCTGATGCCTCTCCCTTCGTCGGTTGATTTGCCCGCTATACGAAAATAGCCGCCACGCGGCGGCTGGTTGGTCCTATTTGGTCACCCAGATGTACACCAGGAGGCCGACGATCACGGCCCCGACGATGATGTCCCGTATCATGGCGTCCTGTCCTCCCATCAAAAAAACCGCCCGAAGGCGGTCATTTAGTTCCGTGTTATATCATACTTCCTTTGTTTTGTTCAACCTATGAAACTCTTTTTCGATCCCGGACCAGTCGAACTCAAGGATCCCGCCGTCCTCCCCGCGCCCACGGGTCAGGTATTGCACTGCTTCCTCCCGGTCGGGGTAAAAATATATTCCCGGCGTCCATGGGGTGTAGCGCTCCGTATCGTCGTAGTTCGCGGCGACGACGGTTTCTCCCGGCACGTATTTGGTCGTCCTGTCGCGGATGGACCATGCGACAGCGCCGGGGAGCGGCGTCCCGTCGAGGGCCTGGATTTCCAGCACCACGGCCTTGTCGGCCCGGCATTCGCCGTTAAGGTTGCTCGTGCGCCTGGCGTCCTCGGGGATCAGCAGCATCGCCAGGGCGGTATCCGCGTACTCGCAGACCTTCGGCATGAGGTTGACCCGCTTCCAGGCGATAAACGCGCCGGTGTCGGGAATCCGCAGCGGAATATAGGGGATGCCCAGCGCGCCGCGCAGCTGCGCGTGCTCCAGGCAAGTTTCCCGGAGGTTGGCCCCGGTCAGGTCAGCCTTGCGCAGGTCAGAGTGGCACAGCACTGCGCTGTAAAGGTTCGCGCCCCTCATGTCCGCGCCGTAGAGGCACAGCCCGGCCAGGTTCAGAAACGCCAAGTCCGCACCTGAAAAATCCGCCCTCTCGCCGTATTCTCCGCCGCTGGCCACCCATTCGCTGTGGGTGGTCAGCACGTCTGCCAGGTTCTCGCCGTCGTACCTCACGGCGCGTACTCCGGAATCGTGTCCATATCCTCTGGCATTCCGTTCGAGAGCGCGACGCCCGTATAGAAGCTCTTGAAAACGCCCGGGCTGATGCGATAGCGGCCCTTGTCCGGATTATAGATTACCACCCGTCCGGATTCGTCGATTCCTCCGAAAAGCACCCAGTGATTGTACATCCACCAGATGATGGCCGGTCTATCGATGGACAGCACATCCTCGGCGTCTGATTTCCACGCAACCATGTCGGTCAGTCCGTGGGCACGCGCGGCCACACAGATATCTTTGCCGGTGCAGCCGATAATCCTCGTTTTGCACTCGATCACCAGCTCGTCCAGGTCTGCCTCGATGCCGTAATACGATAGCAGCATCAGCAGACACGTCGCGCCGCAATCGGTAGGGCGCGGGGACGTAACAGGAACGATGTCAAACATTCGGCCCACCTCCTATCGCAGCGGATCCGCGGGCGTGTCGATCACGTCCAACGTGAAGCGCTTACCCTCGGCGAGCGCCTGGCCCTCGGAGTCCAGCGGCTGCAGCGCCTGGCCCTCGATTTCCTTCTGCTTCTCCCTCTGGATCCGCTCCATTACCTTGATATCTCGTTCCATGTGTTCATCCTCCTTTATCACATGAAATAAAAGCCTTCATCACCCCAGGAGGCGACGGCGAGCATCTCCTCGAAAGCCAACTGCTCCTCGGACTTCGTGAGCACGTTGTAGACATCCTCCACGGTGTGCTCATCGATCTGCCGCACCGACTTGACCAGAAACTGAGTCTGTCGGTCATACTTAACCTCCTGTGGATCGTGGGTGATATGCTTGATCCAGCCCAGGCGGATGCGCTCGCCTGGATTCTCGTCGAACCACGCGGGCAAGTTAATGACAAATTTGCCGGTGACCTTCTTGTCCTTGTCGTCCTGCGGGCAGTGCTCAATTGAGAAATCCTCTTTGAGGCGCTCATAGTAATAGTTCCGTTCGGCCATTTTCTCTTGCCCTCCTTACGTCGTCGGAATACTCGAGTGCGTGTTCAGAAAGCGCCATAGCTTGATGCCGTCGATCACGCTGTAGTGCAGCGTGATCGTATTGAATCCGGCGGTTTCCTTCTGCGTGTGTTCGGTGGCGAGTTTGACGTCGTCTGAGGGCATAACCGGCGTCATGCTGTACTCCCCCGCGTGGCGGCAGCGAATCTCAAACCAGCAGCCATGTGTCTCGTCTTCCACGGCCGGCAGGATGAACTCCATAGGGCAGTCCACGATCTCGTTCAACCTGTAAGTTATGTTCGGCGTCATCCCGGCGAGGGTGACCTTGCTGTGGGTGTAGTACGCCGGGATCGCCGCGCCCGTGGTGACCTCCGCCGCCGTGTAGGTCGTGCCGTCATACGTGTAGTACGTCACGCCGTCCGTGAACGAGCCCGTCGCGCGCTCGTAGGTTTCCTCTCCGGTCTGCACGTAGTATGCCGGCACCGGCACAGTGGATTGCTCGTAGTACGTTTCCGGGGTCACCGGGTCGCCCACGGTGACTGTGGCGGCGGTGTAGGTGTCGCCGTCCTTGGTATAGTAGGTTTTGCCCTGCTGGAACGTGGTGTCTGCCGTGAGGGCGTAGGCCTTGGTCTGCACCTCGGCCAGCGTGTAGACGCCGTCTGCCTCGGTGTAATAGTTTTTCCCCTCGGAGAATGTCGTGTCTGTGGTCAGCGCGTAGCTCCACTGGGCGAAGGGAGCCGCCTCGTATACGTAGAAGGTCACCCGGTAGTCGAGGTTGTTGATGGACAGGTCTGTGGCCTTGAAAACGAAGCTCTCGTCTTCCGCCTCTGTGCCCCAGCTGACGTTCACCACCCTGGCCTCCGCCGTCACGCCGAACCGGATGGCCACGTCCACATGATCCGCGCCGGCCTCGATGATCGCGCCGTCAGCGCCTGTGACCGTCGTCTCGGCGGTCACGGTCACGCCCTCCGGAGCAGTGATACGGGCGAACACGTACCAGCCCGTGTCCGTCAGGCCATAGTCCGCGTAGTCGTCCAGGTCGTCGGCCTCAAGATACACGGGGATGCCCACGGCATCGACCACGTACCCGGTCGCCAGCGTCGTGGCGGTCAAGGATGTGACCCTCCGGTTCCTACCCCCGTCGTGCAGCTCCACCTTCCTGGTGCCGCGCAGGTCGTGGACGGTGATCTCCACGCCGTCCTGCACGCGCTCGGCGTCCACTGTGGGGCTGACCGCGTTCACTACGCGCACGCGTTCCATAGCGAGATTTATCTCGGTGCAATTCTTAAACTTCTGCATGAATCTCCTCCTCCAGCAGTGCCCTGCTGATGGTCATGAACCCTATCGCGGATCCGTCCACGTTGCCCTCGGCGTCGATGCATTTGACCTGTACCTCCACGCGGCCAACTTTGTAACCGAGCGTCTCTGCCTGGGTCATCGAAAAAACGACAATGGAACCGCTTTCGTCCGCCTCGGTGGTCAGTCGGTCGCGGGGCAGCGTTATTTTCTGCCCATCCTGAGCGAGGGTGACAAACACTTCCTTCCCGGTCAGGTCGTAGCCGTCCAGTATCAGGATGCAGACCGGAGTCGTTCCCCTTATAATGCCCACGTCAACACCTCCCTTTTGTAGTTGTGGCTAATCCGGTAAATCATATCATCACATCCTTTGTGCTGGTTATTTGTGCTGGAAATTCAACAATCGACGGCGTTGGTGCTATTTGCTTTGGCAACACCGAAACTGTCCGTTCCTGCCAACGGCACATTCGCCGCGCCCTGCGCATCCAGTACACTCGCCTCGTTTACCTGTACGTCCTGCACAGGCACCTCCGGGATCACCCCCGTTGCCAGATCACTCGCAGGGATGCCAGTCGCGGGCTTTTCGTACTTGTCCGCGACCTCATCGCTCAGATCGCTGACTTCGCCTCCGAAGCCGCCCCAGCAGGTTGACGCCGTGCAGGGTCATGATCGTATCAAGCATTGTTCATCGCCCCCCCATCCGCTTACACAGTAGCTGTGACCTTCTTCAGCGCCGACCACGATGTGCCGCCATAAGCGCGGATGTACACCTCGTTGTTGAAAACGTCGTGTAGTATCTGCGTGCATCTGTCACCGACAGCGTTTGCGAGACAGATAAACCCGCCGTAGAAGTGCCCATCATTCAGTGTATACCCTGTCACTGTTGCACCGTTTGAATATCCCATAGTCGGGTATTTTACGTCATCGAGGTTGCCGTTTGTAATCAGTGAGCCGATAGCGCCTATTGCAGTACGGAAAACGTCAGGGTTGGTGAGATTGTAAAAATTCGTGCCATCAGGGTTTACGCCGCACTGAATCGCGGTAAATACCGATTCTCCGTTGACGGTTCGCACCGCAGCCATCTGTATCATATTGCGCCCTGCGCTGTTGAGGTCTGCGCGAACAAACCCGATTTTCGTACCGTTCGTGTCGGTCATACGAAACGCTTCGCGTGAGCCGGTGGTCGGGTTGGTCAGGTCAAGCGGTGTTTTGCATGTCAGCACGCCGGTCATCGTGTCGCCAGTCTTGGCCACCTTAGTTTCTTCCAATGCCTTGCCCTGCCGCGCGTCCAGAGCGTACCCTGCCGCTGTTTTATCCAGTCCGTTGTACACGTTTGCCGCGTCCAACTTCAGCGCCAGCGCGGCGGTCATCTCCGCCTTGGTGGGGAATGCCAGCGAGGAATCGATCACGACGGTCACGCTGCTGGTGTTCGTGAAGGAAACATTGAAGCTGAAGGTGAACTCGACCGGGGTCGTCGAGTATGCAGGGATCAAGTCGGCGTTGTTTCCTGCGTTCGCGTAGGCGTACAGGATTTCGCCGTCGATGGGGTCGGATGCGAACAGGCCGATCTCCCGGAAGGCGAACGACGAGGCGATGCCGATGTTCGTAACCTGGCCCTGGATGATGGCGGTGCTGCCGGTCGACTTCGCGGAGCTGACGGGCAGGTACTTGATCGGGGTGATCAGCGCCGTAAGCGCTTCGATGCTCTGTCCCTCGGGAAGCGACCCGCTGCCGATCTGCATCCGGGTGAAGTTGATATTCTCGCCGGCGTGGGTCCTGGCTTCGAGGGTTTTCCCCCTCGAAGTAACGTAGAATCTCTCAAACATGGGGGCTGCCTCCTGCTTTGCTTTATCAATTGACCTGGGGAAGGTCAAAGTGTTTGTACTGGGCAATGATGCCGCCGATTCCGACTTCGCTCGGGACAAACTGCTCGTAGCGAATCTCAAAGGAATAATGGGATGGCTTCAGCTGCTGGATCGTCTTCCGCAGCTCCTCCTCCTCGGTGGTCATGGCTGCCAGGTAGACGGCGAAGGTGTAGGCAGAAATATGGTTTGCCACTCTGGCGGATATGCCCGTCAGGTTTTCTGCCAGCTGCTGCACTTTGTGTGTGTTGAACGCGCCGGTGTATTTCTTCCGAATCCTGCGCAGCCTGATCTTGCGTCGGCGATCCTCAAGGGACAGCGTGGTGTCTGTCGTTATTCCGTAGCGCCTCTCCCAGAGGGGGAGCAGCCACGTGGCGGTGTCGGGGTTCAGCTGCGCCGGGAGTTCGTCGATGATCTGGTTCACGGTGTCGAACTCTTTCCCCATCGCCTCGAAAACATAAAGGCCGATCAGGCTGTTGTCGTAGATGGGGGTTACTCGGGTGAGGAATCGTTCAGCTGCCGGGCTGGTGATGATCTCCTCTCTCAAAGTGTCGCTCATGGATTTGTCACCACCTTATGAAGCCGGCGTGAGGGTGATTGTCTGGATGACGGGGTAACGGTCCGCGTCGATGGTGACGTTTCCCGCGCCTCCGTTGATCTTCAGCAAGCTGTAGTCAAGGATGCCGGTCGTCTCCGAAAGCTCGCGGCCCACCCGGGTGATGCGGATTTCTCCGTCCTGCTTTGCCGCTTCAAAATACGAGCGGAGGCGGTCGGAGAATTCGCTGACCGCTGCTGTTATTGCGTCGCTGTTTTCAAACTCGACCGTCGCGGTGATGGTGATGTTCAGCGCGGTGGCCGTCACGACGGTGAGGGCCACCTCCGCGTTTGCCAAAGCGACGGCGGGGTTGTCGGGGGACATGATGTGGTTGTAGACGTTGTCCAGAACCGTCTGCGAAGCGGCGGCTCCCGTGGTGTCCATCACGATCAGCTTCACGGTGCCGGTGCCAGCGCCCTCCCACTCGGGTATCACGATGACGCTGCCGACGCCATCGACTTCCTGCGCCCAGCGGATGTAGTCGCTGTTGTTGCCGACGAAGGACAGCTCGCTCGAGCGGTCGACGGCCATAATTCTTTCGCGGAGGCTGTCGTCGTCTTCGTCGTCTGAACCGCCGACCGCTGCCTCCTCGTTCGTCACGCCGAGGATGCCGTCGATTGGCGAAACCATGAGCGTGATGCTGTAGGAGGGAACGTTCCCCACTGTTCCCGCTTGGGTACAGCGCACGGGGACCTCCGCTTCGCCGCTTCCGTCGATGGTCACCTCCTCGGTGGCCGTGAACTCGATATTCTCCGCGATAGCTGTCGCGGGAGTGGAAAAGGCGAAGCCGACGGGGATGATCGTCCCTTCCGTACCGAGTACGGTGAGGACGGCCTCCGCATGGGTGGCGCTGCGTCTGGAGATGCCGTCAAGCTCTCCGAGCGCCTCCAGGAAATCGCCGCTGCTCCATTCCGGGAACAGGAGCATGATCGCCTCGTTCAGCCGGACCATAAGGTCCGCCTTTTCGATGGCTGTCGGCATCGTGAAATCATAGACAAAGCCGCCCTCGGTTTTGTCTATGTTATCCGGGATGTTTGCCATCATGCGGGCGTGGATCACGTCTTCGTCCATGTCGTCCAGTATCTCCGGGGGGATGTAGGTGCTTTCGTTCTCCATCTCCATGCTCTCGTCTCGCCTCCTCTATCGTTACTCCACAAGGTTCATGTTTATGTCGAAAGCCTCCAGGTTGTATGGCTTTACGATAAACGTGCAGTAGAGAGTGCTTGCCTCCCATGTAAAGTTGAAATCGTCGACGCTCTCCGTCGCCGGGTTGATCATGAGCGCCTCGGTGATGTATCTCTCAAGCGTCGCCTGTACGGTTTCCCGGTCAGGCTGCTGCATGGCATCTTCGAAGTCGACGCCGTAGCCGAGGTACGAATCGCAAGCGCCCAGCTGCGTGTTTAAAGTCTTTAAAACCCATAGTATGTAGCCGTCGCGTCCGTCCACATATACGACGCGGTTTTGCCCGTCCAGCACGAAGTCGCCGGCTTCATAATCGAAAAGTGGAACGGCTTTCATCACGGGCTGCTGTTCCACTTCGGATTCGTCTATGTCGGGAATATCAAAAACGGGGTAGAGCCTTTGTTGTTCTTCCATCGGTGCTGCCGCCTCCCTCATTCCGCTGCTGCTGGGGCAGCTTTAGATTTCGCCAATGATGACCGCGTCGTTCTGGACCCAGGCCACGAGGACCCGGTCGCCCTTTGAAACGCTGACGTGTTTGCAGATGATGTAGTCGCCCTTGGGGATGGCGATGGAGACGGTGTTCGTAATCAGCGACCCGTCCTTTTGAATCTCACCGAAGTCGAGGGCCAGGTCTTTGGGCACCTGCCCGGCGGCCATCCCTCGGAGTACGCCGGCGAGCTTGCTCAATCCTGGCGAGTTGTCGCCCTTACTCATAAGGCTCCACCTCCATCTGCATGGTCATCGATGTGGCGTTGTGGGACACGCCCTTGACGTAAAAGTAGCCCTTCAGCTTGTCCGTCCTGGCGTGGATCACGTCGCCTTTTCTGATCGCTGGGAAGTCGGGGGTGACAAAGGTGATTGTCCGCTTGGGTTTCCCCTTTTCTTCGATCATCTCCTCCGCTTCCTTCTTCGCGTCATCGAGCTTCGTGCTGCCGATGCTCTTGACTGTCTGAAGGATCCCGTACTCCGTCTTGCCGTCGACGGTGGCCTCCACCTTGGGCCGCCCGTCCCCGTCATCCTTACCGACGAGGATTACGCGAGTCACGAGGTCGGTCATGGAGTACTTGTCTGTAGCCGAGACGAGGTTTGTTTCCGCTGTGAAGTCCCAGACTTCGCTGTTCTCTCCTCGGGTGATGATCTGGCATTTCCCTTTGACGGCCCGGATCATGCCGACCTTGCCGGTCTTTTTCTTCGCTGTGTCCAGCGTCTCCGTCAGCATGGCCGTGATCGTCTTGTTCTTGTAGAGCGTCTTCTCGTGGGTAATCGACGGGCCGGAATACGCGGATAGCGGGACGCCCCAGGCTCCCAGGATATCCTTGCAAATATCGGAGGTGAAGCGTCCCTTGGGCCAGTACATGCTGTCCTGGGATTTCTGCAGGTAGTAAAGCAAATCGTAGCAGGTCACGACGATGGCGTCGTCGTTGGTCTGCGAATGCTCCCACTCCCAGATCGTGCCTCTGAATATTTCCTGTTTTTTGTTGTCGCCCCACTTCGCGTACAAATATACCGCGGTGCAGAGCGCCAGCTTCTTTGAAAGCCGGGATTTCTCGAATGGTATGTCTCGGAGCGTAAGATTCAGCCTGGTGGCCACCTCGCTCTCGTTCTCCTCCCACGCGATATTCTCCGCGACGCCCTCCAGGTGCATCAGCCGACCGTCCGTGAGGACGGCGGTGACGTAGTAGGTTATCTTGGTAAGGTCTACCGTCTTCGCCATGGCTGCCGCCCTCCGTGTCGGTCTCTACTTTGTAAACTGCACCCGCCTGATCGGCGCTGCTTGCTGGGCTGTGAACGTGACCTTTGCCGCTGTTCTTGCGACTTGGACGCGCTGCGCGGTCGGTACCTTGACGACCAGCGGCTGCCTGTCTTCGTTGCCCTGGTTGCTGGTCGGGTTTCTGGCCGGCGCTTTCCTTGCTCCTTGCGTCTTCGTCGTTGTTTCTGCCAGGCCGCTGGTGATCTTGACATACGAGGAGCAGACCCACCACTCCGGGCTTTCCTTGATCTTATACCAGTTTCCCTTGGTGGCATAGATCGTGACGGTTTCGCCCTTCTTCAGTGAGCCGAGCTTTTTATAGCTCTTGCCGGGGCCTTTCCTGTAGACGACCGTACCTGTGGTCACGCCGGTCGGATAAGCGCTGTCGCTTCCACTCTTGGACTTCCTGGGAGCGGGAGCCGGCGAGGTGGTCACCTTCAGCTCGGGGTATTTCGTCAGCGTGATGCTATACCTGATGTGCCCCAATCCGAAGTAGGTCTTATTGAACGTCTCGATGAAGACGTAGTCATCTATGAGCTTGCCGGCCATGAAGCGAAGCTCTGTTCCTTCTCTTTTCCACTTCTCCAGCTTTGCCGCGGCGATCTTGGGGTCCTTCCAGTTATGCACAAACGATTGGGCGCTCATGCTTGCTCCGGGGAGTATGCTCTCCCAGGAATACCCCGTGGCCTTTTCGCCGCGGGGTATTCGCATTTCACCTTTCCCGATGATGGTGAGCGGGATAGTGTTCGCGCCGGAGTTGGCGTTCACCTTGTCGGGTATGATCGGGAAGGAGAACCGGGTTGCTGCGCCCCTTTTTCTTTCCTGCAGGTAGAATCTCACGGTTGCTGCCTCCCCTCGGTTACATATTGGAGATGATGTCTTCGAGCTGGTTCGCCATCGCGGAACCGAGCAGCTCTGCCAGCTCGTTCTGGTGGGACCGCAGGATTTCGAGGACGGCCTCGGGGTCGTCGCCTCCGTTGACGTTGTACTCGGGGTTTACGTCCACGGATACCTGGACGACGTTGCCGCCTCCGCCCCCGTTGTTCCCTGTTGCAATGCTGGGCTTGTAGTCGCCGCTGCCGTCTCCGTCGTCGTCCCATACGTCGTCGGGCAAAGAGCCGAGCATGGACGAATACGGGCCGAGGATTCCGCCCTCCGCGTAAGCGCCCACGCCGAGCATCCGGCCGGCCTCCATCCAGAGGTTAAGTCCCCTCTCCCTGCGCTTCCCGCCCAGGGGGATGATGGCCTCGGGGCCGTCCTCGGCGACGAGGCCGACGTGGGCTGTACTGAAGATGCCGCCGGTGGCGTGGTGTGCGCCGTCTGTTATTGTAGTATGGTGTTCGTTGACATAGGTGTCTGCTGTCGTACCGTTGAGGTTGTCGAGCGCTTGCTTCGCTCTGTTAACGTTGCTCGCCGCTGTGCTGGCCTTGCTGCTCAAGTCGGAGGCGGAATCTGCGGCGCTGCTGAAGCTCAACACGGAGAGGTCAACTCCCGTCATCTCCACAATCTTCGCTTTCGCCTCCGCGACCTTTTCGCCGATGCCTCCCACGTCTCCGGCAATCTTGGTAATCGGTTCCAGCGCCGTCTCGAAGTCCATGTCCTCGATCTTGATTTCGTCCAGCGCCTTGAAGGCGTCGGTGATGTTGCTCAGCTGTTCGTCGACCTTGACGTCGGAGCCGATGGAGGCCAGGGCTTCGTTGATGAGCGTCGCCTGTTCCTTCGCATAGGTCGCCGCGGTGTTGGAGCCGCTGGCCTGGTCAATTTGCTGGCGCTGGGCGTACCCGGATTCGATGCTCTGCATCCCGCTCCTCATGCTGTCGATGAGTGTCGTATTCCCTTCGTTGGTCACGCTGCGGTAGGCGGTCTGTGCAAGCTGTTCTGGCGTCGTCATCTCGGCACCAGAGATGTAGTCTGTGCTTGCATTTACGCCCTTCAATGCGTTGATAGCGTCAGCGAACACCTGCAAGCCGGAGGTGTCCATCGAGTTGAAGGCTTCCGCCATCTGCTCAATATTCATATCCTCGTAGGCGGTTCCCTTGGTGACATCCCAAGTCGCCAGGTTTCGCTCTGCTTCGTACTGCTGGACGAGGTTGTCGTTCCATTCGTCGCGGCTTGCCTCGGCATCGCTCTGATTCTTCAGAGCTTCGGAGTACACAGCGGCGAGGCTGTCGATGAAAGTGCCGAACAGATCAGCGGTCGGGCCGCCATCCATCTGCTCAATGTCTCCCCAGGTGGTGAAAAGCCCACTGTAGCCAAGCTCATCGAACAATCCTTCGACGGTGGCGATTTGACCACCGTACTTTTCTCCAAATGCGGCGAGTCTTTCGTTATAGTTCTCATAATAACCTTCGTCGAGTTCACCGTGTTTCGCTATGTACTCAGCTTCAGCAGCGCGGTTTTCATTCTCGAATAACAGCCCGGCAGCCTGTAAATCCTGCAAATTGGAGATGGCTTCCGCCATCGTTCCGACGCGGCTTGCAGCGGAATCAACGGCTTCCTGGGCTGCCTCGCGTTCTCCGACAACTTCTCCCCTGGACAGTCTCGACTCAGCGACGCTTCCGCGCAGTTCCCAATAAGCGGCTTCCCTGTTGAGTTCTTCAGTGTGATGGAGCCTGTCAATCTTGCCCTGTGTGCTTTCGGAAATCTCGCCGGTCAATACTTCCTCGGCTCTGATCGCGCCTCCGCTGATCTCCTCCAGGTGCTGGGCGTAGGCTTCCAGCTGCTGATTGAATGCCTCCATGTCCTCCGCCGTCACGCTGCCGGTGGCAAGGTTCACGCCGAGGTGCCATTGATGGTCTCCGGCGGTAGCCAGCAGCTCCATCAGCTGGTTCACGTCCTCCTGCTTGAAGGTGCTGTTTGGGTCCATCGTCAGCGTCACGACGCATTCGTCGATGGCGCTTTCGATTTCTTTGACCTGCCCGAGTAGCGTTTCCTTTTCGCTGTCGCTCATCTCGTGCCCTTGGAGCTGCAGATCGATGACGGCGAGTTCCGCCTTGTATCCGTTGTACTCGTCGATCAGCTCCTGCGACCCGTCGCCCTCTTTGACCTTCAGCTCAATCTGCGACATTCTCGCTCTGAGCGAGCTTGCCTTGATTTTCAGATCTTCGATCTCCGCTGCGCTCTTTTCGTAGCCGGTGATCTTCAGCTGCTTCTCCTCCCTGACCGCCATCAGGTCCGTGAGGTTCTGCGTCAGCGTGGCGATCTCTTCGGGAGTCTTGTTGGTGTGGGTTGCAAGGTTCAGCGCCACATTCTTCTCCGCTTCCTTCACGGAGTTAAACTGGGCCAAAATGATTCCCGCTTGAAGCGGGTTGTACCCGGAGGCCTCCAGCTTTGCCGAAAGGGTCACGCTTCCGTCCAGCTCGGCGATCTGCGCCTGGATCTGTTGGCGCTCCTCCTCTGTTATAAACTCATCGGCGAGCTTGGCTTGCAAAGTGAGGTACTGTTGCAGTTCGCTGTTTATCTCGTCTTTGACCTGGGCGATGACTTCTTCGTTCTGCTGCTTGTCCTCGGTCATCCTGAGCTTGATTTCCTGGATTCCCTCGAGCGTGGTGTCGAGGTCCTGCACGCGCTGGACGGCCTCGACGTATCGCTGGCCGGCGGCTTCCACCTCATCGCCCATGTGAAGCAGCTTTTCCCGCTGCTTTTCCTGCTGATCGTGGTATACCTTGTAGCCGATGCCGACCGCGGTCAAAGCGGCCAGCGCGGCCCAGCCCCATCCGGGGATGGCGGCCAGTGCGCTGCCCAAGCCACCGAAAGCGGATGCCCCTGTCGCGGCGCTCGCGCCGGCGGCGGCGACCGACTCTCCGACGCTCGCTACCACGGGTGCGGCGGTCAATGCTCCGCCTTTGAGGATCTTCATGGCTGCGGCCAGAGACGTGAAGCTCTTGTATCCGCTGTAAAGTCCGCCGCCGACCTTCATGGCTCCGAATCCAATCAGGCCCGCTTTCAACGCGCCGGGCATCTCGCTGACGAGGTTCCCGGCATTCAGACCGCCCACAAACGAGGTCACGTATTCCTTCGCGGCCTCCGCGCCGGCCTTGGCGATGCCGGTCAGGTTCAGTCCCTCGAAGTCGATCTCCTCGCCCTTGATGGCGGCGAAGATTCCGGCGACTACGCCATGCAGGACCTCTCCAAAGGTGGAGCCGACCTTCTTTACGATGCCGAGGACGAATTCGCGCCCGCTGCCCTCCCACCAGGCGTTGAAGGGTTCGGCGATGATCTTGTCCCAGGCGATGAAGAACTTGTCGGCGAGGCTGTCTGCGTTCTGGAACTCCTCGCTGTTGAAAACCCCACCGATCAGCTCTTTCAGTTCCTTCGCCTTGGCGATTCCCTTGTCGATGAAGTTGCCGATGGCCTCGGTCAGCGCGGGAATCTGCGCGGTTAGCCACTGGACGCCCGAGCGCAGATAGGGGTTCACTTTGTCCATGAGGCTGACCTTCATACCGTCGACGGCGCTTTGCAGCAGCGTTACGTCGCCGGCGAGGTTGTCCAGCTGGATCTCCGACATTTTCTGCGCTGCGCCCTCGGAATTGTCGATCGCCTCAAAAAGTCCATTGTAGGCGCTCTCGCCCTGCTCGATGACGGAGAGCCAGGCGCTCGCCGCGTTCTTTCCGAATATGTCGTCGGCAAATGCCAGTTTTTCCTGCTCGGACAAACCGCGGAAGGCCGTACCGAGGTCCTTCATGATGGTCTGCATGTCCTTCATCTTCCCGGTGCTGTCGGAGAAGGTGAGGCCGAGCGCGGACATGGCCTTTGCCGCTTCCTTGCTCGGGCTGGCCATGCGCAGCAACGCCGACCTGATCGCGGTGCCCGCGCTGCCGCCCTTGATGCCCGCGTTCGCCATCATGCCGGTGATGGTGGCGACCTCGGAAAGCTCCAGGCCGAAGGAGTGCGCGATGGGGGCCGCGTACTTCAGCGTCTCGCCCATCATGCTGATTGTGGTGTTCGAGGACGTGGCCGTCCTGGCGAATATGTCGGCGGCGCGGGTTGCCTCCTCCGCGCTCATGCCCATGGCGGTCATCACGTCGGACACGATGTCGGCGGCGGTACCGAGGTCGGTGCCGCCGGCGGCTGCCAGCTGCAGAAGGCCGGGCATGCCCGCGATGATGTCGCTGGTCTTCCAGCCCGCCATGGCGAGGTACTGCATGCCCTCGGACGCCTCCGCGGCGGTGAACTTCGTTGTCGCGCCCAATTCCGAGGCGGTGGCGGTGAGCTTTTTGAACTCCTCATCCGTCGCGCCGGACAGCGCCTTGACGTTGCTCATGCCAGCCTCGAACTCCGTGAACGTCTGGTAAAAGCTCGAAGCGCCCAGCCCGATTCCCGCAATCGACAGCGTCATCGTTATGGGCGACATGATCATATTTTTCAACGCCCGGAAAGGCGCGGTCACGAGGTCGGCCAGCTTCACGGTGACCTTCCACGCCTTGGCCGCCAGCGACGACACCTTTTCCTTTATGTCCTTGACGACGGGGCTGATCTTGTCGACCGCCTCCATCGTCATCTTGAGTTTCTCTTTGAACATCGAGCGGAGCGTCCGCTCGCTCTTTTCCATTCTCTGGCTGAACTTGTCCGCGCTCTGGCCCGCTCCGTCAAACGCGCCCTTTGCTGCGTTACCCGCGTCCTTCGCGGCGTCGCCGATCTCGTCCATGGAATCGGCGGCATCCTCGGCGTTCTCCCCCACTTCGTCGGTGGCCTCGCTGACCTTGTCCATCGCGTCGGAGGACTTCTGCGCGGCGCTGTTCACCTGGTCCATCGCCGAGGCTGCGCTGGAAGCGCCGGAGGAAATCTTATTAAAAGCGGAATCAGCCGAGCTTGCCAGCTTTCGCGCTTCCTGATCGGCCTTCTCAAGAATGGCCTGTATCTGCTGCACCTTCCCGAGGTCGCTCTTGCTGGTGACCTCGACTGGTATCTCGATTCTGAATACCTGCTCCATCTGTTCTCATCTCCTCCGGCGGTTCCTTTGCATCTGCTCCATGGCTTCCTTCCTGCGCTGGCGGGCTGCCTCTGCCTCCTGGGCCTCCGCCTCGATCTGCACCTCCATGCTTTTCAGCAGAAAGGTACGAACAAAGCGCGGCTTTCGCATCACTTCATCCGGGCACATTCCTGTCCTCTGGAAGATATAATGCAAGAGCCGCGCTTTGCCGCCAGCGAGGATTAGTTTTTTACGGTCTCCTCGTACTCGTCTTCGCTCTCATCGTCGTAGCCGGACAGGCGTTCGATGCGCTCCACGATCTGCTGCTTCTTGCCCGCGTAGGGGATCAGCTTGTCGATCATGTCGGTGCCGGTCAACGCGCCCACGGCTTTCCAGAGTTTCTTGTTGTTCCACAGCTTTTCCTTGTCTTCGTCCACGGTGGCCGTGTAGATCAGCAAGCTATGGTAGCCGACGGTGTCGGTGTCGTCCACGACCTTCATGCCGCCCAGGCGGCGGTTTTTCTTGTACTTGGTGTTGCGCTCGCGGCAGTAGTTCCATTCCTTCTCCGAGAGGGGACGGATCCTGAACTGGAAGGTTACCCGGTTGGCAAAGTTGACTTCGATGGTTTCCGTGACTTCCAGGTGTTCCTGCTCGGTCAGCGCTTTCAGAAGCTCATCCTCGCTGAAGCGCAGCTCCTCGGGGGTGACGGCCTCGTCTTCGATTTCCTGCTCCTCGATCTCCTCCGCTTCGTCGTAAACGGGGAAGTCCTTCATCTCATTCATCATGGTTTGTCTCCTCCTGTTTTAAAATATGGTTTTAACGGATTTTAATTCCCCCAGAGCGGCTTTCGTCGCCCTGGGGTGCCGTTCTTCGCCTGTGAGGCGACCGCCCGGGATGGGCGGTCTATTCGCATCAAATCCTGGACTGCAGCTTGGGCGGGTTGTTGCAGATGAAGCTCCAGCTCCTCTTGTACAGCTCGCCGGTGGACATGTTCTGGATGTCGATGGTGCCGTCCGGGACGCAGTCGCGGTAGACAACCTGTTCCTTCTTCCCGTCATACGGGGAGCGGATCATGCCGCGGAAGTTGAAAACGGGCATAATGCCGGTTTCCAGGCCATTCATGATCTGCACGAAGAAGTCGCTGTCGTAGACCACGATCTCGCTCATGGTCAGCGTCACGCGATAGCTGGTCATGCTGCTGCGCTCCATCGCGGATCCGAGCGGCTGGAAGTTGGCGTTTGTTACGTTCGCCTGGGAAGTGAAGCTCTCCATCGTGGCCAGCATGTTGCCGTCGCCGTCGTAGAGGACGCCGTCTTTGCCGGACAAAACCTTCCGGACGTCGACCGCCGGGGAATCGTTAACCGCTTTGATCTTTGCCATTCTCGCTTACTCTCCTTTCTCGCTGCCTATTAGGTTTCGCTGAAGCGGAACATATAGGTCAGGTAGATATGCTCCATGCTGTCGTTGTCCAGCACGTCGAAGACGAACCAGGCACTGTCACCACGGGGCAGGTTGGAGGTGCTTTCGCTCGCCTCAAAGGTCTGCAGCTTGCCCTCCGCGATCATGTCCGCGCCGACGCCGTTGCAGATCGCCAGGAAGGTGGCGCGTCCGTTGTCGTCGTTGTTCACGTTGCCCACGACGTTCTCGGTGGCCACGTTGATACGGTCGATCAGCTCGTAGCGGGTCTTCACGCGGCGCAGCTTCTTCCAGCCGGCGTCCTGATCGGCGCGGAGGGAGACCAGGGTGTTGATGCCCTGCTCGAACCACACGTTGCCGCTGGCGGAAACGGTGAACACGATCGCGCCGCTCTGGAGGCACTCGACGACCTGGGTGTTGGTCAGAGCGCCGATGATGCGGGTCGCGCCGGGGATCTGCTTGTGGGTCATGGAATCGTTGCTGGGCAGGTAGGCGAAATAGCCGGCGGCCAGGGCCGCGGCTTTCCAGCCCTCGTAGTCCACGCTGCCGATGCCGAAGCCGTTCAAGCAGTAGGCCATGTTCTCGCTGTTGAAAGCGGCGGCGTTGGTCTTCCTGGTGGCATAGGCGACGGAGGTCGGCTCGCCGACGAAGGCCACGCCCATCAGCCCGGCGTCGTTGGCGCGGGTGATGAAAGCCTTGAGCAGCGCATGGACGGCGGTGTCGTTGCTGTCCACGCAGATGCTGTTCCACTTGGTGGCTTCCAGCAGCGTGAAGGCCGCGTCGTAGTCGGTGTTGGCGATGGTCGGGGAAACGCCCGCGATGGTAAAGGCGGTCTGGGTGACGGAGGCCATCAGGCCGTTGCCGTCGGCGACCTTCGTCGCGGTCACGACGCAGTCCTCGCTGCCGTTGATGGCGGCCACCAGCGCGTCGACCTCGCCGGCGTTGCCCTTGGCGAACAGGACCTTGCTCAGCTCGGCGGTGCCGCTGTAGATGATGCACTCGCGCATCGTGGTGATGGACAGGCTGTCCTTGATGGTCACGGCCAGAGCGCGGGTGCCCGCGTACTTCGCCGTCAGGGTGACGACGTCCGCGGCGGTGCTGGCGGTGTCCTTCAGCGTGATCGCGGCGTTGGTGCCGCCGGTGCCGACGCGAACGGCCAGAATCTGGGAAGCGCCGCCCGCAAAGATGGCGTTCAGAATCGACACGTTGCTGTTGCTTCCGGAATCGTCACCGAAAAGGGTAGCGATGTCCGCGGGGTTCTCGATGGTCACGACCTCGCCGAGCTTGCCCCAGTTGGCCTTGAAGGCCACGGCCGCGATGCCGTTCGTGGCACCGGCCGCTTCGTCGCCGCCGCCGTTCTCCTGCCTAAAGTAGATACCGGGGCGGACTTTGGTTTCTCCGATGGAGTATCTTCCTGCCATGGGTTATACCTTCCTTTCCGCAAAGTCTTTGATGGTCTTCTTCGCGTCGGCGATGGTGGCGCGTTCGATGCCGTTGAAGGCAAGGGCCGCGGTGGCGATGTCGACGCTGTATCCGAACAGGCGCGGGGCGTTGGCAGCGATCTCCGCTGCCTCGTAGGTTTCCGCTTTCTGCTGGACGATGGGTTCGGTCTTCTTCTCAGCCATGAGCCTTTCTTCTCCTTTCCTTGCAAATCCCGAGCGGGTCAATCCTCGAGGTAGTTCGTGTCCGTGATCGCGTTCTTCAGCTTTTCGCCGGTGGCGTTCGTGGACAGGTGCGCCTCGGGCTGCAGGAGTCCGAAGAATCCCGTCGCCCTGATCTGCCCGGTCTTTGTGTAGTTCATGTGGGGCTGGACGTTGAAGGTCCGCAAAAAAAGCGGCGATGTGTCCTCGAGCGGGATGTGGTCCGCGAGGGCATATGCCGCATTTAAGTGGGTGAGGTTGTACAGCCGGTCGGCTGCGTTCCTGCAGTAGACGTGCCCCTCGATGGTGATGCCGAGCCAGGTGTGGGTGAAGTGCTGCCTCGCCTTTTCCTGGGCGGTGATCCGCCAGTAAATGACCGGGGCGTCCCGGGTGGGCATCAGCCATCCGTCGATGCTGTCCAGTCCGATGACCGTGGCGTTGGGGAGAATGCCCTTCGTCCATTGGTTCATTCCCTTGATGGGGTCGGGGTACAGCGTAATCTGTGACGGGCAAGCCATGAGGTCGAAGATGACGGTCACGCCGTAGGTCCGCGCTGCTTCGTTGGGGGTCTTCTTGATCTCGAAGGCGTCCGACCGCAGCCATGCGAGGCAGTAGGCGTAGTCGTCGGTCTGTGCAAAGGCGACGTGGAGCAATTCGCGGAGTTGGGCTTCGATCGCCTCGGGTTCCGCTCCAAATTGGGCGTCGCACCAGACGTTCAGCATCAGCGTGCCGCTGGTGTTCCGCGCCGGGTTTTCCTGCGTGTCGACGTTGTAGTCTATCCGCGGGTATTGGAGCGGCAGCGTGTCTCCGTCGTCGCCGACAATGGTTCCCCATTTGTCGTCGTCGTCCGCGGCTGCGCGTTGGAAGAACACGGCGGGGCGGTCGTCGTATTGAGCGAGAAGCCCGGCGAGCGTTGGGTCCTGGACCAGCCTCTGGTAAATCATCGCGTATAGTTCCATAGCGTTCCCCTCCTCCACTCAATTGATCGATATGTCGTAGGGGGTGCTATAGATGGCGGTGATCTCTGGTTCGGAAAGCTCGACAATCTTATCGATGTAGGGCCTCGCTGCAATCATGCCGCCCGGTGTGCCGTACTCAAGGTAGCCGGCGTAGGGGGTTCCGCCCTCGAGTCCTGGGTTATAATCGCCGTAGACGATCGGTCGCCAGCTCCGCATGAGGGTGCCGGTACGCATCGCGGGAGGGCTTCCCGGGGCGGACGCCTGATATGTGCCACCAGCAGGTTTCCTGTAGGTCTTCCCGCCTCCGCCCTCGTGGCCGAGTATTTCCTGCGAGCTGTTCTTCAAAATGTGAGCCGCTTGCATGGCTCGGGTGGGCAGCTGCGCCTTGATCTGGTCCACGGCCTGCGCTGCTATGTTGTTGAGGTTTACGCTGATCAGCATGATTTCACGTCGCCCCTCTCCTCGCAGTAGTAGGTCGTGTCGATGTCCATTTCCCCTTTGTTATGAACCGCAGCCACCCGGAAGGTGCGCGTCGCTACGCCGTTTTTAATGAGTTTAAAAACGTCGTCCTTCTTCGCCTGGGGCGCTCCCCTGTGGAAGATGGTGTGGGTGACCACGACCTTGTCCTGCTTGAACCGCTCGACCTCATCCGGGTCGGCGATGGAAAGGATGCAGCGCAGCTCGCACTTCTTCTCGGGGGTGTCTTTCAAAACACGCCCCTTGTCGCTCGTGGTGGTTCCCTGGCTGTACACGAAGAACAGCTTGGGGAAATCCTCGGGGCGCTTCATCCCGATTCTGCCGAACTTCATCACGGCAGATCACCTCCGGGGACGAATGGCGGCTGGACGTAGGGGGAGTTGGTCATGTTCCGGCGGAAGTAGTGACCTCCGTCGGGGGCCTGGAGGCTGTCGTTGACCGCGCCGGACTCGGGGAGGCAATCCTCGAGGTCCGCTTCCTTCTCCAGCCTGTCCCGGAGCTTGAGCCAGCGCTCGGCCCGCTGGTTGAGGTCGAAGGAGGTCCCGTCGTCCTTCCAGTTGGTTTCGTAGGAGAGGCGCATACAAACGGCGGCGGCCAGTCTGAACAGCTTTCGCTTCCAGCTGCCCTCGGTGTCGAGGATAGCCTGGATTTCCTGATCGGAAAGGTAGGCGGTTTCCTGGCCTCCGTCCACGGATATGTCGCCCAGCTCGAAGCGTGCGCGGCTGACGGACAGCGTCGTGATGTCTGTCGGTTCGTAGGTGAAGGTCATTGCCATTTACTTCACCTTCTCTCTATTGGCCTTGTCAGCCTTGCCAGTCGCAGGAGCCTCGGGGGCCGCAGGAGCCTCGGGGGCCGCAGGAGCCTCGGGAACCTCGACTTCCTGGATGGTCCCGTACTTGATCAGCGCCGGGGCGCGGGCCGGGTCGACGGCCTCCGTCGGAATTGTTTCGCCGATGATGTACCTCTTGCCGCCGAAGCTGCACGGCTTGGCCGCGATGTATTTCTTCATGGGGGTGTACCTCCTTTCCTCAAAAGTCAAAGCACCGTTAGATGCCCTTTGCGCCGTCGGTCCGCATGGTCTGTCGGGCATAGTAGTGTCGCCCCTTTTGCAGCCGGGTTAAGGACGGCGAGGGCATCGCCCATGCGCAGGAGGTGAGTGACAAAGCACACGGACGGGGCGGGGTCCTGGCTGCTCCCGGCTCGCCCGCAGCGTGACGGATAACGCATGCGGCTGCCCTTGTAGAGCGGTGCGGGTACTGGCTGAATGCCGACGGCCCATGCCGTCTATGACATGGGCCGTCGTCGGTCTGTCGCCTTAAGCGCAGCAGTCCTTGAGGAAGTAGCCCAGCTCGTCGCAGACCTTCTTCGGGGTGCTGGACATGAGGCCCTCGATGAACTCGGTGTGGGTGCCCTTCTCGCCCTCGAACTGATCGAAGGCCAGGTAGCTGCCGTTGCCCAGCATATCCCAGGCCAGGGTGTAGCCGGCGGACGGCTCGTCGATGGCGGGGGTGGGATTGGCATAGGCCAGCAGCGCGGCCTTGGAATCGCAGACGAAGTCCATGTCGGTCACGCCCAAAGCGCCCTTGTTGTAGGTGCTGTTCAGCACGACGACGCGCTCGATCTCCAGCAGCTGGGCGATGACGTTCGCGTTGACCGTCGCGGGGTTCGCGGTGGAGCCGGAATACTTCACGCGGTCCAGCAGGTCGGGGTTGTTCTTCAGCGCCTCGTAGGCTTCAACGCCCAGGGCCAGCACGTTGGGCAGTCGGCGACCTTCCTTCTGCATCTGGCGGCGCAGACCGCCGAAGAAGGAGACCGGGTCGAAGTTGGCGTTGTCGAACTGCCAGAACTCGCCGGTGCCGGGAGTGGTGGACTTGCCCGCGTACTCGGTGTTCCAGACGCCGGTCTTGAAGTAGCCGTTGGCGAAGATGATGTCCTGGTGGAGCTTCATCTGCTCGGTGGCCATGCGGACCTTCGCGCGGCGAGGGTCGTTGATGCCAGGGGTGTTGGCCCGCTGGTAGTCCAGCGTCTTGATCTGGTCCAGGCCGATCAGCACCTGGTCGACCTCGCAGGTGTAGGTGTCGGTGTCGTGGCCGAAAACCATCGGGGCAACGCGGCCAAACTCAGGCTTCCTGCGCACGTTGTCGCGGGCCAGGTCGCCCTTGTCGAACTTGTAGTAGTTGCCGACGCTGGTCGGGACGGGCAGGATGGGGAAGATGAACGGGGACACAAACCAGTCGTCCGGCTGGAAGTGCGCCACGCTCATGTTGGTCAGGTAGAAGTTGGGCTTCCAGCCCTTCGCGATCTGATGGGCGATCGCTTCATTGGTCATGGCATTCCTCATGTCGGTTTTTCTCCTTTCTTCGCGGCGCGATTAAGCGGAGGGCGCGATCAGCGTCCGCATGATGTAGACCTCGCAGGGCTTGTCCTTCGCCGCGTCGCCAATGGCAACGGCCAGCACCTGCTTGCCGGCGGTGGCCTTTTTGAGGGTGCCGTCGGTGTGGGCCATCAGCAGGTCGCCGCGCTTCACGGTTTCGCCGACGATGGCAAGGCAGCCGTCCTTGACCTGCAGGTCGATGCCGCCGCCCGCGGCCACGTCGTCGGTGTTCGCCAGCGCGATGCCCACGGCGAAGTCGCCGGAGGCAGCGGGCAGGATGACCTTGCCGCTGGCGTTGAAAGCAAAGGCTTTCATGGCCGGGGCGGTCAGCGCGGCGTTAGCCTCGCCGTGAATGACGGGGCTGTCGTTGTAGGAATGATTGATGTACGCCATGTTTCTCTCTCCTCTCTCCCGTCCGGCTGATTAGCCGCGGGACTTTTCATACTGCTCGAGCAGCTCGGGGTGCTGCATGCATGCCTGGTCGATGGCGTCGGCCCAGGTCATGCCCGCCTTGGACTTCTGGATCTCCGTGGCGGCGGTTTCGATCTTCGCCCAGGCATCGTCGCCGTTGGTGGCGGTGCCGCGCTTGCCGATCTCCGCGAAGGTGCCGGACTTCTCCACGGCGTTGACCGCTTCGTCCATGCCGGCGATGTACTGCGCGTAAGCCACGGGGCTGGTGGCCTTGAGGGACTTCATCACGGGCAGCAGGTCCTCGACCTTCTTGCCCAGGATGGTGTAGCGCTTGGCGATCTCGGTCAGCTCGCGCTCCTCGGCGGCTTCCTTGAACTTGCGCAGCTCCTCCAGCTCGGTCTTCATGCCCTTCACGACCTCATCGGTGGCGCTGGGCTGCTGGGCGGCGGGGGTCGGGTCGGTGTTGGTGGCGGGGTCGGCCTCCGGGGTGCCGTAACGCTTGGCGAAGTCTTCGAACTGCGCCCGCTCCTCGGGGGTCATGGCATCGGTGTTGAACTTCATGTCGGTTGCTCCTTTCGTGACGGTGCCGGGGGCTTCGCCCTCCGTTTCACCCGTCGGTTCGTTGGTGGATGCGGGATCGCTGTCGTCCTCGGTCGGCTGCTGGCCGGGGTCGCCGGCTTCGCCGTTGTTCTTGGCGATGATGGCGTCGATTTCGTCGCGCATCTGCACCAGGGCGTCGGCGCTCTTGGCGATGGTGGCGTTCGCCAGCTTCGCGGACGACCAGCTTCCCGCATAGTTGGAAAGCGCGGAGGCGAACTCGGAGGCGCTGGTTTTCAGCAGCGTTTCCTTCTCGCTGTCGCTCTTGTCGGTGTCAAAGAGAATCGAGCGGATGCTGTCAGCCATCGCGTAAAGCGCCGGCCAGACTTCCTTGTCCATGATGTTGTCGTAGTCCCGGACGGCCTCCGCCTCTCTGAACGTGTGGGCGTCCTTCACCACGGGCTTGAACATCTCCATGAAGGCGTCGGTCATCCTCTTGAGGATTCCGTTGGCCTGGGCCTCGGTGATGGCCTCGGGGTTCGCCTGGGCATCGCCCTCGGGCGCTCCGTCTTTTCTCTTTGCAAATCGGATGTGCGCGTCGGGGTTCGCGCCCTCATCCACGAGGGCGACCCGCTTGATTTTGAGTCCCTTCAGTTTCGTGGGCATGGGTGATCATCCTCCCTGTCGGTTTATTCGTTTTCGACCTTGATTCGCTGGGCTTCACCCTCAATCGAGAACATGGAATAGGTCCCATCCTTGACCTTCGCCCAGACGTCGTCGTCGGTGACGAGGAAGCCCACCCACCAGCCGTGGGGAATCGTGCCCGCGGGGATATTCAGCAGCGCCAGCTTCTCCTCGGTGAAGACCATACTCTCCACGAGAATGGCGATGTCGAAGCCTCCGCGTTCGTGCATCTCGCTGCCCTCCCGGTACAGCTGCACGAACTTGTAGGCGGCCTGTTCCAGCTCGGGCATCTCCACGATGTCCTCCTGCCAATCCACGACCGTCTCCCCGTCGGCGCGTTCGGCAACGGAGGCCCAGCCAAATACCAGCCGTTGTTCGTCGTCTGACTTCGCTATCTTGAAGTTGCAGCGCAGCTCGCCCTCGCAGGGCGCGTTCCCCTCCGCGGGGTCTGCCCGTGGCTGCTGCTGATGCGTGATGTACTCTTGAAACGTCTTGCTCATGGCTCTGTTCCCTCCGAATGATGTTTTAACGGATTTTAATTCGCTGTGACCCGTGTGTGGTGTCGCAGTCGAGGGTTGGGAAGGGTAGAAACGGAGGCGGCTGTCTGGGCCGTATTGGGGCAAATCTGAATTACTAAGCCTGGGCGATCAGCTGCGCCCGCTCTCCCGTGAATTTCTGCCAGCGGTCGATGATGGTGTCGACGTAGGCCGGCTCGAACTCCATCACAAAGGCGCGGCGTCCGTTTTGCTCCGCGGCCATGATCGTGGTGCCGCTGCCACCGAAGAGGTCCAGCACGTTCTTCCCCTGGGGACAGCTGTTCCGAATCAGGCGATCGAACAGCTTGATCGGCTTCATCGTCGGGTGGAGGTCGGCCACGATGGGCTTGTCCTCCCGGATGGCGGTGGTGATGGCGTTCTCCCGCTGGGCCGTGAGTGCGATGGCGTATTCCAGCAGCTCCGCCTTGTTCATCTTCTTCAAGTCCCGGGGCTTCGCGTCGTCGACGACCGTCGCCTCTTTCCTGCTGTCGGTGAAGTAGTGCGATCCTTCCTTCCAGCCGTAGAGGCAGGGTTCGTGCTGCCAGTGGTAGTCCGAATGGCCGAGGATGATTTGGCTTTTCACCCAGATCAGCTGTTGGCGGGTGGGCAGCCCTGCCCGGATCAGCGCCGTCTCATTCGCGGTGTGGTACTTCGAGGCGTACCAGACGTAGAAGGGAGCGCCGACGGCCATCACGCTGAATGCCGCCTTGAAGGCGTCGGTCAGGAAGGCCGTGTACTCCTCGGTGTCCTTGAAGAAGTCGTTGGCGATGGCTTCGTGGTGGGTGCGACCTTTGGTGTCAATTCCCCCCCCCAAAGAGGTTTACATTGTAGGGCGGGTCGGTCACGAGCAGGTCGACGTACTGGCCGCCCATCAGCCGGAGGACGTTGTCGAGCTGTGTGCTGTCTCCGCACATCAGCCGGTGGCGGCCCAGCTGGTAGACGTCGCCGCGCTTCGAGGTCGGCTCCTCGGGAGGCTGCGGGTCGTAGTGGTCCTCCTCCGCTTCCTTCTCCTCGGTGCCGATCTCATCCGGGAAGCCGAAGTCAAAGCTGGAGAAGTCCAGCCCCTCGATCTCGCCGGGGAGCAGGTCGTAGTTCCACTCAGCCAGCTCGCCGGTCGCGTTGTCGCGGACGCGGTAGTCCCGCTTCTGCTCCTCGGTCATGTCGTCGTGGACCTCGACTTCGACCTCGGTCCAGCCCAGCTTCTTCAGCGCCTTGAGCCTGGTGTGTCCTGCCAGGACAACGTTGTTTTCGTCCACCTCGATGCGGTTCCTGTATCCGTCCTTCTGGATGCTCTCCGCCACGGCGGGGACCGCCTGGTCGTTGATTCGCGGGTTGTTCGCGTATGGGATGATGTCCTCGATCTTCAACGTTTTAAGGTACATGGGGCGCGGCCTCCTCTGCGTCAGATGGTGACCGTTTCGTCCGGTCGGACCACGACGTTTTTCCATTTCTTGTAAACGTCGAGGTAACCTTCCTTCCTGTCGCCGTTCCAGGTGAACTCGTAGATCATTCCGTCGGGGACGGTGGTCGAGAGGATGGCCTTGTTGTTCTGCAGCGTCTTGCAGAGCCAGACCACGTATACGTCTTCCTCGGTGATCTTCCCGTTCTTGTCGGTGCTGTCCGCCTGTTCGTTGAAGTAGTGGACGACCGCCGCGGTCGCCAGCTGGATGAAGTCCTGATTGTTCATGGGTGAATCCTCCTGTTCTGAATTTGGGCATAAAAAAACCGCCCATCGGGCGGTGTGGGGGTTGTGTGTACTGTTTACGAGAAGACGGCAGTCTTCCCTGTGAAGCTGTCGCTGCTTTGGATGATGACCCAGTCTGGAATCGAACAGAGGGCGGCGGCGTATTCCTTGTCGTCTATGGTCAGCCGCTCTCCGTCTGTGAAGCTGAAGGGTCTGTCAAGGACGAGGACGCGGCGGTCGCTCTTTCCCGCTTGGAAGTCATCGACGATCAAATAGCTTGAAGATGCCACGGTGCCACCTCCTCTTGTTGATTAGTGCTGCCAGCTGGGCTTTATAGTCCTTGAGGTTTTGCCGCGTCACGGCGGTTTCCTCTGCTGGTATTTTATATCTTTTCACAGACCGCAGAAGATGATTCTGCGCATCGACCTCCCGTCGGAGCAGCATTTCAACCAGCGGCTTGTCTGCGTAGTCTCCGCGGCGGTCCTGCTTGGCGTGGTACATCTCCTCGATGACGTCTGAAACCGTCGGGTCGTCGCGGATGAATGCTGTGTTTCCTCCGACGATGTAGGCGGCAGAGGCGCGACCCTCCAGGTGTCTGGCCGCCTCCTCGCCTCGTATGATGGTGCCGCCATTTTTCAGAAACGGCTTGGTCAGCTTGTTATAAGTCGGCTGGTCGATGATTTCGTGCCCGTCGGCTGCCACGTATCGGCGGAGCTGTTCGCTCTCTATGGCAATCATACCATCACCCGCGCCAGAAAGCAAGCCCCTTCCTGGAACTTCTACGGCTGCCGACGTGCCGGTGCCGGGTGCCAGCTCGATGATGGAGCCGGTGCCGTCGGTCGGTTCCTCCGCGGCGCGGATCGTGTACTGTTGCCCGGTCGTCTCCGCCGGCGCTTCGACCACCTGGGCGTGGGCCTCGGTGAACTCCTCCTCCGCGTAATCCTCCCCGTCGGTGGTGATCTGCGTCTGCGCCGGCTCCACGGGCGGTTCGTGGATTTGCGTCTGCGTCAGCAGGTCCACGAACTCGATCTTGTGGTGGCATCTGCAGTTGGGGTGCGCGGGCGGGTAGTCGCTGCCGTTGCTGAAGGGTTCGTTCCAGAGGACGGCCTCGCCATTCATCTTTCCGCACTCGGGGCAGACCTTTTCGTCCTCCGCGGTGAGCCAGACCTTCTTCGTGCCCGGCGGGAGGACGCCGTCTTCGACGTTCTGCTCGATCGTCGCATGCCAGCCGGCGCTGTAGGCGTAGGCCAGCTCCGTCTGCGCGATCAGCGCAGCGCGGCGGCGGTGGACCTTCGCGGCGTAGACGAGCTGCCGCTTGTAGGCTTCCTTGTGGCTGTAGCCGTCGTCGACCAGGCTCTGGTAGAAGTGCTTCGTCGTCTGCGCCTGTCGGGTGGTCAGCCCGACGCATGGGCGAATCACCCGCGCCAGCTGGTCGACCGTCATCGTGTTGGTAAACGCGGCCTGTCGCACCAGCGTGTTCACGGCGTTGTACTGCTCCACCGAGACTCGGCGGATCAGCTGGCCTCCGTGTTCCTGGATGAAGCTGTCCACCTTCGCGGCCATCGGGTCGTGGAAGCCCGCGCCGTACTCGGTGCGCAGGTCGGCTGCCGCCTGGGCGATGGCCTTTTCCGCGACGGGCTTGTATGCCTCCACGATGAACTTGCTGTAGTCCTGCTGCCAGTCCCGCAGGTATTCCAGCGAGAGGCTGCCGTCCATGATGGCGTCGCGCAGCTCGTGGTAGGTGATGGCGTTCGCCTGGTCGCCCCACAAGCCGTAGAGGAATTCCGTCAGCTTGGGGCTTTCGTAATCGATGAACGAGGAGAGGCGCTCCAGAATGTCAACGTCTGCCATTCGCTGCTTCGCCTCCCGTGTGGTGTCCTTTGCTTATCTGCCGAGCCGCTTCTTCGCCTCCTGGGCGACCAGGTTGTCCTCGTCGGCGGCGATGTCGTCGGTGTCGATGCTCTGCCCCTTGTCCTGGGCAGCCCGCCGGGTTTCTTCGTCCTGGCGCTGCCGACCTTCGCGCTGTTGCTGCCGCCGGGCCTCCCGGTCGAACTGCGTGTCCTCCAGGCGCTCGGGCAGGTTGGCGATCTTCCGGGCGTAGGCTTCCAGCTCCTCGTCGGGCATGATGATGCCCGCGCCGGTCAGCTCTTTGAGGTAGGCCGCCAGGTCCTTCAGCTCGGGCGTCTCCACGTCGCCGTGGGTCAGCTCGGGGTATTCGGTGATCCCTTTGAAGTGGTCGGCGTTCATTCCGATCAGCCGGGGGATGGCCTGGCCGTTGAAAACCTCGCAGATGATGTCGAGGTAGCTCCCCAGGGCCATGCTGAACAGCCGGGTCTTGTCGCTGCTCAAAGCAAAGCTGCCCACGTTCTGGTGGCCCAGCAGCAGGAAGTCGGCCATGACGGTCATCGCGATCCGCGTGTCGTATCGCTCGATGATCTTGTTCGTGTCGAACTGCCGGGTGCCGCCGGAGGACATGAGCTTGAAGTCCCAGCCGAAGGGAAGCACGAGGCCCTCGGTCGAATCGCGGCGGACGTTCCGAACGATGGCCTCCGCCCGCTGCCGCAGCATGGCGTTTGCCGGGTTCCACGGGTCCATGCCCTCAGGGGTCCACATGACTGGCAAGCCGGCGAGGTCGCGCTCGATGCCCATTCCCTCGATCTCCTGGATCCTGCGCTTGAAGTACCAGTCCCGGTAGGCGTTTCGGAATATCGAGCGGCCCTCGGGGTTGTTCTTCACGCTCTTGGTCCGAAAGTGCAGCGCCTTTTCGATGGGGATGGTACACATCTGGAACCGGGGCGGGGGCATCTGCGTCATGCCGGTGAGGTTGTCGTTGTCGTCGTACTCCCATCTGAACAGTGTCTCCTGGGAGCGGATTGGCAGCTTTTGCCAGCCGATCAGTCCGTCGGTGTATTTGCTCTTTTGCCGCGGGTCGTTCACGTTGCCGGTCCGGCGCTTATAGACGATCTCGTGGTAGCTCCAGCCGAACCGCAGGAAGGTCAATATCTCCGAGAGCGTGTCGCTCCACGTGTCCTGCATGTCGTCCATGCAGCTCTGGACAAATTCCGCGGCCTCCCGGTCCTTGTCGCTGTCTCCGCCGGGGCGCACCTCCCAGGTGGCCTGTCGAATGAGCGCCTCGATGGCGTAGAGGATAGAACCGCAGACGTCGTCGTTCTCGCTCATCTCTCTGTATATCTCGATTCCCCGTTTCCCTTGAAGCTCCCGCAGGAACTCCTCGCTGAAAATTCCAGCGTAGCGTCGCTGGCCGATGGCTCCATATTCCTTCATCGCGCTGGGCATCAGCGTCGTCACCTCCAGTAGCTTTCCCGGTCGTTCCCGTAGTCGGGCGGCGGCGCGGACATTGATTCGTTGTCCATGACGGGCCGCATGGCGTAGCGGCAGCTGTCGATGGTGTGGTTATCCTTGTCGGGGACGTCGGGCAGGAAGTTGCCCTGCCGGTCCTTCGTGTATTCGTACAGCCGAAACTCCCGGGCGATGTTGGGGGTCCGCGCCGAGTCCACGATGATGGCTCCGAGGTTTTGCAGCCAGCGGATCCCGTGTTCCACGCTGCCGGGTCCCTTCTTCACGCCGATGGCGCTCACTCCGCGCTGCCGAAGCTCCGCGATCATCCGTGGGTCCTCGCTGTCGCAGTAGATCAGCCCGCCGGAGGAGAGGGTCTTCACCTTCCCGGCCAGCGTGTCGGTCAGCGTGTTGCTGCCGTAGTATTCCGATATGGCGTAGAGCCGGCGGGTCGCCCTGCTGTAGCCCCAGCGCGTGAAGGCGTCCGGGTCCACGGCAAATCCGAAGTCCAGCCCGTTGTGGAAGTCCTCGAGCGCCTCGATCTCCTCCTCGGTGATCGTGCGCAGCTCCAGGTTGTCAAAGACCTGGCCGCCGGTGCCCGTTATGTTCCCGAGGTATTCGTTTTCATAGGCGCGGTAGTTGGTCCTTCGCAGCGATTCCGCGTCGGCGAGGAATTGCTCGCCCAGCCAGTCGCGGGGCACGTCGAGGTAGGTTGATTCGTGGACGATCCGCTCTGCGATGTTCTTCATTCCCTCCGCGTTCACCCAGGCCTGGGCGCTGCGCGGCGGGTTGTAGCTGTAGAAGGTCACGCCTCGTTCGACGCCTCGGAAGGCCGACTGCTTGATGACGCGGATGTCCTCCATCCCGCGGAACTCGGACAGCTCCTCGAACCAGAGGAACTTGAAATAGCCTCGGTCGAGCTTGATCGATTTCGACTTCATGGGGTCGTCCGCGCCTCTGAAGAGGATTCTCTGCCCAGTGGGCATATAGACGATCTCGAGCGGGGAGCGGTAGAACTTGAAAAGGTGTGAAATCCCGAGGACGGAAATCGCCCATCCCAGCTGGGCGTACACGGAATCCTTGCAGGTGTTTCCGACGCGGCGGTAGGCGATGGCGTTCGCGTCCGGGTCCCGCAGCAGGCCCATGATCATCATCAGCGAAATGGCCGAGGACTTCGCGCTGCCGCGCCCGCCCTTGAGCCAGTATTCGCTGTGGCCGTCTGCCTTGAAGTCGTCGTAAAGGTCCCAGAAGGCGCGGCTCATGTTTCTGTAAGTCGAAACGCCCCGCGCCTGTCGCATTCGCTCGGTCGCGGGTTTCGCCGGGGCACAGCCGGTGTGCTCCCGGCTCAGTCCGGCTTCGCCGGACGCTATCACCCCGCGCCCGCTCATGGTTCATCCCCCGATGGCCGCGCGTCGTCGATGATCGGTCGCGTGTCCGTTGGTCCCTGGTGCTGGGCCTGGAGCTGCATTCGCTCTTTTTCCAGCTTCAAACGCTCCCGGTCCAGCTGCGTCCGGGCGTCGAGGTAGCCGCCGTACTCCAGCAGCATCTCGATGGCCTTGAAGTCGCCGTTCATCGCTTTTTGTGCCAGCTGCAGCATGGCCAGCAGCCGGACGTCGGGCTTCGTCTCGGGGTCCAGCCCCATCTTCGCCAGCGAGAGCTGTGTCTGGGGCGGGAGCGTGGGGATCAATTCCAGCACCAGCTTCGCCGCCTGTTTCGTGTCTCGTTTTCGCCGTCTGGCCTCTCCCGATTTGATGCCGCCCTTCCGGGTCATCTCCCTTACTTCTTCGTCAGTTCGCTGGGTGGTGGGGATGAGGTTTTCCGGCCTTCCTTCGCGGGGCATCCTTCATCCCCTCCTCTCGCCGATTTTAACGGATTTTAAAAGCGTGCGGCGTTGTTCATGAATCTCCGGTAGGCTCTGGCGCTCGCCGCTGCTCTGCGCCCCTGAGCACGTGTGCGCGCGGCTCTGAATCCGCGCCCTCCGGCTTTCCTGTTGGCCGATGCGCTTCCGCTTGCCATGGATTAAATCCCTCCCTCGGTGTTTTCGATGGTGACGGTGTCGGTGGCGACGCTCTGAATGGTTCGCCACGCCTCCTCTCCCTCGATGCGGTGGAACTGGTTTCTCGGGGCGTTGTGGTTGATGGTCCCGAATTTCGAGGCGATCTCCTCGATGATGGCGGCGTTGAACTCGTAGAGGTCCCGTCCGCGCTCCACCATGATCTGCTCGATGCTGTTGCTTGAGCGGAGGTTGGCGCTGCCGTGGATGGTGAGCGTGTTCCCGTACAGGGTTTCTATGGCGATGACCTTCGCGTGGTAGCCGCCGAAGGCGATCTGAACCTTGTTTTCGTCGTCGTCCAGCTCCTGGTACATGTAGGGGACGAGGCCGTACTTTTCGTGGGAATAAAAATAGCCGGAGAGGACGATGGTCAGCTTCTCCAGCTCGGGGCAGGAAATCATCACGTTTTTGAGGCTGTCAATGTTTTCCTGTGAAATGCTCAAACTGCAAATATGGATTTTCCGGGGGAACATGTTCCTGGTGGCGACGAGGGCTTCGATGATGTCGCCGAAGATGAAGTTCCCCGAGACCCAGGCGTAGGTCCGGGCGTTTTCCCGAAGGTCGATCTGCTGGGCGAATTTCTCGGCGCTCTCGTAGAGGACCTTGTGGGAAATATCCCGCACGTCGATGCGCGGTTGGAGGATCCGCTTCTGCGCTCTCGATTCGTCGAGGAATCCTCCGGTGTCGGTGTCGAATATCTGAAAGTCAGAGAGGTCGAAGTCCAGCTCCGCGTCGATGCCGTGGGCGTCGATCAGTGGGGCCAGCGGGTCGAAGGTGATCCTGTTCTCCTCCTCCGTCCCTGCCTCCGCGGTGTCCGTGTCCGTCTCCGTCATTGAAGGAGAGGGAGAGGAAGAGGAGGAGGCCGCTTCGTTGATCGTCTCGCCGTTCCACCTGACCTTTCGCTTTTTCGTCGGTTTGGCCATCTGGGCGTTCGTCGCCTCCTCTCTCTGCCTCTCTCCCCTGCCTTATGTTTGTCTATACGTTATATCATACACACCCATACACCAATAATATTATATATATAAATACATATAGTGTTGGTGGGTGGGCATAGAAAAAGCAGCCCCAGGCTCCGGGCTTCCTCGGTGGCGGCGCGATCGCGCGGAGGATGGCCGGCGGCCTGTTGGCTGCTCTGTGGTGGGGGGTGGTCCCCCCTGTGGGTGATGAAGGTGCCGGTCGGGCGGGAAGGGCTGCTCGCCCGTCCCGTCTCTCGACAGTCTGAATTGTAGCACAAAATTTCCGGGGTGGCAAGTATCGAAAGCGGTCCAAAAACGGTCCAAAAACGGCCCAAAAACGGTCACTCCCCATTTTCAGGCCATGATGCGGCATATCTTGTCGAGCGCGTCGTCCGATATCCGCTTGAGCGAGGTCTTCCCGTAGGGGAGGCTGAACCTCTTTTCGTAGGCTTCGCCGATCTCCCGCCAGAACATTCCGTCGATGTACTTGCTTTCAACGACGAACCGCTCCCTGTCGGTCAGCCCTGTCATCGCAGAGTCCACCAGCACGACGGTAATCTGCCGGCTGGCCAGCTCCCGGCGCTTCGCCCTGATCTGCGCTTCCACCTGCCTGATGTGGTCCGGGGTGTACCCCGCGGCGAAGAGAGCGCCCAGCCTCCCGGTCGGGTCGCTGACGGAGGTGCCGCGGGGCATATCAGAAATGACCTGTGTGATGTTGACCGCGTCGTCCACCATCTCGGTTTTCAATACGTCGGCCATGTGTTCCAGCTGCGGGATCTCGTTTTCGAGATACTGGCATCGGGCCTTGTCCTCCCGGTAACTCTGCAGTATCTGCTTGACGGCTTCTTTCTGCATGTCCTCTCAACGCTCCCCCGCTTTCTGTGTTATTTATGTGGGTCCGGCTGCCGCCGACGGAATCAGAAGGGCAGTTCGTCGTCTTCGACTTCCTGGAACTCTCCGCTCATGGGCGGTGCCTGGTAGTCGGGCGGCGCGTCGTTTCCTCCGCGCTGCTGGCCGCTGCCTCCGTTTCCGCTGCCGTTCCCGGTGCCCTCCGCTTTGCCGCCGACAGCCTCGACGCTCTCCGCGTTGATCTCGGTGACGTAGCGCTTGGTTCCGTCCTGGGCGTCGTAGCTCCGGGTCTGCAGACTGCCCTCGACGGCCACCTTCCTGCCTTTGGTCAGGTAGCGGTTGCAGAAATCCGCCGAGGCCCGCCAGGCCACGACCGTGAAGAAGTCGGCCTCCCTCACACCCTGGGCGTTGGCGTACTTCCTCTGAACTGCCAGTCGAAAGGTCGAACGGCTCACGCCGCTCTGGGTGGTGAATGCCTCGGGATCGTTCGCGAGGTTGCCGATCATGATTACGCGGTTAATAAGTCATTCCTCCTCTACGTCATTTCCCTGTGCTGCCGAAGCCCGCGCTCCCGCGCTGGCCTCTGCGGATGCTGTCCACGATCTGGACCGGCTCGTAAAGCACGGGCATGATTACGAGCTGGCCGATCCTGTCGCCGGCGTGGACATTGTAGTCGTCCATCCCGTGGTTGAAAAGTTTCACCAGAATCTCTCCCGAGAATCCTTCGTCGATTAAGCCTGTCGATGTGATGTCGTGGTTTATCATCAGCCCGCTCTTGGAAACGAAAAGGCCCGCGGTGTTCGGTGGCAGTTCGACGTGGACGCCGGTTCTGAAGGTCTGCGACTGGCCGGCGCGGACCAGTCCGGCGTGCATGGCGCGGATATCCAGCCCGGCGTCCGTGGGGTGGACGCGGAATGGCGGGAAAGCGCCGGGGTCCAGCTTGATATTCAAAACAGCTCACTCCTCTTTTTCTTTTTCCTGATGCGCGTCATCTTCATGGCCCGCATTGTGTTGATCCAGCGGACGGGTCCCTTCGCCCGCCAGCCCAGCACGATGGCGGCGAGCAGCCGGCGGTGCCTGTCGTTGAAGTCCAGGTGCAGCTCGATCGGCTCCATCGCGCTGATCATCGGGTAGCGGGCGTCTCCCGCCGGTCCGGGTGCCGGGGTCGTGATCGTGTCCTCGAAGCGGCACTCCCTGATCTCGAGCAGCGTCTTTCCGTCCGCCGCGACAATCCTGCCGGGGCCTGTGAATGTGATGTGTGATCTCTCCAAAGCTCCGCGCCTCCTCAAATCGTGTAGTTGCCCTCCATGACGTCGATCTTCGTCTCCCGGAGGCATCGTTTCAGAATGTCCTCGGTGGTGATCTCCTCGGTCATGATCCGCTCCGTCTCCTCCAGAAGCCGCTCGCCCCTGGTCTTCCCGAATCCGAACAGGTTGTGGGCGGCGATGGCGCAGGCGGAATAAAAGAACTTCTGCATGTATCCCAGCCGTTCGGCCACGTACTTTTCCTGCATGTCCGCCATGCCTTGCCTGTAGGCTTTGTCGAGGTCGTCCTGGGTGATGCCGTTCCTGACGAGGCTGGCGGCGCTGGCGGCCCTGGCCGCGATCTCCGCCTTTTTCCATTCCGGGAGCTCCGCGATGGCCTTGCGCTGCTGGCGTTCCTTCTTTCTGCGCTCTGCACGATTCATCGGTTCGTGGCTCATCTGTATGTCCTCCCCGTCTTTCGATCTCTGACCTCAATCCTGGCCAGCAGGTCGAAGCCGGCCAGGTCGATGGTCGTTTTAACGGTTTTAATCAGCCGCTGGCACCTCTGGTCCGCTTCGTCCTGGGATTCCTGGATGGGAGTCAGCGCGGCGTGTGCCGTCGGGTCTGCGTAGCCCTCTGGGTTGTGGGTCGGTATTGTGTTTGCTTTCTTCACGGCTGCCTGTCGCCTCCCCCTCCGATCTCAAGCGTGGGGGCAGCGTCCGCAGCTGCGCATCTCGTGGCAGCGACCGCCGTCCCGGACGCACATCGGGACGAGGTGGCGCTTGATCTCGGGGGTGGCGCGTCCGGCGAGGTCGGCCATGCCCTGCATGATGGCGCGGGTGATCGGCGCGGCCTGGGCGCAGAGGCGCTTGTTCGCCATGACCATCAGCTCCTCTGCGTTGACGTCGAGGATCATCTGGACCGGGGCGCAGCGCGGGGCGCTGTCGCCGTCTGTCCATTCCTGCCGGTCGTTTCGCAAGCTGGAAACGTAGGGGGAGGCGTGGACGTGGCGGCAGAAGTGAACCGAGGTGTTGCTCGGGATATCCTCGAGCATGAAGCTGTACCAGGCCCGCCGGATGGGGCTGTGCCTCGCCTCGAGGATTTTGTCGATCCACTCGGAAGTCGGGATCTTCTCCCGCTTCTTTCCCGCGGTGATCAGCGCCCGCCTGTAGACCTCCCCCCAGTCGTCGCAGTCCGGGTATTCCAGCAGCGTGATCTTCGTGGTGCCGTGTTCGTGCTGGACGGTCGTCGTGAATTCCTTGTCAAAGTCGATCATTTAATCCGTCTCCTCTCCGCTGGGCTTGAGAATCTCAAGCCCGCAATATGGGCAGTAGTTGATGTCGGTCATCAATATCATTTCTCCGCACTTCTCGCAGCAGTAGCAGTCGTAGTCCTCGGAAAAAAGGACGCGGGTCTTATTCCACGGTGTCGGCTGTTTCGCTTCCTGCATCCGCCTCGCCTCCCATCTCATTTTTGTAGACCGGGCAGCTCGCCGCGTCGGCGCAGCGCTTCACCACCTGCGGGTCGCCGTCCGGTGTCTCCTCGATGGTCTGAAACGGGCAAACCCCGCAGCCGATGTCCGCGTCTGAGGGTTCCTCCAGGACGGTGACGCATGGCGTGATCTTGTCCTTCGTCAGTCCGCCGCGGTAGAAGTTGGTCTTGATCAGCCGGGGCAGGATGCCGTATTCCGCATAGTCCGGGAATATGTCGTCATCAAGGACGGCCCAGCCATCCACGGGGCCGTGGTAATCCAGCCACTCCCGAATGCCTCGCCCGCGCTCGGACGGGACGCTCTCGGTGGTCGCGCCCATGATCCTGATGTTGTGCTGCTGGAGCTTGTCGATCAGAAACCGCATCGTTCCCGGCTGCCACGGCGTTCCCCAGCTGCGCTTCCAGGTGGAGGTCAGCACGATAAACGCGCCGGACCTGCGCACGATCTGCTGAAGCACCAGCAGCTTGTCGTCGTCCACGCCGAGAATGCCGCCCGTCGGCTTCACGCCGGGGCGGCTGCGGTCGGAGTTGAGGACGCCGTCCACGTCCAGGAATAAAACCCGCATCTTCCTCATCGCCTCTATCCCTCCAGTATCGACTTCGCCGCGGTGATGTGGCTGTCCCACTTCGCGGTCTTCCGCTGGGCCGCTTCGGCGACAATCTGCTTCCTGGATTCGCAGTAGTGAAGGATTGCCTCGACCGCTTCCTTCGTGTCGTACCGCTTCATGCCTCCGTTTTTCCTGTCCGGGCTGATCTTGTGCAGCGCGTCGCTGATGTAGCTCTGGGGCAGCCCTGTGAGCTGGCTGATTTCCTGCTGGGTGATCGTTGCTTTGATGTTCATGCTGTCTCCTCCGTTTTCTTTTCCGCGTTTCTCCTGGCTGCGAAGTAATCCCTTGTGTTCCCTCTGCAGCGGCGGCAGGTTTTGAATCCTTCGTCCTCTCGGGGACGCCCGCAGCTGGGACAGCGTCCAGTCGCTGCCAGCCGTTCCCTCCTTCGCGCTCGGCCCTGGGATTCCCTAATGCCGCATGTCCTGCAGCGTTTCAGCCCAGGCACCACGGGCTGCTTGCCTCCGCATCGCGGGCATCTGCCCTGTGAAAGGTAATAGGCGGCATTCGCCCGCACTCTGTCTAAGTCATACATGGCGGGCCTCCGTTTCCTCTGCCGGGTAGTCCAGCGCCTGTTCGTACCTGGCCTTGGCTTCGAGCGCGGCCTTTTTTGTCAGCGTCATCTCCCCGATGTGCGAATGGAAGACGTACCGCCCGCACCGACCGCATCGCTTGATGTAGCAGACCTCGGGGATCTGCGTCTGTATGATCGAGTCGCCCTCGGGCCGGTGTCCCTTGACAATGCAAACCGGGCGCATCAGCAGCTCGCGGATCCTGCGTTGCTTTCCCTGTTCCATGTCCGCGCCTCCTATGTCGTTTCAAAAACGAGAACGCCCTGGCGGTATACGTCGAGGCGCTCTATCATCTCCCGGCTCCGCATGGAGATCTCCGTTCGTCCGCTCTCCAGGTCGGCCATGTATCGCCTGAGCCACTCCGGGTTGTCGAACTCGTAGTAGCCGTCGCCGCCGTCCCAGTCCTCGGGGTTCTCGGGTGCCCAGCCGAACACCCAGTAGTCGGGGCCGCAGATGATCGCGCCCTCGGGGATCCCGTTGTAAGGTCCGAAGTCCGTCGGGTCCCTCTGGATGATCGTGTACTCCACGCCGTGGGTGGCCAGTATGTGCCTGGGGCCGACGGCCGCGACCGTGAAGCGGTCGCCCCAGCTGTTGATCTGCAGCTCGTCGCCGGCCCTGATGTCGCTCTTTGTGATCTGTTTTACGTCCATGGGTTATCCCTCCTCTAAGTCAAACATCGATAGTTGGTCCGGGTTGTTCTTTTGATCGTAGCCGAGCCACCAGAGCATTATCCCTTCGCCGTTGGTCCAGAGGCGGTTGTGGTTCGTCAGGCCATCCGCTTTTCGTTTGGCCAGCATGGCGTCGAAGGCGCTGACGTAAAGACTGCGGTATTGTGGCCAGCGCTTCAGCTCTCGCCGCTGGGCTGCAAATCCTCCCATCGGGCAGCCGACGCATCCGAGGCGTTTGCATCCCTCGTCGTAAAGGTGGCAGTATGGGATTCCCTCCGCGCGGATCAGCTCCCACACGTCATCCTCGGTGAAGTCGATGATCGGGTTTACGATGACTTTCCCGGTCCTGTAGCAGTTTTCAACCGTTCGACGGGTCGCGGAATCGTCGTAGTTTAGAACGACCCCCCCCCCGCCCTGTTAAAGTAAAATTTACACCTAATTCCTCCGCAAACTTCCGGCCGGTCTTTCCGCCAAACACGGTAACCGCACCTTGGTTTTGTCTCCTGTTGGCGCTCTCGCTTCTTCGGACACCTGTCACTGTGATCCTTCCCTCGCCGCTCGATTCCTTGAGCCGTTCGCAGCAGTAACGCTGTAGACGGGTGGGTGGCATCTTCTTTTCGACGATCAGCTGTCGCATGGTAAGTGACGGAATCGAAAAGTGAATCACGTTCTTTCCGTCGGTGTCTTCTGGTGTAGCTGGCCGCAGCAGCTTGCCTGTCGGGTGCGATGTGTAGTGCTTCTGCGTCCCGTCGGGCATTTCGTAGATGATCGCCTTGAATTGGCTGATTATGAATCGCACAAGCTCGGGTGGGTCCACGGTGGTGACGTTGTAGTGCGTGTCGTACTTCACGCCCGCCATGTCGAGAATCACCTTTGTCGCCTGGCTGTCCTTGCCTCCGCTATAGGCGAAGTAATAACCCTCTGGCGGGCAGAAGGCGCGGGCGATCTCGACGGCGTTCTTTACCTTGTCCCGCTTCGCGCCGAATAAGTCGTAGTCGATCAGGGCCATGCTTGTTTGTCTCCTCTCCTGCATAATCAGTCAGCGGGACCCGCCCATTGTTCTGCCATGGCGCGGGCAATGCCGGGGAATGTCCGGCTCCGCCGGCGCTGGTCTCTGTTTGATGGTAGACTGTAGCGTTGCTTGATGGACGGATCCCACCTCGCTGACGTGCTGCCCACCCACAGGCCTCTCGGCTCCACAGGGGCCACTGTCATCGCCACCAGCGGCGGTAGGCCCTTCAGCCACAGGCACGTCCGCTTCCGCCACGGGTCGCCGAACATGTACGGCTCTATGATTTGGCTGTACTTCGGCAGCCCGAACACCGACATGGGTACCGGGTTTTCTATGGCGATCCTCGGACAGTCCGCCTCCCAGAATGCCATAAAAAACCTTGCTGCTTCCTCCCCTCGCTTGAACCTGTCTGCGTCTGCGATCGTATGGTCGTGGTTGAAAAGCCGAACCGCGCCGGCTGCGGTCAGGTATGTGCAAGGTGGAAATGCTATTACCATATCCCATTTGAGCTTGAGCAGCTCCAGCGCATCCGCTCGAATATGCCAGGATGGATACCCCCCCCCCCCACATTTTTGGAGGTCGCAGCTGTATGCCTCATGGCCGAGTCGTCGTAGCTCTTTGGTCACAGCCTGTGATTCCTCGCAAGCTGCCAGAATCCTCATGTCGTCCTCCCGTTTCTCCCGTAGAGGATCGTGTCCAGTCCCTTGTAGGCTCCGTCGACGTCGCCGTTGATGGCCTGGCCGCGCAGGGTCTTGTATTCCTGCCGGGTGATCTCTCCGTCGTGGCGCTTCAGCGTCTGCAGGAATTGGTTTGCCCGCCGGTAGGCGGCCGGCGACGGTCCGCTTTTCTCGGTGATGGTCTGCATTGTCGCGTCTCCTCCTCTGTTATTATTCCAGCTCCCGGTTGTAAGTCTCGACCGCGTCCATGTACTTCAGAAGGTGGGCGCAGACCTCTTTCTGCGTGGCGAATCCGTCAGAGTCGCCCATGATGGTTATGTGCTGGCGCAGGTCCTCCCACCACTCGACGGCCCGCTCGCTGTAGAAGAGGGCCATCTTGATCTCCCGCACGATGTCGTGCTGTCCCTTGGAGCAGCCGTAGGGCCACTCCATGCCGGGGTGCGGGTTGAACGGGCACTGGGCGCACTTGTGCTGTTTCTCCGGTAGGCAATCCAGCGCCACGAGGATTTCGTGGATGGTGTGGGGAATCTTACGCACTCGCCGCACCTTCCCTCGGTTTTGCGTCTGCGCAGAAATAGGTGGCGGCGCTGTATTCCGGCGCGTAGAAGTCCATCTCCCACGACGTACACTCAAAGCTGACGCCGTCGTTCAGTAGCCGGCAGTGCTGGCAATCCCTGCAGCGCGTTACCTTTTCCGCGTCGACCGCCGGTTCGTCATGTATCATCTGTGCGATCATTGCCCGCGCTTTTTCAAACCCAAGCCAGAAGTTATAGGCAGCGCTCCTGTCCTGGTCCGCCTCGCTGCTATAACATCCGAGCAGTGGTAAATTCCTGCCCAGCAGCGCCTCCCGGTTGATCAGTTGGCCGGTGTTGCTCATTTTTCCATCTCCTCCAACGTTCGCAATCCTTCCGTCCACACATCCTCTCTGCTCTGTCCTCTCTTGGGGCCGACCATCCAGCTGGGCGGCATCGGCATGCCGGGCTGCTGGTACCGCCAGATGTGGAGGCAGAAGGGGTGATGGTTGACGTATTCGCTCTGCGCCGGGTGGTATTCCACGCAGTACTCCTCGGGGTAGAAGAATAGGTCCTTTGCCCTGCACATCTCCTCCCATGTCGGGCAGCGGTTCTCCCAGCTGACCGAGACGTGGTCCCAGCCTCCGCCGTTGGACCAGACGACCCGCGCTGCCTTGCCGGGGCGTTTGGGGTCGAGACCGTGGATCCATCCGCGGCCGCCGTCGTCGCCTGTCAGCTCGATCAGGATTTTCCTGGTCAGCGCGATCTCTCTGTTGGTCTTCATCCGACCGCCTCCATTTCCTCGGGGATGATGTCCTCGATGCTGACGTTGTCGGTCGGGAGCGTGATTCCAAAAGCCAGGAGCGCGGCCTTGATCTCCGCGACCGCGCTCTCGTTCGCCGGGCGGCATTTGCGGTGCCGCCTGGGCGCTTCGTAGACCTCCACGATCTCGAGGATGGTCCACCCTTCCTTGCTGCTTTTCCCGTTGGCGCTGGCGTAGCTGGTGAATACGCTTTCACTCAGCCCTGTGGCCTTGGCTGCGTCTCGGGTGTTGTACCGCTTCATTGACGTTTTGCCCATCGTGCCTCTGTGCCTCCTCATTCGATTTCCTGCCTCGGTCCGTCTTGCTTTTCCCAATGCTGGCAGCTGTCGGTGCCGCTTACGAAGTCGCCGCGTCGCGGGCTGTCGCCGCTGCAGCAGACCATCGTGTAATCGTCTGAAAGCCATTTGCAAATGCCGCAGTTCTTCGCCTGTTCGGTAGGCCACGGGTATTCCTGCCGGAAATCCGCGCCCATGATCTCGCGGAGCGATTCCTTCATGAAGACCGGCGTTCCGTAAAAGTCGCATTCTTCAACAATCGCGTCTATCCACTCTTTTTCCGGTCTGACCTTGTTCTTTGAGTTCCCTGTCTCTGCTCCGATTACCACCCACAACCAGCGCGGCCTTTCAACCTCGCCGCTGGGTGTCTGGATGAACTCCATGAATTGGTCCTCGTCGGTTTCGATTCGCTCCCTGATCGGCTCAATCGACAGCCACATCGCGCGTGTTCGATTCGCCCTCTCCAGCTGTTCGTTGTTGGAGGCACTCGCTCCGAACCAGCAGTTCTGGATCTCGTCCAGCCCTTGAATCCTGCTTTCCTCGAACCGTTCGAGCCATTCGTCGTATCGCTCCGGGTTCTTCGTGAGGAACAGGTAGCGGTGCTGCCTCGCCTTTTGCGTCGAGCGGATCACTTCGTCGATCCATTCGTCCGGGACCCACTCTCCGAAGAGGTCAGCCATCGAGCAGACGAAAATGGAGCGCGGTTTCTTCCAGCCCTGGGGCTTCTTCAGCGCGTAGTGGTGCAGCGTCGGTTCAAAACCGAAGGGGTAAGGGTTGATGGGTCCGACCCGCTGCAGCCCGTCGCCCATCTCCTCGGTGCGGTGCATCGGCTGGTCCAGGACGTGCAGCTCTCCGCTCTCGGTGTGCTTTCCTCCGAACCGCCGCGCAATCCCGCGGGCGTAGCAGTAGGCGCAATCGTGGCGGCAGCCGGTGACCGGGTTCCACGAGGAATCGCACCAGTCGATCTTCGTTTTCTGTCCCATTCCGTCACTCCTCCTCCGTGGCCGGTATGATCTCGCACTTGGGCATCGGCTCCCCGTAGGGGACAGGCTTGTCGAAGGCAACGCTCCAAATGTTCCCCTCAGGGGTGTCGTGCCATGCGATGGCGTGGCGAATCGTGGTATAGACTGCCCAGCAGCGCTGGTGTTCGATGTCCTTCGCGGGCACGTCGGGCTGTCCGTAGGCGTTCGCGCCGAGCAGAATCTTGAGGCCGAGGTCGAAGGCTTCCCTCGCCCTGTCGCGGCGCTCGCAGTAGTCCTCGGCAGCGAGGTCGCCGAGCCGTTCTGTGATCGTGAAAGCCTGGCCGATGTGCAATCGCGCCAGCAGCTCGGTGGCGGTCATCACCGAGCGGGCCTGTTCCCGCGTCATGGTGACGACGATCCGCTCCTCGGGCGCTTTCGTCTTTGTCTTTGCTGCCATTTCTGTCACGGCCTCCTCTCGGGTCTTTTGTAGTCGGGCTTCACGCGCAAGCCGGGGAAGTCCTTCGCCTTGTCCTCGGGGTTGACCGGGGGCCGGGGGCCGTCGATGTAGCGCCAGGCCACCAGGCTGGCCGCCTCGATGCAGTTGGCGATGATCACGGGATCCCGCCGGATGTCGTCGTCGAGGCTGCGCATCGAATCTTCGAGCATCCCGGCGTAAAGGTCGCGGGCCGCCTGTGCCCTCTCGAATCGGTCGGGCAGCATGTAACGCCGGCCCTCCCTGCCGACCAGTGATTCCACGGCGCGGCGCTGCATCTCCACGGCGTCAGCCAGCTCGTTCATCTTGCCGTTGGCCGCGGTGAGCCGCTTGGCCAGGTCGTTCACGGCTTCGCGGTACCTGTTGTTGATATCGGTGTAGCGCTTCTCCAGCGCGGCCAGCTTTCCGGCCACGCCCTCCTCCACCAGCTCGTCGGTAATCAGCCCGAGGACGGTGTCCACGTCCTTCTTCAGCTTCGCGTCCAGGTCGATGCCCTTCGCCTCGCAAATCTTTGCGAGAAGGGCGGCCACTGTGTTCGTCATGTGTGATTCCTCCCGTGTGTTCTTTCGTTCTCCGCGTTTGTATGGTGTTGGCGCTATCCGTTGAAGTAGTGGATGTAGGCGATCAGCTTTGCGATTGCGATGTACCAGAAGTAAACCGAAGCAATGCCGCCGACGGCAAAATAAACCCGCACCCCGAGCGGCGTCGGTATCGGTGCGGTTTTCTTTTCGTATCCGGTGCGTAGGTGCCAAAGCCCAATCCATTCACCGGCCAGCCAGAACAGTGCCCACCCGACGAGGAGCGGGCTGCCGATCGTGTGGGCGATGTCGGCAAGGGTGGCCCGCCAGTCGTGCTTCCTGTACTTCTTCAGCTCCGCGGCCAGGAATCGGTTTCTGGAAGTCCGCACCTGCTTCATGTAGGCGGTGTTCGCGCTGATGTCCTTACGGAGCGTCTGAATCAGAGCTGCCTGCTGGGCGTTTCGCTCCGCGCTCTGTTTGTCGATCTCCGCCTTGACGATGCTCAGCTGAACACTGGGGTCGTCGGGGTGCCGGATGATCGCCTGTGAAATGATCTGTGTGGCCATGTGGTGTGTCTCCTCCTCTCAGCTGTTGGCTTGTGTGATCTGTCTCTTATCCTTCCAGGCGACGGCGCATGCGTATGCCGCCCATTCGTCAGCGTGGAAGCCGTGGAACCAGTCGGGGTTCTTCTTGGTTCCCTTCCCGTTCTTGAGGTCGTGCTGGGCGAATCGGTCGATGAGCGCCCGCCGGATGTTGCTGTCCTTCGCTTTCAAGTCTCCGCAGATGATCTGCTTTTCCTCTTTGCGATATATGTAATCCGGCTCTCTGCCGTGGTTGCTGTAGATGCATTGGGTGAATCGCCCGATCCACTCGCACGTCTCGAATACATCCCGCCCAACGGCCAGCCCGTAGGAGGCCACCCGCTCGATCACGAAGGCTTCGATCTTCTCGTCCTCCGCCAGTCGGTTTCGCAGGTCGAATATGTACTGCAGCAGACGGTGGTTTTCGATCTTCTCGAACTCCCAGGGCTTGAGGTCGTCTGCTCCTACGAGGACATAGGCGGATTCGGTGTTGCCGGGGTCAATCGCCAATATGTAGCTGTTCCCCCGCGTACTTGGGATTGGCTGCCGGCTTGTGCTGCTGTCGTTCCTGTTCATGGTGGTTCGTGCCTCCTCCCTGGGTGGGCGGTTCGTTCCTCGCGATCTGGACGTAGCGCATGTGCCTGCTGTCGAAGAGGACGCAAGCCTGGCCGACGGTGCCCTGGCGCTGTTTCGCCACGCCGATGCAGATGTAGGTGTAGCCGCGTTTCTTGTAGTCGTTGAAAGCGTCGCGGTCGCGCTTGTCCACGTAGGGGTCATCTGCGCTGGCCGGCCGGTGCAGGAAGATTACGCCGTCCGCATCCTGCTCGATGGCACCTGAGTCCTTTAAACTCTTTAAAGATGGCATCTGGCCGTCTGTGTCTCGGCTGACCTGCGCAAGGGCCACGACGGGGATCTGGAAGTCGAGGGCGATGTCCTTCAAGGCGCGGCTTATGTAGCCGACCCTCAAATGCTCCGCGGGGAATCGCTGAACCGTTCGCATCAGCTGGAGGTAATCGACGATCAGCAGGTCCAGCTCGCCCTTCTCTGCCATCTTTTGAACCTCGATTCTCAGGTCCTCGACGGTGTTGGCTGTGAACATGAAGTTGATCTGAAGCGGGGACATGAGGCTCATTCCCTCGGCGAGCGCGTCCCAGTCTTCCTCCTCCATCTTCGCCTTTCTCAGCTTCATGCCGTCGAGGTTGGCCGCGTGGGCGAGGATACGCTGGCCGAGCTGAATGTTCGTCATCTCCCGGGATACAACGCCGACCTTCATGCCGTTCCTCGCTGCCGCCAGCGCGATATTCATCCCGAAAGCGCTTTTTCCGACGGCGGGCCGCGCTCCGATGATGGTCAGCTCGCCGGGGTAGAAACCGCCGATCAGCGTGTCGATGTTCCGAATGCCGGTAGTGACGCTTTTCTCCCCGCCCTTTGCCCGCTGCTCCAGCTTCTCGAAGGTGGCGATCAGCAGGTCGGCCGTGCTCTCCCATGTGTGGGTGCTGGCGGCGATCTGCCCGGTCTGCTGGCGCATTCGCTCGACCACGTCGTTCACGTCGTTCCTTGGGTCCTTCAGTCTGGCGGCGATATCGTCCACCATGGCGATGCTCCGGCGGCGGGTCGAAAGCTGTTTGACGATGCTGATGTAATCGTCGATGTAGCTCGGGGTGCCCACTTCGGTGCAATCAATCATGACCTTCGCGAGCTGTCCCGACTCGCCGGGGTACATCTGCGAAAAGGCCGCGTCGGTGGTCACGAGGTCGGGGTCGTGTCCCTTCGCCGCTGCCGCCTTGATCGCGGTGAATATCTTCCTGACGTTTTCGTCGGTGAAATCCTCCGCCTGGAGCTGCACGAGCTTCTCCTTGTTCTGCTTCCCCTTGCGGAGAAAGCCGCCGATGACGGCCTTCTCCGCCTCCGTGTTGCTGAAGTTGTTTCTGCTGGCCTCCTCCAGCTGCTGCTGGACGTACTCCTTAGTCGTCATCGGCATTGCGCTGCGCCTCCTTTGTCCGGTCGTGGTCGCCTCTGAAAAACCAGCCCAGCGCAAACGCGCCGGCGGCATAGATCAAAAGTGCGATAGTTCCCATAGCTGCCATGCTGCCCTCCTCAGTAAAAGTCGCCGAACGTCTCGGTCGCGGCGGCGGTCTGTGTGGTCTGTTGTCTCTGCTTTTCCTGCTTTCGCTTCGCATGCTCCGCCTCTGCGGCTTTCGCGTCGCCGATCGTGCGGATGTCCTGTGTGATCATACGCTCCAGGATCCCGTGGACGTAGTTGTAAAAGGGCTTGCCCGCTCCGCATGCCAGGTCGATGGCGTAGCGGATCAGCTCCTCCGGGAGCGGGTGCTTCTTGTCGTCGCGATATGACAAAAGCTCCGCGAGGTTATATGGGGTTACGCTGCGCAGGTTGTTGGCTGCGTATATCTCCAAGGTGTTGTAGTCGGGAGGCGGTCCGTCGGTGTCGCCGAAGGGATTCTCTATGTCTGTACTACCATCGTTATCTTCTAAGGAATCTATATTATTACCACCTACACCATTACTATCTGTATCTGATATCTTATCTCTAATCTCTGTAGTCTCAATTTCGGACACATCGGTGGTCACAAGTGGGGACACATTGTGTCCACTTTCGAGCTGTTTTTGCTTCTTTGCCCTGATCCTTCTGTTCTTCTCCGCGTAGTCGGTTTCGCTGCCGACCATCTCCGCGTGGTTCAAAAGAACCAGCGTCCCGTCCCTGTCCTCGTAAATCAGCCCGAGCTTCTGGTAAAGCGTGAGCGCGATCCTGATGGTGTCGATTGAAAAATACTTGCAATCTCGCTGTATTTTCTCGACGTCGTAGGGAATCACGATCTCGCCGATCGTCCTTGAAAGCCTCCCGTCGGTGTTTATCGTCATGAGGCAGAGCATCTGGTAAAGGACGACGTAGTTCGCTCCGTCCTTCTGCCCCATAAGGAAATCGACGGCGTCGCTCCGCATGAAGGTGTCCCGCAGCTTTATCCAGTAATATCGTTTCCCGGTGGCCACTTCTGCTTCACCTCTTTCCCTGTGGCAAACGGGAGGAGGTTGTTGTCTTCCTCCTCCCGCCGGGCGGTTACGCCATTACGGTGACCGCGGGGTTCTCGATCAGCTGCGCCAGGAAGTCGCGGATGCTGTGGACCGCCTCGATCTTCCAGGCGTTGCCGTCGCTCTCGAAGAGCGCGACCTCTCCGTCCTTGCTCACCCGGAGCGTGAAGTTGCTCTCGGGCTGCTCCACCTCGCTGAAGGTGCGCCGGGGCCGGAGCGGGACGGGGTTCTGGAAGTTGACCGTGGTGGCCATGCTGACCCCTTCCTTGACGGTGATCTGCTGGCCGACGCCGTCGTCGCTGACGGTGGCGGTCTGTTCCTTCACCATGCTCTTGGCCACCTGGAAGAGCGTCTTTCGCGCGTCCGTCTCGATGAACTTCGAGAGCAGCTCGGTGCAGAATGCGTCGGTGTCCATGTAGCGTCCAAAGGTGATCTCGGGCGTGTGGGCCTGGGCGTAGGCGACGGTGTAACGCTGCCGCTGGTGCTGGGTGGGCTGCGTGAGCAGCCTGACCGTCCTGTGGTCGACGACCTGCAGGATGAGGCGGGTGCCGTCGGTCGGGATCGTGCCCTCGACGTTTTCGTTGATGTAGTCAATCAGGCCGCTGAGCGTGAAGAACTCCAGCGCCTTGGGCATCGGGGGGTCCGGGGGAACGACCGCCTCCGTCGGGACCCACATCATCTTGTGAACGTCCCAGCGGTGCGGTATGCCGCCGATCTCCATGATCTGGCGGGCCATGTCTTCCTTGGCGCGGTCGAGGCTGTCATGCGCGGCCTGTGCGACCGCGCCCTGATCGACGAGGAATTCTGCCAGCTCTTTGCTGCCGCTAAAGAATCCTTCCATGGTGTTTCTCCTCTCTTGGGGTTAGTTTTTGGTGCTGCTGTCGAAGCGGACGACCTTCGCGAGTGGCTGCTCGGTGCCGTCCATTCGCTGCTGGCCGGGGATCTGCTCGGTGCGCTCGGTGGCGACCACGGAGCCGTCTCCGTTGAACTGCAGGGTGACGGTCTTCGAGAGCGGTTTGAAGGGCGCGGGCTTTCCGATCACCGACACATCGAAGTCGGCGCTGTCGCGGCGTTCGTTGGGCTTCACGGTGATCTTGATGTTGATTTCCCGCTTTGCCTTGGGGTCGGTGTTGGGGTCCTGGACGTTCTGCCAGATTTTATCCATCTCGACATTGAACCGCTCCTCCACGCCTCCGTCCATCAGCTCTGAAAGGGATTTGATGGGGCGCTGTACTGCCATTTGTGTTTCACCTCCTCTCCGCGTGAACCGGCGCGGCGTAGGTGGCCGCGCCGGCCCTGTGCCTCGGGTTACTGCTCGTCAAAGGGCAGCGGCGGTTCGTCGGTCGGGGGCGCTTCCAGCTCCGGCGGCGCGTCGTCGGTCGCGGGCGGCTCGAGCTGCCCTGCCGGGGCTTCGTCCGCGGGCAAGCCGAAGCTCTGAATCATTCGCATCACTTCGTCGAAGCGGGCCGCGGGGACATCCGCGAACTTGGCGATGCCCATCTTCTTCAGCTCCTGGCTGACCTTGCCCTGGTAGCCGGTGGCCTTGGCCGCCTCCATCAGCTTCTTCACCTGATCCTTGCTGACGACGGTGTTCTGGTTCTCCGAGGCCAGCCTCGGGAAATACTCGCCGAGCGGGACGGTGTTGTCCTCGATGCTGTTCTTCATTTCCTTGAGCTTCAGCATCGTGTCGGCGGTCCAGTTCTCGACCTTCGCGTTGAGGCAATCCTCGAGGTCTTCCTGCGTGACGCCCATCTTCGCGTAAATCCGCAGCATCTGGCCGATCAGCTTCGAGCGGCTGTCTGGGTTCTTCATCATCTCGATGATGCCGCTGCTGGCCGTCTTCCTGCAAGCGGCCACGGCTGCGTCGGTGACGTCGCCGGGGATCATCTGAAGGATACAGGCGCGGATTCGCCTGGCGCTCATGTTTGCCTCCAGCTCGTAAATGTCGCGGTCCTCGGTGATGGCGTAGCCTCCGCTCTTGGTGGTGCGCCAATGCTTCACCTCAAACTGCCGGTCGATCAGGAGGTTCGTCTCCAAGTCCCAGGCGTAGGCGCGGATGATCGAGCTGCCCGCTCTCTCGAGGCTCTTGCCCTGGCTGGGGCGGCGTTCCAGCACCTCGTAGCCGAAGGTCATGTTGCCGAAGTTGCGGGCCATGACCTCCGCGAGGCGAATGCTGGGGCCGCTGACCGTTTCCTTCCCGCGGGGGAAGCTGTAGACGGCGTGTTCCGCGAGGGTCGGGCGCTTGCACTCCTCCAGAATGCGGCTCATCGCGTAGGCGGGGTCGCGGGGAAATTGCTTCGCCATGATGACCTGCGCCTTGACCGCTGCGATCGCCCGGGCTTCGCTGTTGGCCGCCAGGGCGTTGCCGCTCTCGTGGCGCTGCTGGTCGGGCATCATGTCCGTCGGGGCTTTCGATACGGCGTAGGGGTTGGCGATGATCATGTCGTCGTTGTTGTAGCTCTCCATGCTGTCTCTCCTCTCTGTGTGTCGGTTATGCTCGATCAGGCGCGGACCGCGAGGGCCGTATCCTGATAGAACTCAATCCCGGGGATCGTCGCGCTGCCCTTCGTCATCTTGGCGATGTTGTTCAGCGCGGCCATGTTGATGGCGCGGATTTCCAGCCCGTTGAAGTAGGCCGGAACCGCGGCGGCGTCGACCACTCGGGCTTTCCAGCTCTTGCGCACCGAGGTTCCCGCGGCGCTGGGCGTGTCCATCTGCGCGGCGGCGGGCATGTCGTTGACCATCTCAGCCATCGCCATGCCGATGGCTTCGCCCTGCGCGTCGCCGGCGGCTCCGGCCTCCGCTGCCTGGTTGAGCAGCCGTTCCACTTCCTGCTGCTGCTGGCGGCGGGCCGCTTCTTCCTGCTCACGCCGGGCCTTTTCCACGGCGGCCTGGTAGTTGACCATCGTCCGCTTGATAATGGTTTCCGCTTCCTTCAAGGGAGCGAGCATCTGCTTCTCCCGGTCCACCACGGCCTTGTGGGCCGCGTGGGCCGCGTCCTTAGGTCCCTTCCAGTAGTCCTGGATCTGCTTCGTGCGGGTCTTGATGCCGACGAGGTATTTCCCCGCCTTTTCGTAGTCGTCCTGGCTGCTGATCGTGAGTTCCTTCGCGGTCTTGACCGCCAGCTGGCCGCTCTGCTCCAGCTGCTGCTCGACGGTGGGGTTGGTGCCCTGCGTGATCTCCGTCGGGGTGAGGGCCTGTTCTTCCATGTGATTTCCTCCTGCTGTGTTATTGGTCGGTGGGGTGCTACGCGCGGCGCTCCTGCGCCATCGCGTTATAAATCGCCATGGAGTGGAGGAAGGTTTTATATCCGTCGTCCACTCGCTCGAATCTGTACTTGCCTGTGTTGAGCAGTTGCAGCCCGTAGCGGTTGCGGACCGGGACGCCGTGGCTCTTGAGCGCCTCCGCGTAGGCTCCGATCTGCGTGGCCAGCATTACGCTGTGGAAGGCCGCGGTGCATTTCAAATCGACCACATCCACTCCGCTGTCGTCGTCCGGGTCAATGTAGCCGATCAGGTCGATCGTTCCTGCGTAGCGCATCACCTTGTGGTAGCATCGGTACTCGCTGGCCAGCCAGGTGGGGTTGAAGTCCCTTTGGAAATCGAGGAAGGCGTGGACGTAGGGTTCCGTGTCGTCGTCTGTCTCCTCGATGCCGTAGAGGACGTAGTTGCTGACCTGCTCATGCACTCGGGTGCCGCGGTCGGCTGCCGTGTTGAGCGTGTTGTCTGGAACCGTGGCGTAAAGCATCAGGCTCATCGGCTCCATGATCTGCGTTACGCTGGGCAGCTTGAAGCCGCCCAGCGTGTAGATGTGCCGTTCCTCCTCGAAGTCGACCTTGATCTCGGGAAGCTGGATCATATAACCGCCCTCCAATATTCGCGCTCGGCGGCGCGGCGTTCGTACTCATCGGCCCTGACGACGATCTCCTCCAGCTCCGCCTTTTCCGCTTTCGCGGTGTCGATCATGTCCTCGATGACGCACAGGCTCTCGGCGGTTCGCGTCTTCGACTTCGCCAGCCGGTCCTTGATCTCGCCCAGGTGGTATAGAACATCGTCGAGGTCGTCGATGTCGTGTTCCGCCCTGTCCGCTGCCTGGAAGATTCCGCTCATGCCGGCCTCCTATTCTTCGCGGCTCGCCTCATTGAGGCCGTCCTTCAATATATCGAGGAACTCGCCGAGCGCATTTGCCAGCATCCTGCCGTACTCGTTCGCGTCGGTCGGGGGGTCGTTCTTGTCCTCATCCTTCTGCCGGGTGTCGATGACATCCATCCTCTCTCGGGTGAGCCGGCTGCAGCCCGTCTCGACTTGCTTCGCTCCGATCCTGTCGGCGGTGCGCATGTCGGTGTCGAGCAGGTGGCGCAGGGCTGCGGCAATCGAGACCGCGTTGGGGTCCACCATCAGCTCGCTGATGCCGCACATGTGAACGCTGATCTCCGCGCCCTTCTTTACGACCACCAGGGCCGCGTCCGCCTTGTCGCCGACCCAGTCGACGACTCTGTTGAAAAACTCCGAAATGTTGACTTGCTTCATGTGTGATGTCCTCCCTGTGGTTTTTTATTGCTCAAGCGGTGGCGGCGGGTGCTGCCGGGCGGGTGCCGTCCTTCTTCACCCTCTCGCCTCCGTTGATCTCTCTGAGTAGGTCCATGATGTCCTTCTTACGCTGTGTGGGGTCTTCGCCGTCCATCTCGCAAAGGTAGCGGACGAAGGTGTTAATGCCCACCAGCTGGCCGCGGCTGGTCTTCCCGCTTTTCACGGTCTGGCCTCGCATCTGGAACATGGCCATCATATCCTGCGCGGATCGTCTGCACATTCCCGTCACGGCGGAAATATCCGCGGTTGAAAGAAACAGCTTTGGAGCGGGCATTGGGGGTTCACTTCCCTTCCTTGAGTTTCAGCATCGTCTGAAAGTCCCGCAGGGTGGCGCGGTATTTCTCCCGCCACCATTCCGCGTAGCTGCTGTAGCCGAGGGCCGCCATGGCTGCCTCCAGCGTCTGCTTTTCTTCTTCCTTCGCCCAGCAGCGAAGCTCCACCATCCCTTCCTTGCCTCTGCCGCGGTTGGTGTCGCCCTTCCTGCCGGGGGCGCTCTCCTCGGGGGCCGGGTCGTCTGTGTCCGGGAATGGGTAGGCGGCCAGCGTGAGGTTGAGGTCGGGGGCGTTGTATATCTCCGTCGGCGCTTTGCCGAGGATTTCGCACATGGCTGCCATCGTCGGGACGTTCGGAAGGACGCGCCCCTGCTCGATGAAGCTCATGGCGACGGGGTTTATGTCGTCTGGAAGGTGCGCGATCAGCTTGCGCTGGGAAATCTTCCGCTCCTGCCGGATGGCGGCGATCCGGTTATTCGTCATCCGCGCTCTCCTCCTCTGTGGCCTTGAAGTAGTCCTTCGGGAGATTGAGCAGCTTGACGAGCTTCTTCTGCATCGCCGGGGGCGGGGTCGTCAGCCCGCGCTCCCATGAGCTGTAGGTGGTCTGCGGGACCCTGAGCTTTCTGCTCATGTCGGTCTGCGTCATCTGCCGTCCGTCGATGATCGTCATGAGGCGGCGCGTCCGCATTTCGTCCCGCGGGGGTCTGTATGCGGTCAAGTTATCACCTCTTTTTCTGTATGTGGGAAGCGGCCCGGCGCGGTGGCCGGGGCCGCTGTTGCTTCTGTGTTCTCCTGTGTTGGCTTCCGGGGTCTCCCTCCCTACCCATTGTCCGTCCCTTCCCGCTGAGTATCTCCCGCGCCTCTGTCGTCTCGACGGTGGCGCGGCGTTGGCTTGCAATGCGTTCCACGGCGGTTTTCCTCGTTTGGGATTCTCTTCTGCCTGTGCAGTTTTCAAGGTGCAAAACTGTTGAAAAAATCCGGGGTGTATGGTAGAATGTGCTTGTATGTTGTTGTTAATAATATTATATCTCAAAAAAATGAGGTTGTCTACAGTTATGGCTCAGTATTGTGAGATTTAACACTTGTGACGGGGGTGTGACTTGTGTTCTGGGAAAGATTCTATTCTCTTTGTGCGCTGAACGGTTGCAAGCCTAATCCTCTTGCCAAAGAATTAGGTATTTCGTCCGGGGTGGTTACAAAGTGGAAGACGGATGGTACTTTGCCAAATGGGGAGAACCTTTTGAAGATCGCGGAGCGACTTCATTGTTCTGTCGATTATTTGCTCGGGCGTACTGATGAGCCGGGGGTTTTTCGTCGGGATGATGCGCCGCTGGACATCTCCGAGATCGAATTTGCGCTTTCTGGTGAAATCCGGGATCTGTCGGAGGCTGAAAAGCAGGACGTGTTAGATTACGTGCGTTTCAAGCGCTCGCAAAAAGCGGGGGCGAAAAATGACAATTGAGGAGCTATATGCGCGGGCCGAGGCGGAGGGAATAGAAATCGACGAGGTTCCGATGCGTGAGCTGCGGGCGGTGTCTTTCCCGGAGGGCTGGGTTGCCATCGACCCGCGAAAGTTTGAAACCATGACGGAGTTAAAATGCGAACTGGCGCACGAGATTGGGCACTGTGAGACCGGTTCGTTTTATAATATCTATTCTCCGTTTGACTTGAAGGAAAAATGCGAGCGCAAGGCGTGCCGTCGCGCTGCCGAGATCCTGATGCCTCTGGCCGAACTCCGCCGGGTGATTCGGCGCTCCCGTGAAATCTGGGCGCTGGCCGATTATTTCGATGTGACCCAGGCGTTCGCCGTGATGGCCCTGGAACTATACGGGGACGAGCTTACGCGCGAGCCGCATGAGCGCCCGGCGATTCTCAGTCAGCTGAAACGAGCCAAGGACCTATTGCCGAATCCTGCGCCTGTCCAGAAGCCAGCGCCGGCGGCGGCGGTGAAGCCAGCGGCGGCAAGGTCGGCGGCGGACAGGCAGATCGCAAAAAATATGCAGGTGCTTCGGCGTCTGGGAATTATCACCGACAATTGGAGGGACGACCCGCTGCTGAATCTGCCCGATTGGTTATAGTGGACCGGCGTTGGTGCTGGATGAATATCTGCGATTGGTAGGATCTGACTGGAAATGGATGTAATGAATGAGCTGCGAATTGTAGAAGACCCGGGAAAGTGTCATGCTGCAATTATCGGGAATGCTTATTATTCGCCGAATCACAAAAACCGAGCGGTTGTTTCTGCCGTCATTCCTGTGTCGCATAGCGGCGGGACTGATTGGAGCATTCAGCTGCATTATGCTTTTGAAAGCTGCCCATCGTGGGACGGTATGGCATTCTCGGTTGCCTCGTCTATCATAATTCATCTCATCGCTGATAACGGCAGTGTTTTCTTTGTCGGCGATAATGTGCCCTTCGCGGGAAGCGTCTATTCGTTGTATGGTCCAAGTGGCGAGCGCATTGCCTTTCGTCGCTTCACGAATATCCATATACATGACGCTGTCTTTTCCCCGTCTGGCGATTTGTGTTGTTATGCCACTGATCATTGCCAAAACCCGGAAACCGACCGCCTGTTGGTTGTCCTTGATTGTACCTCCGGTGAGGAGGTCAGACGTTTTTCATTTGCGGCGCTCTTTATTGGTGGGCTTGAGCCTCGGGTGTGCTACTTGGACCGCAGCTGTATAAAGTTTGACGTCGGTGGTTTCTTCGTGATCGTTGATTATGAAGGAAAAATACAAAACGTGGATGACTTCCTTGCTTTCCGCGTCGAGCGGGCGTTGGCCGCCGAATATGCTTATCTCGCCTATGATATAAGCAAGGAACTGCCAACACCTCTTGCACTGCACGTTCTGCGCCTTGCTTTATTGAAAAAAACAGATGACGTAACCGTGGCGCGAATCTATAGGCGAATGGGTGAATTGACAGAGGAGGTTGGTTCTTTGGATGATGCGGTTTCCTTTTATCGGCAAGCCTTGGAGGCCGACCCAAAAGTCGGCTGTAAACGCCAGCTTGCATCATGTGAAAAGAGGCTAAAGTCTTGATGGAGGTGCTTGTCGTGAAGAAGCGGTTTATTGCTGGTGTGATGGCTGGGGTCCTGATGCTGGGTGGGTCTGCGTTCGCCCAAACGAGCGAGGAGATTCTGTTTCGTGGAATTCCTTGGGGGCAAAAGCTGAAGGGTGGACTCCAAAGCGTCATTGATAGTGTTGGCGGGCGGAATATCGACAGTGGATTAACGGAAGTGAATAATGATCAGAAGTTGTATGGCTCTGAGCATGGATACGTCATCCAGGGTGATTATAATTGCTATCGGTCGTTCCTGGTTATGAAAAACTTTGAGGTTGCAGGATATCCTGTGAATTACATATTTATTGACTCTGTGCCAGATGTCTACGGGGGCCGCCTCTTGGATACGAAGGAGGAGGCGGTAGTCGTATCGGCTCAGTATATTTTCGATGTTGACGGTATGGATGATTCACGTGCGGCTTTGGATGATCTTGTTATGAAACTCTCCGCTGTTTATGGGGACCCGGACTTAAATGATGACGGTGATGGGGTTGCTATTTACGATTGGTATGGTGCGGGTGATTCGTCCGCTAAACTGTTGGGTGGGAAGAATCGAACGGATGGGACTATTGAGTATATTTCTATAACCTATGAATCTTGTGATTTATCAGACCTTTTCTATAACTTGAACCAAGTATCCGAGGGGAACCTGCCAAGCTCTGCGACCGATGGTCTTTGATGGGGGTGCCTTTTCGTGCGTGAAATCTCGATGATGGAATTCCTCGGGAAGCCGGGGATTTATGTCCGGGAAGCTGCCGAGGGTGAATATGTGAAAGTACGCATGACGGACGGCTTCGCCTCGGTAATTATCGACGAGGCGGAGTGGGTGATGCTCTGTCAAGCGCTGAAGCTCTGCACTGAACACCCGGAATGGCTCGGGGAGCCTGACGTCGATGTCTGAGCGGGATACAAAAAAGCGCAAGCCTCGGGGCTTGCGTCCAGATGGGCGTGTCCAGGTGACATATACGGACGGGCGGCGGCCCGACGGAAAGCCGAACCGTATTCCCTTCTACGGTCGCACTCGGGCTGAAGCCGAGGCCAAGCGCCAGGAGTACATCGACGAAAAGAAGGCCGGCCTCTCCTGGGTGGATCGGAAGCTGAAGGTGGACGAGTGGGTGGACCGCTGGATCGAGCTTTACTCTATCGACGAGGTGGAGTATCGCCCTTATATAAACCGGCTGCGTCAAGACCTCGGGGTCTATGAGCTTCGCGGGATTCGTGAGGGGCATCTCGTTCGTTCGCTTGCCGCCTACTCGGGGAAGTCGAAGTCTGGGGCGACGAAGTATCGGATGGTGCTGAAGCAGGTCTTTCATCGCGCCTACAAAAATCGATTGATTGTCGATGATCCAGCCGAGGATTTGGAATTGCCGGACGGCTTGACCGAGGGCACCCATCGTGCGCTGGAGCGCTGGGAGGTCGAGCATATCGTCGCCCACTGGCGCGATTATCCTGCTGGGCGCTGGGCGATGCTCATGCTTTTTGCCGGGCTGCGTCGCGGGGAAATGATCGCGCTGGATTGGTCCTGTGTTGATATGAATGCGCGGACACTCTCGGTGGAGGCGGCGGTTTCCTTCAAAAACCGGACGCGCCGGGTGAAGGAAACGAAGACATCGGCCGGGCTGCGTGTCCTGCCGATCAGCGGCCCGCTGTTCGATATGCTGAACGAAACGCCAGTGGCGCAGCGCGTCGGTCCGGTCTGCCTCTCCGCCTCGGGACGTCCGATCACCGAGGACACGGCGAGGAAAAACTGGGCGGGATATTGCTCCGCCATGACTTATGTTTTAAACGGATTTAAACCCCTGCAGACAGGCTCAAAGAAAACGGTCGAGAATTTGTCCGGGCAGCGCGTCCCCGTCTCTGAGGTGGAAAAGCGGGCCGTTGCCGGGGAGTGGCGTGTGTTCGATTGTGATATGCACGACTTGCGCCACACCTTCGCGACGATGCTCTTTGAATCTGGCATTGAGCCGAAGGATGCCCAGTATTATCTCGGGCACTCCGATCTGCGCATGACGCTGGATCTATATACTCACCTCACGGCGGAACGTAAAAAAAAGACCCTGTCATTGCTGACGGGGTTCCTGGACAAATGGCTGAGCGGGGAGTCGGCCTCCCCGCCGCCGGTGCCCTTCGAAGCCTCCCAAGAGGGTAAAAAAAACGGGTGATTTTTGACATGCGTGGTCATTCGCGTGGTCACCCGCCGGAGAAGAATAATATATATTCGACATTATTAATCAAAAATCGGGTATTTTCCGCTGGTTATATTCTGAAAAATGTATTTTATACATGTTTTCCGGATTGAATGGGGTTCAAGAGGCCGAGAGTTCAAATCTCTCCACCCAGACCAACAAAAGAAAGCCCGTCGTTATGGTGAAAGGCCACAACGACGGGCTTTTCTCTGTCTTTTTGCCCTTGCACTATATGCGTTTTGCCTCCCCTCAAAGTGCATATAGCGCACATGGGGAACCGCTGCGACA
>Ga0326514_10000062_pt1 | contig 62566 bp, 45 predicted proteins | sample 3_2548_0518_D_FD_203653 | JGI IMG/M metagenome (GOLD analysis project Ga0326514, IMG submission 203653) | Bovine rumen microbial communities from UC Davis, California, United States - 3_2548_0518 | ecosystem: Host-associated > Mammals > Digestive system > Stomach > Rumen | place: USA... | reverse complement strand
TTATAATATTCATTTGGATTAAGCAATAATATACTACAGTAGATGCATTGTCGAAACGCACCTTTTAATACCTCCTCGTAGCATATGAGAACTACAGGATTACTAACTCGTATTAATATGTATATTCACTAGTGTCTCTTAAAAAATTTAACAATTAAAATTCAATTTCAAGTTGACCGTCATCAGTTCCATCATCAGTTCCTCGTCCGAAGAGTTCCGGCAGGTCGTCTTTGACCAACAAGGCGATTAAATGCGTTTTCCTTATCGCTTACATTGTTGTGGCGTAGAATTTCCTCGAAACGATTAACAATGCGGTCTTCTGGCGTAAAATCTTTTAGTTTTCCTTTACGTAAGGGTGGAATTCCAATATTGTATGCTTGGCTCTCTTCATTGAACACAACATCATCCAGCCATTCCTTATGATAAGTTTCATCCCAGACCTCAAAACGTTCCTTGTCGTTGTGTGCTTTTGTATAGACTTTTACGTCTTTGTCTTTTTCTGCCATCTTGATGATGTTTGCATCATCGGTGCAATTAATGACAAGACATTTGTATGAAAGGATTTGTTCGCTCCAATCGGAAGCGTAGAGAGCTATCCAACGAGTTGAGTTTTCCTGTTGCCAATAGCTGAATAGTTGTCCACCATCTTCTTCGGTGTTTTTCTTCTCTTTTATATATTCCGCCCCTGCTGTTTTACATTCAATAATCAGCAATGACTTTCCTTCATCGTCCTTAACAAGAATATCTGCTTTCCCTCCTTTGGCATCGTGACCTAATGTCCATTTGGGCTCCAGTTCTATATGCTCGGGCCTATATCCTTTTTCTAATAGTCTACAAACGCACTCTAAAACAACAAAATTTTCGTTTTTGTCAAAATTACTTGTTGTTTTATCATTAACTATAAATCCTTTGTCTTCAGGGTATTTTATTTATTTCTTTGCAAAATCTACGACGATAGAACAAGTGTTAAATGCTTTGCTATAGCGTGTGCCATTTGTATTACTACTGAAACCGACATTAACAAGAATATCCCTGATATTATCTTTTGTTATCATTGTTCGATATTGTTTGAACTATATTGGTCATTACTTTTTCGAGAGAAGGTTGTTTATAGTCAGATTACTTAATCATCGCTTTGAACTCCTTGGCCGGTTTGAACTTCGGAATCTTGTGTGCCGGAATGACCACGGAAGTGTTCTTGCTTATATTACGGCCAATCTTCTCCTTTCGCTCCACGATGTGAAAGGTACCGAAACCTCGGAGATAGATATTTTCACCAGCGGTCATATTCTCCCTGATGGAAGTCATCAGTTCCTCAACAATGGCCATTACAGCCACTTTCTCGATGCCAGTTTTCTCGTTGATACGAGTTACGATTTCTGCTTTAGTCATTTTATAACTCTTTTAATAGAGTTATAACGTCAAGAATTTCTTTTTATTATGCATAAAACAAAAAATACATACGACTGATTTACATATCATCAAATACAATGAAGCCCGATTCAAAAAAGGATCGGGCTTCATTACATCATACGAAAAAACATTACCATACTGGTTTTCAAAAATCACTACTTTAAGTTTGACTTTGATGCAGTTATGCAGCCAAAACATCACGAAGCCATTCCACTAAATCTGGGTCATAAACCTCTGAATTTGGGTCATGAACCTCTGAATTTGGACCATAAATTACTTTTGGTTTGGCAGGGGGCTTTATCAATCCGTGCAAGGTTTCCTTGACTTTTGAATCACCCATAAACTTTTCAATCAATGCCTTTGAATCTTCATTGATTTGTTTGTCAAATTTTCGATAGGCTTGGTCATATACCCATTCGCCATCTTTTAGGTTCAACCCAAGCGTAAATCTCTCCTGAGCATCAAAGGCAAATGCAAGATATTTGTGCTCCTTGATATCATGCCAGTAGCAAGTATATAAACAGTGGTGCATTTCGCTGCCTTCCATAAAGACTTCTCGTTCTGTACTCAGCAACTTACAAGGATAATCAAATTTGGGACTGTCACCATAAATGTTCACTTGCTCTTTACCCTCCAAATCCTTTTTCATCAATTCATTTGTCATTTTTTGATGTTCCTCCTTCATTCTGTTAAGGCTCCATTTAGGGTTGATTATCACATCGAGTGCCATTGCTTCCAATAACATATCCCTAAAAATCCTACTTTTTTCTTTTTCTTCTTCCGTCGGCTTATGCCCTTCAAAATCAGAGTCCCCTTTAATCATCACTTCCATTGCTGCATTGATGTTTGTTGTATGGCGATCCATCCATACGATTGGGAATTGGCGGTATAGGCAAGAATAAATAGCAAAGCTTTTCCATTGGACACCTTTGATTTTGTTCAATGCCAGATACTTTTTTACTATACCTTCTGCATTGGTCAGTTTCCCAAGTAGAATATCTCGAACAATAGAATTGCAGAACATTGTGTCAGATACATATTTTTGGTCTCTTGCATCTTTTAACCAATCGAATTGAGGGAACTTAATAAGTGCCCGTAGAACTTCTGGTTTGTTGAAGGTATTACACTTGACCCTTTTCTCCATCTTGTTGTAATTAAACACGCTGACCTCTCCGCTACTTATGAAGAAATGTTCGCCAGAGAATGCTATTGACTTTTCTTTAACAGATAGTATCACATTTTTTTCAGTTTCTACCAATCTTAAGAAAACATCTTTACCATAATCTCTTTTGTAGAAATAACAGAACCGCTGCTCTTTGATACTTTTTTGGAAGAACTCATCCAATCTTCCATCTCGAATTTTAATTTCATTTGTCATATTACCATTTATTTTATTAGTGTTTCTCTAAATATAACAAATGTGAAACGAAATGATATGCTCATCTAAAAAAATATCCACTCACAATGGAAAAAGAAAACGCCGTCTCGATTGAGGCGGCGTTCTCTGACAACAATATTGTCCTCTTTTCAGATACTGAACTCTTTTTTCAATCTTTTCACCGTACTTTCCGAAATTCCAGTGAGCCTGGCAACCTTTCTATATGGGTATCCTTTTCGTAGAAGTTTCAGCGGTTCCTTGTATTCTTCGGCTTTCTGGGCTCGTGGCTTCCGGTATCCTTCCCTTCCGAGTCCTGATTTTCCCGTGAGTGCAAGATTACGTTCCACGTATCTACGACGACCACTCTGCAATCTGAATGATATGTTTTCTCTCTCGAGCTGGGCGGCTGTTCCAAGCACCGCTATCATAATCGTGAGGTACGGGTTTTCCTTCCCATCACGGTCGTAGATGGAAATCCCCTCCTTTTGCAGAAAGATGTTCAACTTGTTCTCTTTGGACCAACGGATGGTAGAAAGGACTTCATCGACGTTTCGACCCAGACGGGACAGTTCAGAGACGAGAAGTATGTCCGTACCGTTGTCTTTACAGAAGTCGAGACATTCGGTGAGGATGACACGTTCGGAGTTTTTCTTTGCACCGGAAATATGTTCCTCATAGACCTGTTGGATGTTCAAGTCGTTCTTGCTTGCATATTCCCGAAGGTCGAGAACCTGTCTTTCGGTTGATTGTCGGTCTCCCGTACTACTTACTCTAGCATAGATTACTGCATTGTTCATTTTGGTATGTTTTTGGGTTCAAAACTCGATTGGGTTCATTACAGTCTGATGGGCTTCATCTGCTCCCATACTTTTCGGGGGTCTTAACGTTGTTTGATTGTGATGTACCCACAAGTGGCCATTATTTCGAACGACCACAACACCTTCTCTAATCACATTGTCCAAGACATTGAGTAGGTCGCTCTCCAGTACGAAACCGATTTCTTGTTCAATGCCGTTTCTCTTGTCGAGTGTTCGGACGACATATGCATCTTCGGCATCATCAAAAGTGACTTTGACCCATCTTGGGCGGTTGAAGGTGCTGCTCACCGAGAAGACCAATCCGTGAGGAATATCCATAGGACTTTCGTACTCCCAAGCAGACAGAGTGTCGGAGTGTTGGTCGAGTATATTCCGTATGGTCATAGACGGATTCATTGGTCTTCCTCTCTTTTTCGTAATTTCTCGACGAAGTCATCTGCACCCCAGATTGCATCGTCAATGAGGGAGTTCATTGACATAATGCCGAAATACTCGTTGGCACATCTGCCATTAAGGATAGCACAGGCTACTCTTTCGTGGAGGTTTCTCCAATCTTCTTCACTTCTTTTTTTCTCCATAATTTCGAAAACTCGTTATTACTTGTAATAACGAGAAAAATCGTGAAGAATTGTGCATAATGCATTCATTTAGCTTTATTTAGCTATTCCGTTTGTTTTTCGAAACTTCCAAATTGCCTTTCGAAAGTACGAAAAAAACACCCACCTTATTAAAGGTGAGTGTCGGCACTATAAAAAATTTGAAAATGTATCAATTAAAAGGGGAGTTCTTCGGGTTCATCTAATAGTATCCACCCAATGTCATCAGGATTGGCTTCGTTTATGGAGTCATAGAATGCCTTGTTGATGATGTAGTCTTGGTCGTTGCAATCAGACATTCGGATGGGAACCCATCGGTTCAGGACAGCAAAGAAGATGGGCGGCAGCCAACAACTCTCGACAAACTGGTCTGGAATTAATCCATAGCCCAAATAGTTCGTGTATTTGTCTGCATCAAATCCCCAAGACTCCGTCCCGTCCGAGTGCTGCACCAAGACCCAATTCTCTTTTTCTCTAAAATCACTTCCTAGCGACGCTTCCCAATGCTCTACAATTATAAGTCTTTTCAAGTCTTCACGAACATATTTCAAAATATCAGCATCATCATCACCTTCGTAAAGTTTTCCGTACAAAAATTCTCCGTTACTACAAACAGGTTCTGAAAATATCACTACTCTATGCATATTCTTAATCGTTTTCTTTATTATGTTCTTTCTTCATTCGTGCAATCTCCAACTCAACAAGAGTCCAAGAAGCCAGCCCAGAGAGGAGACCGTCGAAATCAAAACTGAATCTGCTGTTCTGCAGCTTCTCCTGACCTTCGATTCTTTCCAAGTATGGGGTGAGAATCTCAACGAGGTAATCCTTGACTTCATCTACATTGCCTTCGGCTGCTTTCAAGAATTTCTCGGTGGTGTCCCCGTAACGTGCTTTCAACTGACTCACTGCCGTGGAGATTGCCGAGTTTCTTTGTGTGCAACTCTCTTCAAGAATGAATTGTTCAAAGTTCATCATCTTTTTTTTCATCATCGTTTATTCCATTATACTGTATTTATGATAATTCCTCCAACAATTTTCGTCCTGAAAAATGGCTCATTTGTAATAATATAAAATAAAGGAAAGAAAAGGGAATACAGAGAAAAGTCATAAATATCATATAAGAAATAATTGATTATGAAAGATTTGATTAAAAAAGTCGTAATACCAACAGTGATATTCCGTCATCCCATTCAAACCAACCAAGATTACGAGATTCAGGGTTTCCTTTTGCCTTTCGGAAAATACAGGGAATCTGATGACCTGACGGATTGGGAGAAGACCCGACTGAAACAGCTTGCAGCCACTGGGGGATGGGTGGAATCTGGTGGTATGATGGATGATGGTCTTTGGGTAAAGGATGGGACTGAATGTTTCCTATACAATATTGACATCTTGAAATTTATTGAGGGCAATTGCAACGATAATCAAGTTTCTCTTGTAAACGTAGAATACGATACGGAAGCCGAAGGCTGTGATGGAATATGGTGTGACATACTCGGTGAGCCAAACGATGGGCGGAAAATACGTGAATGGGTGGAACAGAACGGTGAGTGGATGGACATCGAAGAATTTGTATCACATATAAAAGTGGATGTCCGGAATGAACATTTTGACGTAAGTGTCCCATAGCAAAAGTATAACCCGAATTTTTGTTAATTATTGAATAGTAGTATATTAGAATGTTTATAGGGGAAGGATAGCATTCAAAAGACGAATTCCGGGGATAATCTGGGTTAAGTCCTAAAAGACCCAATTTCGTCTTGCATAAATATAGTGATGAGTGCTTCCCCCACTATACATAATGAATTATGATGCTCTTTGAAGTGGTTGGGGAAGAACCACTTTGAAGGGCATCTTTTATTTAACTATGAATGAAAAATGGAAAAGACAATGGTCCTTGTTCAAAAACGAACTGATGTACGAAAAGATGGACCCAAAGACGAAGAAGATGCTATGGTTCAACATCAAATTCAAAGAGACAATCTACGAAAGTCCGAAGGTATACCAAAACAACTACGCCTTCAATATTGATGGGTCGTGGCTCATATTCCCGACGGAATATCGGACGAAGGCTGGGAAGCCGAAATCCTTATACTTCCGACACAAAAGGAATGTTGTAGAAGAGTTATGCTATTTCGCCCGATTTCAACGACTGATTGGAGTGGAGACCCAATGGGAGCTCGTCTACCATATGTGCTCTTTCCTTGCAAACACCGTAAAGATGCCTGATGGTATCTTTGACCCTACACCCGAAAATGTATCTATACTGAACAAGGTTGCCGACAGGATACTGGTATCGGATTGTCCGGAAGGCACGTTGGAAAGACTGAAAGATGACAGGAAATTCAGCATTGACCCAGAACGGTTGAAGACCATTGACGAGTCGACTAAAAGCATAATGAGGAACAAAGGGAAACGATTCGCCTCGTACTTTGAAATAAGAGAGAAGTACGATGAATCGAAGTCGAAAGCCGAGAACGCTGCCATCTGTGGTGTGAGTGATTCAACAATCGCCCGATTCAGGAGAAACAGAACCCAAATGGAACAACTCTGTAATTCCTGCTTCGGATTATAGTAGAGAATTGTAGTATAGTAGAAAGACATAGGTAGAGTATGCTTGAAAGACATAGGAGAGTGTGTCATTCAAGCATACTCTTTTTTATTCAGGGGTGTGTCATTCAAGCATACTGCCTATGTCATTCTACCTAAAGAATAATATATTCATATTATTATTGTGAATATATATTATTCACATTATTATTAGAATAGAAATAGAAGAGAGACCGTGATAGTAGAGATTAAAGATGAGAGTATCCTATGGTTTATCAAGAAACCAAGAGAGACTATAAACTTACTTATAGTGTTGGCTTACGCCAATGACACTCCCTACACGCTCGCTTCGCTACGCTCCGTAGGGAGTGTGTTTAGGGAGGGAGATTGAAACAAGGGTGAGGGGCTTTGTTTTCTTCGTTTCTTTTTTAGAGAGGGATTGTTTCCTTACTCATTCCTCCTTAAAGAAAATAACTCTATTAGACGGTCGGAACACCTTCTCTACAGTATTATTTCTTAATAAACACTACCATCCTCCGTTCCTCCTACGAAGTCTCTGAAACATCCTTCCTCTGAACTAATAATAGTATTATAATATTCATCCTCTCTTAATAGAACCATCATAGCCTTACTGGAATCCCTCCATAAATCTCCTTCTCTTAATGGATGGAGGGTCTTCTGGTTCATAACACTCCTTCAAAACATTCATTCCCTATTGGTCCGTGCCATCTCTCCTTTGTTGCTGGGTGCCGTTGCCCGTGCCGTTCCTTACCCTTTTATATCTTCATTTTTTGAAAAAGAATCACTTTTTTGTTCAATCGCACTTTTTTTTGTTATTTTTTTTGTGAAGGTTCAAGTTGAGAACCCCAATATTATGTCAAACTTATATTTTTTAGAATATGGATAGAAAACAAAAAACAAATGCAGACAAACTTTTAGAAAAAAACGGACAACAAGCCGAAGATGCCAACTATGATAAAGCATTTAGACATTTGGTTACAGAAGTCTTCTACAGCTTAGCACCAGAAGACGACGATAATAAAACCCATAATGAACTGGGCGACATTATCAACAAGGTATCTAAAGAGTGTTTGACAAACTTGGCAGAGTGGTTGTGCTTATCATTTCGATAACACAGATAGGCAAAAGGATTGAAAATGGTAATATGTGAAAGAACCAACGATGAACCTAATTATGAGGGTTGGGATGACTTGGTTGATTATGACAAATATGGTGAAGGTGCAAATTATGGTATCATTGACATTGAAAAAATTATCAAGAGGTATTATAAGGATTGATAATAAAAGCTAAAATACTCAGTGTGAATGCAATACCAGATAAATATTTCCGTTATTACATTATTGAAGAAATAATATGATGAAGCGTATATCAAAAAGAAAAACTATAAAAATATAATAGATATGGTTAATAATAATAATGAATTGACTCCACTGAACACCAGGTGTTGGGCGGATGTCGTTGAAGGTCTTAAATGCACCTTCAAAGGATGGGTAAAAGAGGTCGTTGAGGAAGTTATCGACGACAAGATGGTATGTGCAAATCTCGAAGACAAGAGACTTAACACGGATGAACTATGCCAGAGGTGGTGTATTTCCAAATCAACACTCTCCAATTGGGAGCAGGAAGGTAAAATCACACCACTTCCATTGGGGGGTAGAAGGAAAATCTACTCGATGAAGGACGTGTTGGATGCAGAATCGGAGGGTTTGATTAAAATTGCTTCCTGATGAAACTGGTGATTAGGACAAGGAGTAAAGAGGGGGCAACCCCTCTTTACACCAAACTTAAAGTTGAAGGGAAAGGTCGATGGATATGCCTGCTTATATCAGTTGATATTAAAGAATGGGAAGATGCTTCCCAATCTGAACGGAAGTTGAGTAACTACCTAAACAAGAAAGGTATCAGTCCGAAGATTGCTCTCATTGAGGAGTCAATCACAGATATGAGAAGGCACCATCGACTAACCAAAGAGAATCTGGACAAGTCTATCAAGGACATTGTTCTTATCGACAAGAGAGCAGAATTGAAACGTGCAGAGGAATTAGGCAAATATGCAGAGGACAAGAAGAAGCATAACGTCAAGAATTTCGTTGTCGAGCACATACGAAAAATTGAGAGTGGTGAAGTCAGGACTGCAAAGAAAGAGAAGTACGCCAAGGAATCCATCAAGAACTGGCAGCAGTTCAGAAGAGTATTCTTGGACTTTTATAGAATCAGACCTTTCGAGTGGGATGACATTAACGAGGCACTTGCCGACAGGTATATCTCTTATTTGGAAGACATCGGTTATATGAAGTACACGCTCGACAAGCATATCTCTTTATTCAAAACCATTGTAGGTGTGGCGGAACGTCAGGGTCTGCACAACAACCACATTGCCGCCAGTTATCTCAAAAGTCCTCAAATCAGAGAAGAGGACAAGGCAAAGGAGATTTACCTTACCAAAGATGAGTTGTCAGCCTTGTATGAAATGCCACTCGAAGGGTTTGAAGAACAAGTTAGAGATGTGTTTCTCATTGGTTGCTTCACGGCTTTGAGATACAGTGATTATAGTCGGATTAAAAAAGAGAATATCGGATTTACAAATAGTGGGACAAAGGTCATCCGTATCAAACAGGAGAAGACTGCCGGCACCGTAGTCATTCCAATTTTGGACGAAAGATTGGAGACTCTGTTGAAGAAGTACGATTACAACGTGCCCGAAGTGCTCGACCAGAGTCTGAACCGTACCATCAAGGAAATCTGCAAAAGATTATCAGAAACAGTTTCAAGCCTCGGAAAGGAAGAGAGAACAGTGCTCAACTTGAAGGAACGTCGTTCAGAGATGGAGGCACGAAAGAAAGGTATAGAGCTTTTTAAGTATGACGAGCAAGGATTCCCCATTCGCCCAAGATGGGAGCTTGTGGCAAGCCATACGGCAAGACGGTCCTGTATCACCAATATGTATCTGTCAAAGAAGTTCAGCGTCCAACAAATGATGAGTGTGAGTGGTCATAAGACCGAGACGATGTTCTACAAATACGTCAAATTGAGTTTGGATGAATATGCCGACAGTGTGGCAAGTGCTGCTGTGGATGGATTGTTTTAGAAGTGCTCTAAAACACATATGGGGTGTGCAGAAAAGCACACCCCATTTTCATTCCCTTTTTCGAAAAGGTGGCCAAAAGGTGGCCAAAATTGCGACATAAAAGAAAAAAGATTTTGCATTTTCGCTCATTTAGAGTTACTTGCAAAATCTCTTTGGTGCCCGGAACAGGACTTGAACCTGCACTCCTTTCGGAACACGCACCTGAAACGTGCGCGTCTACCAATTCCGCCACCCGGGCTGGTAGCATTCCATCTCTTGGAATGAATCTTTCAGATTTGTGCCCAGGACAAGACTTGAACTTGCACCGCCTATGGCGACTACCCCCTCAAAGTAGCGTGTCTACCAATTCCACCACCTGGGCCTTTCTAATTGAAAATTGAGAATTGAAAATTGAAAAATATTTCTTTTCTCATCCTTCCTTTTCTCTCGAAAGCGGGTGCAAAAGTACAAACATTTTTCGGACTGGCAAAACTTTTTTTAATGGAAAGAGAAAAATCGAAAATTGAAAATTGACAGTCAGCTTGTTAGGATTGTAAAAAATATTTGTGCCGATGCAATTTTATGCTGCAATTTTCAATTTTCGATTTCCAATTTTTCGATTTTTAGTCGATGTCGTCGGGGTGTGCGGAACGGTTGAAGGAGGTGAGCCACTTGGAGACGTAGTTGCTGACGTTGCCTACGTGGTAGAAGAAGGTGCCGAGGCCCTCTTTGGATACCTTGCGCTGGTCGAGAGAGAGGGCTTTGATCTGGTCGTCCCACGTGCCCACGGAGCTGTAGATGGTGAGGTCCTGCGACGTGAAGTCGTAGTAGAAGAAGTACCAGTGGTCCTTGGCGGCTTCGACATAGAGCTTGAGCTTCTGATTGCCTTTCTCCATATAGAGCTGAGCCTTGACGTTGACGGTGACACCCAGCGGGGTACCGCCGACACCCACCAGGCCGACTTTGCCTTCGCACCAGAGACCCAACAGTGGGTTGTGCTGCCAGCGGATGTTGTCGAAGAGCAGCATGGAGCGCATGGGCGCGGGTATCTCGGTGAGGACACCCGAGGTGCTGTACATGGCGTAGACGGCGCCGCCTTTGTCTGCACCGAGGTGGTGCATGAGGGCGTGGCGCATCTCGGCATTGGTGGTCATGCCCACGGGGGTGAGACGCAGCTCGTTCTTGAGGTTGGCGGCCAGGGCGCTGACGACGCTGTTGTCCAGGGGGAAGTCGACGCCGAAGACGGTGACGAGTTGGTCGTCCTTGTCGTCGCGGATGCCGAGGGTGGAGGTGCCGTAGGCGTAGAGTGAGGCCTGCGTTTTGCGGCGAGCAAAGTTCATGGGGCCTTCGCCCTCGATGCGGCAGTCGGTGGTGGAGAGGGTGAGGAAGGGTGCCACGATGCCGTCGGGGTCGGCGACCTTGGCTTCGGAGCTAATCATATATTCTTTACGGTCGCCGAGGTAGGTGAGCACGCCGTAGGCTTTGAGGAGCTCGTTGTCGGCCACCTTCTCGTTGGTGAGGAAGGCGGCATGGGGCAGCAGCGTGGCCTTGTCCATGAGGATAGAGGCGGTGATGCGGCGACCTTTCCAGTCGGTAGGATCCTCGGGCACGGTGACATGTATGTGGTCCGGGTCGGTGTAGCCCGAGTAGGCCAGCAGGGCCAGCTGCTCCTGCGGCAGGCAGGGCTGTATGAGGCGCACGCCGCCCTCGAACCAGGGCCAGCGGTGGTTGCCCTCGAGGCGCACCTTGCCGGCGAATCCGAAGGCAGAGCTGAGGGTGAAGGAAGCCTCGTCGGCGATGTTGCCGCGGGCTACGGTGATACCGTTCTGCACGGTGATGTCCTCGAAGTGGATCTTCTGCATCTTCTGCTGGTCGTTGTGGAAGGTGTAGTCGCCTTTGCCGGTGAAGCTGTCGGAGCCTTTGACCTGGAGGTCGGCGGCGGTGATATAGTGGTAGGCGCTGTCGCGGTTGAAGAGGAGCTGCGCCTTGTGGAGCTCGCGCATCTCGCCACCCTTGCTGACATGCACAGTATCGGCGCCGGGCACGATGGCGGCGTCGGCCACATGGAGCACATAGGTGCCGGTGCTCTTGAGTTCGCCGAGGTCATAGTCGTAGATGCTCTTCACGGCGTTGAACGAGAGTTCTTTGCACTTGGGGTCTGTGCTCACGAAGCGTGCGCCCGGCAGGTCGTCGCCCTTGAGGAGGCGCATACGCACATCCATGGCGTCGAGACCCTCGGAGCTGTTGCGTGTCGAGTTGGACAGCTCGAGTTGCTGGGCCTGCATGTCCCAGGTGAAGAGGTCGGCATAGGCGCGGTATTTTATCATCTGCAGCTCGGTGGCCGAGGGGCCGCCGTTGCTCTGCAGCTCGGCGCGTTGGCTGTCGTAGTTGACGCTTGAGCGCACGTTGGTGGCGGTGAAGGCTGTGGTCTTGAAGCGGCGGCTGCGGAGGGTGAAGTTGCTGACTGAGGCATTCATCTCGCGCGGTGCCAGTGCGAAGTGCTGTGACACGAGGGTACCCTCGTGCACCTCGGCGGTACCGGCAGCGGAGGCGCCCTTGGGCATCAGTGCCACACGGCCGCGCAGCGCTGTCTCGCCGCGATACATCTTCAGGGCGTTACCTTTCTCCACCGTGGCCACGGCCATGGAGTCCTGATAGGGCAGCCAGTGCAGGTCGGTGCGTCCACCCGCGATGTCGGGGAAGCCCTGCTCCTCGCGCACGTTGAAGGTGTCGGTGAGGGCCACCGTGGAGTCGGGCAGGAAGAGGAAGTCCTTCGACTTGGCGCGGGAGGCGAGGTAGGTCAGCTCGCCGCTGCCGCGCAGACCTGAGTGGTCGAGTTTGAGTTTCTTGGTGTAATGGCCCTTGCCGCCGTAGGCCGGCAGGCCGCCGTCGGGTGTCTCGGTGCGGAAGCCCAGGTAGTAGTCCTTCTGCACACGCAGCGGCTCCACGATGTCGGGGAAGATGCCACCGGAGGTCAGTACACCGTTGAACTGCAGGCTGTCGGTGACGAAGTCGGCCAGGCTGTTGATGGTGAAGGGGTGTAGCGTGTAGTAGAACTTCTCGCGCTTGTACTGTCCCTCCATGATACTCTTCGAGTCGTAGTAGACATAGCTGTTCTCCAGACTCTTGAAGATGGGGTATTCCTTGTTCTTTTTGAGGCCGCTGTGGTTGTCGGGACGGTCGACCTCGAGGGTGCCGACGAGGTTGCTCAGCGGCGTGCGCACCAGCTGCTCGTACTTGTCGGGGTCTTGGAAGTCGGGCACATAGAACTCCAGACGCTCGATGGTGGGCATGTTGAAACTGAAGTTCTCGTAGCTGAAGTCGCAGTCCTTGACTTTGAGGATGAACTTGCCCACGTCGATGCGGCCGTTGAAGTGAAGCGCGCGGTCGCGGCCCACGATGACTTTGCGGCCGGTGAGCGAGTCGGGGTAGACCACCACGGCCTGGCTGTCGGAGACCACGAAGCTTTTCACGCCGCGGATGATGAGCATGTTGTCCTCAAACTTCATACGGGCATTGGTGCCGCCGGTGGCAGACTCGAGGCTGATGGCGTCGAAGTCGTACTCCTTGTTTTTCGTCGCGGCTTTCTGGTAGTCTACCAACTTGTCCTTCATCTTTACGCGTCCTGTGATGTCGTTGTAACCCACCAGACCGTGGCGCGACAGGTTGTGTATCATCAGCATGGTCTGGCTGCGGTCGAGGCCGATGAAGTTGGAGAAGTCGTCGAGCGAGAACTCAGAGCCGTTGGAACGGGTGAAGTTGTAGACGCGGTCGACGGGGCTCACCTGGTCGATGCCGTTGATCTCACGATATTTGTTGTAGGTGTAGTAGTTGCTCGACTCGAAGGTGCAGGCGCTGTAGCCGCCCTCGGTGCCGAGGTTGGAGAAGAGCACTTCGCCGCTCTCGACCTTCCACACGATGCTCTCGCTGTAGATGTCGAGGTTATGGTAGCTGTCGTTGTAGGGGCTGTAGAAGTTGCGCTTGGAGTCGTTGACGAGCGCCACCTGCTTCTCGGCGGGCGCATATCGCACGGTGATGCCGGTGTTGCTGATGGAGTCGTCCTCGCCCACGTAGAGGCTCACGGAGGCATTCTCGGCGGTGAGCTGTGTGGGGGTGAGGGTGATTTTCAGCGAGCTCACGGCCAGTTGCTTGTGGCCGTCGCGGTTGAAGAGGAGCGTGGCGGGGTGTTTGCTCGAGGCGGTGATGAACTTGGCGCCGTTGATCATGAAGCTGCCGCTATAGTCTACGCCGGGCATGATGTCCTTCATCACGAAGTCGCGCTGGCGGCTGCGGAAGCGCGGGTAGCTGTATTTCTCGGGGGCCATGACGTTGCTCAGGGCTTCCTCCACGCGTCCGACGATAGGACTGGAGAAATAGGCCGTATGGACGAACATCACGGAGTCGGCCTTGAACTTGGGCAGCTTGGTCTCGGCCTTGTAGCGGCCGAGGTCAGCGTAGCACTCGTCGGCCTTGAGGCCTGTGCGCGACCAGTCGAGGCGGCCGCCGTTGCCGCGCCAGAGGTTGTCCTTGTAGTCGTATTCGCCCGTGGTGCCGTGGATGACGCCGTGGTCCTTGGCCGAAGAGTAGTGCAGGTCGGCAGGGCTGTCGAACCACACCGAGGGTACCTCTTTCTTCACTCCCAGGCGGAAGGCGGTGCCTTTCTCGAAACACCACTCGCAGCTGCTCGAGCGGTAGAGCAGACGCTCTTCTTGCAGCTGGGCGCAGAAGTCTACATATTCGATGATGCCCTTGCTCTTCACCCCTTTCTTCTTCAGGGCCTCAAGACTCTCGACATAGCCGTCGAGGTTGGTACCGCCGTCGGCGGTGGCGAAGGTGGTGAGCATCTGCGTCAGCGAGCTCAGCTCGGGGTTGCCCTTCATCTTCAGCTTGGCGGCATAAGCGTAGAAGTCCGTCAGACGCTCCTGCATGGGCGTGGCCATGCCTTCATAGACGGGCTTGAAGGCTTTGATGATCTTTGTGTTCTCCTTCTGCTTGTCGCTGGCCGAAGTGCTCTTGTTCATGTATTCCAGCAACCGGTCGGGGAGTCCTTCGGTGGTGAACTCCACGGCTTTTCCCTTCTGTGCCTGAGCTGGGGTGAAGGGTGAAAGGAGAAAGGTGAAAATCAGGGAGAGAATGATCAGGGAGTGAAAGGGAGTGAGAGAGAGTGAATGGGAGTGAAAGGACAAATGCTTTTTCATTGTGTGTATGTTTTAACGCGTTATTTTTCTTTATATTTCAAACTGCAAAAATACAGCAATTCCGCCACATGGAACTCCACGTGGCGGAAAAGTTATCAAAAGCCAAATGTTTATTATGTATTGGCTTAACTGCTTGACTACTGTCTCCTTAATTGCTTTTTTAGCCCACCGAGGCTTTGAGCTTCTCGGCGTTTTCGGCGAGCTGGAGGGCTTCGATGCAGTCTTCGATGTCGCCGTCCATGAAGGCGGGGAGGTTGTGCATGCTCCAGCCGATGCGGTGGTCGGTGACGCGGCTCTGGGGGTAGTTGTAGGTGCGCACCTTCTCGCTGCGGTCGCCCGTGGCCACCATGGTCTTGCGCTTGCTGGAAAGCTCCTCCATGTATTTGTTGTACTCGCGCTCGTAGAGGCGGGTGCGGAGGATGCTGATGGCTTTCTCCTTGTTCTTGATCTGGCTCTTCTGGTCCTGCATGGAGACCACGATGCCGGTGGGGATATGGGTCAGACGGACGGCGCTGTAGGTGGTGTTCACGCACTGGCCGCCGGGGCCGGAGGCGCAGAAGGTGTCGATACGCACGTCGCTCATGTTCAGCTCGACGTCGAACTCCTCGGCTTCGGGCAGCACCACCACGCCGGCGGCGCTGGTGTGGATGCGTCCCTGTGTCTCGGTGGCGGGGACACGCTGCACGCGGTGCACGCCGCTCTCGTATTTCAGCAGGCCGTAGGCGCCGTCGCCGGTGACGGAGAACGAGATGTCCTTGTAGCCACCCGAGGTGCCTTCGTTGAAGTCGTTGATTTCTATCTTCCAGTGCTTCTTCTCACAGAAGCGGGTATACATGCGGAAGAGGTCGCCGGCGAAGATGCAGGCCTCGTCGCCGCCCGTGCCGCCGCGGATCTCCACCACGGCGTTCTTCGAGTCGGTGGGGTCGGCGGGAATGAGGAGCAGACGGATGTCGTCCTCCATGGGCTCGCGGCGCTCTTGGGCGGCGGTGAGCTCCTCCTTGGCCATCTCGCGCAACTCGGGGTCTTTCTCGGTCTCGAGCAGTTCCTTGCACTCGGCGATGGTGTCCAACAAGGACTTGTACTCGTGGTAGGCTTTCACCACGGGCTGCAGGTCCTTGTAGTCCTTCGACAATTTCACATAACGTTTCATGTCCGCAGTGACTTGCGGATCGTTCATCTGCTGCTCAATTTCCTGATAACGAGCGTATATGGCTTCTAACTTGTCTAACATAGCGGTTGCAAAATTACAACTTTTTTTTGAATTTGAGGAGAAGTCGGTTGACAGTGGGGGAGACGTTCCACAGGATGACGGCGGTGGCGGCGAGGGAGCCGAGGACGGCGGTCTTGAGGATGGCGCCGAGGATGACGTTTAGATTCATGGCAGGCGTAAGCCACTGGTTCCAAGCCCAATCGAGCGCTAGCAGGGCGGCGATAATCACCACGATTTTCAGCTGTCCGCGGGAGAAGATGTTGACCTTGAGGCGCCACCACAGATAGCTGTGCAACAGCGTGAAGTAGAGCAGATAAGAGCAGAGGGTGGCATAGGCGGCACCGTTGATGCCCATGGCCTCGATAAAGAGGTTGTTGAAGACGATGGCCGTGAGGGTGAGCAAGGCGATAAAGGGCAGTCCGCGAGAATAGTAGCGCGAGAAGTTCAGTATGTCGGCCCCTACCGAGAAGGAGGAGTTGATGACCTTGGACATGCCCAGGATGAACACCACGCTCACGCCGCCAACAAAGTCTTTGCCGTTGGGGATGACGGCAAAAAGAGCGTCGATATTAATCCATATCACGTAGAAAATCAGCAGGCTTACGAGGAACTGGTGCAGGCTCACCTGGCGTGCGAGGCGGTTGACTTCGTTCCAGTCGTTCTCCTTGACGGCGGTGGCGATGACCGGCCGCGAGATGGCGCCCAACGACCGATAGGGCACCTCGACCACGTTGGCGATGTAGGAGGCAATGGTGTAGACTCCCGTCAGGGCAAGTCCCGCTTTGGCTCCGAGGAAGAGGGTGTTGAAGAGCGGGATATTGCCCGCCAGCGCCACGGCGGTCATATACAGCGTATAACGTCCAATCTCTTTCAGGCGGTCGCGCGTGAGGAAATGGCGGTCGATGCGGAACGAGATATGGCCTAGGGTGAAGAGATAGAAGATGTTGAGCAGCATGGCCAGGCCGTAACTGCCGCAGAACATCCAGACGAAGGTGTCGATGGTGATGAGGTCGAAGCCGTAGAGCAGGTAGGCCGCCAGATTGAAGAGGCGGATGCCCACCTCGCGCACCAGTTTGGGTACCGTGATGCGCATCAGCACCGACGCATTGGTCTCGAACACACCCAGATAGAGCGCGAAGAAGGTCAGCATCGGCAGCAGGTAGAAGTAGTCGGCCAGCAGCGGGGCGTTCTTTGAATAGACCGCCAATAGGGGCTCCCTGAAAATCAGGAACGCCAGTGCGAACAGCATGAATCCCGCCAGAGGCAGCAGCAAGCTCAATCCGAAGATGCCGTGATTGTCACGGCCGTCTTTGAACCACGGGAAGAACTTGACAATTGACGAGCTGGTACCCATGGCGGCCAGCGTCGAGAAGAGCGTCGCTGCGTCGACCATCACACGCGTCAGGCCGATTTCTTCCTGTGTCAGGTATTTTGTCAGCACAAAGAACGACACGAAGAAACCGATGGCCACCCCTAGGTAGTTAGCCATCGCCCCTTTGATGCTCTGTCGTGCTATCACTCCCATACGAATCCATATAACACCAAAAACACCCTTTTATTGTGTCTCCGGACAGAAAATGCGTTGGCTTTTTTGATATTTTTCTTCCTATTCAGAAATTATTTCGTATTTTTGCAATCTCTAAACCCTTTAAAACCGTCTACGCCCCATGAAGAAATATCTCCTCCTTGTCTTAGCCTCTCTTTTCGCACTGCCTGTCTCGCTTTCCGCCCAGGAACTGGTGGGCTCTACGCGCACCCTCGAGGCCGCGCAGCGCCAACATGCCGACAAGCTGAAGCAGAAGGGCATTCTCGAGCTGATAGGCACCTGCCAGGCCGCCGGTACCCGTGAAGGCCGTCAGGGTGTCAAGGCCGACGCGGCACAGCGCTATGCCGACGCCTGTGCCTCGCAGACGGCGGCATGGGTCAAGGCCGACAAGAAAGCGGCCTACAGCGATGCCGAGCTCCGCGAGTTTGACCTCCTGCAGAACGTTTACCGTGCCTACCTCAAAGATATCATCCAGGACGAGATGGTGCTCTCCTACATGGTCCGCGAGAAACTCAAGGAAGGCAGCGAATACCGCGGCTATTTCACCCTCGACGAGGAGGCCGCCTCGCGTCTGCGACTCCAGGCATTAGAGAAGATGCCGCAGGAGACCACCGCCGCCAAGAAATGGGTGCTCAAAGCCTCCTCCTTCGTCAACCAGAAGGTGGTGGTCAGCGGGCAGTAGGAGGTGAGATTTTTTTCAAAATTTTCATTTTTCCCGCCTCGATTTTCAATTTTATTTGTATCTTTGCCGTCTCGTTTCGTGTCTTCGGAACCCCTCCGGAGGCGCGGAATTTCTTAACAATGAATGAAATAAAAAATAAAATAAATAAAAAGTAACAATGAAAATTTATCAGACTCAGGACATCCGTAACATCGCCCTCGTGGGCGGCGCCAAATCGGGCAAGACTTCCATGGCTGAGGCTATGGCCTTCTGCGGCGGCCTTATCAACCGTCGTGGCAGCGTGGACAGCAAGAACACCATCAGCGACTATCGCGACATCGAGCACGACCGCGGCTACTCCGTGGAGAACACCCTCATGTACACCGAATTCGGTGGCAAGAAGGTGAACATCATCGATGTGCCCGGCTTCGCCGACTACCAGGGTGAGCTCGACAGCGCCCTCAACGTGGTCGAGGCCGCCGTCGTCGTGGTCAACGCCCAGAGCGGTGTCGAGGTCGGCACCGAGATCGCCAACCGCTACGCCGCCAAGCTCGACACCCCGATGCTCTTCGTGGTCAACCACCTCGACGCCGAGAAGGCCAACTTCGACGACGCCGTCAACCAGCTGAAGGACTTCTTCGGTGGCAAGTGCACCGTGCTCCAGTTCCCCACCAACGCCGGTCTCGGCTTCAACCAGGTGGTCGACATCGTGGCCAACAAGATGTACACCTTCACCGATGGTAAGTACAACGAGGAGGATATCCCCAGTCAGTATGCCGACAAGGCCGAGGAGATGCGCATGGCCCTCGTCGAGGAAGCCGCCGCTGCCGACGACGCCCTCATGGAGAAATACTTCGAGAATGGCGACCTCACCGCCGAAGAGCTGACCCAAGCTTTGAAGCTCGCCATCGACAAGCGCGACCTCTTCCCCATCCTCTGCACCAGCGCCAAGGAGAATTTCGGCGTCAACCGTCTGCTCGAGTTCATCTGCCAGAACGTCCCCGCCCCCTGCGAGGTGGCCGACGCCAAGAAGACCAAAGGCGGCAAGGAGCTGAAGTGCAACGGCGCCAACCCCACCGTGGCCTTCGCCTTCAAGAGCGCCAAGGACAAGAACCTCGGTGAGATCACCTACCTCCGCATCTACGACGGCGAGCTGGCCGAGGCTCAGGATGTCATCAACGCCTGCAACCAGAGCAAGGAGCGCGTCAGCCAGGTCCTCGTGTGTAGCGGCAGCAACCGCCAGCGCGTCGAGAAAGCCTGCGCCGGCGACATCGTCTGCACCATCAAGCTGAAAGACGTCAAGATCAACCATACCCTCACCACCCCGAAGAACACCGACGACGCCGTCGAGGAGATTGTCTTCCCGACTCCTATCTACACCGTCGCCGTGAAGGCCGCCAACAGCAACGACGACGAGAAGGTCGGCGCTGCCCTGAAAGACCTCGTCACCTACGACCGCAGCCTCACGCTCGAGAACAGCCGCGAGCTGCGCCAGGTCATCCTCGGCTGCCAGGGTGAGCTCCACCTCAACACCGTGAAGTGGTACTTCGAGAACCAGTACAAGCTGGCCGTCAACTTCACCGCCCCCAACATCCCCTACCGCGAGACCATCACCAAGAGCGCCGAAGCCATGTACCGCCACAAAAAACAGTCCGGTGGTAGCGGCCAGTTCGGTGAGGTTCACATGCTCATCGAGCCCTACTTCGACGGCATGCCCAACCAGACCAAGTACCCCATCCGCGACACCCAGGAGTATCCGCTGGAGTGGGGCGGCAAGCTGGTCTTCAACAACTGCATCGTCGGCGGTAGCATCGACGCCCGCTTCATGCCCGCCATCCTCAAGGGTATCATGGAGAAGATGGAGCAAGGTCCTCTGACCGGTTCTTACGCCCGCGACATCGTCGTCAACATCTACGATGGTAAGATGCACCCCGTGGACTCCAACGAAACGGCCTTCAAGATTGCCGGCCGTACCGCCTTCCGCGAGGCCTTCAAACAGGCCAACCCCAAGATCAAGGAGCCTATCTACGACATCGCCGTCACCGTCCCGACCGAGAGCCAGGGAGGCGTGATGACCGACCTCCAGGGTCGCCGCGCCATTGTCATGGGCATGGATGCCGAAGGCAAGTACACCACCCTCAAAGCCAAAGCTCCTCTGGCTGAGATGAACCGCTACTGCACCGCCCTGAGCTCGCTCACCAGCGGCCGCGGTACCTTCACCATGACCTTCAGCAGCTACGAGCTCGTCCCCGCCGACGTCCAGCAGGCCCTCCTCAAGGCCTACGAGGAAGCCGCCGCCGAGGAAGAATAGTCCTCTGCTCCGCGTGGTGCCCGTTGCGAAAGCGTTCGCAACCGTTCAAGCCCCGCATCATCAACATCAAAGGGTGTCCCCATCGGGATGCCCTTTCTTCTTTTTACGCCATTTCATTTTTAAACGCCATTTCATTTTTAAACGCCATTTCTTCTTCTTTGGAATAATTAGTTTCTAAAAAAACGCCATTTCTTCTCTTTTTTCTTTTGTCCGGCCAGCGGGCATTTATGTCCGCCAACCCCCTCCCTTCTATATGGGTTGTCGGCCTAGCCGACGGCATACCACTTCGTGCCTTCTTTATGCCCTCTTTACTATCACTACAAATGCGCTGAAATCCAAATAAATACATAATCCTGTACATTTGTTGCCCAAGTAACTGATTACCAACATTATCACATTAAGACCTCTCGCTGATCCTTCGACGACCCTTCGACGGTCTCTTAACGGGTACATTTCCACCGACCAAGCTGTAAATCGGATTCCACAACTATGTCACTACACTTGTCGCCGTAATAACACCATCACCATCTACAAAGGTTTGCCCGTCTAATACTCAAGCGTATGAAAAAATTATTTTGTCAATTCCCAAATAATAATTATTTTTGCAAATTGGAATTGTGAACAAACAATAGTGTAAGTTATTGAAGGAATATTTGGTCATATCGACAAGCGTTGATTTGATGCGCGTGGCCTCGGAAGATATAGTATTCATATCTTCTGACGGCAACTATTCTTCGTTTGTCTTCACCTACGGCGAGTCGCGTGTCGTAACGATGCAGCTCGGCCAGGTGGAGCGTCTGCTGGCAGAGCAACTCGCACACAGCGGAGCGGACTTCATCCGCATAGGCAAGAGCCTCATCATCAACCGTAACTTCATCAGTTACATAAACCTACCCAAGCAGCAGTTGGTGTTGTCCGACGGCCATTCCTCCAGCCACAGCCTCACCGCGTCCAAGGAGGCGTTGAAACAGTTGAAGGAGTTAATCGAGAAAGGATTGAACAAATGACAAAGATGAGTGATATAAACGACAACGAAATCCGTGTCATCGGTGGTGACGGCGGAGGCGGCGGAAAGAAACGCCTGCCGTGGTGGGTGTGGTTGATTGTCGGCGTAGTGGCGGTTGCCATCGCCGTGGTTGCTTTGTGGCCGAAACAGCAGCCCGAAGAGCCTACCGCTCCCGACACCACGACCGCGACCGAGCCGGAGACCACCGACATCTGGCATAGCAACACGGACAACTCCCTCCCCTCCTGCACCATAGTAACCGACACACTCATTGACACCCTTCATCTGCGTATCTTCACTCCCTATAACGCCACTCCCGAACTCCATATAGGACGGCTTGACACCGCCGATACCGACATCATACTGGCTGCGATGGCCGCTGACTTGCGCCGCGACAACGGCAGAATCGTCGGAGCATTCGTTCACGCCGGCGAACCTCTTTCGTGGGGTCTCTCCAAGCGCGGCTACTGCGCCATCTTCGATGGACAGATTACCATCGGCGTTGCCGAGAACTCTCCGCTCTTTGAGCAGGCAACCGAGCAAGGCGGCTACTTCTTCCGCCAGTATCCCGCAGTGGACAAAGGCGTGATGGTCGAGAACAACCCAGAGAACGCCTCTTTCCGCCGCGCCCTCTGCCTGCTGAACGGCAAGGTGTGCATCATAGCCTGCACCGACCGTGTGCTGATGAACGATTTCAGCGCCACCCTTGTGAAGCTCGGAGTGAGCGAGGCCATCCTGCTTGTCGGCGGTACTGCCGACGGCTGGTGCCGCACCGATGACGGAAAGATGATACGGCTCGGCTCGTCCTATGCCCAAAACGCGAAATATATGAACCATATAGTGTTCCGTAAGCAATAATAGCACGTCTGCCGAGGGTGTTTTGAGGTACGAAACCACACCTCGGAACACATTTCATACAACATCGGATATACTTCATACAATGCCCGTCAGAACCTTCTGACGGGTGCTTTTTTATGTGTACTTTTGCGGCATGAAACGACTGATACACATAGTAGGAATAATGCTGTTGGCATCATGCCATACGACATCAGAAAAAGATGTAAAAGAAGCTCCGTTAGACTGGTCATATATCGAAGCTTATAGTCCAAAGCAGAATTGGACTTGGCAGGAAGTTGTCAATAAGGCCAATCCCGACTTTCCTAATTTCCCAGACCCTCGCTATCTGGAGTATTTCCTGAAGTACGATGAATACGGCGGAATTACCGACTTGGAGTTGGACACGCTATATATCTTACTATCTTCGGAAGAAGACTTCTCCAGATTACCCCAAAAGATATGCGGGATTCCGACAAGATACTACAGAGATGGTGAGCTGGGTGAGTTCCATGGAGAGCTTCACGAGTTATTCTACGAAATACGGACAGATACAAACTACAATCCGACTTTGTTTATTGGTTTATATTTTCTTAACTACGTTGACTCCGATAATGTTGACGGTAGTCATACATTCGCAAGCCAAGCATATATTGACTCTGTATTACAAGCACATAATCGCAAATAACACAATCAGTCATGTATAAAGCCATCCTTATCACAGCAATTTCACTTGTGTTACTCTGCTCCTGCAGTCGTGACGCCGGACAGACATCCGCCCATCGGGGAGTTTACCATTGGAAGACCACCTACAACCCAACGGACTGGGAGAAGAAGTGGATGAAGGACCACAAGGTGGACAAACTCTACATCAAACTATTCGATGTGGAGGCTGGTGACAATGCTGATGAACCCGATTGGAAGATGGTGCCTGTGGCTACCACCGTATTCAAACAGAAACTTCCAAAAGAAATGGATGTGATTCCAGTTGTCTATATCACCGTTGATGCCATCCGCGCATTGGATGCCGACTCATGGAGTTGGGGAGACAAAGAACGGTATGCCAGACTGATAGTAAAGCGTATCGATGACATGATGGCGGAACACTACGAAGGGACTATCCGTGAGGTGCAACTTGATTGCGACTGGACACAACAGACGGAACATGCCTATTTCATACTCGCACGCGAGGTGAAGAGTATTCTGCACAAACGAGGCATCACCCTCAGTGGCACTTTGCGTTTGCATCAACTGCACGAAGTGGAGAATCCATATAAAAACGAGTTATATCTTGGAGGTAAAGATTCCATACCATTTGACCGCAGCTTGCTGATGTGCTACAACACCGGCCGCCTACAGGATCGCCATACCGACAATTCCATCCTTGACTTCGATGATGTGAAACCATATCTAAAACAGTATCACCTCGATACTCTTCCCCGTACAGACGTGGCCTATCCTGTCTATACCTGGGGTGTTGACTTTGATGACGATGGTAAGTTCGTGCGGCTCGTGAACTCACGGCAGATTATTGAGGAGAAGTGCCATAACCTCCGCGTGGAGACGGGTGAGCCAAGAGAGATTCGCAAAACACAGCGTGCACTTCCCTTGCTGGACAGCCTCCATACCGTCATCCTTTATCATCTTGATTCGCTTAACCTTTCAAAATACAGTTATGAAGATATTGAAGAGTTTTATTCTCGTTAGTCTATTAGTTTGCTTGGACGGAGTCGCCTCTGCCTGTGGCCCCTGGTATTATTCGGCCTCTGACAACAGGCTCTATCGCATTGTGCCTCCGTTATGGAAAGCGCCTTTGAGCGATGACTTTACGACAAAAAACATAATACTTTGGAGCAGGCAGACCCACTTCAGAGACACCGCTGCCATAAGACGTGCGGTATATACGGAATGGGATAAGTTCGTCAACTGGGAAGAACTGCTGTGGGAGATGCAAAACAGTGCTGCCGCCCCCTATAACCCTCTTTCTGTAGACAACAAATTTTGCGCACATCTTACTGGGAAACAAGATACAGACGCGGTACGTCTGCTTTATTGGTCGAAGATGTATTCCAATATCAGAACTAGCCAACGCTCTCCATGGTATTACAACAGCCGAATCGAGACCGACGAGACAAAACAGCTGCGCGAGATGTATGAGGAGGTACAGAAATACAAACCAGCCAAAAAGTATGCTGACCGGTATACATTCCTCGCCATAAAATGCCTATGGGCGTTGGGGGAGGACAGCAGTACGGTTGCATTATGGGAGCGGGAAAATAAACACCTGAAGAAGAGTATCTTCTATGAAGAGGCAGGCGATTATGCAGCACGCTGTCTCACTCGTATGGGAAGGCAGGCTGAAGCCGATGCCATCTATCGCCATAACAAAAACATCGTTGAGTTGATGCCTGCCGGTATCAAATTGCCTGAGCAGCTGCGTATCATGCTTCGTGTATGTCCAAACTCACCTCAATTGATTCCGATCCTGCAGGATTTTTTGAGCGAGATTGACCAGGAACAGGCTCGCACATACCGTTGGTACGAGTATGAAACCAAATCCGAAGCAAAGAAAGTTTTATCTGTTGCACGTGAGGCAATTGACAATCCAAATGTCAAGAGCAAGGCGATGTGGAGATATACCGCAGCCTGCATTCTTGACTATCTGGGGAAACCTTCGGAGGCTCTACCTCTCTTAGATGGAGCAGAGAACGGTGATGGCAAAGCCTTCCTTCGGAACTCTGTGCGCATACTCACCCTCCATCTACGCGCCCAGACCGATACCATCGACGACGCTTTTGTGCAATATACCACAAATGAGGTGCAATGGCTTGATGGAGAAATGCAACGTGAATGGCGGAAACTGCCGGATAGCGTGCAAAATGCCATCAAACAAGTACATAGTTGGGGTTGGTATAGAGACCTAAAAAAAATGTATTCCTACGGTGTACTACGTCGCATTTTCTTGGCTGACAGCGTAGGTCTTGCCTTCCGTATGGCAGATGCAGGGTACGAAATACGGGCTTTGCAGATTGCCAATGTAGCAGACAATTGGCTTCTAAAATTCAGCGGGAACAAAGTGATAGACAGCTGCCGTAATTGTGATAGACGGGAGTGGCATCATTGGGGGTGGGAGAAAGAGAATGGCAAATGGAACTATCACGACTACAGCAATGGTATTTTCGCTCTTGCCGATAATATGAGCGCAAGTACCCTGGAAGAATATCGTGGAAGGATGTTGCGCCCTAAAGACAAGACCGATAGATGGTTCAATGCCCGCAGTTACACAGACGGGGACTATTGGCAGGACATCGTTGGCACACACTACCTGCGGGAAAGGAACTATCATGCCGCCATAGCACATCTAAAATACGTCTCCCCCTCCTACCAACGGAGAATGAACTTGCGATGTTACATCGACCCGTTCAGTATTGACCGCAGCATTGTCAGCCATGACAGCACACGTTACAAATTGCATTTCGCCCAAAGGATGGACTCCCTGCAACATGCCATGCTTCATGACCGCGATGCCGACCGCAGAGGGATGGCCATGTTGGAATACACCATCGGACTTGAAAACAGTTTTGACATGTGCTGGTGGCTTACCTCCTATCAAAAGGGATGGACATGGTCGGGGCCATTCCTGACCGATATTGACCAGACCGATTATGCCCACAAAGCCCAGGCGGTTGTCAAGCAACTCCGCAGAAAAGCACTGAACATGCTCCGCGCCGACGAAACTCGCGCCAAGTACCATTTAAGATTAGGTCAATATAGCATAGTCAAAGAAAGTATCTCCGAACAAACACTGGTCAACACATTGCCCTTGTATGTGATGCAGGATGGCTGTATCGGACACGTGTTACGATGTTCCACAAATAAACTTTGCTAAATCAAAAAGATTATGTAATTTTGCAGTCAGAATTATTGAAATAATCTGGAATTATGAAAGAAAAAGAGGTTTTTAATAGTGGTATTAGCACAGAAATAATAGCATCTGACAATAATGAAATGCTGATTTCTTACAATGGAAATCAAAAACATATTGAGTTGCCTTTTGGCGTAAAAATAATTGGCAGTAATGCTTTCGCTGACAATTCACATATTGAGAGCGTTGTTCTTCCAAGTTCTGTAACACAGATAAAAGACAGAGCATTTTTTAAGTGCACTTCTCTTCGTCATATCATTATTATGGGGAATGTTATTGAAATTGAAGAAGATTGTTTTTATGGTTGTGAGTGTTTAGATGTTTTAAGACTACCACAAGGCACAAAAAGAATAGGGAAAAGAGCATTTGATGGTTGCAAATCATTAAAGCAAATCATCATCCCATCTTCTGTAAAATGTATTGAAGAAGACACATTTTATGGCTGTACCAAGCTTAAAGATGTTGTCATTTCTGAAGGAGTAAAAAAAATATGTAGGAGGGCATTCAATCACTGTGAATCACTTTATGAAATCTTCTTGCCTTTCTCTATAGAATGTGTTGAAGCTGAGGTATTTTCAAACCTCAAGCGTTGTCATTATGATAATCCTGCAACGGTATTTGAAGAAGATGCATTCAAATGGTGTGGGGATGATTTTATGCTTTTTTTACCACAGGGAGCGATTGTTGATAAAGTGAGAAAAGCCATGCCGAAAGGTATCATTGGATATTCTTTTTCGGATTTAGGGTATTCGCCGCAGGCTGCCAGATTATGTTCAAATATTGTTCCTTGCATGGACAATATACAAGAAGAAGATATATTGAGAGGGTTGGATATTTTGATGGGGTGCCATTATAAAGATGATTATGGGGATGGTTATAAAAAGAGTTGTAGAGTCATTTACACGAATGGCAAACAAAGTCTATTGGGTTTTGAGGATAATATTGGGGGAAAACAGAACATTCCCAAGGAGTATCGTGTAATTAATGGGACAAAATACATTTGTGACCATGCTTTTTGGCTGGATGATGATAGGTATGGCACTTTTCAAAACTGGGAATATGACCACACTAACGTGTGCCCTTTTGAAAAAATAGAACTCCCTCCAAGTATTGTTGCAATTGGACGATATGCATTTGCCGGTACTCGAATTAAGACTGTCGAGTTACCTAATCATGTATTTCATATTGATGATTTTGCATTCCGTAATTGTGTTAATCTTACTATGGTTACTATTCCACATGAGGTTTCATTTATCGGAAGAAATCCATTTAAAGGTGCGAAATGCCTAAAAGACATTAAATCTTTATCTCCTCACTATTTGGTCGTTTCGGACTGCCTTGTTTCGCAAGACACAGGAAGGTTGATACACTGTTTTCATCATAGTGACGAGCCTCTCATTATCCCATCAATAGTTAAGTCTATTGGGGAATATGCTTTTGAATGCGCTGTGGTTCATTCCATTGTTATTCCAAATAATGTTTTACATGTTGAACGGGGTGCCTTTATGAATAACCCCACGATAGAGGAAGTAATATTCGAGGGTGAAGATGTCACGATAGAAGAGGAAGCTTTCTGCGGTTGTGCAAAAATAAGGAAAGTTGTATTGCCCACAAAAATAGAAAAAATTGAACGACACCTGTTCAAAGGATGCTCTTCTCTAAAGGAGCTGGAAATACCATCACGGGTTAGAGAAGTAGGTGTTAATCCATTCATCGGTACTAGTCTCGAAAGGGTTGTTATTCTATCTGGCGATCTTATATATGAAAATGGGATATTGTATTCAAAGGACAAAAGCCAGATTCTTGCTTGCATAAATTCAAATAGGACATTAACAATAGAGCCTGCAGTTAATGAAATAGCAGAAGAGGCATTTTCTCATTGTATGTCTTTAGAAAGTGTCATTATTCCTTCTTCTGTAACGGTAATACGACGAGAGGCCTTTTCATATTGCAAAAATCTTAAATATGTTTCTGTTGAAGGTAACCGTCTAAAGATAATTGAATCATCTGCCTTTTCAGGATATAATAAACCCATAGAATTCCATATACCCAATTTTGTAATCAAACAAGAGAACGGCCTTTGGTGGGTTGATTATACAATCACAAAAAATGTCGAAGTCTCAATTAAAGATGAAACATGGACAGATGAACATGGGGTTATTTATAGCATTGACAGAAAAAAACTAATCAAAGCCAGCAAACCTCTTGATGAATACACAATACTGGAAGGGACAAATGAAATAGGAGATAATGCATTCTCTTTCGACCCTTGGGCACCAAGCCTGAATAAGTTGACTATCCCTAATTCTGTTGAGATGATAGGAAACAGAGTTTTTGCATATTGTCGCTTTCACGAACTTATTATCCCAGAGTCGGTCAAAGCAATTGGCAATGATATTATTGTGGAGTGCATCTACTTAAAAAGTGTTACATTGCCTTCAACTATTGAAAAAATGGATGGAAACCCATTTAGATTATCAAGACCCTCTCAATATTCCAACTATAAACCGTATGCAATAATCAATAAATCTAATCAGTTTAACATTATAGATGGGATGCTGTGTTCTTTTGATAGAAAACGACTAATATCTTGTTTGTATTCAAATAAAATTATCATACGATTACCAGAAATAAAAATCATTGACAAGTATTCATGTGCGGATTGTACTGCTCGCGAGGTTCATATTCCGAATACTGTGGAGGAAATAGATGATTATGCGTTTTACAATGCCGCAATGGAACGAATCATTCTTCCTGAATCACTAACCCGTATAGGGAGATGTGCATTTTCCGGTTGTGGCGAATTGCGAAACGTACATATACCTCAATCCGTAAAGATAATAGAGAAATATGCTTTTGGAGGATATTGGCTATCCCGCATTTATATTAGTAGTAGGAATATTTCAATTGCAGAAAAAGCATTCTCGAGCGAAAAATTATCTGAGATTTATGTACCGTATGGTTGTTTAAATTACTTTAGAAATATGCTACCGGAGCATGAGAGAATAATAAAAGAGTCTCCTCGTGTAATATAGTTTATAATAAACAGAAATGGCGTTTTTTATGGAATAGATAGTATTTATTATGAAATGGCATTCCTCCATTCATCCCGCTGGGGCGCCGTCCTTTGCTGTCGACGCTGCGGGGCTTAATCGTTGGCTGTTGACCACCGGTGCACTACGCGGAACAAGGAACTACTCCACGGCGGCGGCTTCCTCGTCCCCCTGCACGGGCCTGCTTCCCCTCATCGTGTCCAAAATCGAGCTGCTTCCCAACGACCTTGCCTCGTCAAGCTCGGCAGCCACAGCACAGCAGATACGAACCGGAGGTCGCGTGGTGTGCCGTCGGCTTTGCCGACAGCACGCCAAAGTTAAATTAGATAAAGCGAGTCAACTCGTCCCCGCCGACGTTTTTCACTAAGTTTATCTTGATTCAGCGGTGTTCAAAGCCTCTATCGAGGCAGATTCGCTAGATTAAATTCATATTCAGCGGTGCTCGTGGGCATACCACAGCAGGCCCTCCTCAAGGCCTACGAGGAAGCCGCCGCAGAGGAAGAATAAGCCTTATAGCGACCATACAACGAAAGCTCCATCATCAGGTGGGGCTTTTCTTGTATGATTATGCAATAAACTGAGGATTATGTCGTTGTAGTAAACGACGAAATAAGTAACTATGAAATTCTTGAAATGGCAGGGGTTTGACCCTGAAAAGCATAGCGTCAGGACGGAGATTCTTGCCGGGCTGCTCTTGTCGTCCTCTGTCAGACATATTTGTCACCCCCAGACTCAAGTCTGGAGTCAGTGAGATAATTGAAATGCCAAATACAGATAGAAGAACGCCTCGGGGTTGGATTTCTTTTATCTTATTGGTTTTTGTATACTCATAGTCGGCACATGGCCAATTTGCCATACTCTCAAAATGCCGAATATATGTAAAGATACACAAATTTTTGGTAATAAATAAAAATTATTGACAATAATTTGATTTTGTTAATTGTATTATGCCCAATTGTGGGTGTTTTGTTCATACGGTATCAGCGGTATATTATATTGTTTTGTGTTAGTGCGTTAGTGAAATTACACGAGGTTTCACCGAGGTGTGCCGTCGGCTTAACCGACTGGTATGCCGTCAGCTCGGCTGACAACTATCGTCGGACCATCGCCGAAGAATCACCGAAGAAACAATAAGCTTGAATGTGCGAATGCGCTATAAGAATGTGTTTTTCGCTTGATTTGATTAATTTCAGCGGTGCTCAAGGCCTCTATCGAGGCAGAACGTGTTAATGTGTTAGTTAATACATTAGTAGGTGGATTGTTGTACCACGAAAAGTAGACACGGAAATATGGAAAAAGTGATGATTTGATGAAAAATAATGTTGGAAAATCGGACAATATTCGTATATTTGCAGTTGGAAAATCGGACATCACTATGCTTAAAAGAAAGATTGATAGTTATTTAAATAATTTCTTTGCCAATTCAAAGAAGGCTTTGTTGCTCACAGGTGCACGACAGACGGGAAAGTCTTTCTCAATTCGTCAGTTTGGAAAGACTCATTTCAGGCATTTTATAGAGATAAACTTTATCAACCAACCGGAAGCTGCAGATGCATTAAAAGGGGCTAAAAACAGCCAGGATATCCTTGTCAGGTTGTCTCTGCTGACCGATACACCTTTGGTGAAGGGCCAGACCCTTGTCTTTTTCGACGAGGTGCAAGAATGCCCCGAGATAGTGACAGCCATAAAATTTCTTGTGGATGAAGGCAGCTACCGTTATGTGATGAGTGGCTCTCTGCTTGGTGTCGAGTTGAACGACCTGCGCTCCGAACCAGTAGGATATATGGATGTGAAAGAAATGTTCCCACTTGACCTTGAGGAGTTTTTTATGGCTATGGGGGTGTCGGAACAGGTTATGGACAGTTTGAAGTTATCTTTTGACAAAAAACAGCCGGTCGATGGTTTTGTTCATTCCAAGATGATGGAATTGTTCAGGCTTTATCTTATTGTGGGAGGTATGCCCGCTGCCGTACAGAAATATGTCGACACACACAACTTGCAGCAGGTGATGGCCGAGCAGCAAGCCATTGTGAGACTCTACAAACGCGACATCGCAAAGTATGACAGAAACCACAAACTATACTTGGAGGAAATATTCGATTTGATACCGTCGGAGTTGAATGCCAAAAACAAGCGTTTCATTCTGAAGGATCTGAATGAGAATATGAAGTTCACACGATATGAGAACAGTTTTCTATGGCTAAAGAATGCAGGTGTCGCTTTGCCAACTTACAATGTGGAAGAGCCAGTTGTCCCGTTGAAGCTGTCGCGCAGCAGGAATCTCTTCAAGCTGTTCCAAAATGACATTGGCTTGTTGGCAAGCCAATATGCAGAAGGCATCCAGTTGCGTATCATAAACGACGAAAAGAGCATCAATTTTGGAGCCATTTTCGAAAATGTGGTGGCACAAGAACTACACGCCCACGGATATGACCTGTATTATTTCAACAGTAAAAAGCAAGGAGAGCTTGACTTTGTTATTGAACGCAACGGATATGTTGTGCCTATTGAGGTAAAATCAGGCAAGGACTACCAGCGCCACAATGCATTGTCGAATGTGATGGAGAATACCGAGTACGCCATACCACAGGCATTTGTTTTTTGTCACGACAATGTAAGCGTCAGCAACAATGTGTGTTATCTCCCTATATATATGGTTGCTTTTCTTGTCAAGGAGATGATGGATGACATTTTGTATTCGGTTGATATGAGCGGGATTCAGTAAGAATTATAGAATGTGTTAACGTGCGAATGTGGGAATGCGCTTTGAGAATGCGTGAATGTGAGAATGTGTTTTTCGCTTGATTTGATTAATTTCAGTGGTGCTCAAAGCCTGCAAAGCAGGCAGAATGCGTTAGTGTGTTCGTGAATGTGTTAATTCGTGAATTCGTTAGTAAGGGGATTTGCTAATGGGCAGTTTCATTGTATGGTTGTGCAATAAACGGAGGATTATGTCGTTGTAGTAAACGACGAAATAAGCTACTATGAAATTCTTGAAATGGCTGGGGTTTGACCCTGAAAAGCATAGCGTCAGGACGGAGATTCTCGCCGGGCTGACCACATTCCTCACGATGGCCTATATCCTGGCCGTGAATCCCAATGTCTTCGACGCGCTGGGTGGCGAGATGTCGAAAGTCAACGGCGCCGTATTCACCGCCACGGCCCTCGCCGCCATCATAGGCACGCTGGCGATGGCCTTCATCGCCAAGAAGCCCTTCGCCCTCGCTCCCGGCATGGGACTCAACACCTTCTTCGTCTATACCGTCTGCATAGCCATGGGTCATAGCTGGCAGTTCGCGCTGACGGCGGTGTTCCTCGAAGGTATTGTGTTTGTCATCCTCACGCTCACCAATGTGCGCAAGTGGATTGTCGACGCCCTCCCGCTGTCGCTGAAATATGCCGTGGGGGCCGGCATCGGCCTTATCATAGCTTTCCTTGGCTTCCAGAACGCCGGCATCGTAGGGCAAGGGCCCACCTTGGTGACCCTCGCCTTCAAGCTGCCCGACGGCTCCTTCAGCGGCAGCGCCCTGCTGGGCATCCTGGGACTTGTCGTCACGGGGGCTTTGGTGATGAAAGGCGTCCGCGGCGGCCTCCTCTGGGGTATCCTCGCCACCACGGCGCTAGGACTTATCCCAATATATAATGTTGTGGGAGCGGATGGCACCGTGAGCCGTGTGGCCCTCACCTCGCTGGAAGGCATCATCTCGGTGCCGCCGAGCATCAAGGATATTGCCTTCCAGTTCACCTGGAGCGAGCTCGCCAGCGCTAAAGGCATTCTTGACATGATAGTGGTACTCTTCACCTTCCTTTTTCTCGACATCTTCGACACGATGGGTACTGTCATCGGGGTGAGCGAGAAGGCCGGTTACGTCGACAAGGAGGGCAATGTCGACGGCATCAACGAATGCTTCATGGCCGACTCGATAGGTACCATCTGCGGTGCCGCCCTCGGCACCAGCACCACGACCACCTATGTGGAGAGCGCCGCCGGCGTGGCCGACGGTGGCCGTACAGGTCTCACAGCCTTCTCTACCGCCATTTTCTTCGCCATCGCGCTCCTCCTCGCGCCGCTCTTCCTCGCCATCCCGTCGGCCGCCACAGCCCCTGCGCTCATCGTGGTGGGCATGATGATGATGACACCCGTGCTGAAGATCAACTGGAAAGACCCTGTCGAGGCACTCCCGGCCTTCATAACGATGGTGGTGATGCCTTTCAGCTTCAGCATCAGCGACGGCATCCTCATCGGTCTGATAAGCTATGTGCTCCTCAACGCCCTGTGCGGCAACATCAAGAGCATCACCCCCACCATGTGGGTGCTGGCGATACTCTTTGTGCTGAGATATGTCTTTATTTAGTCTCTTCTTGAGAAGTACGGACTGCAGCGAACACTGCATGACGATGGTGCAGGAGTCCCTCCTCAAAGCCTACGAAGAGCAAAGCACCAGTGATGCTTTGTCACCGCCTCTACTGCATGAAGACGTAGCGCACGATATTCGAGCCCATGCGCAGGGCTTTCTGCCGCGTGGCTTGGCTGTCGTTGTGCACGTCGGCATCCTCCCAGCCGTCGCCGAGGTCGCACTCCCACGAGAAGAAGCATACGAGGCGTCCCTCCCAGATGAGGCCATAGCCCTTGGGGGGCTTGTTGTCGTGTTCGTGAATCTTCGGCAAGCCGTTGGGGAACTGGTATTTCTGGTGGTAGATGGGGTGGGAGAAGGGCAACTCCACCCACTCCAGCTCGGGGAAGACACGCTTCATCTGCGGCATGACGAAGTCCTTCATGCCGTAGTTGTCGTCGATATGCAGGAATCCGCCGCCGATAAGGTAGGTGCGCAGGTTCTGCGCCTCGCGGTCGCTGAAGACCACGTTGCCGTGGCCCGTCATGTGTACAAAGGGGTAGTTGAAGAGCTCGGCGCTGCCCACGTCGACGGTGGCAGGCTCTGGGTTGAGACCCATCTGCTGGTCCTGGTTGCAGAAAGCAATGAGATTGCCTAAAGAGGTGGGGTTGGCATACCAGTCGCCGCCACCGCCATACTTGAGGAGGGCGATTTGCGGCTGAGCCGAAGCTGAATTGAAAATTGAAAATTGAAAATTGAAAATTAATATTAGGAGGAGACAGGAGACAGGAGATAAGAAGTTAAGACAATAGCGCCGTCTAGTGCATTTGTCTTTAACTTCTTTAACTACTTTAACTTCTTTAACTACCATAGTTTATTTGTCGTTAGCTAGGTTGAAGGCTGTCACAGCATAGAGGGCGGCGGTCTCGGTGCGCAGGCGGCTGGGTCCGAGGCTCACGGGCTGGAAGCCGTTGTCGAGGGCTAAGGCTATCTCCTCTGGGGAGAAGTCGCCTTCGGGACCGATGAGTACGATGGCGTCACGGCCTGGCTCCAGGGCCGTGGCTAGCGGCGTGCGCGGCTTGTCGGCCTCGCAGTGGGCGATGAATTTTAATGGTGAATGATGAGTGATGAATGATGAATCTTGGGCTGCCGCATCCTGGGAATTCCTCATTCCTAATTCCTCATTCCTCATTAACTCGCGGAGCGAGACGGCGGGGTGGATGGGGGGTAGGGTTGTGTGGAGGCTCTGCTTCATGGCGCTGACGGCCAGCTTCTCCAGACGGTCGGTCTTGAGGAACGAGCGCTCCGAGTGGTCGCAGTTGAGGAGGGTGATCTCGCCGACGCCTATCTCCACGGCCTTCTCCACGAGCCATTCCATGCGCGAGGGGTTCTTCGTGGGAGCGACAGCGAGATGCAAATGAGGAATGATGAATGATGAATGAGGAGTTGCGGCTGACGCATCCTGAGAATTACTAATTACTAATTCCTCATTCCTAATTACCGCTGCGCGGTCGTCAGCGGTGATGATCTGGCAGCGGTAGAGGTTGCCGCGGCCGTCGGTGACGTTCAGCTCGTCGCCTTCGCGCAGGCGCAGCACACGCACGGCGTGGCGGCTCTCCTCGGCGTCGAGGGTGCAGAAGCCCTCCGGGGTTATATCTTTACAATAGAATAGGTTCAACGTCTTAAAATCTTTTTTTTTCTCCTGCTCGCGCGGGGATCTGTCTCGGTTTATCTTTATTCTCCTGCTCGCTTCGCTTCGCGAGATCTTGTAGATCTTGTAGATTTTCCGCTTGCGCGGGGGGCGGGTCTCGGTTAATCTTTATTCTCCTGCTCGCTTCGCTCACGAAATCTTGTAAATTATTCCGCCTTCGGCGGGAAGGCTTGCGCAGCTCTTCGCGTAGCGTTTTAATCTATAAGATTTATAGATTTCTGCCCGCAGGGCAAGGAGGTTTCTGTTGTTTGAGTTGTTTGAGTTGTCTTTAAAATTGCTACCAGCTTAATTCTTAATTTTTAATTTTTAATTCTTAATTCATATAATCATTCCCGATGCGACCACCAGGTGGGCGTCTTTGTCGTAGATGGTGGCGTACTGGCCGGCGGCGATGCCCTGGATGCGGTCGGCGCTCTCTATCTCCACCAGCCCGTCGGGTAGGGGACGCAGCACTCCGGGGTGGAACTCCGGCGTATGGCGGATCTTGAATTTGATCTCCCGCTCCGCGAAATCTATAAATCCAGTAGATTTTTCTTGGATTTCTGGATTACCGCCGCAGGCGGGGAGATTCTCTTCTGGCCAGACGCCGCTGAGGAGGCGGAAGCCCATGAGCGTCATCTTGTGGCCGTGGGCGGCGTCGGGATCGTAGCCCTGGCTGACATACAGCACGTTCTCCTCGATGTCCTTGCGGACGACGAACCAAGGGCCACCACTGAGAAACAGCCCCTTGCGCTGCCCGATGGTGTGGAACCAGTAGCCCTTGTGGGTGCCCAGCACCTTGCCGGTCTCCAGCTCCACGATCTTGCCTTCGCGTTCGCCCAAATATCTCTTGATGAAATCGTTATAGTTTATCTTGCCCAAGAAGCAGATGCCCTGCGAGTCCTTGCGGTCGGCGCTGGGTAGGTGGGCGGCATGCGCTATCTCGCGCACCTCGCTCTTCATCATGCCTCCGATGGGGAACATCAACTTACGTATCTGCTTGTATTCCAGCTGCGACAGGAAGTCCGTCTGGTCCTTGATGGGATCCACGGCGGTAGCCAGGAAAGTGATGAGTGATGAGTGATGAGTGATGAGTTCAGTGCGGGCATAGTGGCCGGTGGCGATGCGGTCGTAGTCGTGGCCGCGGCGCTCCTCGAAGGCGCCGAATTTGATGAGTTTGTTGCACATCACGTCGGGGTTGGGAGTCAGGCCTTTACGGACGCTCTCGATGGTGTACGACACCACGTTGTCCCAGTACTCCTTGTGGAGGTTCACCTCCTCGAAGCGGCAGCCGTATTTCTTTGCAATCCACTGCGTTATCTCGATATCCTCCTCGGCGGGGCAGTCGATGTAGCCCTCCTCGTCCTCCATCCCGATGCGGATGTAGAAGATGTCGGGGGTGTAGCCCTGCTCCTTCAGCAGGTGCACCACCACCGAGCTGTCCACGCCCCCTGAAACCAATGCCGCTATTTTCATTCTCCTTGCAGATTTTAAAAGATTTGAAAAGATTTCCCGCTACCTGCTACCCGCTTATTTTTAATTTTAATTTTTAATTATTAATTTTCTAATAACGTCCTCTCGGCGGGTTTATTGTCCTACAATTGAAAATAGCATAAATGCTTGATTCTATGGTGTTTGTGTAAAACGGACGGAGGTGATCTGTAACTTACTTATAATCAGTATCATGAACGTATCAACACCGTACCAACACCGTACCAACACCGTCCGATGTCCGACCATGGTCGGAGATGATAGGGTGATGGTAGGTTGATGGGACGGTTTTCACACTTCGGAGGTGCCTTTGGGGTGGGGTAGGGGTGGGGTGTTGAAAATTTTTTTTCTGGGAATGAAAAAAAAGTCGTAATTTTACGGCCAGAAAAATATGAAAGAAAAACGTTGGATTATTAGGGAAGACTATGATTTAGAGACTGTTGAGAAACTTGCGGCATCATTGGGCGTTGACAAAAACATCGCCACTCTGCTTGTAGAGCGGGGTGTCACCACGTTTGAAGAGGCACGGCGCTTTTTCCGACCGGGACTGGATCAAATCCATGACCCCTTCTTGATGAAGGGCATGAAAGAGGCTATAGCGCGCATCAACGAGGCCATACAGCGACAGGACCGTATCATGGTTTATGGCGACTACGACGTCGACGGCACGTCGGCCGTGGCGCTGGTCTACTCCTACCTGCAGGAGTTGGACCCAAATATCGACTTTTACATCCCCGACCGTGAGCGTGAGGGCTACGGCATCTCCGTCCAGGGCGTCGACTACGCCCGTGAGACGGGGGTGAAGCTCATCATCGCCCTCGACTGCGGCATCAAGGCCGTGGAGATGGTGGACTATGCCAAGCAGCACGGCATCGACTTCATCATCGGCGACCACCACCTGCCGGGCGACGAGGTGCCGCATGCCGTGGCTGTCCTCGACCCCAAGCAGGAGGACTGCCCCTATCCCTACAAGGAGCTCTCGGGCTGCGGCATTGGCTTCAAGATCGTCGAGGCACACCTCGAGCAGCGCATGGGCGTGCGCCTGTGCGACCTGCCCGAGCAGCTCGACCATCACCGTCAGCAGCGTCAGGAGGAGTTGAAACTCAAGCTCTTGAAATACCTCGACTTGGTGGCCGTCAGCATCGCTTCCGACATCGTGCCCATCATGGGCGAGAACCGCGTGCTGGCTTTTTTCGGCCTGCGTGTCCTCAATACCAAGCCCCGTGCGGGCATCGAGGCCATCCTCAAATACGGCCATGTCGACCGCCGCAAGGCCGACACGTCAGACCAGTCCGAGGCCTCCGACAAGACGGAGAAGCCCAAGACCGGCTACTTCGAGAAGGAGTTGACAATCACTGACTTGGTGTTCCTCATCGGTCCCCGCATCAATGCCGCGGGACGTATACGCTCGGCCTTCGACTCGGTGCGTCTGATGCTCACCGACGATCCCGTCATCGCGCGCCGTCTGGCGGAAGACATCAACCAATACAATTTGGAGCGCAAAGAGCTCGACACCGCCGCCACCGAGGAGGCCAAACGCCGCATCGACCACGACCCCTTCTACCAGGGTCGACAGTCGCTGGTGCTCTTCGACGAGCATTGGCACCGCGGCGTCGTGGGCATCGTGGCCAGCCGCATCGTCGAGGCCTACTACAAGCCCACCATCGTCTTCACGCGCGGCAGCGACGACCTCATCACCGGCTCGGCCCGTTCCGCCGGCGAGTTCGACGTCCATGAGGCCCTCGAGAAATGCGCCGACCTGCTGGAGCATTTCGGTGGCCATAAGTGCGCCGCCGGCGTGTCGTTGAAGCAGGAGAATATGCGGGCCTTCGTCGACCGCTTCGAGCAGCTGGTGCGCGAGGGTGTGGGTGTCGAGGAGGCTGTTCCGGAGCTCGAGGTCGACGCCGAGATAGGCTTCTCGCAGATCACGCCCAAGTTCCTCCGCATCCTCAAGCAGTTCGCCCCCTTCGGACCCGACAACAATGTGCCTGTCTTCGTCAGCCGCGAGCTGGTGGATACCGGCAACGTCCGCATGGTGGGTGTCAACCACCTGAAGTTCAACGCTATCCCGCTCACCGAGCGCTCGGCGCCCTATCCCGCCATCGCCTTCCAGATGGGCGAGCACCTGGGCCGCATGCGCCGTGGCGACCGCTTCGACCTCTGCTACCAGCTGGAGGAGAACTACTGGCGCGGCCGCACCGAGATACAGCTTAACGTCAAGGATATCAAGTTCGTCGACTAACTCCGGAGATGGCACATATCGACACCACATACCTGGTCTTGTTCTCTGCCAATCTGGCGTTTATCGTCACGCATATCTACGGCTGGCTGCTGAAGTGGTTCTACCGCCCCAAGGCCTATGCCGAGCATTTCCATGAGCTCTTCCCCGCGCAGAAGTCCGTGGGTGTCATCTACCTGCTGCAGGTGTTCGAGATTCCCTACCTGCTGCAGATAGGCGACAGCGACGCGCTGCTGTATGTCAACGCCTTCTCGCTGCTCTTTTTCTCCATCCAGATGCTCATCATGTGCGAAGGCTATTTCTTCCCCAATGAGAATGCCGAGCATCGGAAGCGTACCCATCTCCTCCTCTTCCTGCCGGCGGTGCTGACGCTCGTTCCCTTGTTCCTACAGGCGGTAGGCCTGGTGCATCTGCCCGATGGCTGGCGTGTGTGGATGGTGGGTGTCGTGAGCATCATCTTCCTCGGCTACTTCTGCCTCTCGGTCTACGAGGCGCTGAAAATCAGGCGCGCGGTGCAGCGGGCCAACGAGGACCGCTATGCCGACAGCGACGACTTCCCCGTGCGCTTCGCCAACCTCATCCGCTGGGTGCCCACCCTGGTGCTCATCCTTCTGGCTATCAACTTCTACGCCGACAATATCTGGGTGAAGTTCGCCCGCGACCTGCTCTTCATGTGTGCCAGCGTGTGGTTCTGCGTGCTGACGCTGAACCCGTGGCGTAAGGTGCAAGTGGAGAACGAGGCTGACGCGGCCGAGAATCTATCCACTGTCCAATCGCCGCTCTCCACACGTTTCGATGACCTCGCCGCTCGTCTCGAGCGGCTCCTCATGGAGGAGAAGATCTTCACCGAGTTGCATATCACCAGCGATGTGCTTATCTCGCGCCTGGGTACCAACAGCAAGTACCTAGCTGAGGTCATCCGCCGCAGCGGCTATCATTCGTTCTACGACATGATCAGCCAGCACCGTGTGCGCTATGCCATCAGCCTCATCCACCAGCACCCCGACCGCCGCCTCGCCGACATCGCCGAGCAGTGCGGCTTCTCGTCGCAGGCCTCCATGACCAAGGCCTTCAAGACGCAGGGCAAGGGCACGCCGTCGTCCAATCGATAATTGTTTTCTCCTGCTCGCATCGCTTCGCGAGATCTTGTAGATCTTGTGGATTTTCCCGCTGCGCGGTGCTTGTCTCGGTTAATCTCTTTTTTTTCTCCTGCTCGCTTCGCTTCGCGAAATCTATAAATCTTATAAATTAATGCGCTTCGCGGATTTCCTTTCAACATGAATTTCCATGTAATTAGTCATGAATTTTTCATGAATTAATTAATGGATAATTCGTGATAATTTGTGTTCGTTAAAAAAAATGTTGTTTATGTTGTTTCTGTTGTCTTTTAAGAATTCTTGCTGCCAGCCACTCATAAATCATAATTCATAAATCATAATTCTTGTTGTCTTGTAAACCGAAAATAATGACTTTCCTTTCGGGGGAAGTTGTTGTTTTTTAGTACCCAAAAAGTTTACTTTAAAAGGAAATTTTTGTTTTTAATGGAATATATTTTTTCTTTCGCGGAATTTTCCGTGAGAGGAAAATCTGTTTTATAGATAGTTACTAATTTTGCAGCCGTTTTTATATATTGCACAAAAAGTTTATTCGTATATGACGACAAGGTTAACTATCCTGATATCCCTCGGCGTTGTGGTGCTCGGAGGCATCGCATGGTGTATCGTCCGGGCCTGGCGCTACCACCGTAACCATCGGGACGAAATGTTTTAGTGGGGAGAGGGGAGTGGGGAGTGATGAGTGATGAGTGATGAGTGATGAGTGATGAGTGATGAGTGATGAGTGTTTAGTGAGGAGTGGGGAGTGATGAGTGATGAGTGATGAGTGATGAATTATGATTTATGATTTATGAGTGGTTAGTTCTGATAGTTCTGATAGTTCTGATTGAGATAGGAATCTGTCGGAGAAATAAGTTCTGAGAGTGAGGAGTGATGAATTATGAGTGATGAATGAAAAAATTAGTAAAGCAATGAAATACAAACACATTATTAAGACGATTTTACCGGCGCTGCTGCTCCTGACGGCTGTCGCCGGAGGGAACGGCGCTTGGGCGCAGAGCCATCCCAACATTGGCAGCATCAGCTACAACAGCACGCTGGGTGCCTATGCCATCTATAACATTAACCACCTGAAGGACCTGTCGGTATATGTGAACGGCGAGGGTACCTACAGCACCGGTGGCACCGAGACCACTCCGCACAACTGCAGCGGACTCATCTTCAAGCAGACGACAAGCATCCTCTGCAACAACTTCGATACCATCCGTACCATCGGCACTTACGCCAACATCACTTCGACCGGTAGCGTAACTGCCACGTGGCGTCCTTTCATGGGTACTTATGACGGCCAGGGGTACATTATTGACGCACTTAAAGTCAAGAACGACAGATATTATAGTCGATATGCCAATACAGTGTATTTCAGTGCTGGATTCTTTGGGGCTGTGGATGATGGGGCTGTGTTGACGAATATCCGTCTTGTGAATCCCTCAATCAACAATGTGACATCGTTACAGGCTATTATGTCTGGTAACGCGAAGAGCAGCAGGATACCGGTAGGTAAATGGTATAGTAACCTTAATCGTGTACATTATAATATGGCGGGCATTGTTGGCGACGCCGATGGCAATACCACCATAGAGAATTGTTATGTCTTCAACCCTGTCTTTAGCTTATCCCACGATGATAGTGTGGCTATTACGGAGATATCTACTTATGATGAGAGAGTTTTGGATATAACCATTGAACCCATCTGCATCGGTGATATATCAACAACGGTAACTGGCTGTTCCGAGGTCTACGTCGTGCGTGCTGGATCTGGAGTTTCTTTCGCAGACAATTCGGTGCCCTCCAATGTCGGTTTTACCTACTCGGGAAGTAGGTTCTACAAACCGGGGAGTGCTATTGCCATTCACTACACCGAAACCAGCATCGGATATAACCTTGGTTTCTCTGACGGCGCAGGCCACAATATCCCCTTCTCCGGCAGTGTCCCCAACTACACTCTTACCTCTATAAACAAAAACAGTCTCATAACCCCGACGTATACCCCCATCACCTACCAGCTCTCTTACGACAACATCGACGACGCCACTTTCATCACCCCTAATCCCTCTACCTATACTATTGAGACCGAGACGTTCACCCTCAACCGTCCTTCGCGCGAGGGCTATACCTTCCTCGGCTGGGTCGGCACCGACCTGCCAAGGGCCACTAAGGAGGTCACCATCCCCCGAGGTTCTATGGGCGACCGCCAATATACCGCCCAGTGGGTCGAGGGCGTCGAGCCTATCTTCGAGGTTAGAAACCAAAACAATACCTTCATCATCAAGCGCGATGTGACCACCACCGAGCAGACGGTCTACTACCGCACCGTAGCCCTCACGGCCATCGCCGGGCAGCACTTCACCCAGACGAGTGGCACCGTCACCTTCGCCGTGGGCGATAGCACAAAGAATGTTACTGTCTACGAGAGAACCCCTAATAATGATGCCTACAAGTACCAGACCGGCACTTCGCGCACCTATCGCTTCGAGGTGCTCGACGATGGCGGCTTCGAGCTGGCACACAAAGACCGCACCATTACCTCCGGCACCAATGTGCCCAGCAGTGGTGTTTTCAACATTAAGAATGTAACAATTCAAACTTCGGAATATACCGCCGATGACCGCGGCTATGATAACAACGGCTACAAGAGCGTCGGCGCCAGCAGCTACTGCACCAGCGGCACACAGGCTTATCTGGGTTTCCTAAATGCTCAATTACGCATGACGCTGAGCTTTGATGCCAAAGAGAACGACGATGCCTATGAGTATCTGCAGATTCTGTTCGACAACACCAGCACTTGCGACAATCGTTCCGGTGCCGGCAACGGTAACCCCGGCACGCCCAACCTGTCCAGATATATGGCCGGTTTTGAAATGAATACAGGCAGCAAAGATGACAGCTATAAGAGCTACACCTTCCCGGTTACTTCTGTGGGAAGCGATGCCAGTGCCACCAACCCGTGGGGCTACGGCACGGCTTATCCTCTTAAGAACCAGAAATTCAAAAGCGGTTCCCGTGCCTCTGATGGCAGGCTGATTGTTCCTACGGGTTTCTCCACTATCGTGCTGCGCCTCAATGCCTCCGGCTCTTCCGGCAGCGATGAGTGGGCTGCCAAGAACGTCAAGGCCCATATCCAGGCCATCGACGGAACTGCCCCCACTCGTCTCGACAACCCCGTCGTCAACCCCGGTCTCCATGCCAAAGGCAACATGGCATACATCTCCGTGCCTTTCAACGAGATTGTCACCGTTACAGGTACTCCCATCCTCAATACCAGCTGGGGTACCCTTAAATATTATGCGGGTTCTGGCACCAATGTGCTCACCTTCGCCGATCCCATCACCGCCACCGAAGGCACCAGACTGCAAATCACTTCCTGTACGAACTATAGCAACATCAAGGACTTGGCAGGCAATCCCTTAAATGGCAGCATTAGCTATTATGGCTTCAACGACGTGGTGACCGCCGCCCACGACTACAACATCACCTACACTCTCAACGGTGGCACGGCGACACCTGCCAACCCCGCCACCTACAACTACTCCACGCCCGCTTTCACCCTTACCAATCCCGCCCGTGCAGGCTATACCTTCAACGGCTGGACCGGCTCCGACCTCACCGAGGCCTCGATGAGCGTCACCGTCGCCAACCATTCGCACGGCGACAAGCGCTTCATCGCCAACTGGACCCCCATCACCTACAACCTCACCTACAACCTTGCCGGCGGCAGCGCCGATAACCCCGCCACCTACACCATCGAGACCCCCGACTTCACCCTCGCCAACCCCACGCGCGACCACTATGACTTCGCTGGCTGGACGGGTACCGGTCTTCCTTCGCAGACCATGAACGCCACCATCAGGCAAGGCTCCACTGGTAACCGCACCTACACCGCCACCTGGACTCCTACCGTCTACACCATCACCTACAACCTCAATGGTGGCAGTGCCACTAACCTCACCTCCTACACCATCGAGAGCGCCAATTTCACCCTCGTCAATCCCACCCGCACCGGCTATGATTTCGCTGGCTGGACGGGCACCGGCCTTACCGAGCCGACCATGAGCGTCACCATTGCACGGGGCACGACGGGAAATCTCGAGTACGAGGCCCAGTGGACAGAGCATACATATTCTATACACTTCGAGGCCAATGTGTCGGGCGGCATCCCTGTCGTGGAAGTAAACCCGGACCTTACCGACATCCCCTATTCTTCCCATTTCAATCTTCCTTCTGCCGATGAGGTGTTTACGCGCACGGGCTACTACCTGGACCGCTGGACCACCGAGCCCAACGGCATCGGCACCGTCTACACCGATGGGCAAGAGGTCTCGATGCTCACCGCCGAGCAAGATGGCACCGTGACGCTCTATGCCCAGTGGGAGGTCATAGAATGGGAGGGTCACGGCAACGAGGACTACCCTTACATTATTACTTATGCATCCCAATTAGTGGAGCTTGCCAATGGTGACAGTTATTTGGGTCAGTACTTCAAGTTGGGCAATGATATTGATATGGCTGAAGTCGGGGATTTTACGCCGATAGGACTCGGGACATTCGGATATATTTTTACATCTTTCCAGGGTCATTTCGATGGCGATGGAAAGACTATCCGCAACCTGACTGTCAATAGACCCGACGATGCATATAACGGTCTCTTTGGTTATGTTGAAGATGGTTCTGTCCGCAATGTGGTTATCGACAATGCAAATGTAAGTGGGAGTGGCTCAACGGGATGTGTCGTCGGAACACTCTACAACGGCACGGTAAGCCGCTGTATTGTGAAGAACAGCATGGTTACATGTGAAAGGTCCGGTTCGGGTGCTATTGTGGGCAATTCCAATGGTGGTCACATCGATTCCAACTATTATTATAAATGTGTTCTTACTCATAACGGTGTGACTTCGAGCGTCAATATCGGAGTGAATGGTACCGACTATGACGGGGCGCGCAGCGTGCACAGCCTCACGCTGCCGGCTCATGTCACCGCCAGCAGCGACGAGACGGTAGTCATCGACGATGTGACCTACTATGCTTCCAATGTAGACGTCACGCTGAACTACACCGACCTGCCCAGGCACTTCGATGTCAGCTATAGCTATAACGACGGCAGCGACCACGCGCTGGTGGGCAACCGCTTTACTATGCCAGCTGCCGACGTCACCGTGAGCGCCTCCATCTCGCCCGACCTTGCCACCTGGTGGCATGCCGACGAGAACCATGACGGCACCACCGAGGCGCAAGCCTACATCATCTCCGATACCACGGGCCTCAACCTGCTGGCCACGCTGGTCAAAGGCGTTGACGGTTATCCGGGAAATAACTTCTATGGGCAGTATTTCAAGCTGGACAACGACATCGTCTATAGCCACACCACCGACTGGGACGATATCACCAGCACCGAGAACAACTACACCCCCATCGGACAATATTATAAAGTTAACGGTCTCGGCGTATATAAATATTTCGGTGGCAACTTCGACGGCGACTACCATACCATTAGCGGTATCCGCATGTATAAGAATAGTGCCACAGCACATAATGGTTCTCTGGGTCTCTTTGGCGAAACCACCCAATGTACCGTAAAGAATGTTACTCTCTCCGACGCACGTATCACGGGCAAATCAGGTGTCGGTGGCATCGTGGGTTATTTGGGAGGTACTGTCGAGAACTGCCATGTTACGAACAGCGTGGCCATTCATGCCGTTGCCGACAGTGCCATATATCATGGCGGCATAGCTGGTGGCGCCAATGGCAGCACCATCAGTGGCTGCAGCAGCGCAGCTACCCTCACGGTGGCTCATGGATTGACGGACTGCTATGGCTATGGCGGCATTTTGGGAGGTGACAATTGCGTAATTCATGATTGCTTCGTCTATGGCGCCACCATACCCCACTTGCATTACACCAGCTGTTGTGAAGACTATGATGGCTCCGGTGCTATTGTGGGTAAAATCAATGGAGTTTCGTCTTTCCGCAACAACTACTACTATGGTGTCACCATCGGCAACGCCACCACCGGCATCGGCATCGGTCATGAAAAGGACACCGAGGACAGCCGCCACGATTTCGCGACCAACGATGCTGCGGTGCCTATCTACAGCGTCACCCTTGGCGAGCATGTCACAGCCCTGCCGGCGACGACAATGGCCTTCGACAATAAGGTCTGCTACAAGACGGGAACCGACGTCACGCTGCAATCGGAAGGCTGCATCATCACCGGCCCCTATACGGTGACCGATGCGCAGGGCAACAACATCGCCGTCAGCGGCGGCAACGTATTCACCATGCCCGCCTGCGACGTCACTGCCAACGCCAGCCTCATGAGCGGCAGCGGCACCGAGCAAGACCCCTACATCATCAGCACCCCCGAGGAGCTGGTCGCGCTGTCGACCTACACCAACGCTGGCTATTCAACGAGCGGGAAGCACTTCCTGATGGCGAACGACATCGACATGAGTGGTGTGGCGAATTTCGCGCCAATAGGGAGACTTACTTCAAATGATTGCCATCCTTTCCACGGCACCTTTGATGGCGGCGATTACACCATCAAGCATCTCACCATCGACGATGCTACGGGTCTGGTGACAGGTCTGTTTGGCATAATAGAAAATGCTTGTGTGAAGCGCCTGACACTGGACAACGCGTCCATTAGGGGTGCTCATAAAGTGGGTGGCATTGTAGGTCAAAGTGCTGCTGACAACATTGTACGTATAGACTCCTGCCGTGTGAACAACAGCTCTTTCTACATTTTGGAGAATGCCCCTCTGGGTGCCATCGTCTGTAAGTATTCGTTCAAAGATGCGATGAATGATAACTACTACTACAACTGCAGTGTTAACGATAGCCATGTGCCAACTGGCATTGGCACAAGCGATGGTGACAAAGCCGAGCACGATAAGCTATACGCGATGCCGATAACAGATTTGACTTTCGAGGTCGAAGCGGGGCAGTGGCAGGCTATCGCTATGCCCTTCATCATCGATGGTCACTACCCCTTCAGCACCGACCTCACCGAGGGCGTTTACGACCTGCTTTCCTACAACGAACCTTGGGCGCGATGGAATGATTGTAGAAACGATGAGAATTTCATATTTGAGAATGGTCGTGGCTACATCTACCGTTCGGCGACGTCGGGCACCCGCACCATGCAGGGCGTGTCGCGGAGGGCGGAAAAGGTGGCAGTAAACGGGGCAGGAAGCCTTCCGAATATAGATTTAAATGCATCTGCCTACTGTAGCGATGCCGTGCTTAGGGGTTTCAACCTGCTGGGCAACCCCAACGATGCTCCTATCGACCTCCAAAGTGCACAGGAGTACCTCGCGGGCTACTATACGCTGACCCCCGACGGCACTTGGCAGCCGCATCTGCTTTCCGATCCTATCGCCGCCGGTCAGGCCTTCCTTGTGCAGGTGAGCGAAGAAACACCGATATACATACCGCTGCAGTCAGGGGAGAGCAAGGGTGTCAGAGCGTCTGAGCGCCAGAGCGCTCTCCGCTTCGAGGTGAGCAACGGCAGGCACAGCGATGTCGCTTATGCAATGATGGACGACACTCCACAGAGCCTGCATAAGTTCGGACACATGGAGGAAGAGCTGCCGACCTTGAGCATCGTGCGTGGCGACGAGCGCTACGCCATCGCCGCCCTCGGCGACAGCTGCAAGGCCTTCCCCCTGACCCTCCAAGCCGCCCCCGGCAGCTATACGATCTCAATGGGTTTAATAGGCGATATGGGCAATGTGGGCTATTGCCACCTTATTGACAAGGTGGCGGGCTGCGACATCGACCTGCTGCAAACTCCCAATTACACATTCACACAATCAAGCAATCAAGCATTCACCGACCGCTTCCTCGTAAAACTCTCCCCCAAACTAAACACTGAACACTTAACACTAAACACTCCCTTCGCCTATCAGCAAGGCAACGAGATTGTCGTCACCGGCGAAGGCACCCTGGAAGCCTACGACGTCATGGGAAGAAAACTCTTCACCCGCGAAGCTAATTCATCACTCATCATTCATCACTCATCATTCCCGGGCACCGGCGTCTACATCCTCCGCCTCGGCGGCCAATCGCAGAAGATAGTCATCAAATAACATTTAAAGGAACGGCGAATTATACAAATTAAACTAATGGCAATGCAGCACAAAAATTACAGGCGAATTACGCTAAATTGCCTGACGGCAGTCCAGCCGCAGCGAAGCGAGCGGCATTCGAGAAATTAGCCTTAAATTGACCTGCGGCAGCAATTCGTGAAATTAGTAGAATTCGCCGTTAAAAAGAAAAATAAGCATCAAATAACAGTTAATGGAACGGCGAATTATACAAATTAAACTAATGGCAACGCAGCACAAAAATTACAGGCGAATTACGCTAAAATGCCTGACGGCAGTCCAGCCGCAGCGAAGCGAGCGGCATTCGAGAAATTAGCCTTAAATTGACCTGCGGCAGCAATTCGTAAAATTAGTAGAATTCGCCGTTAAAAAGAAAAGAATATGAAGATAAACAAGATTATATTGATTTCCGCTGTGGCGGCCCTGCTCGCCGCGGGCTGCGGTAAAGAGGCCGGCGACGGCTTTTTAAAACTCTTCGCCGAGCGCATGGACGGCGGCAACAGCAAGGCCCTCGTGGACCCCATGAGCCCTAGCGGCGCCTCGTGGGTGGCCGACGAGCAGATTGACCTCAACGGCGTCAAATGCACCATCAAAGGCGACGGCGACGCCTTCTACCTCGACGGCGTGACGCCCCTCAACAGCACCATGTATGCCGTCTACCCCGCCACCGTCAACGCCGACGGCAACCACATCGCCGTCTCCAACAACGGCGCCACGGCCTGCGGCGTCAACATCCACTCGCTGAGCGTCGAATTCGTCGACGACAACACCCAGAAGGTCGTCTTCCCCATGGCCGCCAAAGCCGCCGCCAACAGCCGTGGCCTTAAGTTCCGCCACCTCACGGGCGGCATCCGCCTGACGCTGCAGAACACCAAGGCCGACGCCGACCTCAATGTGGCACGTCTCGTGGTGACGGCCACCACCGCCTCCCACGAGCCCGCCATCTACAAGGACCTCTGTCCCTCGATGGACGGCTGGAACCCCAGCCTGCTCCCCGCTATCCCCTCGGGCGAGGTGGGCTCGATCAATGGAAACCAGGATGTCCGGTTTATCTCCGACATGACCCTCTTCCTCAAGGACGGCTCCAATAACTACAAGACCATCACCCGCGATAACGGCACCATCACCTTCTGCATGCCCCTGCTCGCCCGCGAGGTCAAGTACCTCACCGTCACGGGCTACTCCTCCACAGGCACCGAGCTCTTCTCCAAGGAAAAGACCCTCGAAACTCCTACCGCCATCCAGCGCAACGTAATGTACGATATTCCTATTATTGAATTAAGGTAGTTAAAGTAGTTAAGGTAGTTAAAGTAGTTAAAGCCAATAGCAACATCTGGCACGTAGTTAAAGCCAATAGCAGTGGCTGGCACATTAATGAAACACAATATTTTTGCTATGAACAAGAAACAATATACAGCTCCCGTGTTGACCGTAGTGGAATTCAAGGCCGAGAGAGGCTATGCCTTCAGCGGTATGGATATGGGCCTCTTCATGACCAACGCCGAGGCCGATATCCAATTCAACACACAGGGACAAGAGAACTGGAGCACTGGCGGCAGCCTCTTCGACCGTTGGGATTAGACAGCCACCCGCAGCTCCACCATGAATCCTTTTCCGACGGGCGACACAATATTGTCGCCCGTTTTTCGTTATCATCTCAATTAGAACTTATTTCTCCGGCAGATTCCTATCTCAATCAGAACTATCAGAACTAACCACTCATAAATCATAATTCATAATTCATAAATCATAATTCATCACTCATCACTCCTCACTCATCACTCATCACTTTCCTATCTCAATCAAAACTAAAAAAACTATCAGAACTAACCACTCATAAATCATAAATCATCACTCTCAGAACTTATTTCTCCGACAGATTTTAAAAGATTTAAAAAGAATTCCTAATTCATCACTAAACACTAAACACTCATCACTCCCCACTCCTCACTCCTCACTCCTCACTCCTCACTAAACACTAAACACTAAACACTAAACACTCATCACTCCTCACTCATCACTCCTCACTCCTCACTCCCCACTAACCACTCCCCACTAAACACTAACCACTAAATATTATGCCCGACGACAAAAAGATTATTTTCTCCATGGTAGGCGTGGGCAAGCTTATCCCGCCTAGCCGCCAGATTCTGAAAGACATTTACCTGAGCTTCTTCTACGGAGCCAAGATAGGCATCATAGGCCTCAACGGCAGCGGCAAGTCGTCGCTGATGAAGATCATCGCCGGTGTCGACAAGGACTACCAGGGCGAGGTGGTCTTCTCGCCCGGCTACAGCGTGGGCTACCTCGAGCAGGAGCCCCAACTCGACGACACCAAGACCGTCAAGGAGGTCGTGCAGGAGGCCGTGCAGGAGGTCGTCGACCTCCTCAAGGAGTACGACGAGGTGAACAACGCCTTCGCCGAGCCCGACGCCGACTTCGACAAGCTCATCGCCCGCCAGGGCGAGCTCACAGAACTCCTCGAGGCCCACGACGCCTGGAACCTCGACACCAAGCTCGAGCGCGCCATGGACGCCCTGCGCTGCCCCGACGAAGACCAGCTGGTAAAGAACCTCAGCGGTGGCGAACGCCGCCGCGTGGCACTCTGCCGCCTCCTGCTCCAGGAGCCTGATATCCTGCTGCTCGACGAGCCCACCAACCACCTCGACGCCGAGAGCATCGACTGGCTCGAGCAGCACCTCCAGCAGTACAAGGGCACCGTCATCGCCGTGACCCACGACCGCTACTTCCTCGACCATGTCGCCGGATGGATCCTCGAGCTCGATAGGGGAGAGGGCATCCCCTGGAAGGGCAACTACAGCTCGTGGCTCGAGCAGAAGACCGCCCGCCTGGCCATGGAGGAGAAGCAGGAGAGCAAGAGAAGAAAAACGCTGCAGCGCGAGCTCGAGTGGGTGCGCATGGCCCCCAAGGCACGCCACGCCAAGGGCAAGGCCCGTCTCGCCGCCTACGACCGCCTCCTCAACGAGGATGTCAAAGAGAAAGAGCAAAACCTCGAGATTTTTATTCCTAACGGCCCGAGACTCGGTAATAAAGTCTTGGAGGTGAACGGCGTCAGCAAGGCCTACGGCGACAAGCTGCTGTACGAGAACCTCACCTTCTCCCTGCCGCCGGCAGGCATCGTGGGCATCATAGGCCCCAACGGCTGCGGCAAGACCACCCTCTTCCGCCTCATCATGGGACTCGAAAAACCCGACAGCGGCACCTTCGAGGTCGGCGAGACCGTCAAGATAGGCTATATCGACCAGCAGCATGCCGAGATAGACCCCGAGAAGAGCGTCTACGAGATGATCTCCGGCGGCAACGAGAACCTGCAGGTCGGCGGGCGTTTAATAAATTCGCGCGCGTACATATCCAGATTTAACTTCACCGGCACCGACCAGAGCAAGAAGGTCGGCGTGCTCTCCGGCGGCGAAAGAAACCGTCTGCACCTGGCGCTGACGCTCAAGAGCGAGGCCAACGTCTTGCTCCTCGACGAGCCCACCAACGACATCGACGTCAACACCATGCGGGCCCTGGAGGAGGGTCTGGAGAACTTCGCCGGCTGCGCCGTGGTCATCAGCCACGACCGCTGGTTCCTCGACCGCATCTGCACGCATATCCTCGCCTTCGAGGGCGACTCGCAGGTCTACTTCTTCGAGGGTGGCTACACCGAGTACGAGGAGAACCGCAAGAAACGCCTCGGCGACGACACCCCCCACCGCATCCACTACAAGAAACTGATAGTGTAAGAGACTTCGAGAATTAAGAATTAAGAATTAAGAATTAAGAATTAACCGAGACTAGACCCCCGCGCAAGCGGCAAATCTACAAGATCTACAAGATCTCGCGAAGCGAAGCGAGCAGGAGAACAATATGAGTGATGAGTGAGGAATGGTTAGTGTTAAGTGTTAAGTGTTTAGTGTTTAGTGATGAATTAGGAATTCTTTTTAAATCTTTTAAAATCTGTCGGAGAAATAAGTTCTGAGAGTTCTGATAGTTTTGATTGAGATAGGAAAGTGATGAGTGATGAGTGATGAATGAGGAATTAGGAATTAACCGAGACAGGTCACCGCCGAAGGCGGAATAATTTATAAGATTTACAAGATTTCGCCGAAGGCAGGAGAATAAAGATTAACCGAGACCCGCCCCCCGCGCAAGCGGCGAATCTACAAGATCAACAAGATCTCGCGCAGCGAAGCGAGCAGGAGAAAAGAAAATAAAGATTAACCGAGACCCGACCCCCGCGCAAGCGGCAAATCTACGGAGCTTAAACTTTTAGACAATAAGATCATGAAGAAAAGCTATATATATATAATATGTATACTGACAGCGGCCCTGGCCGCCTGTTCAGGTCGCGGCAGCGCCGACCGCCCCGCCAGCGGCGCCGCCGACACCGTGTATAGCGAGCAAGCGGTGCTCTCCGTCTACGGCAGCGACCCCCAGCGCGCCCTGACGATGATAGACTCCGGCGTCCTGGTGGGCACCCTCGAGCCCGACCTCGCCACCCTGCTCCGCGCCACCGTCTACTGCAACTCCTCCGACGAATGGCCCATCGACACGGCCTGTCAGTTGCTCGAAGGACTCCTCGAGACCGACCTCGTGGCGCAGAACCCCAGCTACCACCAGAATGTCCTCGACCTCCTCATTAATGTCTCGCGCCGCCGCAGCGACAACGTCTCCTACCTCCGCTGGGCTACCGAGAAGGCCGACTTCTGCCGCCAGCAGGACCAGGAGACCGAGGCCCTGCGCACCGAGGCAGAGATCGGCGCCGTACTCACCCTCATGGGCGATGTCGAGAAGGGCCTCGCCAAGCTCGACGGCGTCATCGCCACACTCGACAACAGGCGCCATTTCAACGAGATGGACGCCTGCATCATCGCCCTCAAACGCAAGATCTACGTCCTCTTCGAGGTCGAACGCCCCGACGAGGTCATCCCACTGGCCAAACGGATGGTCGCGAAACTCAACGACTACCGCGAGCACCCCGACGACTACGACGACGGCTCCTTCCGCATGCCGCCCGACGAAGAGAAACGCCTGGGCTACTGCGAGTTCTACACCTCACAAGCCTACAGCTACCTCACCATCGCCTACGGCGATATGAGCAGTCTGCCAACAGATAACTCCACTCCTCATTCATCACAGCCCACTAAATTCCTCGACTCCTCGAGGTACTACCTCTCCCTCTTCGAGAACACAGACTATGCCAAGACCTTCAACGGCAGGATGATGCTCTCCTCGGCCTACCTGCGCCTCGGCCAGTACGGCAAGGTGCTGCCCATCTACGACGAGGTCGAGGCCCGCATGGGCGACGACACCGTCAACGGCAACTACGCCACCAACCTCAAGGGCCGCGCCATCATCGCCGAGGCCATGGGCAACTACCGCGCCGCCACCTCCTACCTCAAACGCTACGGCAACCTCAAGGAAATCCTTCACAAACAGCTCCTTGAGAGCCGCGCCCACGAATACGCCGCACGCTACCACCTGCAGGAGGAGGAGATGGAATCCGAGCGCCTGAAGGAGCGAAGCGAGCGGATCTGGATCATCGCCATCGTGGCCACCGCCTTCGCCATCCTGGTGGTGCTGTCCTGCGTCTGGCTCGGCTTCTCCCGCCGCGCTATCAGCCGCAAAAACAAGGTGTTGGCCGAGCAGCTCGCCGACATCACCCGTAGGGGCGTACCCCCGTGTACGCCCGAAAACGACGCATTGGGCATACACGGGGGTACGCCCCTACCAGAACCGTCAGACAGTCACGCATTCACACCGTCAGACATTAACGCGTTGACAGACGAACAGCTCTTTAAGTATCTCAGCGACGTCATCCGGAGGGAGAAGCTCTTCCTCGACAACAACTTCGGCCGCGAGACGCTCATGGAGCGCTTCCACCTCACCGACCGCCGCATCGGCGCCGCCTTCACCAAGGGCAGCAAGAGCGGCTCCGAGGCGGGCGGGCAGTCCGACGGACAGAAGGGCTATGCCTCCATCTCCGACTTCATCCGTGAGCTGCGCCTGGAATATGCCTGTCAGCTCCTCACCGAGTCTCCCGACATGACTATCAGCGACATAGCCGCCACGTCGGGCTTCGGCAGCCCCATCGTCTTCAACCGCGCCTTCAAGGCCAAGTACGAGATCACCCCCACCTACTACCGCGAGCAGATGAACGGCGCCTCGACCTGACGTCGAGACGAGACGAAAAGACTAAAAGACAAAAAGACAAAAATTTTTTTTCTTTTAAAGACAACCCCTTTTTTGTTTTAAAGACAACCCCTTTTTTTGTTTTAAAGACAACCCCTTTTTTTTTTAAGACAACAAAGACAAGAAAAACAATATCTTGAGAGCCGGTAGCAGGTAGTGATGAATGATGAGTGTATCTTATAGCTCCCGGAGGGAGCGCTCTATTAGTAACCCCAGACGGCAGTCTGGGGATTCAGACCCACCCCCTTACCCACCTCTCAGCGTCCCGGAGGGACGCGCTCTCAGTCTGCCTGCCCCTTGGGGCACGGCCTGCGACCGAAGTGGAGCAAACCCCAGACGGCAGTCTGGGGACCCACAAGCCCCCCTCTCATCTCAGCGTCCCGGAGGGACGCTCTTTCTTTAAAGACAACAGAGACAACAAAAACAACATGATTGACAGTATGTTGTCTAAGTTGTCTACGTTGTTTTCTTATAAAGACAACCCTTTTTATTGTTTTAAAGACAACAGCCCCTTTTTTTTGTTTTAAAGACAACAAAGACAACAAAAAACAACGAGAATTATGATTTATGATTTATGAATTATGAATGATGAGTGATGAATTATGATTTATGAGTGGGGAGTGGTTAGTGATGAATGAGGAGTGAGGAGTGAAGAATGATGAGTGTATCTTATAGCTCCCGGAGGGAGCGCTCTATTAGTAACCCCAGACGGCAGTCTGGGGATTCAGACCCACCCCCTTACCCACCTCTCAGCGTCCCGGAGGGACGCGCTCTCAGTCTGCCTGCCCCTTGGGGCACGGCCTGCGACCGAAGTGGAGCAAACCCCAGACGGCAGTCTGGGGACCCACAAGCCTCCCTCTCATCTCAGCGTCCCGGAGGGACGCTCTTTCTTTAACGACAACAAAGACAACAAAAACAACTCGCTCAGTGCAACACGCACTGAGCCAGGCTGCCGCATCATAATTTTAACACGAATTATCACGAATTATCCATTAATTAAGAAAATTAAAAGGAATTATGATTTATGAATTATGAATTATGATTTATGATTTATGAGTGATGAGTGACTGAGTGGGAGTGTTAAGTGTTAAGTGTTTAGTGTTTAGTGATGAGTGATGAATTCTTTTTAAATCTTTTCAAATCTGTCGGAGAAATAAGTTCTGAGAGTTCTGATAGTTCTGATAGTTCTGATTGAGATAAGAAAGAGGGTAGACTGCCCCCCGCGCAAGCGCAAAATCTACAAGATCAACAAGATCTCGCGAAGCAGGGAAAAATAACCGCGACAGGTCCCCGCCGAAGGCGGAATTAATTTACTAGATTTATAGATTTCGTGAGCGAAGCGAGCAGGAGAAAAGAAAAAGAGATTAACCGAGACTGACCCCGCGCAAGCGGCAAATCTACCAGATCTACAAGATCTCGCGAAGCAGGAGGATAAAGATTAACCGAGACCCGACCCCCGCGCAAGCAGGGGAAAAGAGAGATTGAAAATTTGGTGACGTATACAATAAAATACAGGGGCTCACGTTATTGATACAAAACACGATGCCGTTATGAGTGAGCAAATGTTACAGACCATCCGCGACTATTTCGCCACCCAGCCGGTGCGGCGAGCTTGGCTGTTCGGCTCCTATGCCCGTGGCGAGGAACATGCTGGCAGCGATGTGGATATCCTCGTGGATTTCGATCAGGATAATGCTTCTGTGGGATTGCTGCAGTTCTGTCACATTATGAACGAACTGTCTGACCGTGTGGGTCGCCCTGTCGACCTTGTGGCCAACGGCACCCTGCTCCCTTTTGCCGAGAAGACGGCCAATCAAGACAAAAAACTTATCTATGAGAGGTAGTTGCGAAAGTCGAGAGCAGTGCTAAGCTTGCTTGAGCAATGCCGAGATGAAGCAACGTAGGCGTAGCCAGTTAGTTAGAGATCCAGGGAGATTGGAGCACATGCTGACAGCCATCGATAATGTGGCTCAGTTTCTTAATGGCAAAACGTTGGAAGACCTGAAGAACGACAAGATGCTGTTCTTTGCTGTGGTGAAGAATATTGAGATTGTCGGCGAGGCCGCCAACTATGTCTCCAAAGAGTTGCAGGCACAACATCCTGAGGTAGCCTGGCGTGATGTCATTAGTATGCGCCATGTACTGGTTCATGGCTACTATCAGATTGATGCTCTGATTGCTTGGAAGACGGCGAAAGAGAATCTTCCGCCGCTTCGGGAACAAATTGATACAATCCTGAAGTCGATAACAATAGAATAATCACTATTCTTTGCGTCCCAACGGGACGCTTTTTTGTTTTAAAGACAACAGCCCCTTTTTTTTGTTTTAAAGACAAGAAAGACAAGAAAAACAACAGAAACCTCCTAGCCCTGCGGGCAGAAATCTATAAATCTTATAGATTAAAACGCTACGCGAAGAGTTGCGCAAGCCTTCCCGCCGAAGGCAAGAGGAAGTCCAGTGAACTTCCGGGCAGAGCATGAGTAAGGCGTTAATTTACAAGATTTATAGATTTCGTGAGCGAAGCGAGCAGGCGAAAAAGAAAAAGAGATTGTCCGAGACCGACCCCCGCGCAAGCGGCAAATCTACCAGATCTACAAGATCTCGCGCAGCAGGAGAATAATAATAGGGATATACTTCCATCTTCCCGTAGATTTTCTTTACCTCATCGCTATATCATCTCTACTTTTTACGTAGAGAAAGGGTAGAGAAAAGGTAGAGAAGAGGTAGAGAAGAGGTAGAGTTGATAGCAAGGAAAAGGAATGATGAGTGATGAGTGATGAGTGATGAGTGATGAGTGATGAGTGATGAGTGATGAGTGTTTAGTGTTAAGTGTTTAGTGTTTAGTGATGAATTAGGAATTCTTTTTAAATCTTTTCAAATCTGTCGGAGAAAAAGTTCTGATAGTTCTGATAGTTCTGATTGAGATAGTAGCTGCGCAAGCCTTCCCGCCGATAGGCGGAATAATTTATAAGATTTACAAGATTTCGCCGAAGGCAGGAGAATATAGATTAACCGAGACCCGACCCCCGCGCAAGCGGCAAAATCTACAAGATCTACAAGATCTCGCCGAAGGCAGGAGAATAAAGATTAACCGAGCCCAGACCCGCGCGAGCGGGAGGAAAAAACCAGTTGTCAAATGGTGCAAACATTTGTCCGCCAGCCCCCTCCGCCGCCACCCCCGCCACCACCCCTCCGCCACCCCGCTGTTTCCCGCCGAAATTAACACCACAGAAATCAGCGATTTATAGAGATTCCCCCTTTTCCGCCCCTTTCCGACCCCCTTATTTTTGCATTTTTAACACTTTCTTCCCTGTTTTGTCAATTTTGGGGATAAACTTTTTGTGTCAAAAATATAAACTTTTCGTGTAATAAGCCCTTGTTTATTTGACAATTCGTGAAAATTCTTGAAAAAGATTTGATAATTCGTGCACGCGGTTATTTTATTTTGTATTTATATAAATTTATTCTTAACTTTGCCAGTGAAAAAATACAACAACGGGAATTCTTAAAAGACAACATGAACAACACAAACAATTTTTTTTTGAAGACAAGAAAAACAAGAAAGACAAATTTTTTAAGACATCGAGACTTCGAGACATCGTGACAACAAGTTTTTTTGAAAACAACTAAAACAACATAAACAACAAGATTTTTAAACAAACATTAATTATCACGAATTAACCATCAATTAAGAGAATTAGGAATTAAAAATTAAGAATTAACCGAGGCTGACCCCCGCGCAAGCGGCAAATCTACAAGATCTACAAGATCTCGCGAAGCAGGGAAAAATAACCGAGACAGGTCACCGCCGAAGGCGGAATTAATTTACTAGATTTATAGATCTCGTGAGCGAAGCGAGCAGGAGAACAAGAATAATGATGAGTGATGAGTGATGAGTGATGAATGAGGAATTAAAAATTAAAAATTAAGAATTAAGAATTAACCGAGACGAGTTTCCGCCGCAGGCGGAATTAATTTACTAGATTTATAGATTTCGTGAGCGAAGCGAGCAGGAGAAAAAAAAGAGATTAACCGAGACAAGCACCGCGCAGCGGGAAAATCTACAAGATCAACAAGATCTCGCGAAGCGAAGCGAGCAGGCGAAATAAGAAGAGAGAGAGATTTACAGAGAGAATAAGAGATAAGAAGAGAGAGATTAACAGAGAGTTCTTTGACAAACTGACATAAAGGATATCTCCGGGAAGATTTTTCCCACCGGAGGGCAATAAAGCCGCGGCGGTTGCGTTATTACCAGAAAAACAGACGCAATCATGACAGCAACGGACATCAGGACATCCATCAACAACGGACTGGCGGGCTTCACCCCCGAGATGCTCCTCGTTGTTGACGACTTCGTGAAATCGCTGCGCCGCAGGATGGTCGAGCCGGCAGAGGACTCGCCCGTGTTTCCCGACATGGACAAGGAGTTCTACTCGCCCGAGGAGGCTTACGGGCTGGTGATGAAGGACATTAACGCCGAGGAGCGTGCCTACTGGGCACAGTCTGTCGAGCGCGACATGGTCGACATCGCCAGTGGCAAGCCGAGGAAATATGTGTCGGGCGACGAGTTTTGGAGCAGGTTTGAAGAAGCTGTCGAGAAGCACTATGAAGACGTACAGGCTTGAATACAGTGAGATGGCGATAGCCGACCTGCAGCATCTCGCCCTCTTCGCCACAGCGATGCACACACTGGATTTTGCACGACGCTACACGGCGAGGCTGCGCTCGGAAATCGAGAGCCTCTCCTACCTGGCCGACATGCTGCCCAAGAGCAAGTACCGCTTGCCGCTGCTCTACCACCCCGAGGCCAAGACCCTGCCCGTCGGCAACAACCGGCTGACGGTCATCTTCCATATCGACGGCGAGACGGTCTTCGTCGACAAGATACTGCCCTCCGCCATGATGAAGCGATAGCCTCCCGCAGGACATACTTTCCCACACGAGATATCCGCCGCGACCCCCACCCGGGGTGGCGGTTTTTGATTTTATTAAGCTCAAAAGAACGAAAAGAAAGAAAAGAAAGAACGGCGAATTTAACGAATTAAACGAATGGCTACGCAGGTCAATTTAAGGCGAATGACTCGAATTATGCTGACGCAGGACAAGATTCTTTTAAAATCTTTTAAAATCTGCAGGAGAAAGAAAAGTTCTGATAGTTCTGATAGTTGCTCATTACATTTGATTGATTTAATAGGTATTCGCAGGCATACCACTGATTGAGAAAGAAAAGAAGAAGAGTTCTGATTGAGATAAAAAAAACTTCTGATTGAAACGAAAACAAACGAACAAATAAAAACATAACATTATGATTAAAAGATTATTCAAGACAATGGTGGCCGTGCTGGCGATAGCAATTCTCGGCATCACAGCATGTCATAAGGATAACACGAACGAACCTCTGGGTAGCGCCAAGGTGACGGTCTCCGTCAACGACTTCAGTATCACTACGGAGGACTTCCCGACGAAGGATGCCGTGGCTGCATATACCGGCGTGAAGGCCATGACGCTGGCGTTCTTCGACGCCAACGGCGACCAGGCCTACTGCACCACGCAGCTGCGGGCGGACAATACGACCTACACGACCTTCGGCGAGTTCGAGCTGTCGCTGCCGCTGGGCAGCTACACGATGGTGGTGCTGGGCTACGGCTCCGAGCAGCCCATCACGCTCAACGGTGCCACCGAGGCCATATATACCGCCGACCGCGTCCGCGAGACTTTCGTGGCGTCGCAGACGGTGAACGTCGCCTCGACCAATCCATTGAACCTCAATGCCGAGCTGAGCCGCGTGGTGAGCAAGGTGATTGTCCGCTCCACCGATACGCGCACGGCGGGGGTGGACTCAGTCCGCGTCACCTTCGCGGCCGGCGGCAAGGGGGTGAACCCGCAGACGGGGCTGGCTTCGAGCAACAACGGCCTGTCGAACTGCGTGGCAACCACCACGGCGGTGGGGGTGGCTTCGAGCACTATCAGCTACCTGTTCTTGAATAGCGACCAGCAGACGATGAACGTGACGGTGGAGACCATCAAGCCCAACGGCACGGTGTACAGCACCCGCACTGTGGCCGATGTGCCGCTGCAGAGGAACAAGATCACGGTGGTGCAGGGCCCGATGTACAGCACGGCCTCGGGCGCGAGCTTCACGGTGAGCACAAGCTGGATAGGAGACACGAACAGAGTAAGCTTTTGAAAGGTGAAAGGTGAGAGGTGAAAGGTGAAAAAGAAGAGAGTTGGCCTGACGGCCGAAGAGTTGGCCTGACGGCCCACTCTCCAGCGCCTCGGGAAAATGAGCGAGCTCCTTCTCCTCTCGGCTTAAAGAGAGTTCTTTGACAGACTGATATAAAGGATATTTCGGAAAAAAGAGTTTCCGGCGGGCAATAAAACCGCCGGGCGGGCGTTATAAGTGCAAAACAACATCATAATTATGTGCACTGTAACGCTGAACATCAATGAGGCAGAAGTCCGCGAGCTGAACCCGGAGTTAACCGACATGGCATCCATCAACCGCTGGGCGCAGCGCGTGATGGACGATTTCATCGCCAGCCGCCGACGCTCCAAAGAGCAGCTGAAGCCCTACACCATCGAGGAGCTCCACGCCAGAATTAGGGAGTCCGAAGCCGATTTCGCCGCCGGAAGATACACTCCCGCCGAGGAGCTCTTCCGCAGATGGGGCATGGAACTAGATGAAGAAGAGGTCTTAGAAGAGACGACCGTATGATGAAGGTCAATTTCTCGAAAAAAGCCGAATGGCGCATTGGCGCCACAGCCGAATACATCAAGGAGGAGTTTGGCCGAAGAGCGGAACAAAAGTTCAAAGCCAAGTTCCGCGAGGTAATAAGGCTCCTGGCAGACAACCCCTACCTTGGTCCCATCGAGCCGCTGTTGGCCGACCTGCCACAAACATACCGGAGTGTTGTGGTCGCCAAGGTGAACAAGATTGTCTATCGCATTGTGGACGACCGCATAGAGATTGCCGACCTCTGGGACTGCAGACGCGAGCCTGATACACTTGCAAGCCAGGTGAAATAAGCACCGGCAATTACACTTTACTTTTACTTTTTCCGAGATATCCGCCGCTCACCCCACCACGGGGTGGCGGTTTTGATTTTATAAAGCTCAAAAGAACGAAAAGAAATTTAATCGCAATCAGAACGAAAAGAACTAAAAGAAAAATTCTGATGGTTCTGATAGTTCTGATTGAGAAAGAAAAGAAGAAGAGTTCTGATTGAGATAAAAAAAACTTCTGATTAAAACGAAAACAAACGGACAATTAACAATTAATATTAACAACCAAATTCTTAAAAGTTATGAGTAAACGATTATTCAAGACATTGGTGGCCGTGCTGGCGATAGCGGCGGCGGCCACGGGGCCCGCTAGGGCACAAGGAACTGTGCAGCTGACCCTGGCCAGCAACAACAGCGCTATGGGTTACGCCACGGTGGCGCTGCATCCGGAGTATGAGCTCTATGACACCTACACCACCTCCAGCAGCCAAGACGGCACTAAGACCTCTATGTGGACTTATGCTTCGGTAACTGACGGTGCATGGATCAACACCTCAACCGAGAGCAATTCTTCCTTTATCGTCAATCCCAAGGATTATTGGATCACCATCCACCATGTGACGTTCTACAACGCCAACAACCAGAGCGTCGAGGTGGAGCCCGACGACGGCAACAGCGTGGATGTTCAGCTCAAAAACGGCAACGTCTATAAGGACTACGATTGCACCCAGCTGCTCCTCTCGGGCGGCATCACCAGGGTCGAGGCCTACGGCATGGAGATGTCACTGCCCGCCGGCGTGACCGCCAC
>Ga0326514_10000061_pt1 | contig 64063 bp, 58 predicted proteins | sample 3_2548_0518_D_FD_203653 | JGI IMG/M metagenome (GOLD analysis project Ga0326514, IMG submission 203653) | Bovine rumen microbial communities from UC Davis, California, United States - 3_2548_0518 | ecosystem: Host-associated > Mammals > Digestive system > Stomach > Rumen | place: USA... | reverse complement strand
TGATAATAAATTAGGATTAATTGATTCTCTTGTTGATAGTATTACAAGATCAACCGTATTTGAATCAATTAAATCAGTATTTGGTCTTGAAGGATTAGATCGTCCTGTTAAACCCAGATTAGGTAAAATACATTTCTACATTACTGTTACTTCTACCGGTGATGAACTTAATCCCAGTGCAGTTAAGATCAGAGGAATGCTAATAGAAGTTAAATTAGGTCAGTCTCATGCAGTTATGAGAAGAGTACTTAATTATGATGGAATAACATTTAGAACTCAGGATCCTCAGAAGTTATCTAAATCTATTTTAGAGAAAGCTTCTGATTATCTGCATTGTACTGAGCATAAGATTAAATCAGCTGATATTACAGTTATTCCTAATGCAGCTCCTCTTCCTCAGGATGTAGCTAAAGCCAGACCTATGACAGCAGAGGAATATGCTAAGGTAACTTCTAAATTGAATAATGAAGAAACACGTGTAGGCGGTAATGAATCTTTTGATGAACCTATGATTTCATCAGAAAAACGTTATGAACCTAAACCTAATGATATTCATATTAAATTTGCTGATCGTGTTTTACATTTCAACAGGTATCCGTTAGATAAATCTCTGATAGTAGCCGGATTAGATGCATACGATTTAACCGGATACAGTATGGCTGATTTTGAAGGTAAAGATGCTTACTTCAGTTTATTTGCTGAGAATGGGTTAGCTGTTAACTATCTTAAAGGTATTGACAGTTTCTATGATCTGTTTGTAGACAATATGACTTATACTGTACTTAAACAGATGCATGAACCTACCAATGTAAGAGATCTGTTATTAAGATGCGGTGTACTGTTATCTACTATTGATCATAGAGAAGCATCTTCAGGTGCTAACCATCGTATCAGAGGATATGAACAGTTTAATGCTATTCTCTATAACGAGATGTCAAGAGAGTTTGCAGGATATCAGGCAAGACGCAGTAAGAATAATGCTTTCAGTATCAACCCTAAAGCAGTATATTTAAGAATAGTCCAGAATGAATCTACTATGCCAGCAGAGGCATCTAATCCTCTTGAAGATATTAAGATGTATTCTAATATTACTTATGGCGGTATAGGCGGAAGAACTGGTGAATCATTCGTTACTAATGATAGACGTTTTGCTGCAGATGATATAGGTGTGTTAAGTGAAGCAACTGCTGACTCAGGTAAAGTTGGTATGAATGCTATGCTTTCATTCGATCCTACTGTAGTTAACACTTTAGGTGTTTGCGAATCCAAAGATCCACACACACTTAAGCCAGCTAATGTAATGTCAATACATTCATTATGTATGCCATTCGCTAACACTGACGATCCCCCTCGTGTTAACTTCAATTCTATTCAGTCAACGCACTTAATGGGAACTGAATACGTTAATAAGAACCGTGTGCGTACTGGATATGAACGAGTAGTAGCTCATCGTGTATCAGATGATTTTGCCGCAGTAGCAGAGAAAGATGGTAAAGTTACCAAGATAGATCATGAAGCCAAACTTATGGAAGTTACCTACAATGATGGTACTAAAAATGTATTCCGTATAGATGATCAATATGAATATGCTGAATCTATAGTTATACAGCAGAATCTGGTAACCAATTTCAAGGTAGGTGATAAGTTTAAGAAGCAGGATGTTCTTACTTATAATAAGAACTTTTTCACCAGAGATAATTTCACTGGTCAGGCTGATTATACTACTGGTGTTATGGCTAACGTAGTTTTCATCGAAACTGAAACTACTCTTGAAGACTCTACTGAGATATCGGAAGCATTATCCGAGAAATTAGCTATTGATCCTGTCAATCCTAAAGTAATAACATTATCTGCTAAGTCTAAAGTATATAAAGCATTAAGTATTGGAGATAAGGTAGAGGTATCTACACCGTTAATGGTATTCGAAGAGGATCCTGTTGGTGACGATAATGGACTTACTGTTGATGAAAGTACTGTTGAGTTACTTGGCGATCTTAATAGAGCTACACCTACTGCTGGATATAGTGGTGAGATAGTTCATATTGATGCTTACTATGGTGGAAGCATTTCTAATATGAATCCGTCAGTAGCTAAGTTAGTTAACGCTGCTATAGCTGAAGTTAACGCTGCATCTAAATTAGCATCTGGAAGTATGAGAGCTAATGAGTTTATTAAATCAACTCAGGTACCGATAGGCAGTAAGTTTAAAGGAATAGAGTTTGATGAAGATACAGTGATGTTTATCTATTATATCAAAGAAAGAATACCTCATAGTACTGGTGATAAGTTAGTACTCTGTAATCAGCTTAAAGCTACTACAGCAGCTATCTTCCCTAAACCAATTCAAACTGAATCAGGTGTACCTATTGACATGTTCTTTTCTCAAAGAGGTGTCAATGCACGTAAGTGTTTAAGTCCATTCCTGAATGGTATGATTTCAAGAATAATAGAGAAAACAGAAAAAAATATAATCAAAGATTATTTCGGTTAAAAAAAATAATAGCAACCCTTCTAGCATCTCTGCTAGAAGGGTTGCTATATGCAGTCTTACTGACCCAATTATTCGGCATCATGCTGCAAGAAATAAATTAAATGTAGTTAAATATTCCGTTACGAGCGGGTTCCATGCCGTGAGGATCTTCATCGTCATAGACGTTGAGATCGAAATTGGCAGTGACCTCAACATCGCCATCGGCTAACGGAGTAACTGTTAGACTGCGACCGGCATAAGAATACTCTTCCTCCTTAACAATAAGGCCGTCGTCTACCGCACTGCTAAGCTCGTAGCCAGTAAATTTGGCAAAGTGATCAATAAAAGTAGGGCTAAGAGAATCTTCGCTATCTAGTCCCTTACGATAAGTGTAAGTGACGAAGAATTCATCGTCAGATACATCTCGTTCCATTTCGTTGTTACGATCAAAAAACTGCATATTGATACCTCTAAATAAAAGCACGCCTAATGAGTGATACAATTCAAGGACGTGCGGAAAGCTTGAATTGCATTTAAAGTCTTAGTGCTTACGACAATACTTACGTAATCGTTTTAAGAGAAGTGTAGTATCGTCGCTAAATGTGATCAGAACTTCTGCCCCTACTTTAGAGTAGCACCATTGAACATCGTGGACCAGCTCCTCAGTAGTTGAATAACAGGGAGGTCTCTTGATCTCGTCCCAGTCATCGGGCTTGAAATGCGGGTACCAAACCTTTTTCTGCACCCATTTGTTAGGAGAGTTGAGTACGTAAATGTTCGCCACTACAGATTCACCATTCAAGTAGTCTAGGAAAGACACTTCTTTGACATCTCGGTCAATGAGTTTGCACTCAGTCGGTAGTGCATGGACGATTTTTACGTCGTCCTCTACACTAACTGTTCTGAAGTCACGTGGATTCCTGATCAGAATGCTCTTAAGCAGCTGCTTGTTCATTTCTAAGCTCCCTAATTCTGTCTTCAAGTTCCTCTGCTTTCCTTGAGAGTTGATAAGCGTCATCTCTCAGGCAGAACGCCTCGTGGCGATACGAATCAGCATAGTCGTAGTCGTCACATCCGGGAAGCGAGTTTCCGGCGTCGTACGCCATCCCCTCTCTCGCATTGGCTTCAGCGTTCAAGGCATCAGCCTTATCGCAGATTGCCTCAACAATAAGAGATAGAAGATGTGCTTCCTGTTCTCTGTTGAATTTAGATTTTCTCATGATTAATTCCTCAAAAAGGCACGCTTACTAAGTATTGCATGATCCAGACGCGTGCCGATAATCTGAATCAAACTTATTCAATCTACTTCTACCGATCCGTCGCAGTACCGTACGTTATCACGTACATATTCTAAAACGGTCTCTGTATTAAGATAGGGACGGTGATAAACCGCCTTGACTGGCTCATCCGGTGAGTCAACCGGAAGGTCTTCATCATAGACCTCTTTGGTCCAGTCCCAAAGTCCGCTGACTGGATCGCGGACATATGTATCTACATAACTCTTCTTCCAGTCATGAGAAGAGTACGAGCAATGAATAGCTTTGCAAAGTTGCTCAACCTTTGCAATTTTCTCTGCTGTTAACAGAGAGTTGCTGTAGAAAATACCAAGACAGTTCATGGCATTTCCTCCTTTCAGATTAATAAAATGACAGCCCACTCAGATACTGCATTGAGCAGGCTGCCGGATGAGACAGGAGTATCAGCGACGACTAACACTGATCTCCTGATGAGGACGGAACCAGCGTTCAAGCTGGCTCGTCCTCATGACAACAGGACGAGCTGGCTCATCGCCGGTCTCGTCGTTGACGAGCCAACGGCCACGCCCGAGGTTCTTCACCTCGTACTGGCGCCAGCGCCAGTCACCATGATAATTGGTTACGATGGTCATGTGATTGAACTTTTTCATGGATACCTCCGTATAAAGTTCAAGAAGAAAACACGAGGAGTATAATACTAAATACCCTCAACCACGCATATAATATATAGTTGAATACTTGTTGATTTTTCTGAGTTGGGTAATGATATGGCTTTTGAATATTTGGAGTTAAGAGATAAAATGTCTTGGATTGGATATAGAAAGTATAAGCTATCCTTATGGGATAGAATCAAATTATTACTGTCAGGCTGTGGTAGTCATAAAGAAAGTGTTGAGTTTAGATTAGTATCGGTACTGACTAATAACGATTTTCATTCGTATTCTTTAGATCCCAATGCACACGGATTTTCTTCAAATTGGGAATTAAAAAATGGTTGGTCCTTTGTACACATACCAGTAAAAACATTTAAACCTTATTTACATGAATATAGAACCTGCAAATTGAATATTGTTTGCGATTACGGTTTTATTTCGCCTAATCCTAATGATACTTCAATGGTTACCTTAATAGGAACTATTCTAGCAGCATCACAGCCTGACATTACTAGTCCTTTAAATTTGGTTACCTGGTTAGAAAAAACTTTTACCAAAGTAGGATAACAATAAATAGTTATGCAGATTTAGGTCTGCATAACTATATTGACATAATGTAGATTTAGATGTCAAGTGAGGGTTTTATTTATGAGTTATATAACTGTTTTAGGAATAGATCCTGGTATTCACAATTGCGGTATTGCTTATAATAAATACGATCCTAAAACCGGAGTCATGACAGTTGCGGATTATTTTACCATTCATGCAGCTGAGTTAGCTAAGAAAGAAAACAAGCGTGTATTTAAAGATTACGGAACAGTGTTCTCTTTACTCTTATTAGAAAGAGAAATGAAAGCTATCTTAACTAAGTACAATCCTGATTATGTAGCAAGCGAAGACGCATTCTATTCACCTCGTACTCCTAATGCGTATGTATCATTGAAGTTCTGTATCAATTCCATTCAGAGAGTACTGTTTCAGGATTTCAATAAGAAGTTATTTAAGATACCTCCTAAGTTAGCTAAGGCAGCAGTATCACATGGCACAGCTGATAAGGTAGCAGTACAGACCAGCATTCGTAATCTTCCTGATATTAAACTTAAAGATACTAAGTGTCGTCCTTTAGATGAAATGGTAGAACATGAAGCTGATGCTATAACTATAGCTTATGCATTTACTAAGAATATATTACCTAATATTTTATTAGCTCAAAAGTAAACAAAATATGCACTTCATTGAGCAGTGAAGTGCATACTATTAAAATAATAGTTAATTTATTCAATCGCAATAAGCGTCGGATCTATCGTCATAGATTATTTCGTTGTAACTTTCATCACTGGCAGTAGGATCTGTATACTGACAGTTTCTTCTGCCATAGCAAAGATCTTTATTTTCGGGTATATTAGCACACATGTCTAAACCGCCACCACTTAATGGGAATAGAACCCATTTATGCTCAAACGGTTCATTTAAGATCCAGTCACATTCTTTATCACTTCCTATACATGCGAAATTTTTAATTTCATAAGCACCGATTTTTGGGATCCATAGACCAAATGTTCTAAATAATTTTTTAACATATTGTCTGAATTTTTCATCATAAGTATTAAGATATATTTCAAAACTACGTATATCAAGCTCTAGTTTCTCAGACCTAGGATAATAGTAAGAATATGATCCGTAATCTATATCAGATCGTCCAAGAGAATTTGACTGTACTTCATACATTAGTGTGAAAAATGTTTTAGCCCCTTGCTCAAGATCTGCTAAGTATGGATCGTTAACTATTTTAAGTTGTTTCAATATAAATCCTGAAACAGGTTCGCTATCAGCTTTTAGCAGATGATACAAACCATCAGTGTCAAAATTACAACCAAATACTCTGAGAACAGTTAATCTGGATTTTTCCGGTACAAAGACTTCAATAGATTTTTCTTCAGAATCTGTCTTATCAAGACAACGCAGATTCATTTTGCCGTTTTTATAATATTCCAAATCGAAAGTAGGATAAATTTTTCCTTTATATTTCAATTCTGTTTCAGTAGAAGTGTCGTTAAGAACTACTTCACCGGTCATATCTATTACAGATAAGCCGTTAAGCCATTTAGTTTCATCTGGAAGTCCACTGTTAGTAAAACTCGCATAGCGAACACATGCAGGGTTGTCAACTGAAATACTTTTGAATAAATACATTTTAGTCTCCTTAAATTAACTAACACATAAAAGATATACATCCTCTGTCTCAGAGGATGTATATCCTATATTAAAACTAAAATTTATTTAGTTCCACTTCTCTGAATCGTTCTTATCAAAACGCTCTTTATGCTTCTTACCCTTCTTAGTATCATCGTCATGACAATCAATAAATGCATTGACAAGAGAATTGTTGAAAGAAGGCTCGAGCTTACCAAAATCAATTCCAAGAATAGCAGGTTTCTGCCTCTTCTCGAACTTAGGACGCTCGGAGTTAGATACTACTACCAGATTTGTTCCATCAAACTTAACGTCTAACAGCATATTGGTTTTAGTATTCATATTGAAGTATGCAATCTCATACTCTCTGTCTTTATCAGCAATAAGTACAGAAGGCTGACACTCATCCTGAACTGTCTTACCGTTCTTAAGAGTAATGATCTTATCACTCTTGAGACATCCAGAAATAAGAGTATTGCCTAAAGAATACTGTTTAGCATTACGGAAACGAGTACGGGTACGAGGATCCATATTGCTCAGATAAATAAAGCACTTATCGTTGTTACCAAGTTCTTCAGTTGCCCATCCCTGTTTGAATCTCTTGACTTCACCTTTGTAGCAGGGGTTGAGATAAGTTACACTGTCAGTTAAACCAATACGATTGTGAATAAGGAAGTACTTACGAACACGCTCTTCAGGCTTCTTATCGTACTCCTTCCTGAAGTAACCGATGTCGAGACCATAAAGAGTCTTCTCCTCATTGTCCTTACCAGTTACCTTGAAAGAAGATAACGGAGCACCCTCAGCGATGAATACCTCACCGTTCTGATCATATGGATTGAGAGTAAAAATTTTCATCTTATTATTTGTTAGACCTTTAAGTTGAATTAATCCGGATTAAGTAAGCTTAGCTAATTTAGCTTAAGCATTACATGATGGATATAATATGCAACATATTTACTGATCATTGCTAGCTTCTTATTTTACGATTTTTAACTATCGTTAATCAATCGTTTCCCAATAAGAAGATAAAGTGGTGATAATGCTCTGTATTACTCCCGAAGCAGGTGATGACGTCAGCAGCGTGACCTCCTACACGTGTGTTGATCAGGGACATCATCTGTAATATAGAGCTAAGGCGCCATGATGATTACGACGTAAAACAGTTGTTATCTTTGGTTTGATAAATGTGTTGTTTTATGACCCTCCTCCCCCAATGGCGAGAACCGGGGAGGAGGGTCGCCTTTGTCTCTTTTATCTCTTCAACTTACTAAAGCAGCTCAGTCCATCACTGCATTTAGATGCACTGAACCACTGCCAAATCATTCTAAAATTAACTAACTTACCCTTACCTACTGTATCTCCTATCCACTTCAAAGTCATTTGCTCAGAGTTATCATGATCCTTAAGAAAATAAGTATGATACAGTCCTACTAATGTAGTGATAGCATCAGGAATAGAGCTGCACTGCGATGATAACCAGGCTAAACATACTAACGAGATGTTAGGCTGCATATGCATAATGTAATCACAGGAAGTAGCATTGTAGTCAGTGTGACTAACATGATTAATCATGTCAATAATTTCCTGAGGAGGTAACTTCTTATGCTCCAAACTAATGAAATAATCGAACAGTGTGTTCATATCTTTTGAGCCACTGTTAACTGCCTTCATCTTGCTGATGAATTCATCAGCTAATTCTACAGGTGTCTGACCTGCTCTTGTTTTAAGTTCCATTTATACTCCATTAGCTAACCTGATGGCTATTACTTTCCATTCAGTAACTAAACCGCCTGTAAAGTACACAGGCATAGCGTTTAATAAAACATCAACCTGTTTATACATAAATTGCTCATAATCGACAGCTCTGAATTTAGATACCATAACAGTAAAACCTATTCGATCTTTAAGAAAGATTTCTGAAGTTTCACCTCTGGATTTTATCGCAGCTACTGTCACATTACTTAATAAAAGGTTGACAGGTTCGTTTTTATTACCATATGGACCAAAGTTCCATAAGAATAATTGAAAACGTACATCATACAAATTTGGAATAGTTATCTCAGCATCAATGTATCTATCAAATGTGATAGTATCATTAGGCTGCCTTACTGCCTCAATAAACTTTTTGGTAAATGCATCAAGATTTTCATGCTTTAATGCTAATCCAGCAGCTACCCGATGCCCACCAAATTGAATTAATGAATCTTTACACTTATCTAATGCTCCAAATAAATCTATACCATCAGGTGCTCTTCCAGAACCGTGAATAATATCATCACCAGTAAGTATCAGTGTTGGTACATGATATCGTTCTACTAGTCTGGAAGCCACTATTCCCACTACTCCTGCATGAAATTCTGGTGAGTATACAACTATAGCAGGGGGTACGTTCTCCCTTATCTCATCAGTGATCTGATCATATATCTGAGCTTCGATTATTTTACGATTACTGTTAAGCGATCTTAATTCATTTGCATAAATACGAGACTTGGCTTTACCAGGAGAATCATCATCAACACAGAGGAGTACGTTCATACCTTTCTGTACATCGTTCATTCTTCCAGCAGCATTTAATTTAGGATTAACCATGAACGAGATGAATTGCGATGAGATTTCATGCTCAACTCTCATACCGCACATAACCATTAGTGCTAATAATCCATTATGCTGAGTGTTATTTAAGCACAATAAACCATAATCCAGTTGAACACGTATCTCTTTGTTGATATCTATCATATCGCTTTCAATAGAAAGTGCAATGAAGCTGCTTAGTATCTTTTTATAGTATTCAAACTTATCTGATTTATACTTTCTGATGATTTCAAGACCAACCTGTGCCCCAACAAAACAACCAGATACCATGTACTCAGCGTCTTTTTCATTTAAATATAATTTAGGATCAAGGAGTACGTCAGCATTAGGTTTGTCTTTCTGAGGAAGATGATGATCAGTCATTACGATAGTATAACCTAACTCTTTAAGCTGCTTGATTTCTTCTATTTCAGCTATACCAGTATCAACTGTTATGATTAAACTTTTCTCAGGAAGCATTTCAAGAGCTTTGGCTACATTCAACCCATAGCCTAGTTCTCTATTGGGAATAAACCATCTTACATTTTTATCCAGTTCCTGTAAAGTAAGTACCAATGATGCAGTTGCGGTCATACCATCGACATCATAATCTCCCCATACTAATATAGGTCGTTCATCTTTGATAAATGGTTCAATAGCTGCTACTGCCTTATCTAATTCTTTTTTATATTTATTAGAAGGATTAGTCAATAACAGATTTTTATAATCTGTCGTAGTGATGATATCGAGATTAGCTCGTCTCATTATCAATGTGTCTAATGACAATACATCTTCAGAGAGATCTTCGTATCTTGTCATCAGAGTTCTTACCGAATTTTTAGATCTACTTTTAAGTAATGGCTTCGGTCGCCATGCTTCTTTAACAATCATAATAAATATCCAATTATATAAGTACTACATCATTTTGCCGCTAAGTAAAAAAAATCTACCTTGACACTAAGATGTGCCAAGGCAGATCATTAATCGATTGAAGCTAATTAAATTGAATCAGCGTAAGTTGCATTCTCAAATGCTTTTCGAACAAAAGCATATCTCGGACTGGATAGTATTGTATCCAATTTAAGATAATCTGGAATTTTATCATTTATAGTAGCTGCAATGATCATATGCATATTAGCTCCTCCTATTACAGTGATACCAAGATCAGTGTAGCAAACAGGTTCTATTGCATCAGAACACAAATCCCAAATAATTATCTTAGGTACAATATATCCATATTTGGTAAACACTGTTTCTACATCAGAATACTTTTTCTGCGAAAGAACTGTTTTATCATTTAAAATGCATTTTGGATCAGAATCTGTGATGATTACAAACTCCGTAGGAATATCTTCAGGCTTGACATTGTGAAAATGAGCATTACTAGCAATTATTTTAAGTGCGGTATAAACTTCTTTAATATCAAACGGTTTTGATGTTGAAAGAGCATTTAGTTTTGCTTTAATCGTTTTGCAATCATCAATACTTCTGAATTCAATTCCTTTTCTGGCCTTAATAAGTATCTTACCATTATAATAAGAACTTGCATTATTTTCAGATGAACGAAGAATAATAGTTCTTGCTATATCTATAGTTCGATAGTTAAGCTTATTAACGATAATATCTTTGGAGCAATCAGCACATACTAATCTGTTAGTACTATAACATCCGGCATAATGATTCCATACATTATCAAGCTTTCTTTTAATCTTGTTATTAACTGCATCAAACCTGAGAATAGTAGAACGCTTAATAACATCAATTGCATTGCACACTCTGTCAGGATATCGTATCGAGACTCGTCTATAGTTGGTGATACGCTGATTATCATGCTTATACAGAGCTTTCTGATATTTTTGATAAGCAAGTGCTGGCATTTTTTTATAGTTAATGTTTTTGTATTTTTTAGTAGTAAGATGATGCTCAGCTATATTGATGCGATTTCTTAAAGCTACACACATTTTGCGATAGGATTCACAGGTAAATGCTTTAGGAAGATTAGGAAAAGCATTCTGATCAGAAATTCTGATTCTATGATTAAACCTCGCAATAAGCCATTTCGCTTTTGATCTGGTTTCCTTACTGCTGGCATTGATACTGGGTAACCATTTACCGAGCATGGATATCTCAGTATTTGTATCAATATAAAACATATCAGAATCAAGCTGCTTTAATAATACCCAAATCAGTATATCTAACTGTATATTATCGTGAAGATAATAGCCAATATTGATTAAATCATCCCATCTTCCATAACGGGGTACACCTCTGAATAAAACATCCCAGGCATCACATTCGTTATCATACTGACTCTTTTCTCCTGTGTCTTTAAAATGAACGTAAGCAAGACGATTAAGTACATATGAAAACAAAGTAATAAATGCTTGTCTGCAACCTAAATTTTCTCCTCTATCACGGAGATGAAATAACAGAGTAACAGTATCGATTATACTAACATTAAGACATTCAGTGATTAGCGGATAAAGTTGTCCCACAGCAAAAGAAGTAGGAACTTTAGCAAATTTATCAAATGCTGCAAATAATTTAACGAAGCACGGATGATGTTCCGAAACATTAGTGTTGACAGTGCTAATAACGTCTTTATTCTCGTTGTTAATTGAAATCTCATTCATAATAAAACCACCTGTGAAATAAGTAAAAGAAACTTCTCTGTGCAAATACACAGAGAAGCGATTGTAAAACAAGGCACATTATTAATTTTGATTTTCTGTATCATAGGTGGAATCTATTAATACAGTGGTGGAACTAATAAAACACCGGGCCTTATGCGCATTCATCAATTGGCTATGATTTTCCAGCGAACCAAAGAATCCTGCAATCAAGGTTGTTGCCCAAGGAGGTGAACTGCTGCTGATATGTGCCTTTAGGTTTACAATTTAAAAAGCGTACAATATATAAACAAGATAGTCTCCTGTATTTAACTCAATACAGAACCTGATGTCAGAAGAAGCTTGAGTTAAATGTGCAATCTGCAAACATATTCTCTTGAGTGTTTTATGTCAACAAAACACCTGAAACATAAAGGATTTTTTCGCTTGCGATTACAGACTTGGGAGCTTGAATACCTTTGGAGTTGCTGGTAGCTGCTGTAACTATCTTTAAAATATAGATCATACGCTTATTAAATTGTGCTAAAAGAAAATCACACGTGATACATAAAACAAGATAGTCTCCTTTATTCAGACACATTAAAGCGGGTAAACACATATGTCTGAACATATAATCTATGAGAGGAATGTTTAATATTTAACTAGCTTACCAGCAACTAAAAAACATAAAAAATTGCTGATAAATGTTAAAAAACTCATGATTATACAAATTCAGGAGATTATGATGCAACATAGGAGGAGAGCTGCTGTAACTATCTTTAAATTGTGTTATTTCTTCTAGCATATAATATATTCAGGATTATAATTAATTACTTTGAATGTATTTGATTACATCATCAGAATTTATATCCAAGACATCAGAATCTCTAATCATATCGAAATAATCTGTTATTTTCTTTATCCATTGCTGATGAGTTATTTGAGAATCGATACAGTCAGTAGCTGTGAGAATATCGCTTAAGTAAGAAACAGCACCATAAGTATCACTTAATCTGTCGTTTATTTCAGATACTTTGGTGTATAATAATGATTGAAATAATGCCTGATGCATAGTACTACTGGTTAAGCATAATTTTTGTTTAACATTTATAAAGAAAGGATTGTTGTGAACGAGATCGTATAGTTCTTCACCCAGTGTTTGACAGGCTTTAATGAAAGGTAAAAAATCACTGCGGACTACAGTACGTTCAGGATATATCCAAAAACGTTTATCAACTACTATTTTGGGATCAGATTGTAATGCAGTCCATAACAGCAAACGAATAATAGTTATGTATGTGTTCACAGTCATTCTCCAATTAACTGCATTGGGTTATCATTGGATGCTACCAGAGCGAAGCATGTTGTAGTATAAATTAAGGAGGATTTAAGTATGGTAAGACCTACTTTAAATGATAATGCCAATACCTGGCAGAGAGTACCATACCAGGTAACTTGGGGCGGTTTATTTGCTGATTTACGCAGTACACTTACATATAGGTCTATTGATCAATATGGCATAACTACAGCTGATCGTATTAAAGGCTATTACTCTATGGGCAAAGATGTCATGAATGGCCTTGGTATAAATAATAACTCAGCAGAACGAGAAATAGTTTCACATCCTTATTTCAGAGATACCAGAGTTGGTGGTAATGATGCGATAAATTGTACCTGGCAATTTTGTCAGGATGATGATATCTGTTATCCGGTATTAGCCACTGAATCTCATCCTGATACCCCGGATTATGGTCCGTATAACGGGTTAGGCAGAGTGTATGCTACTACTACAGAGCACAATGCTCAGATATGCTGGTTTACTTTTGGTGTTCCTTATTATACGCCATTAGCTGATTTCTATAAGAATTCATTCAATCAGGATCTTATTGAGTTAAACAACGCTGGTCAAACCAGTATTAGTATTGGCAAGGTATTTAAATCAGCAGTATCGATTTCAATAAAACTTTTTATATCTCCTATAAAACTCTTTGGTTATTTATCCAAAAATTTAAGATCTACTTATCCAGTAAACCGATTTTATGAATTACGTGCATGTATGCCGTTGTATTATCAATATGTAGACAGTATACTTGCTGAATGGTTAGTTAGTGTAGGATTGTACAGTAATGGTAATCCTTCTAAATATGGAAGCGGTAAATATTCACGTTGGGATCGTAACAAAGATCAAAAAGATCGAAGTGAATGGGAGAACTGGATAGGAGGATTATCAGGTGGAAGAAATTCCTGGGTAGCTGATGCTGAATTTGTACCTGATGCATTAAGAGCAACTGGCGCATCTATTTGGGATATTATCAGAAGAAGAGCTATGGTAGCGTATGGTCAGCCATTTGAAGATGATTCGGCTTCTTCGTATGCTTCATTCTCAGAACTATATGAATCATATATGGATGAATACTTTAAAGTAGACGATGATGGTAATCCTGTCAAAGCCACTAATAAAGTAGATTGGAAACAAAAATTATCAAAGTATGTAAATGCCGCAGACAGTAGCAATATAAGTTATACATCATCAACAGAATATCATACTAATTCAGATCAATCAGCAAATGATCCTGGCGGTAGACCTCGTACCAACCCGTTCGCTGATAATGGCGGCAATGGAACATGGTCAGATGCGTTTAAAGCAAGTGCCTTAGGTGCTACTCAGTTTATTGGATTTAAAATCAACAAAGATACTGATGCATCTGAATCATTCAGTAACTCAACTTCGCCTTCCAACTTTGCAGAATCATACAACTCTAAAGTAAGAGAAGCTGCAGCTAAAAAGAATGATATCGCAATGGGTGGCAATAATGATGCTAATTTTGGATTGGGTTGGGTTGATAATATTATGAATGGCGTTGTTGGGGCAATTCAAGGCGTCATCCAAGGATTACAAGATGTTTCAGATGGAGTTCTTGATATGTGCTCAGCTGTAATAACTGGTGCATATATCGATATACCTGAAATGTATTCAGGCTCTTCATTTGGTGGTGGCTCGCACAGTATCACTTTTCAATTAAGATCTCCTTATGGCGATTATATCAGTATATATCAGTCTATTATAGTACCATTAGCATTATTATTAGCCGGTTCATTACCAAGAGCTGGTGGTCCTGATTCATACATGCAGCCATTCTTATGCAGATGCTATTGTAAAGGTATGTTCTCTGTGCCTATGGGTATTATTGAGAGTCTGTCTATTAAACGCGGCAGTTCTGAATTTGGTTGGACATATAACAACTTACCGACTTGTGTAGATGTTTCTTTAACTATTAAAGATATGAGTCCGATAATGTATCTGACTTTGAATAATAGTTATTTTGAAGGATTATTTGTACAGGATAACTCATTTAAGCAATACATAGCAACTTTGTCTGGCTTAGGATTGTTTGAGCGTATTTCGGCATTCTCACGAATCAAACGTAATGTACAATTCACGATGCATAGATTAAGAAATGAATTATTCAGTTCGTCATATTGGAGTAATGAAATAGCAACATTTGCTCCCGTAAGAGTTGTATCCGCAGTTATACCTAAACAGATGTACGGCGAAAGATAATAATAAGGTCTATATGAGAGCATTATAGCTCTCATATAGACTGTTTTGAAATTAATCGCCAGTAGGTGCGTTACTATTATTATAGAAACTAATTTTCTTATGATATGCTTCCTTTAATTCGTTTAATGCACTTACATTATCAGCGTCTTTTATATCGTAATCATTCAATACCTCTGTTAGCATATGCTCTATTGCTGAATTATATTTTTTGCAGATTAAACCATTTTTAGCAGTATCGCCATAGCATTGTGATACAAAGGCAGAGGCATCTTTAATTCTCAGAATCATTTCTTTAACACCATTAAAAGCTTCTTGAGGTGAACTAGGACCTGTAGATGAACTGCTTTGTTGCTGAGGCTGAGGTGTCGCACTGCTTGTATTTATAAGAGTATCAAGTTTTTTGAGTTGTTCATTGGTTTCTTTAATCAGATCATCGATGGCCTTTGTTGTCTTTTCAATATCGGCTTTACCTTTTTTAATATTAAGTAGAACATAAGTAGATTCATTAGGCGTTGATACAATTATTTTCGTCTTTTCTTTACTCCACGGAGTTGGATTATTATTATTACCCAGCAATTTTTCATAGTCGCTGCCATTAGTACCTGATATGCTGCCAGATTGCGCTTGAATGTCTTGTATTTTGGACTGTGCTGATAAATTGTTAAGTGCTGGTTTTACCTTGTTTAGCATTGCTAGTGCCGCGGCAGATGCGTCACCCGCTGCCTTAGCTAACTCACCATTTTTAGCATCATTTTCCACATAATACATTGTCTCATTTAAAATATCTTTTAAATCAGACTTAACATGATCTCTGAAAGCATCGGCATCAAATTTCTTTTTCTTATTGTATTTTTTAATGACATCACCAGTGGATTCAACAAGTGCTTTGATAACCTTTTTTATTTCACTCTTAGTGCTTAAGTGCGAATTATCTAGGTCTACTTCTTTCCAAGCTTCTTTTATTTTTTTCCATAATGCTCTAAAAGGAGTAGTTATCCATTTAAATACTGCTTTAATTGTTTTCCACAATACTTTAAAGAATTTACCAATAGTCTTACCTATGCCTTCCATACATACTAAGGATAGCTCAGAATACGGACTACCTATATTAGACATAGATTCACAAGAAGGTAACGTAACATTAAGGTAGTTAGCAAATCTATTATTCCTATTGAGTAAACTTAATACAGCTCTGTCTGCTCCATAGTTTTTAATGTAACCTTGATAAGCAATCATCTCATCTAAACAGGTAGAAGCTAAGTCAGCTTTAGTCTGAATAGCTTCTGCTTCGAATTCCAATGCTTCCATACCTTTATCAAGAGCTTCATAATCAACTGGCTCTTTAGGAGTAGAAGGATCGTCGAAGCACTCCTCTTCTACAGGGTCATACCTGGTTTTAAGCGCTTCTATCCCATAAAACACATCATCTAACGAATGCCTCATTTATTTTTCCTCTTAGTGAATGGGGTAAATTACTATTTTATGACTAAAATGCTTATACTCTCTGATACTCAATAACGAGTATCAGAGAGCTTAGATTCAGAACTAAAATAATTGTTACTTAGCAGACACGTGCTTAACTCTGTCACGAACCTCAGCCATCTTAGCACTATTAAATCTTTCAACCTTAGCCAGATAACCAGTAATCCTTGCAACGCGATTAAACTTAACACCAACACCGATTAATGTATTTCTTGTCATAGGTAGTACTCCGTTTAGTAACATGTAATCTACATCAACACTTAATGTAGTATAGCATTATTTACTTAATTCAAATTTTTGACAAAAAATAAAAAATTGAATATATAGGAAAAAAATAGCTGCACCTTTCGATGCAGCTACGTCACTTTAGTAATATATTACCTCTCATCGTTAGCTAATCTATAGTCCATACAAAACCTACTTAATTCTCTGGTGGGTTCTGTAATAGGCCTGCATACTGGATCAGCAGGAACCCAATCGTGCCGATACTTATCGACATCGATGTAATCATAAGGAAAGTACAGACCATTACCCCAATCATAAATCCACATAATCTCGTCGTTATGTGGATTGTAACCAACAGTGTACTGAGGGAAAGCCTCAGCAAGCGCTGTAAAACCAAGCATCATAATAATGATGCCACCAATAAAACCCTCAATCCATTCAAGTTTCATAGACTCTCCGTTCGTTAGTTAAACATAAGCTGATCTAACACTACTATAGACCAGCATCAATCTACAATGATAATGTATATTCGTACATTTTTTGATTTTTGTGAAAAGACCCAGACAGCAGCTATCACTGTCTGGGCTTTTTACTGCTTAATTTAACTTAAATATCGTTAGTTGTTGTATCGTTATCTTCAAGCATATCTTTATCTACTGCATACTCAGGAGTAGGTCTGTATGTATGTAACTCTAATAACTTTCCAGCAGGTACACCTTCGCCTTCATGTCTGCCACATCTGGGACATACACCACCAAGAGGAATATGACCAACATAGCCGCATACAGGATCATGATCGATAGGATGGTTGATACTGAAATAAGTCATTCCGCTATCAGCCATAGCATCGACTAATTTCTCCATAGCGTCAGTGTTTTTAGTTGCATCATAATCAAGCTCAATATAACTGATAACGCCAGCACTGCACAGAGGATGATAAGGTGCTTCTATCTTAATCTTATCATAAGCACTGATTTTGTAATATACAGGTACATGACAACTATTGGTAATATACTCTCTGTCAGTTACACCTTTAATAATACCGAAACGTTTTCTACATGCTCTTAATAATCTGCCAGCACATCCTTCAGCAGGAGTAGCAAACAAACTATAATTTACATTTTCTTTCTTAGCATAATCAGCTATACGATCATGCATACGTTTAACTATTGCTAATCCTTTCTCCTGAGACTCTTTAGATTCGCCATGATGCTTACCAAACAGTGCAACCAAACATTCAGCTAATCCACAGAATCCAACACTCTGAGATCCTTCTTTGATAGCCTGTTCAATTGAATCATCAGGAGTAAGATTCTCACTGCCAACGTACAGATGCTGTCCCATAGCAAACGGGAAATTCTTAGCTTTACGTCTGCAGGCTAATTTGAATCTTTCCTTACTGAAAGCTATACAGTCATCTACACGGGTGTCAAGAGCTTTATTAAATGCATCATATAACTCTTCAGTAGTAGCATCAGGATTATTCTCTTTAACCTCTAATGCCAGATAAGGAAGATTAATAGTGGTAAAGAACAGATTACCTCTACCGGTTACCTGACGATGTTTAGGATCATAAACATTATCAATCACTCGGGTGCGACACCCCATCGTCGCTACTTCTGTCTCAGGATGACCTTTCTTATAATACTGGATATTCATAGGTGCAGAGACATTAACCCAATTAGGGAAGCCTCTCTTAGCTGATACTCTGATAGACTGCTGATACAAATCATAGTTCTTACAGCCTTTAGTAGTAACGCCTTTGAGTATCTTGAAAATAGCTATAGGGAAAATAGCTGTTTCACCAGCACCTAATCCAGCATCAATAGCATTCATGAAATTTTTTGATACCATCCTGCCTTCTTCAGAAATATCGGTACCAAAATTGCATGAACTAAAAGGAACCTGACCACCTGATCTGGATGCTAATGTACAAAGGTTGTGTATCAATGCTTCCATAGCCTGATAGGTTTCTCGTTCAGTCTTACGGTATGCATAATCAAACATATTCTCATGATTCAGATATTTTGGATCATTTGTAAACGGCAATGTATTCCGCAACATATCTTCAATTTTTGTTTTCCCTTCATCATCCATGATGTGCTCATGAATATCGATATAAGCATCGATCGGTTCAATTAATTTTTCTTTAAGATATGCTGTTAGATCAAACTTTGAAAACATTGCCATTGTCATACCATCGATTGGTTCAAATACGTCTTCATATTTAATCTCAATATATCTTGCTATATTTCTGATATATGATTTGGCTACAAAAGGAGCAAGATCATAATCAAGGGTCGGTATTGCCTGACCTCCGAAATAATCATTCTGCGAGGACTGGATGATAATAGCTATAAGAGTAGATGCACTTCCTATAGATTTAGGAGTTCTGAGATATCCATGACCTGTACTGAATCCAGTTCTCAGTAATCTTCCAGCAGGTATCATTAAGCAGTTAACAGCAAACATCGCAAGATCGCTATCGTGAATATGTATCTTGCCATCAAAATGCATTTTAGCATACTTGGGTGAAATGTGATTGAAGAAATAATCTTTCATCACAGCTCCACCTACTTTGAATAAGCTGCCGCACATGGTATCTGCGTTGATGTTAGCATTCTCACGCTTTTCATCAGAGTTAGCTGCATCAATGTTAACCAGATCATCAATAACATTATTAAGTTTAAGCTTACTTGTTCTTGCCTTGGTTCTCGCTTCTCTGTACTTGATGTACTCCTTAGCTACTGCTATGTAACCATTAGCAATAAGTGCATCTTCTACTACATCCTGAATATGCTCAACAGGAACATATTCCTTATTCTCATGAATAAGTTTGGTGTTAACATACTCAGCACAAATCTTAGAAGGTGCTGCTGAATCCATATCACAAGCTTCGAATGCTTTAAAAATAGCATTCTGAATTTTGATAAGATTGTAATCTACAATTGTACCATCTCGTTTAATAACTTGCATATATTATCCCTCAGTAATAATAGGCATATGATTATATTCAAATTGATGAATTTTGCCAAAAAATAAATATCCGCACAGTATATACCAAGCTAGATAAAAACCTAGCAAAACAAAAAAGAAAAAGCCCGATTGCTCGGGCTTAAAGTTAAATGGAGACATGCGTCAATGACCCACATGTCTCCAGTTGTTCTCACCTACTCGGCCGGGTACTCAAGAGTACACCTTTCGGTGAGAGTACGTCATCACATAGATGTGATGATTATGACAGTAGTCAGCATTCTTATCCCTCCCATGTTGGTTGCCGATTTTTGTGGCGCCAACTTTGGATGATAGATTACTTTCTACTATCACTATTGTGATATATGTTTCAAAAAACAAGAGCTACACTCTCTATTCATAGAGAGTGTAGCCTTAATTAAATCTTATTAGTTACATCAATGAATTCAATATCGTTATCAGTTACTACCGGAGTATAGATTTTCTGATTACTGCTGCCAGCCCATTTAACAGTACTGGGAGTTTTATCCTGTTCAAATCTTCCAACTTTAATGTAGTTAAACATAGATAAAAACAGCTTAAATCTTTCCTGAGTATGACACTTATGTATCAACTCATTTAGATCAGCACCTGTGAATAGCATATAATCATATTCACGATTTGCTTCAGTTACTTTCTGCTTAATATAGATTAAAGTATCCAGAAGATCGTTATATTGATAAACAGGATCACCGCCACTGATAGTAACGCCAGTTTCAATAGGATCCTGTAGTATCTCGTTGGCTAATTCTTCTGACGATATATCAACGCCTGTACCAAATGTCCAGGTATGCTCAGAATGACAGCCTTTGCAATGTCGTTTACATCCTTGAACAAATACAGTACATCTCAATCCAGGACCATTAGCACCATCATCATGAATTATTCCCGCTAAGTTGATCATGCTTAATCTCCTTCATCATATTGTCAAGATTATCCATTTCAGTTTCTTTATAAATAGCACGAATAGGACGTATACCTTTCTTAATGTTAAGATCACCTTTGACTACTTCGGCATCTATAACATCATCACCAGACAATTGTTTCATCTTGTTCTGATGTAATAGATAGATAGTGCCTCTGATTAAATGCGTCTTACCGTTAACAGAAAATATACCGTCAGGAGATAGCATATATATTTTATTTTTCATACTTGCATAAGTAAGACATCTAAAATACTTATCAGTTACATCCTTAGGATTAAAATCATATTCAAATTGATCTTTAGTTAGTCCTAATCCTTCTGATTCAATATCTATATTGTTAGACTGAGCAATATCATTGATGAAAAGATTACCGCCACGAGGCATCAATAGTATTTTCTCAGATACTATAGATGCAGTGTTGTCAACAAAGATCAAAAATTTATTATTGTCATTAGCTGTTCGCTGTAACTGTGCTTTATAACGCATCAGACGATGAAGATAATCTTTGATCTTGGTGTTGTTATTACCATGCACCATAATCAAATCAAATTCATTCCATCGGTCATCGTTGTAATTATCTATACCAGCAACTAATACCTGATGAGACTGACAGATAATATTTTTAATACCATTATTAACAGTTAATGATTTCTTTTCATCTGGATAAACTATATGCAGTGCTCGGGTGCATTTAGTCTTGAAATAACTACTTGAGATGAGTAACATTTATAATCCTTTATAAGTACTTCTGGTAAGCTGATCCATAATAGGAAGCAAGATAGTATAATTCTTATTATCTATAACAGTAGGAATAGGCATTATGAATAACGGTTTCTCTCTGTCATTGAGAATCCTACATGCTTTCTGATATCTTCGTACCCAATCTGATTCAATGATCATAAAGAATGGAATTCTTATATCGTATTTATGAATAAACACAAATTTATCTATCTGCTGTTTACACTTATTATAAATACGTTCATAATCATTTCCAAACCATTGCTTCATCACGGTAATTGTTTTATCTGCAACACTAGTAACTAAAACAGGATGATAATGTTTAAGGCAATCCAGATAACCATAAACGTATAAGTGTTCAGTAGTTGATATACCTATAGTTGATTCAGTATTCTCAGCAGTGAATACAAACTTAGGTACATTTTTAAGAGTATTTATCCAAAGCTCTTTTTCCTCTTTTAACTTACCACGGGAAAAAAATATAAAAATCGGGCGTTTGAGAAATAACTGATCAATACCTTTGGTTGTCTTAGCCGTAGAAAGAGTGACAGATGGGATACCATATGCATCGTAATCCCATCCGCACTCAAAACGCCCCTGAAGCCAAGAACAGATATGAGCTTCAGGAGAATCGTTGGAATCGTTATAAAAAGCGAATGACTCCAACGACTGTATCAGAGTATCTGATAAAGATAATTCTTCTTTATTGCTAAGATAAATCAAATAGTTATTGGTATCAGCCTTCTCTACTGTGTAGTGAAGGTTTATCATTAGGTTCCTCCTTAGTTGATTTAGCATCAGAAGCATTAGCGATCTTACGTATAGGCCGTACATTATATTGTCCAGTCAATTCAAAATGATCCTGTATATATTTGAGCTGATTGAACTTTGCTTTATCTGAAAAATAATTGGCTCTTAAATATAGATCAAACTGCTCTGGTGCAAAGATATTAATTAGCTGTCTGCATATATATTCAGTAATATATGCGTCGTCGGCTAATTCCCAATATACCGCTAAATCGTGTAGTGTTAACAGTTTGTCATGAAACGTGCAAATACATATACCTATCAATTCGTACATCTGTTCGTATATCGGATTTGTTTCTCTATTGACTAATATTGCGAATATTCTAATAGATTTACGATTGACACAATGTTTTATATCGTCTTGTAATATAGCTAAAACTGTTTCTCTCGGCACATCCAAATCATCATACTGGCTATATGATCTAAACATATCGGTACGTTTTAAAAGACTTGACAATCTGTCTATATTAGCGACATTTTGTTTATTTGCTATATTGAAATATGTCTCATAGTTATCGCAAACATCTATCATTGCGTATCTTTTTTCTGCTCCTGAAGTAAGATACATGTGCTCTTCTATATCTCTGGTAATGCAATCTGCTTCATGATATCTTAAAATAAGTGGTTCATTAAAACCAAAATATTTAGATTCAAGAAGCAGTTGCTCATATAAATTATTTAAAACAACACCTACACCTAATTTAGAATTCTGATGTATATATCTTATCTGCTGACATTTTGAAAAGTGCTTATCTGCCCACTCTTCCATTATCTTGTAGCATATGTATCGACGATTGTTAAGTACACTTTCGTCAAAAGTAAGATTTTCTATATCCACACGATATCTAAATAAATCAAGTCTTTTAATCTCAACTGTAAAATAGCCAAGAACATTAAGAAGACCTTGAGACGGAAGCTGAAAATAATCTACAAAAGCATAAAAATTCTCAGGAGGTTCAACCGGCCCCTTATCTTCGTCAAACATAGCAGTATAGTAGCCGATTACTAAATCTTTAGTAATCTTAGGATAAGTTTTGCTATTAATGATAGCAATACTAGTTGGTCTACTAAAATCTCTAAGCTGTTCATAAAGAACAACTCCTTCTTCAGGAGTAAATGTATCTATAATCATAACTTTACCTCAGTTAAAAAGCAAGTAATTTCTCGGATTACTTGCCTGATAATAATTAGCAGTTGTTAAGCTCAATTGCGCCAAGTGCATTCAATAGTGCAACATGCTTTTCATCTGCGTACCACTCTTTGATATGGTCAATAACTGATTTGGATAACCCATACTGTCTCATCTCAGATTCAGACTGAAACAGCCTGTGTATATCAGTTACATGACGCACATCACGTACTACTTTACTTGCAATAACTTTACTGAAACCAGGAATGCTAAGCATAGTCAATAACTGTATCATCGCTATATTCTTAGCTGCTAAATAAAGTTTGTCAAGTAATTCCTGTGAAACTGATTTAGACTTAGACTCCATCATGCTGAAGATATCTGTTAACTTAGTTATAGTTCCGCTATTGACAGCTTCGGCTATAAACTTGTCTCCAATACCTTTAACATTAAGAACATCTTTACCGATGATAAAAGTAAGAAGAGCTATAAGTCTGCCTTTACATCTATCATTGATACATTTTAAATCAGTTGATATCTTTGTTACCTTTTCTCCGCAATAAGGACATACATCAGGAAGTCCATGATATCCGTTGCTCTCAATTATCTTTGAGATCTTAGGAATAACATCTGCACTCCGTATGACAGATACTTTAGTACCAACACCTATCTGATTACTCTCAACATAAGAAGCATTGTTAAGTGTAACTTTGTTTATGTTAACACCATTAATATTGATAGGCTCAATAACAGCAACCGGTGTTAATCTGCCAGTCCTGCCTATATTCCATTTGATTGCATCGATAACAGTATCAGAACCAGCCGCCCTGAATTTGTATGCAATACTAAACAACGGTGCATGAGTGTTCCAACCAACTACAGAATACAATTCAATGTTGTTCTGCTTGATTACAACACCGTCAATGTCATATGGAAGATCATTTCTTGAAATTCCTATAGCATTGATAGCATTCATAATCTCTTCAAATGAATGACATACCTCACCTCCTCTCGGAATATTGAATCCTAATTTCTTAAGTACTTCCATGCACTCATTGTGCTTAAGTTTGGAACCTTTAACTTTAACATCCCATGCATAAAACAGCAGATTTCTTTTAGCTGTTACTTCTGGGTCGTCCTGCCTTAAACTACCAGCTGCGTAATTCCTACAGTTAGAAAACAGGGGCTGCTTGTTAGCTGCTCTGCTTATGTTTGCATCGTAAAATGCTTTCTTAGATACCACTACCTCACCACGTACTACTATTGGCTCAGCGTATGGAATACGTACAGGCAAGTTACTGATTTTATAAGCATTGGGAGTTACTGATTCGCCGTACATACCGTTACCACGAGTAACGCAACGGATAAGTTCACCATGTTCATAAATTAATTCAACTGACAGTCCATCCATCTTGCAGTCGACATAAAACTCATCAGCATCCTTAAGATTCCTGAATCTCTTAAGAAATCTCTGCATATCGTTTTCATCGAATGCGTTCTCAAGACTATACATCGGATACACATGCTTAGTCTTATGCTCAAAAGCAGCCTCTCCAACTCTCTGAGTAGGTGAATTGACAGCAATATCCTTAGTTGAGTCTTCATAATCCTTGACACTCTTATACAGCTGATCGTACTCAGTATCAGGAATAAGAGACTTGTTATTGACATGATACTCGTAGCATAACTTATTCAGATAGTCTACTTTCTCAAGATACTCATCATGGGTCATTTATCACCTTTGATATGAAATACCATACATAGCGTGGCTATGCTCCTTAATAAAATATCTAAACTAAACCTGAGACCTTGCGATCTCAGGCTTAGCTGACAGACTTAAACTATTTACTTATTTTCTTCTTCGTCATCATCCCAGCTATCGTTATCAATCTCAACAGATACCTTTTTGGTAGCTTCCTCTAACTTCTTAGCTAAGTCAGCCATAACTTCATCCTGCTTCCTGGACTGCTCTTCAGGAGTTACAGCTGCCGTAGGAGTAGAAGGTTCAATATACGGCTGATGATTAATCTCTACTGGAACATCCTTAGATGCCTGAACTGCTGACATTGTTTGCTGCATAATTGACTTAATCTTATCAGCAGACTTAGCATTGAGCTTCTGAGCAGGAGTATCTTTCTTCTCAGGCTCAGGCTTAGGAGCAACAGGAGTATTCATGTAAAGATCATCGAGATCGGTATCCTCTGAATACGGAGTAGGTACATTCTCAGGATTCTCAATCTTCTTAAATGAGATGATAAGAGAAGACTTTTTGTACTCAACTTTAGTCTGTTCAAAGGCATTATCGAAGTAATCTTCTTTAATGATTTCCCACGCTGCAGGAGTCTCGATAGTCATCTCAACAAAGTTGAAAGTAATAACTGCTGCTAATCTAGGCCTAATTACTACTGCGACCTTCTTGGCGTTCTTGATGATGCTGTCCATCATTAAGCAGAAGTCAACCCACGATAATTCATAACCGAAGGTGTACTTATTATCTCTCTTCTGTTCAACGACATTGTTACCTACATTAAGAATAATCTGATCATTAGGACCAGTACCGGTAAACTTAACTAAATCCTCAAACATACGTACATATGTTGTCATATTACCCTCACATTAATTTAAATGATTCAACCAACTTAGCCTTATCCTTGAATATGTCTAAACGGATACGGGCATGGTTAACCTGAGATGGAACTTCTTCATTACACATATCAATATAGTAAGTATCTTCGTCAGGTAACTCTCTCAATCTGCCTAAGCACTGAATTGTTTGAGGTACGCTGGCCATACTTACTGTGTTAATACATGTCTTTAATCCTTTAATATCACGCCCAGTTCCACAACTTTTTATAGTTGAAACGATGATATTACTCTTTAAAATCTCCTCATTGCCATAAGTTTTATCACCACTTAGAAATACTGAAACAGTTTCGCTCTCATCTACTTTCTTAATCAATGCATCGGACAATGCCAGAGCAAATTTACGTGTCTGACACAGAATAAGGCAATGCTGTCCTATCTTCCTGACATTGAAGAAATATTGATAAAGCATAGGAGTTACTACACAGTTAACAAAAAGTTTAAGATACTTTCTTTGCCTTACCAGATAATTCTCATAAAGCATGTGATTGTATCCTTTAGCTGTTTTGAATCTGGATAGATGTTCTCTAAAGATATTCAGATGATAGAAAGCAAATTCTACCGTAGTGTATCTTTTAACTAACTGTTCTCCATATTTCAGTTCAGCTGGAAAATACATATCAAAGATACGCTTGCCATCACGAGAAGTTCTCTGATATGTAGCCGACAGATAGATGTTGACTTTGATATTAGATCTAAAATCTATCTGACTATTAGTTCCAAACTTAAGATGACATTCATCTATTACTTTAATACCTATGCCTAATACAGTGCACAGTTCTTCATACGAACGTAATGTGTTATAGCCTTCTGCATTTTCAACAGTATACAAATCCAGTGTTCTGGTACTGAATAAAATAATAGCTGGCTTATAACCATTATCTATCATAGTCCAGAGATCTTTTAATGAATCAAATCCTCTGACTATATAAATATCATCTTTCGTTAAAGTTGTAAACTGAAAAATAGAATTAAGCCACTGATCTATTAACTGACCCAAAACAATAATTGCTCTATATCCTATCTTAACTATAGAGTTAATTGACAGAAATGTTTTACCAAACCCCGGTCTTAATGCTAATGGCCTAAAACCAATTTTGTTGTTGATTAGAAAATCAGCTGCTTCTACCTGTTCCTCTCTAGGTTTGATACCATCTCTCAGATGCATTTCTACTGACTGCGGAACTATAGGCTCAACTATGTGCTGTTCTACTTCGAAATCATAAGCTTCCATATATTCAATAAAACTGTCTAATGAATATCTAGGCATACGTAATTCACCATGAACGATATCGTACCACAGATATTTAGAAACAATTTCTACATATTTAAGCTTAGGATTCCATTCCCTCTCATACAAAACTCTACGGATAAAATCAGCTATAGAGAAATGAGTATCAGGTAAGATACCATTTCTATAGACAGATACACTTATCCACGTAGTAGCTACATTCACTACTATGGTTTTAATCATACATCCTCCAAGGTTACTCATTACTATAATAGTGATATATATCTATAGAGAAAATGAAAAAAAAATAAAAAAGCCAAGCATAAGCTTGGCTTAACAACTGGGTACTTGGGTCGTGGGCTAATAGACTTTAGCCCACGACTCCTTGTACCCGAATGCGTGGCTGCACTCAGCCGCAACAGCGGCTGAGGAGACAACCTCTGACTTGACCCAATTTACGTCAGTTCTCTCACGGGTCCACCCACCCTTCACACGGGTGAACAGCACATCTTCCCATGTGCCGTTATGGTGAAACGCAATGGAACCGATCGGCTTGCGCTTAAGAGCGCGAGCTGACACCGGGTTTCTACGAGAGATAAATCTCGCCATAATGCCCTCCTTGTTAGAGCACTACCATGCATCGGTTGATAACACGGGAACTGCAGAACACGCGCATGGTACATGTTCATCCCAACTCTTCACCTGAATAATATATAAGTGTTTTTTTTTGAATTACACAAAAATAAAAAGCACATCTGTATTTCAGATGTGCTTACTAATTAACAGCAACAGAGACTATTTGTTTTCTTTCAAATATCTCTTAATGAGTTCAATGCGTGCTCCCTCGTCTGTCTTAAACAGGAAGTCTCCGCACCAATAAAAGACTCTCAGGAAACTCAACAGATCTCTACCCATACCGCATTTGCAGACATATCTGTCTGCTCTTGCTTCTGACAGTACAGGCATCCATCTGCGATGCTTCTCAACGCCAGCACCCTTATCATCCCACTTGATCTGCTTAAAATCATCGTGAATGATGTGGCACTTCTCATGGAGTAAAACAGCTTCAATACGACGCTTCCACTTTTTGGAAACAGTGTACATACGATACAGCCAAGGTGCAATAAATACATACACCTTGTCTCCTGCCTGATTGTTAGCCGAGCATACAGGCATTTTAGATCCTGGAAGAATCATACTGTATACAGTAACATTGTCAAGTCCAATGAACTTAGTAAGTTCATCAACCTCATCGGTTGCGTGAGCAATCTCAAAAAGATCGAGACTAAAGTCAAACGGTGCTTTATCCATAATACTACTCCTTATGGAAATTAAACAAATGAAGATATAATACTACATATCTTCTCCTATCACGAAAATAATATATATATGTGTTCTCTCTGATATTTCTATCAGAGAGAACACAACGATGTTATCCAAGTATACTACAAATCTTATTTACAAATCCCTTGATATTATCAAATACATCTTCGTTATTATCAATAGCTCTGTTAAATTTCTTATCTATCTCTTTGGATACTTCTCTGTGTTTTTCGCTATCTTCTACTTTAACACCAGATACTATTTCATCGAATTGCTCTTTACTCCATTGTACGATATCTTCAAGATGAGTTGAAAGATTAGGTACACCATCAGTATCAAGCATGACTGAAATAATATTGACTACTGAAGCATCCTGTCCTATTCGCCATACTCGGTCTTCTGCCTGTGATACCATAGCCTGTCTCCATGGTTTACCAACGAATATAACTGTGTTAGCTTCAATGATGGTATGCCCTGCTCCCATAACCTGTACCGAGCAGACCAATGGATTAAGAGTTTTATCCTTTTTAAACTTATCCAATATCATCTTGGCATCTCTGGAATTAGAACCATTGATAAGAACCGGATTAAGATTCCAGGATTTGCATTTAGCCATAGCTATATCGAGTACATCATTTTGAGTCGAGAAGATAATAGTCTTCTTTTCAGCTTCAACTATAATCTGATGTACTTCTTCTCCTATCAGGTTAGAATACATTTCAGCACGCAATCCACTAAGAACTGTGCCTAATGTTTCACCCATACATTTAAGTAAATAGTATCTATAGACACTCTTGCTTTCCCTGAAAGGTCTACGTAAATGTACTGGAAGATTTGGTATGATAACATCATTTTCATATTTGTTAACTGAAATTATCATCTCACCAGTACGTCCGCCCATTACGGCTAACATAGAAGTAATGTTCTTGGATTTAATTTTCTCTACATCATTTCTATATCGTTCATAACGATTTTGATCTGTCCTGGAAACCAATGTCTTTTCAAATTCTTTCAAACAATTTTTATATTGCTTTTCATACTTATCAAAATTCTTTTGATAGTAATCTACTCTTTGCTTGAAATAGTTTACACAGGCTAATTTAACCTCATCGTTAGTATACTTTTTACCTTCAGGTATTTTAATCATAATGTCTTTATGAACTTTCTCTGGAAGTTCTGGCATGATCTCAGATGCTTCTTTACGATAAGTTACTGTACCTAAGCGGTGATGCACTAACTCATTCATGACATTAGGAAAACGGCCTAATGATTTTAAAATATCTTCTACAACCGGTGTATAAAAATCATCTAATAAACTAAAAATAGGCATAGCCTCAAGAGTAGTAGCAAATACTGGAGTACCACTCATTAATAGAATATCATTGCATTTGAATAATGAAGTAAATTTAATCAGTTCCTGAGTACGCTTGGATTTAATGTCTTTATAGTTATGACATTCATCTACTATAATGATAGTGTCTTCAGGCTTAAATTTACTTATAATGATTTCTTCCAATTTAGCTACACTTTCATAGTTAGTTATAACTACATCAGTATCTGCTTTAATCTTGGAATAATCATCTTTAGCACCTACTACTTTTTTCTTTTTGACAAAAGTATTTTCTATCTCCTGAGGCCAGGAATTTAATGCTACTGATAATGGCGCTATGATAAGTATGTGTTTTTTACCTAAGCAACCAGCTAAGCTTAATGATGTAAAACTCTTACCAGCTCCCTGAGGCAATGCAAGAAGATATCCTTTTAAGTGATATTGAGTTTTCTTCTGATAGTATACATTCTGAATAAAATCTAACTGATAAGGTCTGGGCTTACGTTTGATTTCTTTATCAAAAGCTTTAACATCGCAAACAGTCTGCACTATATCCTTAGTAGATGCATACCAGGTATTAGCATATAATCCGTCTAATACCTGATTATATTGTTTAGCTGAAATATAATAATTACGTACACATTGATTTAAAATAAACACTATTTCAGGTATAAAGAATTGCGGTATATTAATTGTACCAAACATGGACATAGCAAAAAATCTATTGGCGAATCCAGGTGACTGATACAAATCCTTGAACATGTTAATAAGACGATTAACATTAATTCCTTTAATACTTACAATATCTTTCTTAGAGTCATATGTTACTCCAACCACTCCTAAGGCTGACCATAAGCTTTCTACATATGGATTGCCCAATACTGATTCAGTCATCTTTGATTTCCTACAAAAAATAAAGTATCTATAGCATGTTAAATAAAAGGCCTCTGCATATTCTGCAGAAGCCTCCACTTCAATAATAGTTAAATCATTGATTTAACTTATTCTCCAGGAAAAGGACCACCGCTAAATACGTGGTTCTTCCCAGCAGGATCGGTAATCACAATCTCACGATTATCATACGCACTGGCAACAGTGTACTCTCCCTCAGTAAGACGTGACATAATCCGTGCACAACGCTTAAGATACTTAAGCCACATATTACTTTCACGCCATCTCTGACGACATCCAACAATAGCGCTAAGACTGGCGTCAAAGTCTTTAAGACCACTAAAATCAAGATAATGCATGTATCCGGTATCTGCCGAATCTGCGGCATTGACAGAACGCATAGCAGACTGCCACATAGCCTCTTTAATCAGCGGTACCCACTTAGGATGTCTCATTATTGGTTCCTCCTATTTGACTTTGGATTTTCTATATTCTCCGGATGCGTTAGCTATGATCCTATCCATCGCATCCTTAAACTCAGGATCATATTTGCATAATGTATGATACACTAAGTCTGAACACGAAGAAGGTATTTCTCGTATCTTCTTATTTATGAATCGTTCCCTAGCAATTTTTATAGCTCTTCTTGCATCCTCCTTATCTCTAGGTGGTTTGATAAATGCATACGATTGACCATCAAATACGCATTTCCCACGACCATATACTTCCAGAAAGTAATACGTAGCAAATATTGTTGCTACAATTGCTACCAGCACAACTAATATGCATGCTAAAATGCTCATGATTACCTCATAATAAAGAGACGCTACATATTGCGGTAGCGTCTCCCGTATTTACTGCTCAGATTTAAATCCTACAAATACATCAATCCTAATTTTCAATACGTTAAATGCAACCATTATTATTGTTATTGTACCAGGTTACGTATGCATTACGATGCGTATCAAAAATATGATACATTGCATCGTTCATTAGTTTACCTAATTCCATTGATACAAGAAGTACATCCGTTTCATACATCTTGGATGAACATGTCTTCTCAATCTTTCGAATTAAGTTATACTGTTCAACAGGTGTCATCTGAGTTTCAAAACTCAAAGCGTTATTAAACTGCTTTAGTGCACGTGCTCGCAGATAATCGATATAAGCAGTATCAATAAATTCACCGAGAGGTTTACATCTGCCTCTAAAGAATGCACCGCCAAAAGACAAATATCCTGAATTGCAACCACCAGGAAGCACACAAGATGCACCGCATTTATCGAGCATATCATTTAACGTATCTACATAATTGTTACCATTTGCTACATCAAAACTCAGTTTGTCAATACCAACTAATCCGGCACGATTAGGAGTAACATCTAACGCAACTATCGGATTAAGAAGATACTCGGCAATAAATTTGCGAACATCATCAGCGGTGTCGCAATATTCTCTAGCTTCTGAAGTTACTAAATTCTTTAAAGAATATGCTTTATCTATAATCCAAGGAGTATACCAATTACCCATAGTAACAAACCATCTGATCGCTGCTGCGATGTAGAAGATAAGTGCACTGAGCGATGGATACAATGCAGTAATCTCAGAAATATGAATAACCGGAATATACCGCAATACAGGATTTGCTACTGGAACAAAATCAGTATAAGCACCAATCAATACAACAGGAATATCTGCTTCTTTACCGTGATCATCTTTACTCTTATCATAAAGAACCAGAGTAGAATCATGCCTAAGAGCTAACTTATGAGGATTGTATGTATCATACAGTCTTTCATAAGTATCGTAGTCCCCGTTAAATATCAGATTCATACTGTTGATGTTGTATCTAACATGGTCAGGTTCATTGACTACTCTGAAAAGTGCAGTCAGATATCTGGCCATTGCTTCACACTTAGAAAAATCTTCCGGAAAGATTCTAATAGCTTTTATCAAAGTACCAATCTTAACAGGAGAATCTTCACTGGTTAATTTGTTCGCAACGCTATCGGCAAAACCAGCATTGTCAATATCATCCATGCAAACCAGTACAACAGAATGATTGTTCTCATCACTGACAATAATGTCATCATCAGTAAATGAAATTGAATGTATGGTTGTTACAGTAAGCTTATCGTTGAATCTGTGAAGATTACCGGTAAGATTAGCAACATAAGTCGGAAAATTCGGATCATAGCTTACCTCATTATCAGCTATGATAAGCTCAGAAAAGCTTTTAACATTCATGATTTAGTCTCCTAAAAAAGGTACTATAATTTCATACAGTACCCTGATTAAATTAATATAGTTTACTGTTCACTCTTAAATCCTACAAATACATCAAAAGGTGATCTCTGCTTTGGACTGGTATAAGTATTGGGATCTCTGATGTAACTTGTAAGGTTCTCAAATGCCAGTTTGGTTCCTACATGTCTGTGATTCAGAATCTCGTTCATGGTTCCAAATTCAACATGATTAGGATCTTCGACCATAGGTATCTGATACTGATCATTTGCCCTGCTTGTAATTTCATACGCTTTAAGCAATGTCTCGAGATGCACAATATTCACACTGCACTTACTGTACACTATATCGGAAAATGCCTTAAGCGCTTCAGTACAAGTCTTCATGTTGCGAATACTTTTCTTTGACTTTTTATCCTCCTTATCTCCACCTCCTAAGAACGATGATACTGATGATACATAATCAATCATGTTATCGTTGACAACAATGGTCTTAAGAATAGGGATATCTTTAGTACCGATAATAGGTATCCAGATAATTCCATTCTTGGTTTCGATATCATCCATGTGATCACGAATGTAAATAAGTAACTCTTTACTTAAGAACGGAGTCTGCTTATTCTGCACCAGATCATATTTACCTTTGACTGTATTGCCTTCTCTAAGGAATACTGAACTAAGACAAGACATCTCCTGTTCAGATATATCCTGTCCATCTCTAATAAGTCTGACATCGCCAAGACCAGAAAAATCCTGAGCTAATATTCCAAAATACCAAGGCTTGATACGTTTGAATACCTCTGGTTTCCAATGATATTCAACAGTATCGATACAATCAAAATACTGTAGTAACTCAGGATTCATATTGTATAAAATTGAAAGTGTCTTAATCAGATGCTTGGCTGACAAGATCTTCTGAGTTACCGGTTCAACAGTAGTTATTGCTGATAATATACCGATAAGTATCTTACGGTTGATATTTGCTAATACCGAGCCTCCGCAAACTTCGCATACTCCATTTCTGAATCTGCAAGTCATAGGACTGCGCATTTCAACATTCTTGTTCAGATAGTTGACGATATTCTTTTCAGTCAGTAATACTAACTTACCATTATCAACAATGAACTTACCGATAAAGTTCCTATAATTTCCTTCAACTCCTCTTTTCTTATCATCTCCTGTTATCAGGAAAGTTACATACGCAGTAGAACCGCAATCTCCTTTATACAAATGCGCTACACTTGATGAAAGAAGATGCTGTCTTCTGGCGAAATACTGAGAGTTCCTTACTGCGTTTCTATTGTAGAACGCCGACTTCTTAGCCGACAATGCCTCAATAGCAAATTCCTGAATATCTCTGGTTCCATCAACCGCACTTCCTATTACCGGTTTGCGAATAATAGAATCATCAACATCGGTACGTACGCCGAACGCATATATAGTTTGCGGTACCTGGAATTTGTTCAGCTGTCCAATTAACTGATAAGGCAGTAATGCTTCATTCTTCAATGCGCCAGGAGTACCCATGATATTCATGATTTTCTTGCGTTCATCTTCAATGAAGTCTTCTACTTTATCAGTAGGCCAGGAATCAGTTATCGCATATTTGGTATCTAACTCTTTCTTCATAACCGGATCAGTAGCTATTTCAGCCATGTCGATTATATCGATAGTACCTACATACGAAAGCAGATTATTGAAACACATGTTATACAACTTCTGATACGAATTCATAATGATGTGCTTCAATCTCTTGGCATAGTTAAAGTTGATTCCCATAATCTCGGTATAATACCGATCAAGAACCTTTACCAGCATTCCTTTATTAAGAGGAACTCGCTTGATAAAATGATCTTTCCTGATAGGAATATCAAACTCTGTCAGAATAGGAAAGCAAAATAAGTTGAAGAACGCCTGACGCTTTCCAACTTTAATCTTACCATCCGAAAGTTCCAAGATAACCTTACCAGTTAATGCATCCGGATCTTTGGCAAGGCTATCAAGGAAGTTCGGATCAAGTATTTGTTGCATGGTCCAAACTTCGTCCATTTTACTCCTCATCTTCTGGACTAACATCAACACCAAACGTACTGAAGATATGTTTGGTAACCCCGACGATACCATTACTCTTAATCATCTCATCAACAGTCATGTTGTCAATTCTCTTAAGAGTACCTGGTTTATCATCATTGAGCAAATGCCCAGCTAAATCATTCACAGCTTCAGGACTATTCGCATATTCGCAAAGTATCTTAGCTGTCGTATTAGCTCCTGCTACCATAATCAAATTCCTAACTTCATCTTCACCTAATCTGAATGGTGTCTGATTAATCGGATATTGTTCCATGGCAGTCTTACTACCCTTCACCGGCGTACGATACTGATTGACGTGAGAAATACCTGAGCCATGAGCATGAGGCATTTTATACAGCATCATCCAGTATTCATACCCAATCATTACCGGCTTTTTGGTCGTTACCCATTTTACTTCTCCGTTCTCATCATACACTCCAAAGGTAACATTAGATTTATAGATGTTATATTTCTTGATAAGTTCCATCACCTTATTCTGATCAATACCTTTCTGGAATGGTACTATATTCAGATAAATACCATCGTTAAGACAATCGTCAATAAACTCTCGTTGCTTCTCCGGAGTATCAGTCATATGCCTGATCTTATTACCATAATTCTCATTAACATCAGTACAATAAGAAACGATCAGATCATAAGCTTGCTGATAATCATGCGTAGTTGCAATGATATCCTTAACTCTCTGGATGATTAATTCTGATCCTCTATTGAAGAACTGTTCATACCACTGAGCAGGATTCATTCGGTTGAATACTGAAATAGGGTCAACAACTATATCGGCTCTCAGACCGTTTTCATCAACCGGCATCATCTCATCAGGCATAACTATAGAAACCACTCCCTTATTTCCATAGCGTCCTGCAATCTTATAACCGCACTGCAACTCCCTATCGTACATATAAGTTATGGTCAGACTTATATACTCAACTACTTCCTTTTTAATTCTCGGCTTTACCTTTCTCCTACCTCCACCAGGAACATCTTCCAGAGGCTGATTATCAACTCTCAACCGATTATACGCTGCAGCTATCAAACCATTAAAATCAAACGTTAATGCCTTAGCACCAAAATGATGTTTAATGTCCTGATAAGTGTCATATATCTGTCTATAATACTTATCAAGCTGATCTCTGTACTTTTCGCACTGCGCGAATATAGCCTGAGACTGATAAACTGCTGAGTTAATAACTACATCAACATCTACTATCTTAGCTCCTCTTGGCGCATAATACACTGCGTCATGCAAAGGCTGAACTATAGATAAGTTTTCAGCTGCCGTATCATAAATAAACGATTCAGCAGTAGGTCTTCTTAATGCACAGATGATACCATCGTCATTGACATATTCTCCTACATCAGGGAAGAATTTATATTCACCTTCTTCATTTCCATACAGATTAACTGGAATCTGATCAATTTTGATATTGATAGTTACCTGTTCAATACCAGTTGTTCCGCATTTATTCGCTGCTGTCCTTGAGATGAGAAAAGCATCTTCTGTCACATGCGGAAGTGACATATATGCTACTCTCAGATTAGTTCCGTAACAATACTTATTACCTTTATGACAAGGTGATGTTACCAATTTTTCTTCTTTGGGAATAAATGTATTCTGATCGATATTGCTATAGTTGATCTTTACATTAGGATACCCATATCCATCAGATCTGGCAGTAAAGTTATTTATATTGAAATAACCAAACTTCACTTCGTTATTAGCATCTACGGTCTGATAAATTACTGTTGTCGTCGGATAATAGGTTAGAGGGTTAACACCATTATCGACATTGAACTTCAGAATGTTTCGTACAATAGTAACATCAGTATCTCTATCAGTTGTAGATACCTCATACGAACCAATTTGTTTCTCATATCCAGTAAAGACATAAGGAAACTCACATCCTTTCAGTACCTGCCACTGAGAGATGTGATCGGAAAACATCTTGCCTCTCTGTGCTGATACATGATCAGGCATAGGATTGAGCAGCGTAGTTACACCTAACAGTCTTGGATCTGCCTTAACATTGTTAAGATAAGACGACAAACTGCTGGCTGCTGATAATGTTGCCATAGTTTGAGAACACCTCCTATTAAAGTACGCATATAAGTAATATATACCTATATGTTAAATGAGTTATTAAGTTAAGGAAGGAAATAAATGAGCGAATTACTTATAAGCAATTCTGATTCAAATACAGGTTATGGTTCGCATGTAGCGTATAAATTAAATCAGGAGATACTGAACGATAGTACTGAATCGTGGATTCAGTATCTCAGAGATCACAGATCTTTAATTAAAGAGCATTCTGACCATATTGACATTGATGGCGAAACTATTCATAAATTCAAATACCGTATTCGCAAATATCTTTATAACATCAACATGTCATATGAAGAGTTAGAATTAGCTTTCAGAATAGTAAACAGATTAAACAATGATCGTGATTTTAATGAAGAAATAACAGAAGTGTATTTACCACGTTACAACTATATAGTTGAATTAAGAAAAATGTATGTTACTGTGCAGAGCCAGATTTAACGATAGTTGGTTCTATATTTGTAATCTTAGTAGTGGCTCCATCAATCTCGCCATCAAGTACTGTTTGAACTAACTGTAAAAATGGAGCCCATGGTACCTGAGCTAACAGATTGGTCCAGTCTTCTTTAGTTGGAATAGGTTGATCATTAATAGTTTTAGGTAATCCATAAATCATTCCATATAAAAATTTGCCAATAAAAGTTCTGATAACTTCAGTTGGTACTTCTATATAAATATTAGCAATAGTATCAAAAAATCTACTGCCCGAATGACTGAATTCGGTATCCTTCATAGTCTGAAGAAGAATATCCCAATATGAAGGAAATGGCAAAAATTTAACATCAATATTTCTTAGAGAGTAAGATAAAGAACTCTCTATTGGTCTTCCCACATCAGTTATAAGCTTAAGATCCTGAAGTATCCATCTGGCGATGAGATTCTTCATAGTTTCAAGACCTTTCTCATACACTTCGTTGTTCTCAATAACAACAGGATACATCACACCATCTTCCAGCATAACACCTGTCATTACCGAATCAATTAATCCTGATTTTCTAAAAGGCCACATATAAAATCCTCTATCAGTGAAATACAAATTATTATTTTGATGTATAAAAACAAAAAATAAACCCACACACATAACTGGCAATGTGTGGGTTCAGGAGATGATTGACCTTTTCCATCTAAACGTTTAACTGTATCGAAAAAATCATCTCCCAAAGATAAGTCCATGTATGGCAAACACGGACTTGTGGGTGTAAACCGTCATATGCTATTCAGGTCTACATCTTGATAATATAGATTTGAAAATCTATTGATTATTCTTCAATTTGACAAGTATCACATCCGGTTACAATAACGTGACTGCCACTATTGCAATTACCGGATACTTTACTTCCCACCATAGCTACTGCTATTCCATTTATTTTAATAAATGAACTTCCTTCGGTAATATAAGGAGTATGTGTACCATGCTTAGGTTTGCTATGCGGTTTACATTTAGATCCTACTACCGCAACTGGTATACCGTTGCATGTTACAAAGTCACTTCCTTCGATTACCGGCACTGCTGGAAATCCATCATGACCACTGGTCATACTTCCGACAACTGCTATACTTCTTCCCATGATCAGATACCTTTAGCAAAAGAAATACTGCTAGCACCCAAGGTAAGACTACTGCCACCGCCATGCTTGCCAGTACCCTTAAATTTAAGTGTCATATCGCCATCTGCACTGGCATTAAAATTACTCTTAGTCTGCTGCGTAATATCAGATTTAGCTGCCATAACTATCTCGTTATTAGTTGATCTGATAGTTAACTTACCTTTACAGATGATATTAATATCTTCTCCATCCAACTGAATAAGTGAACCTTTTTCATTGGCCATGGTGATACATTGTTTATTAGTATCGATGATAAACATATTCTGTTTTTCATCAGCTAGCATTATCTGACTGGTTTCTGGAGATATCTTAAATTTATATTGATGTTCTTCTCCATCAGACTGAGATGTGGATAAAAGAATATGCTTATGTTTTCTGGTATCCATCTCAAAGAAATAAGTATTATCATCAGTAAGATTACAATCATTCTCTAAAGTATCATTAACCTGCCATCTTACTCTCTCAGTTTTTCTTAATGATTGAGATCTATCACAGCCTATCCAATACCACTGATCGCTATCGCCATATTGAAATATCTTAACTATTTCACCTTTACGCACATCAGGAGGATAAGCTCTATTACTACATGCAAAATCACCACCATAAGTGCAATCAATGTAATTCTTGCAGGTTGCACTGGATGTAGTAGCTACTCCATTTTTATCTACTGATTTGGAAATACTATCTACATTCTTAGCCTGTAATTCACCTTGCATCAAAAATAAAAGATCTTTACAATATACTTTAAGATCTCTGCTGTTATCAGCTTTATCGCAAACAGCTATACCTTCGTATTCTCTTCTTGAATTGTTCTGACCGGCGTCAATACTTCCTTGCATATACGTTCCTTTATGAAAAAAAAATCTCCCCATGCGTGCATGAGGAGATCCAAATTATATTCGAATATAGTTCGTTAGTTTATTATTCTTTTACATGAACGGATTGCCTGATTTCCCACCATTGTCCGAAACATGTATGGGATCGAACATTCCGCCAGAACCCATCTGTGCATATGGATTAACGGGCATCTGCATCATCATATAAGGTTGCGGTATCTGTACTGCAGGTGGAACAAACGATACTGGCGCAACAGGTATCGCTACTGGTGTAACGGGCTGACCCCAAGGAGTAGTCGATGCAGGTACTGCCGGTTTAACAATCTGTCCGTTAGTGCAGGAAGTACACCACTTAGCCTTATTATAATACAGCTCAAGGTTAGGCAGATGCGCTCTGATTGCTGCAGTATCTACGTAAATCTCAATCAGCTTTAAAGGTTCTTTCAGTGCATCGAATACATTAAGGAATACTTTTACATATGCCTCAAATGTAGGAATAGCTGCTGATGAAGGGCCTTCACTGAGAGTCTTCAGATCATTCGTTTTGAATAACTTCAAAATTATTTGCTGAAGTGGTTCCCAGGTTGATTTACGAATTCCCGGATACACTTTCTTTGATGAATCATTGAACAAAGCGCACTTTACTTCGCACACTTTCTTCTGCTTATTATAATACAGCTTAATGAAATCCTCCATCTTGGAAGATATCTTATTAAACTCAGTAAGCATTTTGTTATCAATCATGTTAGCATACTTGCCGACATACTTGATAAGTTCACTGCCATCAGTAGCAGTTTCATCCTCTTTCTTATCAACTGATGCATTCTCAAGAATATACTTCATCAGTGCAATTACCAAGCCACTGACCAGAGTATTTCTTGTACGATAGAACCAGTTGTCCTGATTGCCCAGATCGCCATCCGCAAACGGATTAACAATTACAACATCTCTTGCCTGAGTGCCGTAAATAGCAAGCTTCTTAGACTTACTTCCCTGAGAAATCTCTTCTACCTCGTTAGTCGCAACGTTTCTGATAAACTTTTCAGAATTACGATCGACTTCGTTACTCCCACCTAACTCGAGAAGCTCGGTAAGAAAATTCGAAATGTCCTCATCACTAAATGTCATGATTCACTCCTAATACATTGTTGGATTGGAAGTTAAAGCGCTTCCAAGTATTCTTAACTGACCAGCATTATGTTCGCACTGATCGCTATTCCCCATTAATCCACTTCCTACTCCTCCCAGACTATTATTGGTCACAGAAACACCCTTATCATTATAGTCGTCCATTAGCATTAAATTGACAACAGTGTCTCCACCTACAGAACAGAACACATCACACCTTACGTCACCAAAATTAGCAACAATCGGTTGCATAACATCATCAATGATATCACGCTTCAGATTAAGTGCTGTTGTTTTATAATTATAATCATCCAAAGGTATCAATGTCATCATGTATTTAATCGCACAGAGACCTTTATAATTATGCATATCGCCACCGGTGCTATAAGAACTATACGAAAATACAGCATCAGTTACCAATCTATTAATTAAAGTAGTTGGCATTGCCGATGTGATAATCGCGGTCGCAATATTCTGTCTGGTAGGACCACCGGTATCTCTTACATTAAGATTACCAAATGAATAGTTCATAGGGGCCTCAATCTTATGAACTCTCAGTGATGATCCCGGCCACATCTGATTGATATCTTCAAACGAATACGATCTATCGATCTGCAGCTCTTTTCTGTGAGCAGTACAGTTAACTGTTTCGCTATAATCCTCAATTTGCTGACCCCAATCAGACAACATATTCTCACTGCCATACAACTTATTATTTGAACCGGCACGGTAGCCATTGTCAACTCTTACATAAGTTGATAATCCAGTCATCAGTCTACTAAGATGTTCAGTAGGAGAATTGAATCCCGCATCTGTTGGTTTAGCAGTTGTAAATGATTTGATAGGAATCGGGCTGAATCCTGATGAATCAAACTCACTTGGATTATAAGATCCAACACAACTTCTTTCCAAAATATCCTTAGGAGTATTCAGAAACAAATCGTCTCCGCCAGATAATTGTTGCGTTAACTGACTCGGAATAATATCGCTGTCCCAGATGGATTTATCAATTGTTGGAATACTACTGCCGAAATCTCCAATAGACGACACTGCTTCATGATACTTAGTTACATGTGTTATCCAAAACATCGCATGTGGATTATATCGCTGAGATGCTGTTATACCAGATACTATCCCAAGTTCTATAGGATCATCCTGTACATATCCAGTATAAACAACACGATCATTACCAATGAGTTTGGAATACGGGTTATTAATATCAAGAACTAATACAAAAGTCCATGATCCCGCAAGTACATTAGTATTGATAGGTTCTGCATCAGCTGATGGCAGAATGCATTCGGCACAAGTACCACCGAGTTTGGAATCCTTGGGAGTAACACCGCCTAGTGTATTCGCTTTATCGAGATAATTCTCAATTCTGCGAATGTCATTGCTGCCAAAACGATAATTAATCGACCTCCTGTACTGAGGGATAACTTCCTTTGGCGGAATTAAATATAGAATAGCCTTAGTACCTGTCATATCAGGTAACTTGAACTGCTCCGACTGATTTATCTGAGCGGATACATCGGTAGAGAACATACCGCCATTATCAGGAAACTCCATTATAACCTCCTGTATGAATAATCAAGCCTAATAAATCCATCATCAAGAGCTGATGCTATGATCAGGTCAACAACAAGCATATAGCTATTGTCTCCCAATGCTCTGATAATCAGCATATCATTAGGCGTCTTATCTATTACCACATCAGTAAACTTCCCTGAGGGTAATACCCTTTTGATTATGTTTGATCCACGCTGTATCACATCAGTAAACAGATCATCAAACTGCTTCTGATTACTGGTATCAGTGTAAATTAATTCATAATCCCATTTAGGTAATATATACCTAAAACACATTTGAACAGCTGGTAGCTGCAACAGCCGTCTTATCCAGTCTAATAGTTCAGGACTAAACGTTGTTATCTGTCTGACCTGACTATGATTTATTGCTCTTATTGAGCCATCTCTATATGCTCTAAGATCACTTTTATCTAAAATGTCATATGCACATTTTAACGTAAAATTATCCAGCGAAAGATCATATGGCAATACAGGTTTACTCCAACGATACAGAAATTCATCTACATTTTTGTTCTCCTTAAACATATTCAGACAATAATCAAATGCGCAATTGAATAGTCCATACATTGACCCATCATTATACGCATTAAAATCTTTGCTAAAGCTCACGTTGCTAAACACCGGCAAATACGTATCATAGCAACTATCAAGATTTATGTATCCAAGCGCATCATTATCAGTAAAACTAATAAAACTGTTCCGCATACGTGAACCTTGATTATCAAGGCAACTCATGCATGTTTCACCTTGCGTTATCATGTCGTATCTGTCGCTGATATCATAGAACGCATCATCATTATCACGCCAAAAACATCTAATAGCCTCTTTTAATGCTTCATCTCTTGCGAATACCACCTCCTTATCAGGTTCAGATATCTTAGAAAGTTCATTAACTCCCGCAACATGAGTCAAAACGATTACGTCACTCGGATGAAATATTCTTGTACGTATGGGATAAATAAATGCTCCATACCTTAAAAATACTCTTTCAATTAAGTAATCATTTTGCTCCCGAATGATGATACGTGTTGCATCTTTAGGTATTGCGAATTTATTACCAAATACAATGTCACAGAATCCATTGTACAGGCAAGACATCGATGCACCAGAAGAAGCATACTGCGTATCATCCTGATTCAGACATTTAGTTTCACTATAATAAACTAGCATTCATCCTGCCTACTAAACAAATCATTGATAAAATCACAGATTGTTGTGGCTAGTGTGATTGGTGGAGTATAGATTTTGTTAGTCTGGGTAACTTCTTCTCCCATCATCTCACAGATTGCTGGAGCAGTATTATACAGATAAGTTCTTGATGTGACATCATTGATTAACTTCTCCAATGCAGTATCCCATCTAAGAGCTCGTGCAGTTTCAAAATTAAACCGTTCGTCACAGTTTCTGTATGAGTTGCTGCTTTTCCAAGATTCTCTCAGCCGCATTTCATTACTGTTCTGCATTAATTTAAGATTATTGGTAGGAAGCAGAGATAACAAGTGAACCATATCTCTAAAATTCTTACGATAACAATAAATCTGTGCTAACGGTAATAATGCTGCCAAATCATTAAGAGTCAAAGACTCTATTGACTTAGCACCGCAAAGATCTCTTCCAAATAACGTTGATAAAATAAATTCATTGTTATTCCCTAATGTCGGATGACTCATTTCTGAATAGTATACATATGCTGCGTCATATACCTCTCTATCAATACTGAATTCATTCAGATAGTGTTTAATCGTCTCCTGCACAGCAAACGAAATTATCAAATTGAAATCAGCTGTTTCTTTAGATGCAGATGATTCAGCCTCAAGCACTGAACTATTGCCATCATCATAAGACTCCTCAAATTCATCCGGGAGTTTACGTTCAGCAACAGTTATCTTACCTCCATCTTTCTTAGAACCTGACGACTTAGTAGATACTATACCCTTAGCACAGGTATTAACATAAGTCATTAAGTTACTTTCAGTGTTAGACAAATCCACAGTTATGAACTTTCTGGTATACATCGAAGCAGTAACTGCCATCTTCGACATATCTGTTGAAAATCCATTATACAGATTGGTCAGTTTATTTTTAGACATAGCCTTTTCATTACTGTCAATAGTATTTGCCAGATAATTCTCCAGCTTATCTGCAATAGCCTGACACTTATTAGCTATGATATCTCTGAAAATATTAGCCGCATGAATCTCTTTAAAGTTCTGCGAGATATCCATGTTACTGCATTCACGAATAAACACACCAACTATCGGCGTCATCAGCTTACACAATACTGCTACAGCTGTGAGATCAACCAAGTCAGGAGTCTTGAATGTCATCTCATCTGAATCCTGAGCACGAGATCCGATATTATCAGCTACCTTAATCGGAATATTCTTTTCAACGTACTCATGTATCTTATGGTACAAATCAATCTTGAGATCAAGACTTGCTACTGTATCAGACAACTTAGTTTCAAGTTCATGAACCAGATTAGCATTGTGATTCTTGATGTGATTGATTTCAGCATCGTTCATTCCCAGACTAATATGCTTCTGATGAGATGTTGTTAACTGGATGTCCTGATGACACGCACAATAACAGCCTGCCAGATAAATCTGCTCTTCACCCGACAGAGTATTAACAAAAGCTTCCGGAATACTAAATACTTTATCCCACTCCTCCTGAGACTGATTAGCACCCAACGCCTTATAAGTACTGATACTGAAGACAAGCAGACTCTTTAAATCTTCAGGAATCTCTAATCCTTCGGTATCAATAACTACCAATGCTTTACCAGCATCATCATACTTTTTAACGAATTTCATAATACTCCTTTTAATTAACACAAAGTACTGCAATATAGTAATATATATTTTCAAGTACTTTGATTAATAATCAAATTATGCATATGTTATTTAACTATTGATTTGAAAAAAAAAATAAAGCAGGCGCTTGCGCACCTGCTCCGAGAAGGGAAGTCCTACTATTCCCACTTCTCAAACACTTTCCCCTCCTTGTTAAATTTGATAACCTTTCTTATTATTATCTGCCCTCCGATAAAACTCACTATGACCTCTGCTAAAATAACAACACAGAGACTAGTAAGGTTTGCCGGTATAGCGATGGCAAGGAGACTACCAGCACATCCTCCTGCCGTACTCCACTGCTGTATTTTAGTCGACAGCTTCGACTGTGCATCTTTTATGATGCACCTATTGATTAAAGCAGATTTTGATTTCTGCCACACCGTCATAGATGCTGCACCAAATGATGCATTGACAAGCAATGCAGGGAGCAACCCAATGACGTTGGTCCACAGGAACATCAAGAAAATGATGTCCATAAAGACCGACACAATTTGAAATCTGAACGGATGTTTGCACATCAGTTCGATGTGCTCGTTCTTGGCCGCCCAACCAAGAACGAAAAACCCAACAACGCAGGAAGCTGCGTTGTTGAATCCGATGCCAGTGCTACCCAGCTGGGCAGCGATAAGGGTTATAAACATGACCCCCTCTACTGCCCCAATGAGCATCATCAGTGCACTGTAGAATACAACAGCCAATGCAAACTTGTTCATACTTAATCCTCCTAATAGATGAATGAACACCTCAATGATATATACTTATCTTTTTTTCGTATTCTTAAAAAATGAAAATAAGTACCACCCTACTTAAAGGGTGGTACCTATTCTATTAATTAAACCTTAAAGTAAATTATCTAAATCGTCATCTCCGCCTTTAAACGGGTCGGCTGAGTTAGATTGCTTTCTATATCCTTCAGATGTCAGATGCTGCTTATTAGGTCCAGTGTTGCCAGTTTTACTAGGGAATTTAGTAAGGTTCCATCTGGTAAGTTCCATAGCTGTATAAATCATCTTATCGAGAACATCATAAAATTCCTGAAGTCCCAATACGCTCTTTCTCTCTTCACTAAGACTATCATCACCGTTAGAGAACGTACCTCTTCCTCTCATTCTAAATGTCATAGGAGCAGTAGTAGGTGTGCTAACCTCAATACTCAAAAGTCTCTTGTCATCTTTAATAAAAGTAACATTAATACCTGTTTTATAGCTCTTGGTGTCAGCATCATAGACTAACTGAATAAAAGGAAGTCTGGTACCAGGATTAGCAGTAGTAGCTTCCTTGGCTAATCTCTTAAGTTCCCTGATGAAAGAAAGATTGAGACTAAGCTTAACAACCGGCTTGTTAATTCCTTTCTTAAAAACTGCGAGACTTGCGTTACCAGCATAAGCTCCAATCTGAAGGTTATCGCCATCACGATTAGTAGTTCCCCATAACTTCTGTAAATCAAAATTGTTTTCCATAATTCTCCTCAAATATCAGGTCTAATAAATTGAGCGTATGAAGCAATGTTCATACTGATTAATGATTTTAGTATTTCCTTATCAGGTAATACATTCCATGATTCCTTTTCAGCTCGATCGCTAATAAGCTTTTTAGTCTTATTATCAACCAGTTGCTTAATATACCATTTATCGCCAAGAAGTAAATGAGTATATTTATTAAAAGGAACTGAATCTAACTGAAATACTTTCTTGCCAAAATCCTTTTTAGTTTTGAAAGCACCAGTATAAGATTCCAATAGAGTAAATTCATCAAACACTTTATATAAATGAAAATCTAATGGCACATGACTTATCATTAAAGTCTTTCTATACTGAAGCCCTTCATATTGATTCATTAGTTCTTTTGCTAACTCTTTATGAGGATATCCAATCTTGTCATTAGATTCAAAAAATAAAATATCTGTATCTTCATAGGAAGCAGTAAATTCTCTGCTTTTTAATTTCTCTGCAACCAGGTTTCTTATTTTCCATCTATCTTCTGTACCTTTGGGTAATTTATCACGTATATGCTCATGCGGAAGATTCTCATACTTATTCATATAGAAGCATACCATTGCTCTGATTTTAGAACCTCTGGGTAGCACCATTGAATTATAGCTTGCTATATACTGTGCCATAACAGTTATATCGGTTATAACATTTTCTATCATCTGAGTATTGGTAACTTCTTCTTTAGTTTTCCTATCTCTGATAATCGTTTCAACATTAACTAAATACAGTGTCCAAGGTATTCTGTTTCTGGACTTCGACAATCCAGCCAATGCATTCAATATAGGTATGATGCCATAACTGACAACCATACCGTTATATAACTGTGGCTGGTCTGGCGTCAAAAATTTTACACCATCGCCCATTTTAATTTATCCTGTTTTAAACTTCTACAATATAAGTAAGATACTTATTTATGGTTTCTTTATCGAAAACACCTAAGTTATTTTCCAATAAGAATTGACAAATTAAATTAGGAAGATTTTCTCTGCTTGGTTTAATATTGTCAAAAGTATCCAACTCTATATTATCCAGTTTAATTTCTGTTTTTTCTGTATCAGATATTGGTTTGGAAGTATATCTTAAAGATGGATATTCCTGTAAACAAATTTTATTTAACAATAATCTTATTTCAGGATCGTTATGTGCTACTCTTACATTACCTGTCTTATTAGGAAAGATATTAACTATCTGAGAGTTGAAATCTGCTATAATTTCAGCTGTAGTATTCCCCTGGGGGTAAATAGTCACAAATAATGACGCCTGATCATTCTTGACGAAGGTAGCTTTCCATTTTCCAGATGAATTGTCAAAAGTATAGAAACCTTTAGGTTGTTCCTCACCATGAGACATTCTTTCGAATGAACCACAGTAATAAACATTCTTCTTATGACTGGAAATATGAATATGACCCATGATAATCAAACTATCTTCAGTAGTTATCTTATCAAATTGCTCTATAGTGTATGTACAGGGTGGAAGATGATTAGTTGATACTGGAAGAGCATGAGAAAATGTTCCATGACCTAAAACAATATCAACAGTTTTCCACCCCATAACAGTAAGCACTTTATCTATATGTTCCATAACTTCTTCACTTCTTTTATAAGAAAGATTATCTGGAATGTATAAAACTTTAAAGTGCTTGCCTTTGACGACTAAATCTTCACAGGATATCTCATTAACTATTTTCGCATCAGTATCTTTAAGCTTAAGCTCATTAAGAACATTCAATTGATTTCTATCATGAGAATAAGTACCATGAAGTATTCTTATAGGTACATGAGATTTAGCTGAGAATACAAACAATTCTCTGATGAATTTAGAGATGAAACAATTAGCATCACTATTAACTGTAACTAACTGATCAAATAAATCACCTGTTAATAAAACTAAATCAGATGTATCTACCTCAGGATAAAATGATGCTCTTAATTCGTTGTACAATAAACTGCAGTTGATTCTCGGATTACCAAAATGAAAATCACCTGCTGCTGCTATTTTAGTCATTCTTCAAATACCAATACGTCTTCGTCATCGACTTCCGAAGCAGCTGCTTTTTTCTCTTGTACATTCTCCTGTTTTTGATCATTTACTTCCTCCTTGGGACCATTGTACCAATAATTATTACTGAATGATTTTGCTAATTTAGCATATTGATTCTGATCAGCTTTAAGTTGATCATTGTCTTGAACACGTAAGATATTACGATACAGATTATCTGTAGCTATTTGTTTTCTTACATAAGCAGATGGATTACTTATATCAGATTCTTCAAACGTGCTGGCAAGTATCTGAGTAGCTTCTGCCTGTTCAGCAGTTGTCAAAGTATTTAATCGTCTGAATAAAGGAGGAAGAACAAAAATCTCTTCTCCACTATAATCATCAACTATATGAATAGGTCGCTGAGTATTGACACTATGATAAAATTCTTCTGATAACTCAGCGATATGTTCACGTTCTTCTCTGGTAGCTTCAGTCGAAGCTAAACGATCTCTGGTAGACTTCTGATAAAGAACAGCAAACTTTTCAAAATCAGAATGCTTCATATAAGTATCATGTTCAGCATTAGTCACAAAATCCTTATACATCGCATCAATATTACGTTCACGCAATGTTGCAGGATTAGTATCAACAGTGACATTTTGTAATTGCTGATCAAGAGATTCTACGTTTTGATTACTCATATCTTACTCCAAACTTGCTGTATCTGTAGTATTACTAAACTTTAATTTTATTTCATTAGTCTTTTTATCTGTAGTTATATCACCGGTAATGAAAGCCGATTCAAAACCTGTAGATGACATAGGTTCTATAGCTATTTTAAAAGCTATAGTGTATAATCCATTCTTTACATCTTTTTGATAATCAGATACTGAAAATTCACAATCAAAATTATAATCCCTAAATTTATTAGACAAAAAATTTTTTACAGTACTTTCTAATGTACTGGCAAATAAATCTCTGTCGCTATCATACTTGGAAGATAAGTATCTGAAACTATATAACCGATCTTCCCAGAGATCAGAAGTTCCGCCTGGATTCATGATAAAAAATTTAACGAAATGCATAACCTGATCTCTAACATCAGTCAGATATCCAGCTGATGAAGATAAAGTAGGTGTTATACTTATGGCCATAGATATTATCCTTGATTTTACTGTACTATCTTATAATCAGCTGTAAACAAAAAAATAAAAGCAGCAGTCTTTCGACTGCTGCCCATTATTACTACAACATATCAGAGATTACTTAGGTCTCCTACCCCTGAGATTGATCTTCTGATATTTAGTCGACGAAAAGATTTTTGCCAATTCTGCAAGAGTCGTTTGCTTGTTAATTTCATCGAAGCCATATACTTTAAGTACTGACTTGATGGATCTCGAAACATATTTGATGTACTCATGAAACGCAGGGTACACTTCATCAAAAAGATGAACAATGTTGTATTCAACAAATACAGCTCTTGCCTTATTTTTCTGTGCCAAAAATTCCTTAGTGACTAACTTCAAATCAAGAAGCTGTGCAAACTTACATTCTCCGTACGTATGGTACGTAGGAGAATTGTAAATCTGCTTCGTGGATTCTACTCCAATTGACAGAAATGCATCAACCAATTCAGCCCATGCAAATTCGGCATTTTCAGGAATATTCTCTGCAAACGGTGTATCCAGATCATACACCTGCTTAGATTCTTCCTGCTCTTCCGCCTTATTGTCAGCCTTACTGCCAGTTACTGCAAAGCTAATAGACTTATTTGCAGTATTCTTCTGAAGAGCATCCAAAAGAAGTTTTCCAGCCTCGTCCTTGGTGAACTCACTAATTGCAATACTAGCACTTTCACCTTCCTTACTGCAAACATTAATGTTTACAGTGAGTCCCTTTTCAAAACCAGATAAAACAGCTACAACCATAGCTGTAATTCTTGAATCAATCATATTATCATTCTCCAAAAACACGCGTGTTATTGAAGCCAAAACAGCTTTAGCCTCAAATCGTTAAAGTAATATATAATCAAAAAACTGATGAACTAAAAAAAAAATAAAACTGCAATTAGCAGTTCATATAAGACCGGTGAGCTTCTCCCGATTTATCTAGGATAACTCACCGGCTTGTTCTGTTGTCTTATATCGGTTGACTTCACGAGGCAACCACAATTTCCTCGCTTATACAACTTAGTTCAGACTTCTGGTCCAGGATGCAGAACGCACCCTCCAATTATTTAACGACGTTGGGATCTACGTCGGGGCCGCCACTGAATCAGTGGGTCAGTGCCTTTGCACCAACAGTCTGCCCAGCCTCGTTCCTTACATACTCGGAAAGCCCAAGTACGTCAGGACGAGAACCGTGCAGCGCTGCCAGTACCATTGCACTTACCACGTAAACAGTGTCCTCTGCCGGCTCCGGGAGGTCAGTGACCTCACCGAAGTGAGACTCGTTTACACGAATCCCATTGCAGACAGAAACCTGTCTAGTGGTTACAGTGCAACGAGCAACATGACCGCACGGTTCAATGGCAACCTCAGTACCATCTTCCCTAAAGAGGTTAATGGTATGAGGTGTGCAATTGACGATCGTCGTCACATGCCACTCCTGGCCGGTGTGGACCGGCGCACTTTTGCATAGTCAAGCCGCGTGCTATGCCACGGAATTAAACACGTGAGTTTTTATGGCTCATATTTAATTCATAAAAATAATATATAGATAAAAAAAAGACACCTACATATTTCTATGTAGGTGCCCATAACTCAATTATACGTATAACTAGTTAACTATTAACCATGCAGCGATGTAGGATCCGTGAAATCCAAATGACGGGTTTTAGGATTATCCATAAACTCATCAATGTAATCACGAGTGCTGCTGAGAGCCAGAGCCTGTTCCGGAGTAAGCTCACGGTCATCAGAATCACTCTTATATTCTACATCAATCTTATTGTCCTTGATATCGTCTGCAGTATACCTTATCTTACCAGATTCACATGCGTTCTCAAAAGGATCGTTGATAGGCAACTCTTCAGGTTTAAACCCAAAGCCATCAATTCTCCCTTCGTTGAACATATCTCTGAGAGGTTCATAAGTAACGATTCCCATCCTCATACAAGGCGGAACACCTCTCATGAGTTCATCCATTGATGAAATCTCACGATATTCATCGAAACACTCATAGCCAACAGCAATAGCTTTGAGTTCCTCAGCACTCTGACGAATAGGTTCAACTATATGCGTCATGTACGTCTGGTACCCTTCTCGCATAGGATCTGCTTCTGATCCAAAGTAACTACGACCACCTGTAGTACTCTCCAGATTATTAAGCAGCATTTGCTGAGAATTGCCACCCAACAAACTTCCTAACGAGAATAGATTACTGTTGACACGTAACGTGTCAATTATCATTTTACCTCCTCATAATAATCACTATCTTTGTCATACTCCATATAGTTCTCAAGCATGACGTACATTTGATTGAGCAATGTTACACTATCACTCAATCCTGGATTTCTCACATTGAATAAGAATTGCGACGGATGCGCAGCAGATAATGCTTCCGCTAACTCATCTTCAAATATGAAAAAGCCATATAACTCGTCCAATTATGTTATCGTTAAAGCTTTTTATCTCTAACTTCTCTATATTGCTATAGAGTTCGGCATATGTTTTCATTTGAAATACAGAATTGAAATATCTTTATTCTGCAGTTTCAAATGTCCCGGCCTCGTGGGAAGATTATATTCTCATCTGAGTTTCACTTCCTATGCTCTGCCCCTGAATGCAATGTTATTTGCATTCTTCGGTTCACGTTAGGTCAATGACCATTCGTGCTTAATTCCGGGATTTAATGACGGCAACAAATATACATACCGTCAAAGTCTATGTTTGCCGGTGCAACTATACTTGCATTAATCTCAAGAGTTTCATCTGCTGGGTTAGTCTTGAAATTTCTAACATATAACAGCATCATTGATCCATAATTTAACGTAGGGTTACGCCCCAGCATTATGGGTATTTTACCTTTAGGTGTTTCATTAATATAATCTCTAAGACACTTCTCAACCAATGGATCATATTTCGTTAATGCACTATAGAAAATATTAACTGCTTCATCAACTGTCTTTCCATATCTTTTAACCAGAAAATTCAGGATAATTAACTTAAGACAATTTACAATTATACACCATGGGAGCACTATCTCATCCATAGGCATAGCTGAGGTATGTGGGCGAACAACAGTTCTGAATCCATAATGAATTCTTGAACCGAATACATGTTTTCTTAATATACCTTTCTTGCCATTAAGTTTAACCTTAACCAAATTATCGTAATAATTCAATATTGTCTGATAAATCTTAAACAAAGCTTTATCTACGTGAAGATTTCTCTTTCCGCTTTTAACCTGAAACGCTATCGCAGATAAATTAATTACCGCTTCAAGTACTGCTGAAGCAGTTCTATCACTATACTTTAACGTTGCTCCATTATCAGTCATCGGATGCAGTGAATTGTGCAATATCGGTAACTTACTGCAAAACATACATTGCCGATATTTCTGACAAAATTTCACTACATCATCAACTGATGTTTTAGTAGCTGTAGGCGTATACTTATTAAGCCACACATCCAGATAATAATCAGCATTTTCATAAAACGCTTTAAATCCTCTGCCTACTATGTATCGCATGAAATCTTCTGGAAGACCTACTTTATAATCCTTATCTTTTTCAAGTTCAGGATTAAGAACGAAATCCAGTAACGATACTTCTTTCTTGAGAATTCTTATCGTTGTAAATTTCTTCAGTATTGTATACCAGATAGGATGAAGAACTGGTCCCATTTCATCTGGTATGGAGATCCATGCTACATGTTCCAACCTCTCAATAAACAGTGATGAGCACTTCGTTCCGCAATCAGGACATACTGCTCCCATTTTGGATACGCCGTGTGTCTTACCGCACTCACAGGTAGGTACAAAACCCAAGTCACCATCAGTATTACTGATAATAGCTTTATTTGTATCCTCGGTTAAGTTCTTCCCTACTAACGAGCCGTTGTTAATCACCTTGGCCGTAGCCGAATTTGAATACAACGAATCCAGATCAATCAACTTAGGATTATGTACTAAATCCACATTTTCTTGTTCTGGAGTTATATTCAAAATGTTTTTAGGATCCATACTTACTCCTTATTATAGATCTATTTCAACTTCCTCTATTGCAACAAATGCATCTCTAGACTTGCCCAATAAACTCAATTTCCTCCTCGTGTTAACAATAACATTGATCTTAGACATCGCCCTGACTCTGACGAACCTAATATTATTCGTATCAAAGTTTGCATTACCTGAATAACTATACAGCTTTTCAGATAATTGCGGAGCATATATCTTTGGTCCATCAACATTAACGATGGCTACAAATATTTTCATAATAACTCCAATCATTAATACATTTTATATGTCATGTAAATAACAAAAAATATACCCCGCAACCTATTACAGTTGCAGGGTACTTTTAACAATCAGATTATCTTATTGTTGTTATTTTGATTAATGGAAGAATGCAGTAAACGGTGTGTAGTCATTACCGTATACAGCACCACCATTAACCCTTGCAGAATACTGTCCATAATCTGCAAGATCGTCAAACGTAACGAATTCGCTGAAGGATTTGTTAAAGTTGAGATCCGTAAGATTCTGAGCAATAGCTACAAGCAGATGTGCAGGAAGAACCACAACATCAGTTCTATACAGCATCTTAGTGGTAGGCTCAACAGTCTTGAGCTCATTCATTCTATCCCTAAGGCTCTCCTTCTTGAACAGAAGTCCCTCGAGCTCAGCTGCCTTAGCAGGAGTCTTGGAATACTCCATCAGGAAGTCAATAAGTGCAGTATCATAGGACTGATTACCGTACTTAAATGTACCACGATAGAACGGCAGAGTCAGCGAGAACCTATCTGCTGTACCGTTTATTGCATATGACACATTTGCAAACTTACTGAACGCATCATAGATTGCACTTATAGTACCATTCCTTGCATCGGTGGCGTAATACTCAATGCCATTGATCGATGCTCGACCCTCAGTCACGTCAAGGACGAATACCGGTTTAGTAATGTAATTGATTCTGAACTGATCAAGTTCAGCCTGATTCTTGCAGAACCAACGATTGCCTATCTTGCCCTGATTCTGCTGAGAATTATCAGGTATCAGATTACCAATGTTCTGTTTGCCATCATACCTGGCGTATTGATTCCACCAAGCACCGCTGGCAATAAACTGACGATTAGCGAGCGCCAGGAACATCGGCATCAGAGATGCTGACGGAACAGTGGCGATGATCTCAGAAATATGAACGAACGGCACGAACAGCATCTCGCTCGGATTCTTACGAACAAAATCTACATACCCAGAAATTGCAACAAACGGAGTTTTCGGCTGGTAGATGTTGCTATAGTAACCCTCATCGATCGCGTTATTATTGTTGCCGTGTTTATTCTCGCCAATGTACATGACAAGACTGATGTCATGACGCAGAGGTACAGCGTGCGGACTATACTGATTAAACACAGTCATAAAATCATCCGGATTATCGCTATAACTGAACTGCGTATTGGACAGATCAGCGGCAGTAATACCGTTTACGTCCTCAGTATTGTTCACGGCATTGAACAGTCTAATCAGATACTGGTACATCTGACTAACCCGTTCATAGTCCTCCTCCGCAACCACGATAAACTTAGCTAATACTGCCTCAGGATGAGTTCTGAGAAGTTCATTGTAAGCCGGCTTGTCGTAACGGCTGCAGGGCATTCCGTCTTCAGAAGAACTGCCATTCTCAAAAACAAGAATAACTGCATTCTTACCACTAAGGATAGCAACACCGTACTTGGGAACAGTAAGTCTTACAAAAGTGAACTTATCCCCAAAGTCCCTGGCAAAGCAGTTCTTAAGCTGCTCCGTATACTTCATCGGTGCAGCGGAGTCGTCAGAAATTGACGCATATCTGCCGACGATCTTAGACAGATTAGGAGCATTCTTCCCATCGTCACGACCAGCCTGGAAAGTATTGCCCTGAGGCTGAGAGAACTGCTGCTGCTCATCAGTGAATGAAGGTCCAGTAGCTGGATCGTTCTGATCTACTCTTATTTTGGTCATTATTTTTCTCCTTATAATAACCTTGATTAACGTTAATCATCGAAGTAAATGCTTCGATAACTCCTATGTGTACACATTTAGTAATTCATATCGAATAATCAATACAAATTACCAAATAAGTAATATATATCTAAAATGGTAATGAACTTTAGACAAACAATTGTAATGTTTTGCTAAATCCCTTTTCGAGATTTAGACTTTCTATATTATGTATATAGTCTAATACAAAAATATTATTTTTAGCATTCTTATACTTCCAGCATTCAATAGATAGTACTAACTAATAAATTATAGGACTCGTATTAATATGATTAGTATGCTTATCCCATATTTAAGAGATGATGCTCCAAAAGCATTACCACCTTATCAGACCTTTTTGAAACAGCAATCTATCTTTATCAGAGAAAGATTCAAACGGCTATATAAGTCAGAAGGTTATGAAAGTCATGCCGTAAGACTTCTGCGTTATATTATTAACAATGCAGATTTTGATTTATTGGAAAGGCAAGGTAATAATTTTGACCGATACATGTATCATCTGAGATTTATTAAAGCTTCTCTTGATAATATCTTTGATAGAATTTCCAGAGGAAGAGGATACCGAAATATTTTCTTCAAATCAGAAAGAAAGACAGAGGAATTTATTCTTCCAGTTGAAGACCTCAACACACTTGTTCATCTTCCTTTAGATACAGAAGATTGGGAAACCTGGAAAAAAGTAAGACCAGTAAGATTATGGGATCATAATTCTGATGAATTCACAGTGAACTTACTTAATGACCGATTTACTTTTACCAGAGGATTAGAACCAACCAATGCTATAATCCTAATTGATGTAGTAGCTCTTATTCTCAAATACTTTATTTGGAAAAAACATCAGAGAGATTTGGAACCAAATAAAGAATTAGCTATAACTACTCCTCAGCAATTATTTTTGCACAAATATGTCATGTGCGATTTAATCTGGGATAATGCTAATATCTGGCTACTTAATCAGATGAATAAAGCATTAACCTCTGATATCTCCATGACTCATATGTTATTTAACCAAAATACTTTATGTGTTAATGATCAATGGGGCTGGATTAACTCTGAATGTGAAAGAGCTTTTTCTTATTTAATGAAGTTAATCAGAGATACTTCTAAAACTTTCAGACCAGAAGGATTTCTTAATTGCAAATTATTATTCGGCGGTAATATAAGCAATAGATGCAGATTTACCGATGATGATTTAAATTTGCCACTGTATCACAAATATGATTATTTACGGTTTTTAAGAGATAGAAAATTATTCAATATTGTAATAAACGTATTCAAGTTACGTCCTGATCTTCCTGCTACCAGAAATCTGATTCTCAATGTCAGAAAAGATTTCAAACGAATGCTGGTAAGAAAGCCGTGGACTGTCTGCAATACTACTTCATTGAAAAATGAAATAGAAGACGAAATGAATATGATGTATGAACTATTATAAATGATACAACTCAGAGGTTTTATTCCTCTGAGTTGTATTTATTATTCATCCAAATCCTTTTCTGGATCCATAAACAGTGCAATTTCCGAAGTAAAGTTAAAGCATTTCTGACCTGCTATTCTGAATTCAAGTTCGTGTGATGAATACATAGTCGACAATACTCTGCCTTTCTTAGAAGAGAAAATATCTCCATTATCATCATAGCAATATCTTACTGTTTGACCAGGTAAAATAGCTCTTGGTATAGCATTCTTCCACCCAACCTTCATTACGGATCCATTGTACATAGCCATCTCAGAAGTTGACACATAGATATTAGATCTGGTACCATCAAATTTAACATTCTGAGATTTACTATTCATACTTCCTTTCTTATTCGCCATCTGTACAACAGTAGCTTTTTCATTAGATACAGTAACAGTACCATCTGTTTTCATAGAAGAAAAACCATCAGTCATATTGTCACTGTTGAGAGACATTCTGCAACTTCCAGCGTTTTCTTCGCCAACAGTATTAAGTGATTTCATATCCTTATTTGAATTAGATACTATCCATAAATCATCATCTACAAAGCAATGATAATGATTCACTCCAGCATAAGCGTCATTAGGCACATTGATGATACGCAATATACCATCAGCAGTGTTATTCTCAAGATTGGTATCATACATCGGATAAACAAACATAGTATCATCTGTAAAATACCAGCCTATTCCAGTTGAATATACACCATATCTATTCTGAATATATGAGAATACATCAGTCATTCCTTTAACTGGTGGAATAACAAAATTGCTATAAATCTGAGGATTTTTTGGAGGAACAATTTTAACTTTTTCGACATCAAACTGATAACATACAAACCTAAGCATATCTTCTACTGTTACACCTGTAGTCATACAGTTAATTTGCTTATGTCTTAAATCATAAGCAGTATGCTCAATAAGATGTATAGTATACGATATCATCTTAAGTGCCTGTTCTGGTGTATCCGGTTTATTAGCTGGTGCGTTAATTAAATTCGGATTTTGTAATTTGGCTATATCTGGCTGATCATCGAGAATAGCCCGTGTCTTGATAATGATAGGAGCCAGATTATACAGTTCTCTTCCTTTCTCATCATCTACAAAATACAGAGTTATGGTACATTCCAAATCCTGCATATTGGCTGTTATAGCAGCATAATCAGTATACTGTACTGGAAATGTTACCTGAATAGCATCCATATAACTTCCAAGAAAGTTCTGATTGATATCCAGATTATCTATCCATAACGGCGAAAACTTAAAACCTGTTTCAGGATTATGCAAGATAATTGTAGGCTTAAATACACAGGCAGGATTTACTGAAAAAACTGTATTTGCTTGTCTGGTTAATCTTTCGCTTAATTTGTGATACATAGATTATTTTCCTACAAATTTCTTAAGTATACTGAGAATACGTGGAGTAGTATCTTTAGGAGAATATTTATGAATGGTTCTCTTATTAGCTTTTCGCATAACATTTAAGAACTTCTCCACCTTGGTTTTATAAGCTTTCACAGCAATATCATCTGCTACACCAGGTTGCTGCATTTGCTCATAGTACTGTTCCACTATTTCAATTATTACCGGTATATCCTGTTCTCTGGATAATTGCCAAGGCTGATTGTTAAACGTAAGTTCAATCATATTGGCAATAGTAAATGCTCCTCTGGCATAATCGGTAAAATCTTCCGGATCGTAATAGGGAGAAATGTCATATTTCTTAAAGTATTCGGGCACAGGAGTAAACGATTGCGGATAACTGCCTTTGAAAGATTTATTATTGATAACATCAGTTATTGTTTCAAATCTATCAGGAGTATGTGGAGGTTCGTATGGACTCATCGGATCATAAGCAGTCATGCCTTTAAGATTCATATTTCTTGGGGGCTGTCTAGTATCCGGCTGCTTATAAACTTCTTTAACTCTGGCAACTTCTTTTTCATATTTCTGTAACAGATCTAAATCCTGAAATGATGATTCCATAATAAACCTCTATCAATGATACATTAACCAATATAAAGTTTTATCAATAATGTATAACGCAAACATTTCACGGTAGAACGCGTCTTCATCGCTCCATTCCTGATATCTGGATACCGCTTCTATTGCCTTAGATGGGTCTACTTCTTTATTAGTGACAAGATCATAGACTATGTGCTCAAATGGATCCATTGCACTGGAACCATTATAGAAATTCAAAGACAAGGCGTAATGAGCTTTCTCTCCAGTAATTTCATTAGTCTTTGCTTCTTTTTGAAAAGGAAACTTATGTGGTTTCTTTTCAATAGGCTTCATTCTTCCATGTCTTGCTTCTGGGAATTTCCAATAGAACTCTTTAACAGCTCTATGAAAATCTCTGTTAATATGTCTGTCTATAACTTCTTCAGGAAGTTTCTTATGAAACATAGGAAGAGGATCAAGCAGTATAGGTTCACCCTTATGATTGATAGAATAATTATTATTGGAATCAGCTTCATCACCAACAGTAATAAATTTTCTACCTAATAATGAGGTTATATTAACTCCCCAGAAAGTGCTATGATAAGTTTCAATATTCCAGGTACGTTCTACATTATTAAGATTTTTAATTGGGTTATTAGTCAATACTGCCCAGATAGTTTTTCTATAATTAGAAACACTTATGAGGATCTGAGTAGGACGTATATGAGGAGTAGTATCCTGAATAGATACTTTCTTATTCCAATATTCTACGATATACGGATCATAAATCTTATCTGGTCTTATAAAAGTTGAATACTCAGTATCATAAAAACGTTCTACATAGTTCTCAATAATCTCTAACCGTATATGTTCAAGTTCCTTTTTCTGTTGAAAACCATCAGTAGTAAGCATTGACGTATTTCCAACCAGGAACTTTTGCTTATCAAAGTACGCTATTCTGGTAGATTGCTTTTGTAACAAATCTCTGGTAGGGGCAGTAAGGAACTCCTGCATAGTAAAATTGATACTATGGTAGGTATCCTGACCCAAGGCTAACCTACGGACAGCAGTTACTCTGAATACACCTATTTTTCCATTACGTAATTCATATAAGAATATGTCAGATACCCTTGGAGTAAATCTGGGAAATACTACAGCTTCGCCTTTGATACTGGATTTATTAGAATCTTCATCATATTCAAAAGACATATCGTTACTGCAGCGAAGTTCAAAATTCCTAATCTGAGTCCAGGCTATGTGAACATCATCTTTGGCAGTTGACGTCATATCAACTACTGCTGACATCATATCAGTAATGGGTTTATTTTGAGAAAAATAAGTTACAACTATTATTCTGCCTTCAGGAAATCCGGCTACTAAGTCCATACGTTCCCTGAAAGCATCTTCATTAACTGCTGTCTGGTTAATAAAAGTATTTTCTACAACTCTATCATCGGTTATTGCGTGACCATCAAGAACAGGAAGCTTATCCTGAACTTCAGGTCTAAGAGTTTGTGGTTTTTCTCGTGATGATTGTTGAGCCAAAGACCCTTGCATCTGGATTATAGGCATTTGCTGTTACTCCTCTGTCTTCATAGGGTGTTGAAATACGACCGATATTTCCTTTATTAGGAGATTCATTCGAATCCTTATTCTCATCAGATCCACCATAATCATTGATGTCTTTATAAACGCTTGGAATCTGACTCGGTCCAGTTCTATCTTTATCTTCTATGTTCCATCTATCATAATCATCATCGGTGATAGTATAAATTTCATCATCAAAATACTTATTGAAATCAGTATTCGATAAAACAGATTCAGGCTTGGGATAAGCTTTATTATAATCTCCATTGTGAATTTCAATAGGATCATAATTGCTTATATTGATGATAAATTTCTTATTAGCATCATAGATGTTTCCGTTTTCATCTATGAAAAATGGTTTGTGTATACCTCTTCCACCATATTTTTCATAGTCGTCTATGAGCTTTTTACCAATAGGAGAGTTCTTAATAATCTCTTCAATATCTTTAGTTAAATCTCCATAAAGAATTCTGGTTCTTATAGAATCTTTAATCAGAGGACCAAGATAAGGATAATACTTGAATAATAAAGGTAGCCAAATAGGATTAACATATCTGACATCAGACATAATAGTCAGAATAATCCTGTATCTACTGACTTTATCAATCGCTTTAAACCTGAGAATTAAACTATCATCAAAATAAAAATCTTTAACTGGCGTAAGTTCCTTACCATCTCTGAACATTGTTATGTGATAAGGTGAATGCGTATCTAAAGCATACACACCTTCCTGATATAAAAATTCTTTGGTAAGTGGAGTTAATGCATATGAAGGATCGGTATCCTCTTTGAGATCAATAATGTTTAATTCTTTATCTTCTTCTACTAAAAGATCAAGTACCAAAAATGGAGTATGACTGGTTCTTACATATCTGGCCTTAGGTATAATCCAATCGTCATACCAAGGAACCTGGGTATATGAAGGATAAGGTCGTTGCTTTTTCATTTTATCATAATCTTCATCCTGTTTGCCATGATGATATTCAGGCATACGATTATGTCTTACTGTCTGATCAACCGGTATACAGGTTTCAGGAAGAAGCTGATTATTGATAATACAAGGATACTTCAAAATATTCAAAGTTGGCATATTGAATTGTACAGTGAATACAAAAGGTATGCTCCAGGCTACTGGAAGTTTACCTTCCATAACGCCCTGAGGTCTGTCTTCAGAATACTCTAATGTACACAAAGCTTTTAAATCATATACTGGTATGACAATTTCGTATTCATCAAGTTCTCTATGTTTCATCACGTTCCAGCCATTATTAGAACGTTGCTTAATATACTTGATAAAATCTACACCAGCTTGCTTACCGTATACTCTATCCTGTTTCCATATCTGAAGAAGCACAGACAGAATAGGTTTAGGTACAGGATAATCGAAAAACAAATCATTGTAATGCCATACAGCACCATTTTCATGAGCATTGAAAATCTGTTGCGGTGCCTGAAACGCTAATACTGAAGATTGTACGGTAAGATTACAGTTCATCACTATAGATACTGGTGAAACAATCTCTAGCATTCTGACTTGATTAGGTTTGTCATAATAAATAGGCTCATTGTAATCTATTCGGGCATCTATTCCGTATGCCGTGGTATGATGAAATGTATACATATCCCATTTCTGAGATGTTGGATTTAACTGTATATTTACATCAACCTGAAAAAAATTCTGAGCTACATCAGCATTGTCAGTACTATCCGAGGTTATTGAATGAGTTGACCAATCTGTGTTTATATAGATCTGATCACCGATTACATCCTCAAATTCTAACGACTGTAATATGCGATGTGATAACTGAGATATAACTGGCATAAATATATGATCCGGTTGCTCATTTATCGCTCGTGATAAAACAGGCATATTTACCTCACATATTAATAGGAGAATGACTTATGTCATCGAATGTCGGCGCTATAAAGGGTAAGAAAGATCTGATTAATGTTATCAAAGATAATATTATTCCTTTAACTGTTATTGCGCTTATTCACAGAATTGGTCTTAAAAAATACAAGATGTTTTCGTGGTACAACGACCCGTATAAAGCAGATGGTTCTGTCAGACATAATCTCAATGCTATCCTCAGGCATTTCTCAGCACATAGGAGTGGTTGTACTATTGACCCTGAATCAGGATTACCTCACATATTTCATATGGCTTGCAGATGCGGTATGGCAGTAACTGTTTATTATAAAGAGCATCTTCAGCCAAAAAATAAAATCAATCCAGATAGATTGTCTATTACTCCTTGGGCTCTTGGAATGCTGCTTACCGGAGAAGAATTGATTTCTTTATCCAAATTCAATTCAGTTGTACCTGATAATAAAGTAACAATCGACGAATTAGCTGTTAATATAAACAATATTTTGTATTCTATTATACTGGACGGCGATATCACTTCAGGCGGTGATGACCTTTTAAATGACGTCAATAGTTTAGATTCATTGTTCAGTAACATCTGTGAATATGTTAAAAAAGTATGGACAACTACTAATCTAAAAGAATCTGTTAATATCGATGTCATTCCTAAACATTATTACTCTATCCTTGGTTTAGACCATGAAATGAATCAAACTCTCTATAGGAGATTTATGCATGTCAACTGAGAATTTAATTGCTGCTACCGGCATCCTTCAAGATGCTCAGAAAGAATTAGAGCAGGCTCATAAAGATCTTATCAATCATAATATCGATCTTCACGCTCATCAGGATCTCAGAGATCTTATTGATGAAAAGTTTGGTGGAGATGCTATTTATACCCGTGCTCAGATCGAACAGATTCTTACTGACGGATTACAGGAACACAAAAATACTGTATTCTCTGAAGCTCATCCTGGTTGGGATGATTACAACACCAACCTTACTAATCGTTTGGCTACCA
>Ga0326514_10000060_pt1 | contig 64177 bp, 96 predicted proteins | sample 3_2548_0518_D_FD_203653 | JGI IMG/M metagenome (GOLD analysis project Ga0326514, IMG submission 203653) | Bovine rumen microbial communities from UC Davis, California, United States - 3_2548_0518 | ecosystem: Host-associated > Mammals > Digestive system > Stomach > Rumen | place: USA... | reverse complement strand
TTCTGCATGAAGCCATTTCAAAGATTCAAATAATCTTTTGCTACCATACACAGTAAATCCATCTGCATATCCTGTCTTGTCTGTGTAGTAAATAATATACGTTGACATCTTTCTTGACATATCAATCACTTGTCCTTTCACGCATCTGCTTTGAGTTCTTTGAGTGTCTTATATACATTTACATTATCACCATCTTGTGTATTCAACATATAAAATACTTCTTTTTCCTTACCACTATCGTCTACACATTTCCAAACTTGATAGCCTTTATAATCTTTTAATCTTCTTTCTTCTATCATATCTCTTACCTCGCTTTCTGTGAGTGCGTCTTTGACGCTTGCTATCTCTTAACTTCAAGTACATTGTAACACGTTATATAATGTTTGTCAATACTTTTTTTGAAAAAAATTTGCCCGACTCGTAAAAAATCGGGCAAAATAACGTATTTTCGTGAGTTTGCGTTATGCAAAAAGTGCAATAATCTGTGTGATTTTTCCTTCATTCAAGCGTATAGCATTGTTAAGTCCGTACCAAATCTCCACATTCTCTGACTCCTGCGCCTTGACTTGATTCATCAGATATTGCACGTTTATCTTGCATATAAAGTCTTTTGGATTTTCTGATTCGATATACTTCAACTCTTCCCAAGCATTGTCTGTAACCGATGAAATCTCAAGCTTATTATCTGTAAAGTGTAGAGTGATTGCTTGATTATCATAGTCCGTAACAAATAGAGAAAGCCTATCCAATATCTGCAACAACTTATCTCTTGATACATTGCACATTGAATCAAATCCCATATCAAAGAATTTCTTGATAGTATCAATTGCAAAATCCTCTATACCTTCCATCTGCTTGCCATACACAATACAATCTTGTGAAATAAACACAATTGATTTATCAGTTATCTTGACTTCAATTTTCTCTGAAGATATAACCTCAAGTAAGTTCATCAACTCACCGCTCATCAAGATATTTTTGTTAAATAGATTTACAGCATAATTAGTTGCTACCTCTCTATTTGTACCTACTACGCTCTCTCCTACATAATATCCTGTATAGCAAGGCTCTTCTAATGTCACTGCTATTGATGGTTTAACTGTAGTCAAAATCTTTCTTATTGACTCACTGCTTATTTCCATAGAATCTGTGCTATCAATTTCATTCTTTTCTTTGATGTATGGGTCAGGATATGTAATAGCATCTCCATTTTCATCTAATGGCATCTCAAGCTTATAAACTCCATTACCCTTTACCTCAAGATAAGAATCAGTTATTGTTATCTCTGTTTCATCACAAGTAAACTTTGATACAAGTCGTGCAAGCTTTTCTACTTCTACAACCACATTCATATCTTCACCTTGTGCTGTATCATCTGTTACATAAAGATAATTATTTGAATCTGTGGTTGTCAATGTAAGCTTTTTGTTTTCAAACTTAATTCCTATCAATGATGTTATTGGAATTAGTTTGTTGTTACTTGCTCCCTTAATTGACTTTGAAAGCATCTCCTGAAGTTTTAGTGTTTTGATTTTCATTTTTATTTCCTCCTTAAAATAGTTTATTGTGAGTTGCTATTTTTTGTTTTTTTGAAATACAATAAAACTTTTCCTTACCCTCTCCATTACCGCTTAAATAATCTCTTATCCTACTACAGTACAAACCAGCATCTTCACACACTTTAAACATACTTTGGCTCAATGGATATTTTCTATCACCAACATTTAAAATAAATACTCCGTCATCTTTTACACGCTCCATAGTTGTCAATATCAAAGGCTTGTAAAATCCTTCTACCCAATCGTCAAAAGACTTATAGCGATTCAAACTATTTGTCGGCTCATCTGAATAATGCTCTGTATCATAATATGGTGGAGAAGTCAACGCAATGTCAAATTGCTCATTACACTCTAAATCCTCGTAGGGCAAACACTTTACATCAAAACTAAAACTTGGCTGTAACAGCTTTAACCAACTTCCCAATTTTTGCAAGCCATTAAATGTCATTGTACTCGGTTCACAAGCAGTATAACTAACATTCAGTATGCTTGCGCAACCAATCATTCTTCCACCCCAACCAGCACACGGATCAAGAATCTTTATCACAGTCTTATCACGCTTATCTATTCCATACTGCATAACAATATTTCTTGCTACTATTGGGGGGAATTCATTTATATATGGTATACCTTCAAAACCTCTTTGCACAGCAGAATAAAAAGCATTATTAACTCCGTGCTCAAGATTATATAAATACAATCTGGCTAAACCATTTAAACTTGCATCTTGCTGTAACCCATCATAAATACTCCGCACACAATTATTATGGATAGATACTGTCGATAATCTATGCGGATTAAACAACAATGATATTGTTTTGCCAGCAGATATTCCATGGCACAGTTTATAAAATTCTTCAATAGCTTGTGCCTCATTGATAAACAATTTGGAAAAATCTTCTAATGATAATACTCTTAAATTGGCTTTCAAACTCTCTAATAATATTTCTCTTGTCATTACTGCTCCTTTCAATTAGAATATCCCAACATCTGATTTTCAAACTCTCTTGCCACAGATGTTTCCTTTTCCTTCATTTGGCTTCCATCAATTCGTTCTCCATACCAACATTTAGTTACCTCAACATCACACTTAACAGGCATTTCAAGTATCTTTTCAGCCGCCTTTGACATTACACCTGCTAACAACTCTGAACACTCTTTAGCATTTTCTTTTGGGCACTCTGCTATTATTTCATCATGCACAGGTATAAGCAATCTGAATCCTAATTCTTTCAAGCGTTCGTTGTTATTCAAGTCTATCATAGCAAGTTTAGTTAAGTCTGCGGCACTTCCTTGTATTCTACTATTTACACACTGTCTTTCTGCGTCTGCTATTTTTGCTCCATTATCAACAATCCAAATACCTTCTCTATTTGCTTCTTCAAATATTTTTCTTTTTTCACTGCCCCATGATTTATGAAGTTTTCGCAAATAATAATTTATTGTTTTTTCTGGAATAGCATTTGTATTATAATTGGGTTTTGGCATGGAGTCAAAATCTAATAAATCATCGTCAGGTGGCGCGCCATCTTTCCAACTAAACTCATATTCCTCTAACTGTAAATCGGGCAAGCGTCTTTTTCTGCCACATACTGTGGTAACATAACCTTTTTCATAAGCCATATCAAGTGAAGCTTCTTCAAATTGTTTTATAGCAGGAAATCCTATAAACACACTTTCTTTTATTGCTCTTGCTTTTTCTACTGACACATTCAATTGTTCTGCAACACTTGCTTCACCTCGACCATATAGCACTCCCAATAAGATACTCTTTGCTTGTGTTCTGCGCTCTTTACCTTCTTTGTTAGTAGTACCATCATCATTAAACTCTAAACACTCTTCATAAGACTTATTAAATGCCTTACTTGCTATTTCAGAATACAAGTCTTTTCCTGCCATAAATGTTTCATACATTTGTGGGTCACCTGCTTGCTTACACATAGCGGCTAGGCATTTCGGCTCTTGAGATGAATAATCACTACTCATTAGCACATAACCATCACTTGCTTTGAACATCTTTCTAATGTCTTTATTATGGCTTGGAATGTTTTGCAAATTAGGGTCACTGCTTGACATTCTACCTGTCTTTGCTCCATACTGATTAAAATTGCAATGTATTCTACCGTCTTTTGGATTTACACATTCAGGCAATTTATCAATATAAGTTGAAACCAATTTTTCAGCTTCTCGATATTCAAGAATAGCTTTAGTTATTGGCAAATCAATCTTGAGAAGTATATCCTCTCCTGTTCCTCGTGGCTTCTTTTTATCTACTGACTCAACTCCTATTATATCATACAACAATATCGCTATTTGTACTGGACTAGCTATGTTAATAGGTGACTCAAGCTTACAATTCATAGGATGACTTTTTATATACTCATTTATCTTGTCACTATACTTATTACACTCTTCATAAAAATCATCTTTTTTATTCTTCAATATTGCATTGTATTTCACAGATAATTCTTTTTGATAATCAAAATCAAACTCAATACCATTATCTTCCATTTCTGCTATTGGATATATACAAGGCATTTCTATATTGTCAAACACCCAACCTACACCATTCATACCATTACGGTCATCTCTACTGCAACTAGGGTCATAGTATAAATATTGCCTTTGATAATCACATAGCTCTGTTGTTACAATCGCATCATGAGCGGCATATAAGTATGCTACTTTAATTGGTATCAAATCAAAAGATACACCTGCGAATAAATCACCAAAAGTAAAAGCATCTTCCTTATCTTGCAAGCAATATTTCTTGTGTAGTATCTTCAATGCGTGTGATTCATTCTCATTCATCAATTTTGCGGCAAGCAATCCATCAAACGTACAATATACATTTATACCATTTGCTCTTAATACTCGTATATCAAACTTTGCATTGAACATATCAATGTCAACTTTTGCACTCGTTAAACGCTCAAATTCACGTCTAATTTCAATTGTAGTTAATTGGTCACTAGATTTATCACCTGTAACATAACTCTTATGATTTACGGGTATATAAGCCGCTTTTTGACCTCTTGTATAAATACATATACCAACAAGCTCATCTTGTAAAGGGTCAAGTCCTGTTGTTTCTGTATCAATTGAGATATAATGATTTTCAATGCAAGAATCTATATAATCTTTCAATACCTCAAGCGTTCTTATAACTATATAATCATCTTTGAATTTACCTAGCTTTGTTTCCACTTGATGTGATATTAGATTGATTTTCCCAAGTAAGCCCCCACCACTTTTTACAGCAGTGGAGGCTTTTTTCTTGGACTTGCCTGCAATTGATTTATCTCTGACTTTAGTAGCTCTTTCGGGTAAGTCAAATAGTGGCATTAGAAATCATCCCTTCTATTACTTGTTGCAGGAGTTCTTCTTGTCTGTGTTCTTCTTGTTACTACTCTTTCCTCTTCAGCAGATTCAGAAGGAAACTTTCCATTCTCAAGATAGTATTCCATATCTTCTGCTGACTTATCAAGTACAACATTTGAAAGATTTACTTCCTCAAAATCTTCAAGAGTCATATCATCTGCTGGAGTCTTTGTTCGATAAATGCCATAAGTAGTATTTGTATCGTGAGGTTTACCATTTCGCTCAATCTCAAACTCCTGTGATACAATAGGAGCATCATCACACCGACTAAATACACTTGTCAATGTGCTAAACATCTTCTTACCTCGCTCCCAAATCTGATTCTGACCCTCATCTACATTATAGATAGGAATAAATACCTTTGCCCTCTGTGGTTTATGCTCTCTACAAAATGGGCAAGCATCAACTGGCTCATTATAGCTACGCAAACAATTTACATTTCTTTTCTTTCCGTTAATTTCTACCTCATGTACTGCATAGCCCTCAACATCATCAATGCTATCATAGAGAAATCTTACCCTTGCTGTATCTCTATCATTTTTCAATGAGAAAAATCCAGCACCTCCTGTTCCACCATAATTTTCTGCGTCCTCCATTCTAAATCTAGCCATTTTACTTCTCTCCTTTCTGTGAGATTATTTTATTTAAGTAATCAGGCACAAACAAGGTGCTTGATTACAGTTTCAATGTTCTCGGTATCAACATACATTGACACGTTAAGGGTTCCAATTGCTACACCCTTAATTTCATAAAGCTTTTTATCAAGTGACTTAAACGGTGCATACTCATTATTGACATAAATGCGCACTTTTGATTTTCTGCCCCAAATGTCAATCACACGCTTTCCATCTTTCTTGATTCCAACATTGTTTTTAGCTCTAGTAAGTTCAAGCTTCAGACCGCTACAAACTTTGTCAGCAATATCAATAGGCTTACTACCTTCATTTGCTTTTTTCTTCTTTGTACTTGCTTTCTTCTGCTTCTCGACTTTCTCCTTTGCCTGCTGTGCAATCTCTTTACCAACTTCTGCAAGTGGAGTTCCATCACCTGACACATTCTCTTCAGCTTTGAGAATCTTCAAAACTGCTGTAGACTTCTTACCCTTCTTGTCAATCTTGACTCCAAGCTTCTCTGCGACCTCTACAAGGTCAACCATTCTCATTGCGTAGAGCTTCTGCTCTCTTGTCATTACGTTTGCACTCATAATAAGTACCTCCTTTTAATAGTTTTGATAGTTTTTAGTTTGCCCGTTTATGGTCGTTAGCTCAACCATTGAATCAATAGTACCAACTATTATACACTTCGATTTTATCTCCGCTCACAAGATGCGCATTTGAAAAACTTGACATACTGATTAAAGGATTGCTAACACCATCTGCGCTGTAAGATTTTAATCTCTTAAGGTCACCTTTTTCCTGGTCATCAATCCATATTGAATTAGATACTTTCGGCAACCAGCCACTAACATCATACGTTCTATCTGCTGACATAGGGCTTACTGCATCTTCTTTGACAAGTCTTGGCTGAACTTCTACAATTCGCACTGACTTCTTTCCTGCAAGTGCTACTACCTGAAAGAAATCGCTCTGTGTCTGCTCGTAACCCCATGACATTTCAAACACATCACCAACTTTTACGCCAAAGTCATTTTTAATCTCTGCTTTTGCTTTTGCTTTGCGCTGTTCTTTTCTTGCTGTTCTCGTTGCAAGTGCTATCTTTGCGCTTGTTGAAATCTCACGAACTTCCTCGCCATTCTCTTTTGCTATCTCTGCGTACTCTTCGTCAGTAGTATCTGCAATAATGTCTGCAATAGCCTGTGCGTCAAGACTATATTTTGCATACCAACAAGCTTTCTTCGGATTCCAACGAAAACCGTTTTTCTTCATTGTTGACTTTGTTCCTGCAAGCGGATAAACATTGAAGTAAATCTCAATTCCGTTCTTCTCTTCGTTTCTTTTGATTTCTGCTATCATAGTGACTACCTCGCTTTCTTTGAGTTGTTTGAGTTTTTGTAAGTGCTTCATCTCACTCACAAGCACATTGTAACACGTTATATAATGTTTGTCAATACTTTTTTTGAAAAAAGTTGAAAAAATTTTCAAAGTAACGATTTTTCGTTATTCCTGCGTTGCTTTTTCTATCATATTCTCAACTTTTTCAAGTAGTTTCATATCACTTGAAAGCTTTTCATACACACTCGCTTGACCCTGCATCTTACCCTCAAGTATCTCACCTGTTTCTGTGTCTATAATATCAAACCATGCTCCATGCTTATCTATGATTCCATACAATATGGCAACATCTACAAGGTCTTTTAAGTAGTCAATACCAGTTTCGTAGTTTAATGTATAGAAGCCTGTTCTTCTTGTTGGTGGGCAAGTTTTATTCTTTGTCATACTCATCATAACAATATTACCTGCTGGATTTTCTGCACTTCTTGTAAGCTCATTTCCTTTTGCATCTACAAACTTACCTCTTCTAAACTCCATACGAACTGCGCAACAGTGTTTCCATGCTTTACCACCGGGAGTAGTAGTTCCACCCCACTGACTATTCATATCTTCACGCACTTGATTTATTCCTATACCTGTGCATTTGTGACGTTGCATCAATTGCTCAATTCTTTTTGCAAATAAAGTTAGTGGCTTTGATATTCCACCATATGTTTTATCTTCCATTGTTTTATCAAGTTCTTGAGCCGATACAAGTACACCTATGCTATCAAGCACCCACAATCCAATCTCTCCTGTATCTACTGCATCACATATAATTTGGAATAATTCTTCCGCACTTTGACTTTTTGGCTGTATGATATATAGCTTATCTACATCTACTCCTATCTTTGTTGCCCATTCAACATCAAGTGTATTTTCTGCATCAATAAAAAGCACTTCTTTTTCAGGAAACATATTCTGATAGTTTGCTATAATATCCAAAGCTGTTGTTGTTTTTCCACCATGCTCTTCTCCATAAAACTCAATCAATTTACCTATTGGCAAACCTCCGAACGTGCAATAATTCATTCTTGGACTTGTAAAAGGTATTCGCTGATAAGAAAACTCTGATAATCCTTTTGTTATTATCTCCTCTTTCTGTTGTTTGTTTACATTCTTCATTATCTCGTCAAGCATTTGTCCCATTTTAATTTCCTCCCATGTGTGTTAGTTGGTACTCATTCATTCTTCTAGTGAGAACTTTTTTACAACTACCTAGCAACTCTTGTGCCGCTTCTACTTTTGCCTTCATAGTTTTCCAAGCTCTATTGTAACAAACATTGATAATATACTCTTGCTGACTGCTTAATTCTGCCAAACTATCTTTGTCTGCTACTGTGCCTTTATCAATTGTAGCTCTGCTACTATGATACATTTCTTTATATACTGCTTTTGATATATCATCTCTGATTCCAAGATTTTCTACAGCTCCGCTTGCCCAATAAATATATGTTGACAAGTTTAATACAAAATCATCAAGCTCTTTATCGGTAGGAGGGTTTTCTCCATCTTGTAAACACCTAGATATAAAACCAACATAGTTATCTAACTTCTCACAATAAGGTTTTATAATATCGCTTACAATTTCGTCTATCTTGCTTGAATTATTTTCTACATGAAGCCTTATATCTTGTACTTTATCTTTTACTACGCTTAATTCTCGCATTTAATATCTCCCTTTCTTTTTGTTGTATTTTGTAATCATATCCAACTTGAATAAAAAATTGTGTCATATCATAATCAAAAAATACTCTTTTTTTCTTACCCTTTATTTCTGTGGTAGGTAAAGCAGTCAAGTTATAACTAATGCTTTTATATTTATTAGCTTTTAATGTTTGAACTGTACTTATGGGTACAAACTTTGTGACATCTTTATCTACCCACCAAATTATTAGTCCTGCTCTTACACCCCCTATTTTATCTTTTTCTACAAGTCCATTATATTGAGTATCTGTTATATTACTTAATGGAAAGGTATTTCCATGAATTGTTTTACACTCAATATAATATTGATACGGATATTTATATACAATAAAATCGCATATACCAGCAATTCCCTTAAATCCAGCGGTATTATCATTTATACGGTCAATAGAAACACCTTCGACACACTCAAAAGATTTACGTATAACATTTTCAAATTGTTTTCCTCTATTTACTGCCATTAATAACCTCCTAAAATAGTGATATAGTTTTAGGTGCATCTATAATTGATTTACAGTTAGCAACAGCTTGATTGTAATAGCTTTCTTTCAATTCTATACCTAAACCTCTTCTACCCATTTTTAAGGCTTGATACACTTCACTTCCTATTCCTGCAAAAGGTGTAAATACTATGTCATTAGGATTAGTCCATAATTCAATACAACGCTCAATTACATCTAACTGTAAAGGACAAATATGCTTTTCGTCTTTGTGTTCTCTTGCACTTTCTTTTTGAAGTGTATTTGACTGATTTATGTCCATCCACACCGGACTTGCATAATTCTGCCACTTACTTACTGGAAAACTTTCATTTGTATGCGATATTCTTTCTTCATTTTCTCCATTTTTTCTAAATGTAATAATATAATCTGCAATTCCCTGTCTGCACATAGAACTATCCTTCTTAATCTGCTTATGTAATAAACCTAATGCTTTAGTTCTTTGCATAGCAACAACAGGGTCTTTCCATATTGTCACTCTCGAATGATATATAAATCCTTCTGCAAGCATCATTTGGATAAGTTCACCCGGAAAATCTGTCAATCCAATAAATCCGTCTCTCTGTTTTTGTGTTGGTAAATCCATACAATGTATTGAAACAAGTCTACCACTCATAGTAATTCTATATAATTCTTTTATAATGTACTCAAATTGCTCATAAAATTCTGTTGTACTTTTGCAATTACCTAAATCTCTAACACTATTTGAATACACATAAAGTTGTGCAAAAGGTGGACTAAATATAGAGTAATGAATACTATTATCTGGAATAGCTTTCATTACTTCACAACTATCTCCGTTATATAATGCAAATCCATTTCCTTCATACTGATTCTTACATTTTACTTCCATTTTAATATCCTCCTTCTATACACCATTTGGGCATTTTAACTATTTGATTTGCCACATAATCTTCTGTTATTTTCATTGTAGAATGAATTTCGTTTTTAAGAATTTCAGAAGTTCTATCAATCATTTCCTGTGACAATTTCTCATGCTGTGCTTGCTTCTTCTTTATATTATTCAATACAGACAATTCACGCTGAGAAATTATTACATATACGTTAACCTCCTTTTCTTGACCAAATCTGTAACATCTTCTAACAGCTTGATAAAACTTTTCATAACTATCAGAAATGCCACAAAATATCATATTATGGCAACTTTGAAAATTCATGCCAAAACCACATATAGACGGTTTACTAACAAGGAAATTTATATTCCCATTTGCAAAACCTAACATACTATCTTCTTTATGTTGGTCTGTATCACTTCCTTTTACCTCAACCATATCACAAGTCTTTTTAATAAGGTCACTTTCATCATTATAATCCACCCATACAAGACAGCTATCCATGTCTTTGATTAAATCTTTAACAACATCTACCCTATCTTGCATACTGTCTTTTCTTGCTTCTCTACGCTCTGATAGGTCTTTAGCAACTCCGGCTATAAGTTGTCCTGGTTTTGCTTTACTATCAACTATAATATGTTTTATATTAAGTTTAGGTAAATTATATCTATCATCTGAATAACCTATATCAGATGGATTTTTAACAACCATAGCCCAAGTTGCGAGCCATTCCCAAAATTTGCTCTCTGCGTGTCTTTTCATTCTCCACTGATTCTCTTTTGCGTCATTAATAAAGAATGTAGCTAGCATTTCAACTCTACTCATTACATTTAAAAAATCACAGTGGTTACCAAACTCTGTATAATCATTAGGTGATGGTGTTGCTGTACACGCAAGCTTATATTTGGTAAATCTGAATATATCTATAATGTCATTAGACATCTTACCTAAACTTGCTTTTAATATACTACTCTCATCAAGTATCACACAAACAAAATCATCAGGATTAAAATGTTGCATCATTTCATAATTTGTGATATTAATACCATCTCTCACGTCTGCTTGAGTACGACATATATTCACATCAATTCCGAACTTCTTGCCTTCTTGTTTTGTTTGCTTACTTACAGCAAGTGGTGCTAGAATAAGTGCTTTTCCATTTTCATGTTTGCACACTTGATTCGCAAATTCTAATTGGCATATCGTTTTGCCAAGTCCTGTATCAAGAAATAATGCACATCTTCCTTTTTTCAGTGCCCATTTAACTATCTGTTTCTGAAAATCGAAGAGATTATCATTCAAATCATCTAAATTCACATCGAACCCTGTATTCTGATATTGATATTCTTTCGTTTTCAAAAATTCGTTGTATTCCATTTATCCGTCCTTTCTGCACTGTGTTTTGAAACTGCAATAATTACATTTCTTTGCATCTGCATCATCAATAGGCGGAACTTTTTTCTTGCTTATATAACTATCACAAGTATCAATGTAGCCTATTAAGTTCTGTTTCATCTCATCTGTAACATTAAACATAAAAGCCTTCATATCAAGCATATCTCGATTGATGTATATAAATATAACTTCATCTATACCAAATGCTAAACTATAAGCAATAGCTTGTTTATGATGTGCCTTATCCACATTGTTTCTATTCCAAAACTTATTTGTTGTTTCTGTTTTCAGCTCAAGTATGTAATAATGATTTTTATACTTGATAATACCATCACATAGAAAACTCATGTTGTATTTTTTATGATATAACTTTGTTTCCATTCCTTGTTTTTTTACAACTTCTATATCTGTCAGGTTTCTGCTTTTCACAAACTCGCTTATATCTACATACTCACAATCAATATCATTATCTTTCATTTGTGATACTGCTGTTTGTATTCTCTCATGAATGTCACTTCCTGAATTACAAATACCTACGCTTATATAAGAGTTGCTCTTTTTATCTTCTTTTGCACCTGTAATGACATAATAAGATTGACGCATACAATTCATGCTTGATGGCTTATATGTTTTTGATGCTACATAGTCATCATTATCTGTTGTCATTTCTATTGACCTTTTTAAGTCAATCAAAAAGCTCTGTTCTGCTGATACATCTTCAGTTACACTATCAAGCATAGCAATAACATTTTTCAAACTACTTCTTGACACTAAAGCACCTCCTTTCCTTTCTGTGAGTGACACTTTGTGTCATTGTTTTAACTTACAAACATATTGTAACATTATACAACGTATTTGTCAATACTTTTTTGAAATTTCTTAAAAAACTTCTTCTAAATTATCAAACTCTTCTTTTGTCAAATCATTTATATCCTTTTTTCCTTTAGGTAAAATATATTCTGTGATAAGTTTTCCTTTTACGTTCGCTCTAATTCTATCTCTTGCTTTCATACCTGCCTCATCATTATCTGTTGCAAGTATAAGCTTTCTACACGGTAAATGCTCAAGCTGTTTGAACTGCTCTTTTGTTCCTAACCCATTTAATGCTACTGCATATTTTCCAAACTGCCAAGCTGTTAGTGCATCTATCATAGACTCACATACTATTATTTCACCAATCATATTCATAAGAAAGGGCTTTATATTTATCTTTGCACTACCTCTTCCATTAGATAGCACGCTATACAACTCATATATTCCATATAAAGGCTTTTCAACTCCTTTAGGATAATTGAAGTATTTTGTTTTAACGCTTCTTCTTGCTACAAATAAACAATTTCCATATTTATTCTTTACAGGCATTGTAATACAATCTGTTTTACTGTCATATCCTAAATCAAACAACTCTATTAACCATTCTTCTGTTATTCCTCTTTTTTTCCAATACGGATGATAATATCTATAACTATCTAACTCTTTTTCACTCACATAATTATATTTATTATCACTACTATTGTCCAAAATATTACTTTTATTGGAAATGTTAGGACGTCCCACATCAATTTCAACATCTTTTCTCACCTCCACACTTATTGTTGCAAAGTTTTTTACTAACCACTGCCAACCAAACTTGCCTAATACATCATCACGGTGACCAAAACAATAACTTATAACTTCATGCAAATCATGTACCTCATTGCAGGTAAAACAGTGGAACTTTCCATCACTCTTTCTAATACCTGCACTCGGTTTATGCTCTTGTCCGTTTTTATGATATGGACATTGCACCATTATATGTGTATCTGTTTCTTTTGTCTTTTGTAATAATTGTATTCCATTTGCTTGTAATGATAATTGTAATTCTGATAATATCTCTGACAACTCTGCATTAAAAATAGTTTGGTTCAGTATCACGCTCTTGTACCTCCTCTACTTCTTCTGCTCTCCATTCAAGATTTTGCAATATTGCTTTAGCTGTATCACATCTATCTTCCATGTATTCTATACTCATTTGGTCAGTTATCCCTGACATTACACAATAATCTCTCAAAAGATTTATTGCATCACAAGCATTATTTACTAACTGATTAAGAGTTTGCATTTTAGATATTGTTATATTATCAGAATATCCATATACATATTCGTTATAACTCATTCCCATTAGAATACATCCTCCTTTGTTTGTGGTTTATTGCTTCGCTTTCTCTCTACTTTTGCTTTTGTTGATGTTACTACATCATTTGATGGTATATACTTAAAATCTCCAACATTTATATCAAGCTGATACATTATCTTTTTTCCTAATTCAATATTTCTTGCCTTCTTTACTTCCATTGTCATAACTCTATCTTTTAATTTTAGTGCTAATAATACAGTAGCATTAAATGCAAGTCCATCTCCATCTCTTACACTACCTATATCGGGAGTATCATTATCGCCTTCAGTTATTCCTGTTCTATTTGCTTGAGCAACTACAAGTATAGGTATATTCATTTCTACTGATAAGCTCATTAAATCTTCGCCGATATGCTTTAATTTTGTAGCTGTGCTATCTCCTCTTTCTGCTCTTTCATCACTTAAATAACCTACTCCATCTATTGCTAATATATCAAGCTTATATTGTTTTATATACTGTCTTAATTTTGAAACTGTCATTTTATTTGCAAAGTCTGCCGGAGTAGATACAATAAACTTATTATCTTTTTTACCTAACTCTTCAACATAAGCATTATAATCATTTTCATTTACATCATCTTTACCCCATGATAAACCGCTATTGCTAAATTGCTTATATAAAGTATCAAATCTATATCCAATACTACTTGCTCCCATCTCTGGGCTTATATAACCAACATTATAACCTAACTGCCAAATATGCGTGACCATCTTTTCAAGCACCCATGATTTACCATGATTTGTTCTTGCAAGAATTACTACAAACTCTTCTCCTCTTCTCCATCCATGAACCATATCATCAAGCTCTTGAAAACCTGTGGTGAAAAAATATTCATCGGGATTATTCTTACGCTCAATCCATTCCTGCTGTCTTATAGATGCTTCGTGTATAATATCAACACCTTTTATCCCGTAGTCAGGCTGTAACTCTTTTATAGCGTGTAGCATATACTCTGCCGCCGCATTTGCATCTTCTTTAAGCAAGCTGGCAACTTTCTGAACTACTGGCACCGATTTATAATACAAATACTCTTCTCGTATTGTATCTATCAAATATCTATCAGTTTCAGTTACTTCAACAAGGTCTATATCAAACTTTGATAAGAATGTAGCTTCGTCAGGAACTGTGCCATATTCTTTTTTATGTTGCATTATATAATTGTATTCATCTTCATATTCTACAAAATAATCTTCCGTCAAGTTATTATTCTCGATTATGGAAGTATCTTTTGTAGCAAGAACTTTTGAAAGTATCTGTAATGCTACCATTTATCTAATGTCCTTTCCTTTGAACTCTATTACTTCACTTGTATTCCAAACTCTGCTTGCTATTCTGCTACCTAACAACTCTGTAAGATTTTCAAGTGTTGTTATATTGCTTGTGTAGATATTTGATTTACCTGCAAATAATCTGTTGTTGATATAAGTATATAATTGCATATAATCATAATTAGATGCGTTTGTCAATGCTATATCATCCCATACTACTAAATCAACTTTTTCCAAATTGTCTTTATATTCTTTTGATAAAGGATTATTAAAGTCTTTTAGTTTCAGCAACAAATCTGGTACTGACACAAACATCCCTTTTAGATTTTCATAATTACCTTCAGCTGTGTAGTGTAAATATGTCTGCAATAGCTTTATTGCCCAACTTGTCTTTCCTGTGCCTGTACTCTCACCACAAATGTATAAGTTTTTAGAATCAATAACAAACTGTCTTATATTCTTTCTGATAGTAGCAAGCGTATCATAAGCAATTTCATCCTCTTTATTTACCAACTGTAACTTGATTGGCTTTTGCATAGTAGCAGGTAAACCACTATTATTCATTTGCCATTTCATTTCAAGATAAGTGTTACACATATAACAGTCATCTTTACATGAATTGACATACCAACAATCAGTATTCCTTGATATGTTCTCCATTTTCTACTCTCCTTTTGAACTCTGCTTTACGTTCATGTGAATCTAAAGTATGTGATAAATCATTATTGCGTTTTTTGTTTGAACTATAACCACCTTCTAATGTTTTTACGAACTTATCCTCTCTGAGTAAGAAATCTAAATCAGCTTTCCAGCCTCTATCATTTTTGCCTGTAAGAAAGTCTGAACTATTTGCTATGTTAAATACTTCTGCAAATTGGTCTATGAAATATCCCTTTTTGAATAGTGACTGTATAGCTTTCTTTCTTTTATCTGTAACACTTCTTACTTTTGGTAGACTAACACATATATCATTGTATAGGTCTACAATTTCTTGAATATCTTTAGGTTTACTCTTTTCTTTAGTATCAAATAATTTATTATTTGTATTTATTTCTTTAGTATTTGATTTCTTTAGTATTTTATTGTCGTTGTTTTCTACATATAGTTTTTCTTCATGTAGATTTTCTACATTAAGCTTTTCTTTATAAGTTTTACAATCTTTAGGACTTTCAAAAATATGGTATTCTATATCAGCAATTTTACCATTTTCATATACTCGTTGTCTATGTAAATAATTATTTTTTTCAAGTTCTTGTAATGCTGTTTTTACTGCTGTTCTACCATCATTTGATAGTGTAGTAAGTCCTTCTATTGAATAGTCCCAATTTTCTGGTAGTGATAGCATGAGTGATAATAGACCTTTTGCCTTTAGACTTAATTCTTTATCTTTGAAATGATAATTGCTCATTACAGTATAATCTTTTGTTTTATGTACTCTTGTAACTGACATATTTTATCTCCTTTAGTGTAAAAAACAGACTGTTTATCAGGAAGTAGCGGTTCCATCAAAACAGTCTGTTGACTGATAAAGTATTAGTGGCTTTATATGATAAAGTCCGCTACACTTTATCAGCCTATTTTTTGAATCCCACATCCAAGGATTCGCAACGTGTCAACTTTATTGACAATAATAATTATACAACATGATTGAATAAAAGTCAAGTTATTTTTTCTTGAAAGTTTTTAGTATATCTTCAATCTGCTCATCAACCTCATTATTCACAGTGTCCCATAATGCTTTTCTTTCTTCTTCAATATCTACATCTTCTATATCAGGTATTACCCTTTCCTCACAAGCTTCTATTGTATAAAAATTGTCAGCAATCTTCACGCTTGCTCTGCTTGTAAATCTAATTGATGTAGTTATTCCTTTTACTTCGTATTCATTTTCCATAGTTATTCTCCTTTCTTGATTTCTTTGATTGTGAGTGTAGGTGTTCTTTTAATTTGTTTACAAGTGTTCATTTCAATTAGCACATCTTTATCAAGTTCATTTTTATATATTGCTTTTTCTAAAGCATCTGTATCAATATAATCTTTTGTTTTGATTATACCTAAATCACGTGCTGTATCTTCACAATAGTTAAGAAGTATTGAAAGTACACCCTCTAAATCTAATGACTCTTGCTTTCTCAATGTATAACTTGCTATATAGTCTGTGCCTTCAAACTCATCAAGATTATCTTCTCCCATTTTTGTTTTTATGAGTTTATTATAATGGTCGAGGTTTGCTTTTATTCTTTTTTCTTCTTGCTTATACTTACCATATTCATCAATATAGTTTGCCAACTCCGTATTATTCATATTTATCACCTCTTGTTCTTTTTATGCTTGTCTATGAGTGATGATACAACTGCGATTATTATCATAATTAAACATTCAAATCCTACAGTAGCAATAACCCCACCTAAAAATGGATTGATATACATAATTACACCTCCTCTTTATGCTTACAATATTTTTGAGTTACTTTACCCATAACACCTGAAACTCCTTGAGGAATACTATTCTTAAACTCAATAAGTTTTGGTATATCATCTCTTTTCCAATAGCGTGTTTGTCTATCAGTTTTCTGAATAAACTTTGGTAACATTTTAGCATACTTATTTTTTGGGTCTGCTTTCTTAAACTTGTACCAATTATTCAAAGTATAAATTGAAATACCTACAAGTACACAAACCTCTGCTCCAGTTAGTAGCTCTTTTTCATGTGTCATTTCTTTCACCTCCTTTGTGCAATATTATCACCTTCTTTCCTTATAGTTCTATGAGTATTTTTTATCATTATACAACATATTATTAAAATTGTCAATCTTAATCTAACAAATAGTCGATAAGAGCATCTTTGTTTTTTACTATTTTACTATCAACTATTGCATCTGCCATCTCACCTTTTTCAATTACTAATTTGAATATTCTTTTTTTCTATTATTTTTCTAATATACAACTCTGCTGTACCTTTTTTTCTTTGATATATTATTGAAGTATGTGAAACATCTAATAATTTAGCCCACTCGGTTTGTGTTTTAGTTATATCATTTACTGTTATTTTCACAGTTTTTCTTCGACCTTCTTTATACGCTTTCTTCAAACTTTCAGAATGTTTTTTTGAAGTCTCCTCCCCATATTTTCTTCCTCTACTGCTTTCTCCTATTTTTTCTTTTGTTTCGACGGATAACTTACGTCCTTTCATTCTTTTTGAAATTGTATCTCTTAATTGAGGATTATCTATATATCTCTGTTTATTCTTTTGTCCTATCTTTATTTTAGTTTCTTCTGTTTGTTTTCTACCTTTTTGAGATTGTGACATTTTTAATCTTGTTTGTGAAGAAGGTCTAATTCCTTTATGTGCTTTCGATAAACTTAATCTACCTTCTTTTGATACTTTTCTTCCAGGAGGTTCAGGTACTCCTTTTTGTTTTTGACTTATTTTTTGTTTTGTAGCATTTGATAATCTTCCTTTACTTCCTGCTTCTTTGAAATTGTAAGTTTTAGAAGAATTTATACCCCCATAATAATCAATCCAATATTGTTCTCGTTTCGTCAACTCGCTCTCTTCACATTGGTCTAAAACTATAAATACAAAATTATCTTTACCATATTTATTCCAAGCATTTTGAAGTCTTGAATTTTGATGTTTGTTATTGTTTAGAGCACTTTTATGACACTTCCATCTGTTTTCTATGTCTATTGCCTGTCCTATATAAATATTTTCATTGAAGTTATTTTTTATACCATATATACCAATCATACTTGATTACCCCCTTTTTAACTATCTACATATTATTGTAATGTATAGATAGTTAAAAGTCAAGTAAAAAATCCACTAATTCATTGTTGGTCATTTTAATTTGTCCATCAACAATTTTATCAGCAAGTTCTCCTTTTCTCTCTACGATTTCGTGTATTTTAATGTCAATAGTATTCATACACATAAGGGTATAAATTGTGAGATTGCTTTTCTGACCTATTCTGTGACATCTATCAACACACTGCTCTTTAAGTGCCATATTCCACGGCTCGTCCATGAATATTTCAACTTTTCCTGCTGTAAGAGTAAGACCTGTACCCATTGCTCCAATTGTTCCTACTACGAATTTACAATCATCATCTTCTTGAAATCTTTTAACGTGTTCGGCTCTCTGGTCGCTATCAACTTCACCAGTAATATATGTACCATGATACTTGACAGCAAGTCTGTTATAAATAGGAAGTGTCATTTGTGTCCAGTTAGAAAAGATAACTACTTTCTTTTCATTCTCTATTGCTTCATCTACAAGCTCTTCCATTCTATCAAGTTTAGCACTCTCTTGAATAGTGCTTGAAAGAATACCTGTGTAACCTGTGGCTTGTCTCATTCTTATAAGCTCTGCAAGCGGATTAGGAGCAGTCTTGATTTGGTCGATATTCATTTTAATTTCAGCAGTCACCTCTTTGTAAATCTGTGCCTGTTTTGGTGTCATATCTACAAACTCATCAATATAAGTTTTTTCTGGTAAATCAAGCACTTCTTCTTTTCTTCTTCTTAACATCATATCGTTTAACTGCTCTTGTAATTCTTCAAGATTTTTATATCCCATAATCTCATATCCACCATAGCCACCCATCACACAATAATGATTTTTGAAAGCATAAAAAGTATGTTTTTCATATCCAAGCCACTTGAGTATGATGTATAAATCTAACGGGTTATTCATGAGAGGTGTTCCTGTCATTGCTATCATTGTTTCTGTCTGCAATTTCAAAAATGCTTTTCCCTGCTGACTTTGTGGATTCTTCATTTTATGAACCTCATCTGCTACTATCATTCCAATCTCACCATTATCACACATCTTTTTTAATTCATTGAGTATATCTTCATTGCGTAAACTCTCAATATTAGTGATAATAAAATAGCTATCTATGCCTTTTTGTAAGTCTGAAAGCTTTTGAGTGTTAGAGCCAATTTTTAAGCCATTCTTTGTTTCATACTGACCTAAAATGTAACCGCTCTCGTTGCTATGTATAGTTATCTCATTCTGCCAATTCCATTTAAGTCCATTTACACCACAAATAATCAAGCAATGCTTATAATCTTTCTGAAGCTTCTTTGCAATTGCTATATCAATACTTTGCTTTGTCTTTCCGAGTCCCATCTCATCACCAAGAAGCCATCTGTCATAAGTCATTCCATATTCAAACGCTTTTATCTGATGCTCATAAGGCTTTGTTTTGAACTCGAAATTTGACGGTATTTGCGCTTTTCTTGCTTCAGTGCATATATACTCATCTGAATTGATTTCAAACGAAAATTCGGGCAAATTTGCAACTAATTGACCTAGTTTAGCATAAGGTATCTCCCACTGCTTGTTATCTTTATCCCAAAATCTGCTAGGAAATTCTCTTATAGTATCAACTATCTTCTGATTGTACGGAAAGGATACATACAGTGCCCATTCCCCATTCACTTTTTTTGAGTGTTTGATTTCTATAGTTATCATAGTTTTCTCCTTATCTTGACAGTGCATCATACAGTTTTTAACTTTCGCATCTATCGTGTAAATGAAGCGGAATGCCACCTGACAATTTCTTCCATCTTGCGTCTGACGAATCAATAATGCAACCACCGTACATATACCCTACTGAATTTTTGGGCTTATCTGCACAAGGCTCAATATACCAATGATTTTCGCCCCACAGCACTCTCTTCACTACCTTACAAAGATTTTCTGGAGGATTGTTTTCATCAATATCAATCCAACCATCTTCACATTCTACAAGAATTTCATTAAATCTACTTGATATACCACCGTTAGAACAATCTCCGCCTTTTGATTTGAAAATACTAACACTAATTGCTTTCATAATCATCACCTTTTCCTTTCGTTCTGTGAGTTTGTAGTTGCTGTGAGATGTTTGATTCATTCCATTTCTCAAACGGCGCTAAGCTCGTTCAATCATGTACTCATCTCTCATCGACAAGTACATGATAACACGTTATATAATGTTTGTCAATACTTTTTCGCAAATTTTTTGGAGAAAATTGAAAAATAACGTATTTACGCCATTTCTTGAAGTTTAGATATTAGATTTCTGATGTGAGTTCGCTCCTCTGGCATATCTGTACTGCTATAAAGAGCTTGTATGAATTCATAGATTTCTTGACACACAAAACCAAGAGCTTTTACAGTTTGCTCCTCGCTTGTGCCATTTAATTGATAATTACGCTTTGCGTCTACATAATGTCTATATGCAGGTAGAATGTCATTTAATTCACTCTCTATCCCGCTCGATTTCGTGTCTATTTTCGATTTTTCTGCTTCAGACATAATAATATATAGACTTGCTAGTTTAGAGCAGTTTTCAAAGGTGTTTTCAGCGTTTTCTAAATCTGCTATGGTATTTCTGATTACTTGTAAATTCATTTTTCTACCTCCAAGGAGTAGGGGCAAGGTTTTTACGCCCTGCCCCATTGAGTAGTGTAGGTTATCTCTCAAGCTTTGCTATGCAACGCTCTATGATACTTCTTTCACGTTCGGTACGTGCATCATCAGCCATATCTTCAAGTCGGTCAATCATATATTGACGCTCACTGTGACCGCTATAACCTCTCTCATAGCTTTCACCTCGTCCATAACTATCTCGACTTGTGTATCTGCCCATTGCATCACGTCCTCTACGCTCGCTATATCTGCCATCACCATCGCCATCTCGTCCTCTACGACCATAGCTATCCATAGACTGCCCGTCCATTGACTGCATACCCATAGAATTGCCTGTCATTGACTGCCCTTCCATGCTCATAGGGTATCTTTGATTAGCATAGCTATTCATAGATTGTACACCTTCATATGAACGCATATACGGATAACGATTGCTCATGCCGTCATCATAGCTACCTCTGAAAGAGTAACCTTCTTGTTCTGACTGTTTCATAGCTTTGATAGTTTCAACATCTTTGAGAATGTCAACCGCCTCACCAAGATTCTTCAGCTCATTAGGAGAAATATCCTGCTTGCTGGTAAGCGGTCTGATTTCATTCTCAATCAGCTCTGTTATACGCTCTAAATCCTTCATAGCATTTTCCTCCTTTATGCAATTCTCTGAACAACCAAGTTAGCATTTTGAACATTGATTGCTGGTGCTGTTCCACCTGCTGGAGCTTCTGATGTGTTCTCAACTGCTACATTGAAGCAACATCCTCTAGGAACTGTTATTATAGCTGTACTTGTAACATTTCCATACTCCTCTACTGCCGCAGGTGTTACTATTGCTCTGCTTGTAAGTATCGGCTCTCCACTGATAGCAAGTGCGACACTAATAGGTCCAACTGTACCTCCTGTTGGCACTGCTATATTACCATTGAAAGTTATCTGATATCTCGCAAAACAACAAGTAGGATTATTGACAATACCACGCAATGTTACAATTCCTGATTCGTTTCTGTGTACTACGTAGCCTTTTGCACAAGGAATACTTGTGTTGAGAACTACTACCTGATTTGGCTGTACTGTTTGAATAGGATTATTGGTAAACTCTGCCATATTGTCACCTCCTTATCCCATGCAACCACAACCATAGTTCTGATTGCAAGTGAAGATAGGCTGTTTTCCGTAAACCGGTACAGTTCCTACTGGGCAGTTATTCAGACGGTCATACAACTGGTCTACCTCATTTGCAAATCCTTGTGAGATAAAAGCGTTCTGTGCTATCTGTGACTCACGAAGAGAAGCCATGTTCAACTGCTGTCTTAACTGTGCTATCTCATCATTCTTTGCATCAATCTTATCATTGCAAAGCTGGTCAAGAATACGCTGTGTGCCTGCTGTCTGATTTGCTATGATATCTCTAACACCTTCATTAAGTGCTTGTCTGTCAGCGCAATTCTCGGTTGCAATAGTGTACTTCAAATCTGCGCTTGCAAGTTTGTTATCACAGCAACACTGCGCTAACTGTGACTGAACATTGTTAAAGCCTTGATTCATAGCTGTCTGCTGACTAAACGCTGTCTGCATATTAGCCATCTGACGTGTGTTAGCACCTTGTTCTACTCCTGCAAATCCGTTGCAAAGTGTCATCTGAATATCGTTGCCCGTGTTACACAACTGCGTGGACAAAGCACTGACTCCATCACGTATGCTTGTAATGTTGTCATTCAGTAACTGATTCTGGAAACCTTCTGTTGTAATGTTAGCTTGATTCATCCAAGGATAAATCATAGAGCCTTCTGCAGCATATCCGCCTCCGCCCCATCCGAAGCCACCGCCAAAGCCGTTGCCCATGAGTGCGAACAAGAAGAGAATTACCCACCAGTCACCGTTGTTACCGAACCCCCAACCGCCATTATTACTACCCATTACTGCGGCAATATCTGCGGCTGAAAGTCCACCATTGGAATCTGTTAAACTCATAACATTTTCCCTCCTTCGTTTTTTATTTATAAACTCTGCGCAAAAGTTTATTCAAAGGAATTAGTGAAGTTTTTGAGCAAATGATTGTAATTGATTTAATTGCTGTTGAGTCATTTGCCCTGTATTAAGTAGATGCTGAATAATGCCTTGAGGGTCATTACCAAGCTCTTGTGGAATGTTTAGTTTTCTTTGCATAAGAAAACCCATTGGATTATTTTTGAAACTTTGAAACATACTTGATAAATTATTTTTATTTTGACCTTGCATTATACTATTCATTTTCTTTCACCTTCTTTGTTGTATTAGCTCTAGGCTTTTCTTCTATCATTGTTGGCATCTGAATATTTTGTACTTTATCTGCAAGTGTATCTACTGTCTTTACAAGAGTATTCATTTCTTGTCTTGTTACAAATTGACTTGTATCAATTTCAGGTGAAGCTAAACTTGACATTCCGTGTGGTTCTTCATCCATTATCTCTACATAGCTAAATGTTCTTAATTTTTGTGGCATACCACTATTATCTACAGTCTTTACATAAAACTTATCTCCCTCACTGTCAAATAATGTTACGCTACTTCCTCTTGCTACAGGATATACTTTCGCCGCCTCTTTTCCAGGTACAAAAATCATATCTGAATACTGCTGTTGTGGTTGTTGATTGATGTTTGGTTGAACTGCCTGTGATGTTTGAATTGGTGGTTGGTACACCTGTGGAGTATAACTCATAGGATAACCACTGTTAAAAATTGCCATTGTTTACATCTCCTTTCGCCAAAAATAAATTGGTATTTCATCACCGCTATCCCACGTGTCATAATAACTGCCTTCTTCTACTGCAATAACATGAGTGCCTGTGGCAAGTAAATATTGACCTTCAGGATGTTCGGTGCAAAAATCTCTTACTGTATAACAATCAGGACAAGTATTAGGAATTACATTTCTTCTATATCCATTTTTGTATAAATATGCTCCCCATACTGCGTTTGATGAAGGCATATCACACATATCTAACCCTTGCACACATAATTCAATGTATGTATCTTCCCAATCATGCCCCGTAAGTTTTGATATTGCTCTTACTGTGCAATCTCCGATGTGATTCATTTTAGGATTTGGATTGTAATAAACGTACATATCAAGCTACCTCTTTTTTAATGTTTTGTATCATATTGGAATAAATTAGTAGAGCCATAACAGGTGAACAATTATGTTCTTCCATTATTAGCTTTAGAATGTTTTGAATATCCATAAGAAGTACCTCCTTTATGTATTTAATTATAAATAAAAAAGAAACGTACAACTTATACAAAAATTGTACGTTTCTTTTATCGAAGGAGGAAAAACATATATTTATAATATACGTTTTATCTTGTTTTTAACCTTTCTTGCTAATACTGAAACTTTTGCTTCAGATATGTGCATTTCCATAGCTATTTGAACATTTGACTTTGCTTTTGACCTTAACTTAAAATATTCTTCTTCATCTGGAGTAAAATTACATAATGCAAGAAGTAAATCTAATTCAGGTTTTGTAAAATCATAAAGTTTCATCATATTTCCTCAATACTTGTTATGTTTGAATAATCACTTATAATACAACAAATATAAATTATGTAGCTTTTTTTAATACATATTGTTTGTTTGAGAAAGAATAATAAATATTCTCTCCATCTGTCCAGATGTAATGACCATTTTCAGGAGTAAAACCTCCCCAAGATTTTTCTTCCCATGTATAATAATTATACTTTAATAAATATTGTTTATCATTATCTGAATAGTAAGCAGTATTTCCATCCGTCCAGATATAGCTACCCATTTCAGGAGTATATCCAGACCAAGTTACTTTTACCCAGGTTGAAGATTTATCTAGCATATATTGATTGCTGTATGACGAATAATAATAATTAGTACCATTTGTCCAAATTAGATCGCCGCTAATAGAAGTATACCCTTCCCAAGTTTTAGGTGCCCAAGTAGATGTTTGTTTATTTAGAACGTATTGAGTGCTACCATTTGAATAATAAATATTATTGTTATCTGTCCAAATAACTTTGCCACTATTTATATTTGTATAATTCCACGTTTTAGGATTCCATGTAGAAGTAGATTTGTTTAATACGTATTGTTTATTGGTGCTGCCGAAGCCTGAATCGGAATAATAAATATTATCACCATCTGTCCAGATATAACTACCAGTAAAACTAGTAAGCCCATTCCATGTCTTTGGTGTCCAAGTTGATGTAGCTTTATCTAATACATATTGAGTGGAACTACTTGAATAATAAATATTATCCCCATCGATCCAGATATATTCACCATTAAATGGAGTATACCCATTCCATGTTTTAGGAACCCATGTATCTACAGTTACAGGTTCTTCACTCTCTACGCTTATTGTTCTACTCGTAGCAAGGTAGTTTTGACTTTCTGCTACGTTTACTGTTACGGTTGTCGTTGCCATATATTATCCTTTCTTTAATAAGTTAATACATAATGGTCTGAACCTACTGAATAATAAATATCTGTGTCATCTGTCCAAACGTATTCACTTTGGAAATAAGAAGGTGGATTATTCCATGTTTTAGAATTCCAAGTAGACGTAGATTTATCTAAAACATATTGTTTATCAGTACCATTTGAATAATAAATGTTATCTCCATCTTTCCATACTCTGACACCAATAAATGAAGTTAAACCATTCCAAGTTTTAGAAACCCAATTATTTTTTTTGAGGCTGTGTTATCGTAATCGTATTTCCACTTACACTAGCCGTTGCTACTGACGTATCAGCCGATGTTACAGATACTGTTCCTGTATTATTGCTAAATGTAACTGTATCTGATGGATTTTCTGGAGTAAGGCTAACGCTATTCTTTGAAAGTGTTATATTACCAAGTGCTTTACCAATAGTCCAAGTGACATTCTTTGCACCTGTTGTCCCATCACTCCAAACATAATGTCTATCAAGTGTAAATACAGCAATATAATTACCTGCATTTGTTCCACTTGTATCTCCGCTCAAAGTCATTTTAGTTTGGTCATAATTGCTCCAAGTCGGTGATTGTGAAGATGTATTATATGTTAATGAGCCACTTTGAGAAGGAATAATTATTTCTCCTTTTGGCTTTGTGCTATATGGAAATCTATAAACTAACATATCAACCTCACTTAATAATCAAAACATTTATTGGCAATGCTATTGTAGGTACATCTCCGTCTGCTGTTATTGTAATACTATTTGTCCCTTGTCCTGTAACTGCTAATAGTGCATCACGACAAGCTTCACGTTCTGTTGCTGTAGCATTTGTAGCAAGACTAACAACTCCTTTTGCTGTAGCTGTCATTCCATCTACGGTCACTGTTTGAACATTATTATTCCACCCATTTACGGTTAATGAAACTTGAACATCTGTTGCCATACTATCTATTTGATTTCCAATAGCAACTACTCTACTATCTATCAAATCAATAGTATTGTCCATATTGTTTAGATTAGTTTCATTTATGGGTGTAGTAGTATCAGGTAAATTATGCCAATTTACTCTTGTGTATAACTTGTCCATACTATCACACTCCTACGCTATCAAGTACAGCTTTTTTGAATGCCGCCAAGTCTGCATCAACTTCTTTTTTATGAGCTTTGTATAAATCAATATTACGTATCTGCTCTGAAAAAGATACAGCTCCGTCTGCACTAACTGCGGCATTCATGTAAAGCACTTGTGTACCTTTTCCTTCTTCTACATCTACTGCTGATACTCCTGTAAAGTTTTGTGTTTTTGTAAAGTTTGCTAACATTGTTTTAATCCTCCTTTTTAATCATTGATTTCAATTCTTTTATTTCTTCTTCAAGTGCAGTTATTCTATCATTCTGCTCTTGAATAAGTTTCAGCATTGGTGGTACAATATAACGAACATTCCAATCCGATGCTTGTCCTGTTTTTGTGCTTATATCTGCCGCAATAGGATATATCATTGCAACATCTTCAGCAATAAATCCCGGTATTGGAGTGTTATATCTTTGATCCTCTTCTTCAAGATAATCTAAATTGTATATAAATTGACTTACTTGTAAATCATACAATTTATGTGGGTCAAGATTTTCATCTTCTATTGGTCGTATATCATGCTTCCATCGTCTTGAAGATTGTGATAAAGGAGCAAACATATAATAAGTATTATAACCACTACTGTCAGGGTCATTCCAATTGATTTCTTCCCAATCACTTTCTCTACATCTTACGTTGGCTGTCGTTGAACTTGAACGTAAATATGGGAATATATCGTAATAAAACGGAGCACGACATCTTACTTTTGTATCTGTATGAGCATAATCATATCCACTGCCACTGCCTCCTAAATGTTTTCCATAAACGGACATTTTATTATTTGATGACGTAGATGTATTACTTTGAGTTCCATATCCCAAAATCAACGTACATGGCTCATCGTTGAGTAGTAACGGAGAACTTAACATAAGTGTATTTGCTTGTTCGTACAAATAACAACTAGCTCCATTGAATGGGTCTCCCCATTGAGAGCCTCCTATTACATACATGGAGCTAATTGGCATATCACCAGTATCTCCAAAAGCAATACAACCTACACCAGAGGGGTCTGTCTTGTTTGGTTTTATAGTGTTGACTTCTATTGTTTGTGTCTGTATATTTCCACCATTTATAAATGTACTACCGCCAGTGCCTGACAAATCTTGAAATTCTACAAGTCCTGTTAATGTAATATTAGCACCTTGTATTGGTCTACCTAATTCATCCATCAACTGAATTGTAATTCCCGATGTTTGCCCTTGACCACTTGTTGACATTGTAATACTATGAGCTGATACTTGTATTCTACCGCTTAATAATGTATCTTCTCCTGCACGTGCGCTAGCTTCTAATACGATATTATGTGCATCTTGTTCCATTGATGTTTCATGCACTAATTTTGTAGTCGGGCAATCCCATTTATACACCCAATGTTTATTTGCTTCGGTGCCTTCAAGATGATATACTTTTCCTGTTTCTTGGTCAAGATAATAATCATCTATTTCTGCATCAGAAGGGAATATATCCCAACCATATTCTGTACTTTCTACAACACCATCAGCGACTTTTACCATATTAAACACAGCAGTCGGTGTCTTATTTTTCTTACCTGTTGCCTTTGTTGATGAATGAGATTGTACTATGACTTGATATTGATAAATATCTCCGGTACCTCTTACCATATAATAATTATCTTTGTCATCGTTTTCATCTTTGTCAGTAGGTACAGTATGGTCATAAATATAATCACCATGTTCGTCTTTATCTTCTGCTGTAGGTACAGCACCTACTTCTTCTTCTATATCATAACCTTGAGAACTCCAGCTTGTAGCAACATCTTCTAATCTTGCATACGGTTCACCGTAGTCCATAATAACTTGAGTTTGTATGTTATATCTTTCTACAAGTCCAAGTACGTCTTGAGAAGTATCTGGAGGGTCAATACCTTTTTCAACATCTTCATAATATTTTTGACTATGTATTACTCCATTGACAAACCATATATCTTGTCCTGTTGTTTCTGCAAAAGTTATTCTTAAATGGTCATTACTTGCGTCAATGTGTCTTTTTACTTCGTCCAACTCGGAAATAAGTTGGTCGACCTCATCACCGACTTCATCGACTTCATCATAAATATCGTTTAGTTCATCATCAATATTTGAAACAATATCTTCCATTACTGTTTCAATAGTGCTTATATCTGTGCCTACTTCGTCTTGACTTTTTGTGCCTTCTGCTCTCATAGACTGTTCTATGAGTTGTGAACCGCTGAAGTCCATTTTGAACACATAAAAGAATCCTTTTGTAGTTACAATATAATCACCTACATTATAAGTCCAATCACTTATAATCATTTTTACATTTGAAGGTCTATACACAAGCATCCTAATAGCATCAAGCATATTAGCACCGATTGTTTGATATGTTGTATCTTCCATATCATATATCAAGATATTATCACTTATAGCATAAGGACAATCATCTGTGCCTTGTGTATATCTTAATGTACCGCCTGATGTGTAAAATTGTATGCCTGTAAATGGGTCTGAAGTATATTCTTCAAAGTCACTATTTTCACCTTCAATTTCATCATTATTTATGTTATATCCTGCTTGTGAATTAAGTACAATAAACTTCAGCTTTCCATCACGTGTGAAGTGTGGAAAACAACAACCTAATTCACATATCATTTTAAGCATTGAACAAAATGATATTGACTTAATATTACAAGCCTTTTTCACCTTTACGTTATCATTTACAAGTGTAGCAGGTATGTATTCTATATTGACATACTCAAGTAAAGATTGTCTTAATTGACCTATCGTAGCCTCTACTTTATTCTCCCAAAAATTATTCCACCAATCAGCTACATTTATATATCCAAGTTTATATGCTAAATCATACGCCACAATAGTTCTATCAAAAGCAAGTCTATCAAGTTTACAGCTATCTACTAAACCTGTAAATATTATGTGATAATCATTGCCTTCTGTTTGTACCACTGTGATATATTTACCGCTTAAATCTCCAATGTCTTGAGCATCTTCATCTTTGTAAATCTTGCACTCAAACTTACTTGCATATAATTGTCCAAATTGTATAGTAGATTCACTTAAAATCTCGCTTATTGACATACTGCCAGCAACAATATTATCTATTCTTGTTGTTGATGCAGGATAGATTCTGTCGCTCGGAAATAAATCATCTGACGGATAAAGAACTTCGATGTTATCCGATATAAGAATATAGGTTTGTCTTTCAAGTATTGTGTCCATATATTTCTCCTTAATACTCTACCAACTCTATTTGTATTTCCTCGTAAATAATATCATCATCTGTTACTTTTTTGATTGTAAACTTTATATCTGTTCTATAAAAATCGCTTGTTTTATATTCGTTCGATTCATCATTCCAATATTGCAATGTGATACGTCTTTGCGATTTTCTTTTAGCGTTTTCTGATGCACTTGACGAACTTTGCTCATTATCGGTAAAAAACTTCTGTATTGCTATCTTATCTCTTAAATGTAAATTAGGTCTTGTTCTAAAAGATATACTTGTCTTTTTACCTGCGGCAGTGACACGATGCAAATCTCGACTATTTTCATCACGATATGCTTTTATCTCTTCACGTTGATTAGGAGTAGTTTCCCATGAAGCTTCGTTTATATACTTCATAGGAAACTTTGTGTATGTATCACCGTTTTTTGCTCTTAATAAATAACCTTTCCAATCACTTGCTGACATACGCTCCTCCTTATGCAAACTTTGGTCTTAATGTGCTACTTCTTGTTTGCTTGTATCTCTTTTCTTCTTCGTCCCACACTGCTTCTGCAAGAACTTTTCCGTTAGGCATTTGTACTACTATTGGCTCTTTACTTTGTGCTTCTCTAAATGCTTGTACCAACATATCATAATCAATTCCATTGTTTATATTATTCGTTGTTGTGCCTGTTGAAGCATTAAGAAATTCACTTGTACTTGGTATTATATTTCCAAGTGTTATCTTTGGAATATCAGGTAGCTGTAAGCCGTTTTGTGCTAGCCAATTCATTGCATGAGTCTGTGAACGTACATAAGGTAGTATAGCACTTGCAACACCCGCTACAGCTCGATATACGCCGTTTGCAACACTAGCAACAATCTGATTATTATTCATTACAGCAGTATGATTTCTAATAGTACCTACAAGCTCTGGAATGCCATTCTCACGTGCCATAAAGAACTGTCCGCTTTTAGGTGTTCCACCGCTTGCATATCCTTCAACATTATGCCAACCACTTCCTGTATAAATACCACCTGATGCTTTTTTACGTACTGTCATCACATAATCAGATGGGCTAAAATACCCTGAAGCAAAAGCTTTTTTAACAGCAGGGTCTGAAAACTGCGCTTGTATTTTTAATATTTGTGTGTATGTTTTCTTTCCATTCTTAAATGTAGCAAAATACTTCTGCACACGATTCATTTCCTCTTTACCTGTCACTTTTACATTGAGTGTAGGTGATACTTTTGTTTTTCCTGTCTTATCAAGAGCGGCTTTCAATGCACCTACTGATTTGTAATTCTTATCTACAATACTCTTGTATTGTTTCCAAGAAATCTCACCTTTTTCAAGTGCCGTTTTTAATTCACTCATAATCTTTTTTTGGTCACTTGCTTTTATACCCATTTGTTTTAATGACTCTTTTAATTTATCATTAGTTTTTGCAAGAGTCGATGCTTTTACTTTTGCAAGCTCCATCAAATTATTAGCAGTTTTTATGGCTTCGTTATTCTTTTTTTCTTGTTCAGTTAAGGCGGCATATTTTAATCGGGCGTTAGTCAAAGCATTTGCAACTTCACCGGTTATCTTTAATTGTTTTTGATATGCTTCACTATTTTTGCCTTGCTGTTGTCCAATCTCTTGTAGTTTTTTATAGTGAGCATCAAACTTTGATTGAGCTTCGTCCATAGCGGTTTTTGCTTTTTTAATTGCTTCTGCAAGCTCTGATTTTTTATTATAAAGTGCTTCTGCTGATTGTTGTGCCACAATTGCTTTTGCTTGTCGTTTTTCTTGCTCTATTATACTCTTTAATTGTTTCTCATTAAGCTTTAATAAGCCTGTATTTTTATCGACATATTTACTTAACGTAGGATATTTTTCAATCAATTGTTCAGTACGCTTTTTAAGCGTTTCAGTCTCAACTGCGGTTAAATGTGTTTTCTTTGAAAGCTCTAAATAGTCTTTCAATATGTTCTTTATATTGCCTGATTTATCTGAAGGACTATCAATGTCTTTTAATGCTTTATTGAAGTTTTTAATAACTTTTTTTGCACCGTCAAGTGTCTTTTGTAATCCGTCAAGTGTTTTTGTGACATTTTCTACTTCACGTTTACCAATTTCATGTGCAACTTTTGATGCGTATTCACGTGCCTCTATTTCTTCATCAATCATTTTATTTATAGCATTTATAGCAACTCCTGCTACCACAGCTCCAGCGGCGGCTACTGCCGCAATCACAGGATGAGCTGTTATAGCCGCTTTCAATGTTGAACCAATTTTAGCAATAAGACCAGGTTTACCGCTTGCTACTCCCGCTCCAACTGCTTCAGCAACTCCTTCACCTGCTACTTGTGCGCCTGCAGTCACTGCACCTGTTGCGGCGGCTTGTGCAACTCCTTTACCGAGTATTTTACCGAAAAGTCCTTTCACTGTTGAAACCAATGGCGCAAATTTTTTGAATACAAATATTCCAGTAAATATAGCTAAAATGCCTTTACCTATTGCTTCTTCTACACTCTTTGGAGGCGATAAAAATATTGACTTAAATAGTCCCCAAAATGCTTTCGCCATTACACTAATGGCTTTACCAAGTATTCCAAGCCAATCAATATTACCAAGAAAATCTCCAATTGCTCTTCCAATTGCTTCCCAATCAAGTTTAGATAAAGCTGTTTCTATTGTGGTTAAAATTCCTTTAATTCCATCAGAAATAGTTTTACCCATCTTTGCCCAATCAATAGTCTTAAATGCTTTATTGATTCCGTTTGCAATTTTAGTACCAAGTGAAACCCAAGTATCAGCATTACTGAATATCTCATACATCAAGTCTACAAGACCATTTATAAGTCTACCAATGGCTTCTGCAAACTCCTCTATTTTAATATTCTTTATAGCCCAATTCAACCATTTTGATATTTCTTTTCCTATTTTTTTCCACTCTAATTTTTTAACAAATCCAAGAAACGTATCTATTGCGGCATTTACAATAGATACAAATGTCTTTGCTATATTACCAATCAATGTAGTACCGTTTTTATCTTTAGCTAATAAAGCACTCGATAAACCAGTTGCAATAAACTCTCCAAACTTATACCAAGGTACATTTTTAATGAAGTTTTGTATTCCAAGCAATACTGTATTAAGTGCTTGTCCTATAGCATTACCAATTGATTTTGCTAAACCTGGTGTCTTTATAAAACCTGCTATTAGAGTACCTAATGATTTACCTACTTTTTCTGCCGTAGTTTGTATTTTTTTCCATGGTATTTTATTAAGTGCATCACGTAACTTTTGCCCGATAATAGCACCTATCTCTGTAAAGTCTGCTTTCTTCCAAGCTTCTTTAATACGCTTTGCAAAGTCATTTACCCAATCAGGAATTGGTGCTTTCTCAAATTGCATTTCTCCAGCACCACCACCAGCTCCGCCTCCGCCACCAGCGCCTGAACCTCCTTTATTATCTTGGTCGATAATATTCAATTTATCATAATGACCTAATTGTTTTTGATTTTCTTCAAGTGCTTTTGTATTTGCTTTAGTTGCTTTTGTACTTTCATCTTGAGCATTTGCAAAGCTTGTTGTTCCTTTTTTAGCTTTGTATATAAACTTCTGACCTGTAAGTAGTGCAAAGAAACTTCCTACCACTTGCAATGCTTGACTAAACAAGTTGATAATAGTAGTTAATGCAGGTGCTAATGCTTGTAATAATGGCTGTACCATTGTACCTACACTACCTTTTAATTGTATGAATGAATTTTTAAGAGCTGATACTTGAGCATTTACTTCTGGAAACTGTGTTGCCATCGCTTTTAACGACTCTTTAGCCGCCGCTCGTATCTTTCTAAATAGCAAGTAAAATGAACGAATACCAAGTGCATATTTTAAGATATTTCTAAATCCTCTTTTGAATGATTTATCCATATCATTTGCGGTATCTTTTGCTTTGCCTTTTATCCTACTAAACAAACCTTTTATACCATTGAACATTTTGCCGCCAAGATTACGTATCTTTTTGAAAGCATTGCCAAAATGAGATGATATACTTGATGCCGCTTTCTTTGCACTATTACCTGCTGATTGATGACTAGCTCTCATTTGAGAACCTGTCTTTTGTGCTTGTTGTCCTGCTTGTGCTTCTTTTTCATATAGTAAATCAAGTTTTCGTCCTTGAAACTCTATCTCTTGTCCAAGCTTTGCATAAGCTTCTGTTTGTGTACCGGGTGTTGGTCCCATTCCTTTAGACCTTAATCTACCCATAGCTTCTTCTATTTTTTCAATTTTAGTAACTGTTTCATCGAACTCTTTATTAAGTGCTTCTATTTCTCCACGATATTTTACTTGTAATACTTCATTGCTATTAAGATGATTTAATCTACTTACTATTTCATCGGTTCTTGAACCGAGTTTATTCATTTCTTTTTCAAGTGCAGTATATTCTTTTGATTGAACAGTTGTAGCTCCAAGAGCCGCTTGTTTTTTCTGTAACTCTTGAATTCTTGCTATTGTACGGTCAATTTGTATTTGCAAGTTGCTGTCAGCACGTGTTGCTTTATCAACACCTTTAGCCATTTTATCTCCAGCTTCTTGAGATACATTACCTAGTTCTTTTTGTTTTGCAGTTACTCTCTCAACACTGCTTTCAGTACGCTTTAATGCACTATCATCTACTTCAGGTGTAATTGAAAATGAACGGGTGATTTTGGAAACGCCCGCTTTTAATTTATCAAAGATTTTATTTGAACTAGCGTCCATCGACTTTGCAACGCTGTTTGACATAGAAATACCAAGACTTTTTAACTGACTCTCTATACTCGATGTATCAAGTCCTACGGATAAACGAATATCACCATCTACTGATGCCGCCATTTTCCCACCTACTCTTCCTTATGCCAACTTTGCATTATAGCTTCAAACTCTTTGTCGGCTTCTAATTCTTCAACGGTTTTGTGATTCCACTCAAAATATCCTGGATTGTCACGTCTAAAATCTTTCTCATAATCCTCTAACTTTTTTCCCTTTAGTATCTTATCTCTTATACTTACAACCGTTGATAATACGCTTTCTCCTACACTTATATAATAACCCATAAATGTAAACCAGTGCATATATTCTACTGCTCTGATTTCTGTTTTTGCTACGTTATTTATTGCACTTACAATTATCTGCTCATCTTGTTCCCAATCAACAAGTTTTCTATTACTTTTTGCCCCTATTTCTTTTTGGTTACAATTAAAGAATTCATACATTTGATGTATTGCTTCTCTAAAAGATTCAGGGTCAAATAATATATCTAAATCCTCAAGACTATTTATATCTTCATAAAATATTATAAGTGCTGAAATAACACGCTCTTCCTCCGTTAAATCTACATCATTTAATGCTGAAAAACAGTCTATAACCATACGGTAGTCACCTTTGTTGGTTATACCGTATGGTCGACCGTTTATCATAATGGAGGTTGGCAAACTGAACATAGATTATTTCCTCTTTGTGTAACCTTTCGTATGTTTTGCTACGCCTGATTTGTTAATCTTTTTAGCTTCAGCAGTTATGTTAGCATCGTATGCTTGCACAAGTGCATTTATAACATATTCGTACTTGCACATTCCACCGTGTGGGTCAAACATAGTGCCATTAGGTACACAAACATCGGAAACTTTTGAATCAAAGATACCATCAATGATATTACGCATCTCTTTATCAAGTGACTTCAAATCTTTACCAAGCTTTACTTCATCAAAATCCTCACCTGAAACATTCTCCGACATTTTAATTGCCTTTTCCTGCAATCTCTCAAGTTTAGGATAAGACTCTGTAAGTCTGTTAAGAATACCCATATCTGACAAGTTAAGCTCTACAATTCTATTATTGTCACCGTCAATTCTAATACGCTGTTTACGTATTTCCGAGAGGTCAATATCTTTATCTACAACTACCTCTTCTACTTCTTCCGACTTTTCTACTTCTGTATCAATCGGCTTTTTCTCATCTGCCAACATAATTATTTCCTCCTTGTGTTTTCATCAACCACCAATGTTTACATCAGGTGTGAATGTAAAGTCATCAGTAAGCTTGTCAACCGTACCGTTTGTAATCTTGTTTGAGAAGAATACTGAAATCGGCATATTGACATTAGTATCACCACCAAGTGAATTATACTGAATAGTACAACCCTCATGCTTCTCTGCTTCGTAACCATTAGTAGCGTCACCTACATAAGCAGTGATGATATAAAGTGTAAACTGTGAAAGCTCTGAAAGTGCGTTACGCTTTCTAATATCGTTAAGCTTCGCACCAAGCTTTGAACCTCCAAGAATCATATACGGGTCGAAATCCTGTTGTGGCTGTGTCTTGTTTACATCTGTGTAATTGATACCAAGAATATCAGTAGAAGTATTGGTGTCTGTATTGTACTCAATACTTGAGTCCTCTGTTCTACGTCCAAGAATCTCACGTTCCTGTGTAGCACTCGAACCTGTGCCCTCGTTCCACTCTGCAACCGTGATAAGCAATTTACGCTCTGCTCTCTGATGCTCTGGAAGATTGAACTGATTTACTGCCATTTTTTTACCTTCCTTTCTTTTACTTCCAAATTACTTTGGAATTGTCAATGTATTTTATTTGTATAGACAAGGAATACTTTGCAAGTGCAGGCGTTACGGATGTATCTGTTCCGTTTAGATTAGGATTATCTGTAAGAACCTCCATGCTTTCAATCTCACACTCGGTTCCAAAGTTAGGATAGTTGCGACTATCTGCCTGCTCCTCAACCCAATCTATGATGGATTGTACTTCAGCCATTTCTTCTACATTCTCATCAGGATAACCAATCTCTTTAGCTACTGCTCTATAAGCTATTGATTTGTAATCAATGATTGTGAATGTAAATTGCTTTAATACTGCTCCATCTATAAAAGGCTTTTGTATTGCCTTGTCGTTCGCTGTTGTTACTATTTGTTTGTTATTGTCTTTGGCTTCAGAAAAGTTAAAATACAAGGGATTTGCTTGTACTTGTGGGCAGTTATTTAACCAATCTATTATAGCTTGATTCTTATCCATATAACTCTTTTGCCCTCCTTACAAGTATTGCTTTGACTTGTTGTGTGAATTGTTCACCTTTTTCTCGCATCATTGCTTTATCCCAAAATGCTGTTGCTTTAGGATGATAATCTTTTGTATGATTAAAGCCTTCACCGTAGTATTGATACCTACCATATGGTACGCCGTTTGGTCTATTGTCCAATTTATAAGAGCTTCCACCATATCTCACAAACTCTGCACTAACTTGTGCCATACCTGATTGTGAAAGTGGCCCTTCTAAAAATGGTACATATTCATCACACATTTTAGCGAATGTATTGTGAATTGCAAGCATTGTTTCTTCGTTTATAAGATTATCTACTTTTTTCTGTATAGCGTTTATGTTGAAATCTACTTTTACACTAAACATAATTAGATACCCTCTGCCACATAATGCTCTTGTCCACGTCCTCCACCTGTGTTATCTGCCGCACGGTCAACTTCCATACATCCTTGCAACGCTTTGTATTTTGCTATAATGTCTGTGCTTCGATGCCCTTTTACATACTCATCTATTTCATCATCAACTGCGCCTTTGATTATAATGTCTTTTTGACCAAGTGTAAAATAGCTTTCCTTCTTATCGTTTGGAAGTGCTAACCACTCTGCCTTATCCATATAGTTATCATCTTTACGAATACGACATATAATCTTATTGGTCTCAATTACAGTTTCACCAACTGTAACTTTGTCCTTTATATACTTCCAAAATGCTCCGTCAATAGTATGTTTATACCATCTTATGACGTTAGTTTGTGGGTCATCTACTCTGTTGTAAATTGTAATTGATGTGTCCCACCATTCAGGATAAATATTCATTGCTTATTCTCCCTTATACAATCCACGATATAATAAGTTTTGACCTAAACTATTCTTTGCACCTTGTAAGTACATTCTTACCGCTTGTTTCAGACTATCTTCAATGAGTTTTGAAGCATCACTTGCTGACAAAACATTATAACTAATTGATACTCCATCATTAGATTGACTTGCTACCGTAGCACCTACTCCACTTGTACCTGACTCTGTGCCAACTCCAGTGGTGTTTCTTTGGTCGTTTATTAAACGTATTAAGTAAAACATACACTTCTTGACTTTTTCAGGTATCTCTGTTTCATTTTCTAATCTGTTGAAAGTGTACCAATTTATTCTTGCTTCCGCCTCAAACGAAATATCATTGAAGGTGGTTTCATCTAACGTCCCTCCCATATCTTGATATTCGCTATACAAAAGATACATTGATTCCACCACCTTCCAATGACCAAGTCACTCATTTTTAGCTTTTGTAGTACGCTTCTTTGGTGTAGCGTCTGTCTCTGCTTTTTTAGCGACTGTTTTTGGTTTACTAGCCTCTGCCAATTTGTTCTCTAACTCTTTAATTTTTGCAAGATGTTCAACATAGGCTTGCTTCAGTACATTTACATCATTTGGAATTGTTGCTTGTGCAATACTTCCGTCCTCTGCAAGTACATCAAAACCCTTTGCTAAATACTCTTTTGCTTGCTCTTTAGGAACTCGTAAAATGACATTAGCTCGTTTAACCTTTACTTCTTCTTCCATAACAAACTCCTATCACTCATGCTCGGTGATGTTAAACTGAATTGCGTCACTCTTCTTGTTCAAAATAAATACATCCTCGAATGACTCCTCGTAATAGATGTACTTTCCTTCTGAACCAGCACTCGGTGCATCAAGTTTACTAAACTCGTATGATACCGGTGTGATTACTGCAAGAGGATGAATGAGCATCATGTTAATCTGGTCTGCTGACGGGTCAATTGCCCAATCACTTGTGAAGTCATAAGCTGTTTTCATAAGTGTTGCAGGAACCGGAATAACCTCAACTTCCTCAAGTCTGTTGATACGTCTATCAATCTTGTTCGGTCCAGACGTAATGTCCATTGAACGACTAATCTTCTCTGCGTTCTTGAGCATATAAGAAATCTCGTTAGTTACATACAAGATTCTGCCATTCGGTGGTACACGTCTGTTGTCCATCTCAAGCATAAGCTTATCAAATACAGAAAGAATATTCTCTGCTGTAAGCACTGTGGTATCTGCTGTATGAGCAACTCCTGTATCAGTATTAGTAGTTGCAAGCCAGTCTGTGTAAATCTTCGATACACAGTAAGCATCCATCTCGGGGAACTTATGCTCCTCATTGAATACCTGTGTAATATTAGCAATAGTTGTAACCATGTTAGTCTGGTCAATGTCTTTCGGATGAACAAGTGTTGACCACTTTCTCTCGTTTGTAAGAGTTTTCGGCTCCCAACTATTGTCAAAGTTACGTTGTGCAAGTGAAATACTATCACGATTAGCGTTTACACGACCTGTTGTTGAAATGCTCGGAATCTCGATTGTTTTTGCGTTAATCCAACGAAATCTTCCGTTGTTCGGTGTGCTATAAAGTTTTCCAAAATTAAGCACGTATGGGAACTTCTGTGAAAGTGCCCTACCATAATCTGTTGCATAGTTGAGTGCCTGCATACTTGTCGGCGGCACTCCGTTGTTTGCTGGTGCTGACATAAGTCTTACCTTCCTTTCTTTTAATCGTCACTTCTTACTCCTGCAAAATGAAAAGCATTTACAAACTCACTAGCCGCATCCGGTGTATAATCTTCTGCGCCTGGTGTAGTTGTTACGAATTGTGGCTTTGGTGCTTCATATACTGGTTCAGCAGGTTGCTCTACTTTGAACGCATCTTCATTTGCTTCAGCGTATTGTTTTGCAAAATCTTCTGCCCCAAAAATTGCTCCGTTATCCACTTTCAAATCTGCGTTAAGCATTGACTGAATAAAATCACGCTTTGCCGCATTACTTGTGAACTGTTTGTTGTTTGCAAACTCCTTTACAGCAAACTCATAAGCTTGTTTTTTAAGCTGTGCTTCATATGCTTTCTTGTCCTCTTTGTACTTATTATTCAAGCTATCAAAATCTGCTGTAAGCTGTGCAAGTTTATCTCCATCTACTCCCACCTCTTCAAGGCGTTTTTGCAACTCTGCAAGGTCTGTATCTCTTGTAGAAAGTGTACCATTAAGAGTTTCAATCTCACTTGCTTTTGCAGTGATTTCATCCTCGTACTTTTTCTTTGATACATACTTGCCTTCATTGAGGTCTGTAAACTTTGCTCCTGCTTCTTTTGCGGCTTCTACAAACTGCTCGTAATTAAGCACTCCATCTTCCGCATTGTCAAACAACTCCTTAATGTCCATAAGTATCTCCTTACATTCTTTTTACTGTGGTTGATTTGTAAATGCGCACTACCCACTTCTGCGCTTGAATGTGCCTTTGTTTATCTGACTTTAGGCTAGTCGAAATTATATGATAAAATGCTTGTTGGCATTGTTATCCTTAAATATCTGAAGCATCATCTAATTCTTTATTATACTTCTTTGTACTAATACCAAGCAATGCTCCTAAAAGCGTGTCTATTGCCGCTATTGTACCTACTATCTGCTCTCCGTATGGAAGTCCCCATATAGACGAAAGTGCGAAATAGAATGCCCCAAGTGCTGGCAGTGCTACCAATGCGATATACTTCAATACATTGTAAACTTTGTTACTCATTCTCATTGTATCTCACCTCCTACTCTTCGTCATTATATTGTTTACGAATTCTTACAAGATTTTTTATGATATATTCTACATAATCATAAACGTCTTTCTTAAACTTCTCTGACCGTAACTCTTTTTTCTCGGTGTAGGATAAAAGTAAATTCCATATAAGCTCTTGCTTTAATTCTATATATGATTTTTTATCCTCTATGTGGTTCAAATCAATCCAATCATTTATCTCATTTAAGCATTTTTCGAGAATAAACATTCCTCTAAATTCGTTATAATCATCATGCTTCGGTATTTTACGATTAAAAGCACTTACTGCTATTTTAACCCAATCTTTTTGATGTTTTATTATTTGATGCACCCTATCACTTGCATCAATGCCTACTTGTAATTTTGTTGTCTTTATTTTTACAAGTCCATGTCTTGCGCCTATTATTAGTAAGACAATTATAATTACAATCAGAATGGCTATAATCCAACCATTATCTGATTGAAGTGACTCTGCTACTTTATCCATTTTTTCCCACCCATTATATTATACAACATTTTACCATAAAAGTAAAGTGTTTTTATCATTTTTCTATGCTTTTTATATCATAATTTTCTGTGTCTAATTCAATTACAATACTACCAGTTACCGCTATTTTAGCAACCTCATTTCCTTCTTTGTCTGTGATAACATACTCTGTCATTTTAAGCTCCTTTCTTCATCGAAACTCGTCTATATCCTGATACTGTCATTTTGGATTTCTTCATTCCAAGTCCACACGCTTTGCTGAATTGCTCATATTGATTTCTATATCTATCTACTCTTGCTTGATACCATTGAGCTAATTCTGTATTGCCTGCTTCTTTCGCCGCCATAACACCATCTTTCATATAGCGTACTTTTGTTTCTAACTGTCTTTGATACTGCGTACAATCATACATGGTCATATGCTTGCCTTTAGCGTTTGTATATCCTTCGTGATTACGCTCTATAATAGCTTGTAATTGCTCTTTTGTATAGTTAGGCTTATTTACCCCTATGATAATACTATACATAAAATGGCGGCAATTTAACGTGCCTATTGCACGTTCTATGGCTTCGTACTGCACTCCATCTACATCTTCAAAGTCCTCTGCGCTTTGCATTTTCTCAAACTCTTCATTGCTATAAATATGACCTTGTAGATGTTCGTGGTCTAATGCAGGATTCATATGTACTGACATTTCTTTACCGTTTGCTCCAAATTGTTGTCCTACTATATCCTGCATACCTTGATTCATAGCTCTTACGCCATCAAGTATATTTCTTCTTACTGCGCTATCCATTCTTTGTGTATAGCTTCTACCACTTTCGGGATTATATTCTATTCTACGTAACCCACTATCGACAAGCTCTTTTATAGTATTTCTCATTGCTGTATTGTAGTCTACTGTACCTTGTGATGTAGCTTGTATTGCTCTATCTACTACTTGCTGATATGTCTTTGAAATACTTGTCATTTTTAGCTTGTTTGTTTGTGAATCACGTATCATAAAACCTTGTGCTTTTGATATGTTTTTATACTGTAATGCTGTTTGATTTGCCATAACATTTACATAGCGCAATAATTGTTTGTTTTGTGCAAACGGTATAAATGGTTTATGTCTATAATCATAAAATGGTCTTGTGTCTGCATAATCTAGCATTGCTACTGTTCTTATCATGCTTTTTATATCTTGTATATTAAGTCCTGTGAGCCTTGCTATTTCTGCATTTATTGCTCTTGCATCTGCCCCCATTTTATATAGACTTTCTAACTTGTGTAAATCAGAAACTTTTACCTCACCTATCTCTTTAATACGTTGCGCTATTTTACCAATAACAAAATTATTGATTTCATATTGACGCTCTAATATGGGTTGTATATATCTTTCAAGTTCTGATTCACTTATCATCCCCCACCTCCATCAAGAAGTTTGCCAATCATCGGTTGATTTGGTGTAGCGTAATTGAATAGTATATTGCTCTGCTCTATTTCTGTTTTTAGTAGTCATATGTAACACATTATTGTATATATATGAATATACACCTACTTGTTTACCTGCATCTGTAATTAAATAGTTAATCTCGGCAATTCCTTCACTATTATCGCCAAAAGTACCTCTCATTTGTACTACCCTTTCAATAGATAGTGAAGTAATATTCATCACTTCAAAATCACTATCTTGTGCCGCAGGTGTAATACCATTTATCTCCTTCTCATACACAGGTTTCCTCTTCCACACACCGTCAATTTCTTCTTCCCACCAAGCCACTTGATGTTCTCTTGGAGTATATACATTAAATGCGTTTATTTCTGCATCTGATAGGGTGGCTTTGACACAGATAAGGAATGATGTGTTGGTCGGACGAGTGGTTGCCTTTTGCCCACCCAAATCAGTTTGTGGGGATGCTAAATAATTTCTCGAATTTCCACTCACTACTTTATCATAGTTTTGGGCTGAGCCATCAGTTTTTACTGAATACAAATATCCTGATTCACTTATGGGGTTAATATATGACGCATCTTGATGCACACCAACATTAGCGCCATTGCCTTGATTAGTATGACTATTAGTACCACTACCTCTCAAAAACTCTCCTTGCAAGTCAGGTACGGCAAACGTAGTAGTGCCATCTCCACCATAGAAATTTGCTGAACCGTGAACGCTTGCATAGTATGTAGCCAATTCAGGATAGTCTGCTATGTTATATGTACTTCCGTCACAAGCAAGCCAACCAAGAGGGGCAACTGTTGCGTCAAAGAAGTTTATTGTACCAATCGGTGCAAATCCTCCTCCTGCCCCAATCAAGGGAAGTTTCATATTATCGGATATATATTTAACTATTTCACTTGTTTGTGAATCGTTTATATATTTCTTTGACATTTATGTTTTCTCCTTTCTTATACAGGTTGCCATTGGTCGGTTGTTTTGGTGTAACGAACTATAACAATAGTTTTTGACGATGCCGTAGTAGAACCAAAATACACCTTAATTTCACCGTTTGGATTAAATGCCGTGTAAGAAGCATAGGTGGTTTCGCTTGTATTTCTTCCAACAGCCGTCAAATCCAAAGACGCACCAACAGTGGCAAAATCTCCGTTATTGTTTATATAAAAACCGTCATGGATAAACCTTGTATCTGTATTCTCAACTGTGCCTACCGTTATTGATGTACTTCCTGTTGTTGGAGTATTATATACTAACCTTTTCTCATACACAGGTTTCTTCTTCTTAACCCCGTCTATCGTTTCTCTCCACTCGCCAACAACGTGTTCATCTTCATCGTATATCTCATACGGCACGATATTCACATTAGCTGTATTGCTCGGATGAAACCTCTCTTTTATTGCGTTTATATCGGAGGTCGTTGCCAACTCTGGCACATCATCTTTTAATGCTAAATTTACTCTTGATAACATTTATATACACCTCCTTCTTTTATATACAAAATGCAGGAATACACCCGTTTCGTCCTGTGTAACCACCTGCCCATTGTTGCTGTCCTTGTGGATTAACAAATTGTGGATAAACCAATCCTGTGCCTGCTGATGGATTGCCCGATTCGTTGCATAACCACCACGCAACCGTACCACCACCAGAGCCAATTTTAATTCGCTTGACATCTGAATCATAGTACGAATACCCACCGTATGCTTCTTCTCTACTCAATACATATATCTCATCATACAGTGTAGTGTTTCCGAATGTTCTTTGAACACTTTTAATTCTTGATACCATAGCACTAGGCATAGCATCTTTGAAATTATCGTTTAACCATGCTCTTAATTTCAAGTTTTCCCAACCATATCCACTACTTATTGCGGCTCTATCATCCATACCAATATTTCCGAAGTTGTACTTTGAATGTAAACACAATAACGCTTTTGTTCTCTCTGATGTTGGTGTTTCAAGCGTATTTTTATTGAAATCAACAATCATCATTTGCAAAGTCACATCGCCCATTTGTCCGGGCATAAGCGGTTGTTTGTAAGGAATAGTATCAACGTACATATCCCTTGTGTCACCAATACTCCAAACTTGTTGAATATCTGATAGTGATAATGCACCAGCATAATAACGCTTTAATGTTTCATCAATCTCTATATCTGTTGCTGTTGCAAACGGTTTGATTTCGAAGCCATCTTCGTACATTATATACACGTTTGTCGGCTTGAATGTTGTCGGATTTACCTCTACTTCTATTTTTTGAATAGTATCAGATGAAAAACTCTGCACAGGAATTTCATGCCACGCATATTTAGGTGCTTCTATAGAAGATATTTCAAAACCAGTGTTATTCCCACTACCAACAGATAAATGAAATGACAAATATATTTCAGATACGTTATATTGAGTTAAGTCAATTTCTTCAACAACTGTATCTCCTATTATCATTGAATTCCAACTACTAGAAACGTATAAATCTTTTCCGCCAACTGTACTACCTAACTCTGTTCGCATATCATTTACACTTGTTCCAAAAATGCGTTCTTTTGTTATCTTCAAAACGCCTACGTTCATAATCGGAACTAAATATTTTATATATGTGTCTCCGAGTTGGATTGTCTGCATATTAAGTTTGTTTGCGGATATAGTATAGTTTCTACTATCTCCCGTTCCTTCATAATCAGAAACATCACCTATACATTCTTTTGTTTCGTAACCACCCTTATACGAATATCCTTGCGTGTAATTGCTGTTTGTTTGTCCGATATATTGAACAACCTTATCAATATATGTCGCACTTGCCTCTGGCATCGTAGAATAGCGGAACTTATCTTCTTTATCACTTCCACTTCCACCACCTTCTTGAACAGGCTGTGCTTCCCATGCATATGTTTCTGGGTCTGTTCCTTTTGCAACGCATTTGTAGAAGTAGCCGTTGGTGTAATCTTGCGTTGTTTCTCCTGTATACTGAATAATCTGCCCTACGTTTGTTGATGATGCGGTGGGCATTGTAGAGAATCGGAATATGGATTCTTTTTCTTTTATGTCACTTGCAAATTCTGTTAATACAGTTTCCGCATCTCCGTATGCTACAAAATTTTTATTGCTCATTGTAATTCTCCTTATCAGTTAAGAAGTGCAATAAGTGCATTTACCTGTGCTGTTGTTAATGAACTCGGCTCTGCTTCGCTAATAAGTTCATCAACTGTTTTTTCATCTACATCAGCACTGCTCCAAGCACCTGCGGCATGGTCTGCTTTGAACTTATAAAGTTTGCCATTGTAAATAACTACATCGCCTGTGTTGTATGCTGTTGCTGTGCTAAACTCATCAGCAATCATATCATAAATACCACTAATATCTACTGACGTACTAAACAAGTTGAACTTTACAACAACAGTTTTTGCATAGTATGTTTTTCCACTTTCAACTTCTGTATCTTCACTCAATACATACTTGCCATCTACAATCTCGTACCAACCTTCACTTGATGGATTGTCACCTGCTTCCGGTGTTACTTCTGCATATGTTGACATATCTGCTACAATAACATCCGTACCCGGTTCGCACTCAATTCCTGCGCCCTCTACGAAACGTGAATCTGTTGTAAAAGCGTCTGTTACGTTGTAAACATAACCTGCCATTGTAGTTGTCAGCACTTCTGGCAAGTTTGCAAACGTGCTATTTCCTCTGAAATTAAAAGCACTATCGCCACCACCTGCGGCTTCCTTAATCTTGTTTGAAATTGCTGTCATCAACGCTGTTTGATTTTCATAACTTGTAAAGTTTCCCATTGTTATTTCTCCTTTCATAATAACGCTATAAGCGTATTTATCTGTGCTGGTGTTAGTGGTTCATCATGTCCCTCTACTGTTGGTATTTCAATAGGGTCTGATTCTGTATCATCGTCATACGTTATAACGATTTCTGCTTTATCCGGGTCAGGTGCGTCAATTGATTTTATTCCTTTTCCGGTATCGCCTTTGTCGCCCTTATCACCTTTTGCACCATCTGCTCCGTCCTTGCCATCTTTACCGTCTGCGCCGGTATCACCTTTTGGTCCTTGTGGTCCGGTAGCACCTGTTTCACCTTTTGGTCCTTGTGGTCCATCATACAAATATGATGTAGAACTGTGAATTACTTGTTCCTCATCATAATATTCTGATGTTAATTGTACTCCATCATCTTGCTGTGTTCTTTGTAATGTCAACTGCGCATTTTTACCTTTTACTGCGCCCATTCCCTCTGCTGTTTGTTTTGTATATGTTTTAGCGGCACCAAGTGCTTGTTCTGCTGTTATTGACATAGTTAATCACCCCAATCCCATGTACCATCTGATTTCAGCATTCCAAGTTCTTGACCTGCTGTAAACACAGTAGTTCCAAAATCTAATTTATCTTGATATTCTGTAGGCAACCCTTGTATTTGCATACCTGGTTTAATATCATCTCTACTATCTGCAATAAGTGAGCATTTTACTTTGCCATCACTATTTATTACAAATCCACTGTCAACTTTTACCATAAAAATACACCTCCTCACTACTTATAATTATAATACATATCTACCAAAAAGTAAAGTGTTTTCTACGATTTTTGTGTGTTTTCTTTACTTTTTTTTGTCATTATTATTGTTATTACTTTTCGGTTGTCCACCACCGAATTGTTGTTGCATATTAAATTGATTTGACTGCATTGCTAAATCATCTTCCATTTGTTGTTTATTTTCATCATCTACTGCAAGTAATGCTTCTTGAGCCTGTCTTTCTGTTTCTCCAAAATACCATTGTCTTACTTCTGACTTGCTCATAAGTCCATTTTGTAACAATAACATTTTCTTATTCAGCTCTTCATCAATATCAACTAATATTGAATCATCCCATTGATAACTTACATCATATTCTCCATCGGGTGTTATTTGATACAAATCACAATAGGCGTTCATTATAAACACTACATCATCAAGTGTTCTTTCTAGTGTTGATTGTATGTCTTTATTTGCTTGATATGAGCGTTGTTTAAGTATCTTTAACTCTGTAGCAGTCTTTGCTACTTCTGAAGCATCTGAAAGCGTTCCACGACTTATACAACATACGTCCTCTATACGCATTAGAATTGTATTTAAGCCTTCGATATAGTTACTATCTCTCAACTGTGGTGCATATGGGTTATATGTATCACTTTCACCAAGGTCGACTGTTCTATAAAGTCTATTTTGTAGCATTGACAGTTTACTGCCTTCATTGGTTACGAACTCAAGCGCATCACGGTCAATATCTATTGCCATTTGTCCACCCTCGTATTCCCAAAGCAATGTGCTATATTGTATATCTGCATCTTTTATCAATGCTGTAGCACGGCTAAAACCGCTTACACCGAGTGGAGACATAGTATCTATAGTATTTGCTTCAGGCATCTTAAAATAAGCGAATAACGGCTTTTCAATAGGTGCTATCTTTGTACTTTGTGCAAGGTCTTTCCACTCTGGTACTTCTCCAAGGTTTACTTCTTGCCCTAAATCAACTCCACTCAAGTCTGCACTAACTCCTGAAGTAGTTGACTTAAATGCCTTATTCTTTACAATAACGCTATTATTCTCCCACTTGTGATACTCAAGTTTTCTATATGTCACATCTCCTTGCACCTTTGTTTCTAAAAATGCGGCTTCTGTTATCTCACCACTTGCATTAAATGCTAATGGGTAAAAACAATCAGCTTGTATATAGTCAAACTCCATATCATATGCTACAATTTCTTTGCCTTTAGCGTCTTTTGTTTTCTTTACTACTACATACGGCTTTATTACAAGTCCACCTTTTGCTATTCCATACTCAAGTTGTTTACGCAAATCCCTCAAGAGCTTTTCTTTTTGCTCCTCAAGATACTCTGCTCTTTTTGTGTTTGTCTTTGGCTTATCTTCTGTAATAAACTCTGGTTGTGATGAAGGTATTACATTACCAAAAAAGTCTGTTTTTGGTTCAGGGTCATAATCAGGATTTTTTACTTCCACTTCTTTTGTTGGAGTTGTTATTTCCATCTCAAACTCAAGTAGTGCTGTCCTTGCTTTCTCACTTGCTATCATAGCAGGAAGTCCAAGTGATGTTACCCTACTACTATCAAAGTCTGTTGCTTCGTGTAACCATGGGCTTTCGTTTTTATACATCAAGTTCCATAGTGTTATAGCACTTTCCATCTGTGATGAAATACATGGTGCTACATTCAATGTTCTTTCAATAGTTCTTGCGCCAAACATATTTTCTATCATCTCCTTCAGTTTATCTCTTATTGTACTAAATGCTGACATTATATCAACTCCTTAATTTCCTTTCCTATTTGCATGCTTTTCTAGGGCATATCTTACTGCATCGATAGAATGGTTATCTTCGTCAGGATATGCACTTATGAAGTTGCCATCTTTGTCTTGCTCAAACTCATAATTCACAAACTCTTTATAGGTCAACGGGCATCGTCTTTTGTCTATGTAAATATGCCTTAATCCCTGCAACCATTTTATCCCGTATCTAACACTATCTGGTCCTTTGTCTGCTGGTCGTATAAACGCTCCATATGCCTTAAAGTCTGCTATACTCTTTGGCTCTGCACTATCTGCTATTACCAAATCACTCTTTTTTATCAGCTTCTTTTCTTCATACAACTCCTTGAATACTTCTTCATTTCTTGAGCCGTGTGTATCGTATTCATCAAATATATATAAGTCTAAATGCTTCTTGTCAAAGTGAGTTTTTACAAACCTAAATGGGTCTACTGCAAATCCCCAATCTATGCCGTTGTATATGTGGTCAAATGTTTCTACCATTGGTACTTGTGCTATTATATTTCCATAATCATCATAGCGTGGTACTAATTGATTCATATCCAAATCTTCAACATTTGGAAATACATCTCCACCTGTACCTATTGCTTGACCTAAATACTCGTGTATATATGCTCGTTCATTTATCTCTTTGAGATAATTTGCTTCTTCTATGAACTGCTCTCCGAGCCAATCCTCTGGTACATCTAAATAGGTATTTCGTACCACTAATGTATCGTCTTGTCTGTGTATCTCACAATCTTCAACATATTCATTAGCCCAATTATTCTTACTAATTGGTGGGTTAAATGTTCTGAAGTCCCAAAACTTTTCTCCACCACGCATTGTTGACTGTGTTACAGTACGCAATTCATTTTCGCCTGCGTATTGGTCTAACTCCTCAAACCATGTTACACCTACGTAGCCAAACGGTAGCTTCAAAGACTTTGTTTTCATAGGGTCATCTAGTCCCATGAATCTTATCTGCTGACCGGTTGGCTTATATACGATAGGTGTGGAATATGTTTTTGGAATATGGAATAAACTCTCTACACCTAATTGATATATCCCCCATTCTACCTGTGGAAATATACTTGTTTGTATTGTATTTGCTATCTTTCTAAAACATATTGCATGAACTGTTGGATTTGTCATTATTAGTAGTGGTATTGCTATACCTCCTACGAATGATGACTTTGTGCTTCCACGCCCTCCAGGAAATGTATAATGTGTATGTTTATGCTCTAGTATATCTTGCAATACATCATCATACATTGGTATTATACAATCTTTGATTGATATATTTATCCCGTTCATTAGCTATTTCCTATCACATCACACATTTTATTTGCTGACTCTATTCCATAAATGCCATCCACTTCAATCGTAAATGTGCGCTGAAAAGCTCTTAACTTCTCGAATGTATTTACACCAAAAACTCCATCAACTTTAAGCTTTGGTATTTGTTTACCATGTATATCAAACAATCTACACTCATTCAGATTCTTTTGTAATAATTTTACTTCGCTTCCTTTATCGCCTTTTCTCAATGTCGGCATTGCTATTGAGTGCTTTTTTGGTTTGCTCTTGTCTATCTTATATACATACTCTACATGACCTATTTGTAATGGTCTACTAGGGTCATTACCAACAAATAAAAGACAATCACCTACCTTGAGCTTTTCAAGGTTTGTGATATGTCCATTTTTAATCTTTACCTTTACTGTCTCAAATAAGCTTGAGCTATGTATGCCTGCTGTATTTAATAGTGGTACACTATAACCTATCTTCTTAAATGTTGCCATTCCACTACTACTGCAATCACTGTAATATTTACCATCTTTGTATGCACTATATACATACTGTCTTTTATCTTGACTATAAATATTTCTTCCTAAAATTGTATGATATGTATCAACAAATCTTTTTCTGCTATTGTCTGTCAATGCTTTTAATCTACGCACTTCTATAATACCTTTATGCTTACCATTTTTTGCAAGTTGATTATATCTTTGAGTGCAGTATGACTCAAGATTTTTCAATGATGGATGTGCGCTACCATGTCCGCATATTGTAATGTTCTTTTCTTTAACTCCCATTATATGCCTCCTTTTCTATACGCTCTCTTTTGTATGTATTCTGGTATAACTATATTTTCTCGCTTTATTGCCCCTTGTTGGTAAAATGGGCACTCACCTTTTTTACATAACATTTCTTTTAGCACTTTACATCTTATTGGATTTATATATTGTGTGCAATCTACCTTTATCGTTTCCAATCTACTTTTATCTCCACTTGAGCGTCTGCTTTTCCTGCCGCTCTATTTTCTATATCTACTGTTCTTTTTGCCAACTCCACCAAAGCTTTGATTCTGTCACTCGCACCAATATCAAGTCCAAATTGGTCTTTCTCTTCACCACGTGCTATTGCGCTGAAGTGTTCCATTACTTCTTGAGCTGTCATGATGCTTGGTTTTTCGAGTTTTTCATAAAGCCTGGCAATTTCTTGCTGTATTTTAACTTTCTTTAGCATACGATTTGCCGTCACACTCGCCGATTCCGTTGTAGTACATTTATATCCAGCTCTTCGTATCGCTTCTGCTCCATTATTGCTATCTTCTACATAATATCTGCAAAATGCTTTTTCTTTTGGTGTGAGTTTTTGTGATTTTGTATTTGCCATGTTATACTCACTCCTTTACTTATTTTGACTCCTGCCACAATTTTTTTATAAATGATTTTCCCTGAGGTGTTCCACAACTTTCTATAATTGTATTTACCTCTTTTTCTGTCATTGTGGATAATGCTTTTTTCTTTGCTTCTTTTGTTGTGTATTTGTCTTGAAAAGTAAATATATCCATATCTATCATCTCCTTCCTGTTCCGCCTGTTTTTATCTCGACTTGATTTTTCCAATCCCATATTGATATCTGATTGTTCTTTCTTGCATACTCTTCTGCTTGTTTTCTATTATTGCAATGAAAAGATATTTCTGGTGTTCCTTCAAACTTTCCACCATATGTTTTTCCATTTGATGACAATGCTAAACATTCATTTACTTTTGCGGCATACTCTTTTGGTGTGTAGTTATCTCCTATCTGACAAAATGTCACTTGATAACCATTATCAAACTCAACTGTTTTTAAGTTTGATATATCATATGTATTATAATCAGGATATTTATCTTTAGATAATTCTTTAACTATATCTTGATGTTCTTTTTGTGTTCTTTCAGTTGCCTTTTGTATTTGTGTATTATTCGTTTCGTTTAGTCTTTCTTTTTCTTTCTCATTTTGTGCTATTTGCTTTTCTTTTGTGTTTGCATCTTTAGAAAGTGCTTTACTTATTGCATCTTCTTTACTTTCTCCTGCGCCAATTGGTATGTGTCTACCATTGACTGTTATCCAACTTTCAGGCTCTTTTGTAGCCATTACTTGTCACCCCTCTTTGCTGTTATCTTATCAGCGGCATCAGTATATTTTTGTATTTGATATTTATCAAGTAAGAACTCTTGTCCTGATTTACTGATTCTTTCCCATGATTCTGCGTTTACAATCTTCAATGGTTTCTTTCCTTGTTGTTGCCCTACTAATCTCAAGTTTCTTCCTGCATTGTCATATACTTTGCATGAATGAAACTTATCTTGTAACTGTGTTATAGCATTATAGACTTTTCTATGTGCGCCTGTCAATTGTGATAATGGAACTAATCTACCTGACTTCTCATATCTATCAAGTGAATTTTGACTTACTGTTTTCCAATCACTGCATATATAACACATCTCTGTTTTATAGCCATATTTTTCAGCTAATGATATTTTTGATAATGTACTTGGTACACTTGTTGCTGTTCCATCGTATAGTGTTGGATAATTGTTCTGCAATGATGTGGAATATATTTGTTTTGCTAATGCGCTAGACTCTTCATGATAATAACCGCTTAAACGATTATCCAACTTTCCTTCACCATCTTTATCTACATGACCATCAGCTTTTGCAAGACTTTTCTTTATCTCATCGGGGTCTATCTTTAATGGGTTTTTATCTTGTGAATAAAACTTGCCTACATTACTTTCATTTGTATCTCTATCATTACCAGAGAATGTTCCTTTACCACTTGCACCACCACCTCCTGTAAACATGACAACTTTTTCTTCTCCCGGTGCATATGGTTGATGTCCTTTGAAATAGCTCTCTATTATTTGTCTATGCAATTCAAGTCTTTCCGCTGACAACTCACCATTAGATTTTAGATGGTCAGCAAGTGAATCAGTTTTCTTTTCTCCTGCTTCAGATGTATTGAGTTTATCAATAGACTTACCATTAAATGTCAAACTACCATTTTGTATGCCTATATTTGCTTTTGATAACTTTGCATCACGATACGCATCATTTGCTTTAAGTCGTTTAGCTTCAGCTTCATTACGTTTGATAGAATTATCTTTATCACCAAACGCTTTTTTGATTGCATCTTCTTTTGATTCACCTTCTCCTAATGGTATATGCTTACCATGAGCTGTAAACCATCCAACTATTTCACCCATTACTTTACTCCCTTATAGTCTCTATATGCCGCCTCATAAACACTTAACAGATAAAGCTTGTACTCTGCATTGTTATTAAAGCTTGATGCGCTTCGCTTTTTACGTCTATTAGAGACATCATCTTGTGCAATAATGCCTATACGCTCTTGTCTTTCAATGTCTACATGCTCGTCATCTTCTGCACTAAACTTAACATCATCAAGACCCTGCTCGTAATAGTTTAATTGCTCCTTCGTTAGTCTATTAGCCATATCTGTCGCCTCCTTTCGTATGTATTGTGAGAATTTTGCACACTCTCTCACAAACATAGTATAACATATTCAACTTGATTTGTCAAGTTTTCTGCTATTATAAAATGCTTTTGCCTTATTCCATTCTTCATTATCTGTTGGTATTTCCCATCCGTTTAGCTCATACCAATAATCACGTAAGAAAAGAACTATCTGAACATCTGATGGTGAACTAAATACTTCGATATTCTTATACTTTTGCTTATCATCGTCCCATATTGCTTTTTTGATTATGATTAGCTCTATTGTCTTATCATTTGTAGAACTAACAAATTGAGTTTTATTTACAAGTAGCTTTTCACCATATTTTTCATTTATTGCTCTTTGAAGTTTTTTGATTTGTGGTCCATATTTCTTTGCCATTATCTTCCACGCCTTCTTCCGCCTTTACGTCTAGCACCTCTTCTTCTAATCGTTGTTGTTCTCTTTATTGTCTGACGTGCCATTATAATCACCCCCTACTAAATAGCTACTGTCACCTTCATTTTCTTGATGTATCTCTTCTGTAGTTGTTGCATCTACAGGTAAACTTACATACCACATAAAACCAAAAATGGTAGCAATCTCTAATGCTACCATAATTAGAAAGCAAATAAACCAGCGTTTTGCACTGGCTTTTACTTCTCTTAATAATTCCATTGCTAATGGTTGTTCTTCCATGATATATTCCTTTCAAGGAGTGGCGGTTTATTTCTTACATACTAGGCACTTATTCGCCGCTATCCCTATGCCCTTGATGCAAGAGGGACTAACATTTGATACTAAACACCATATTTATTATAATACATATTTGTCCAAAAGTAAACAGTTTTTTTGAATTTTTTGCATTTTTCTTTGATTTCTCCCAACATACTTTACCAAAACCTCTTGCCCTATTCTCAAAAGTCTTTAGCTTTCTGCCACATCTTAAACAACGGTCATACTCTTTTGGTATATTATTATCACACATTTCTTCAAGTGTGTTCAACTCAAATGTCTTTCTCATTATATCGGCTCTACCTCCTCATTCATTTCAAAATGATATACATCATACTTATATTTTCGCTTTGCTTCTACTGCCAATACTACATTCTTTCTTGTAGTAAATAGTTTATATAATCCTTCATAATAACCATCTAGTCCTGCTTCCTTTACTACTTCATATATAGTATTGTTTAGCTTGAACTTATCTCCTTCTTTTAATGTTTCTAATAATACTTTTCTTTTCATATTACTTCCTCCTTATATGCTTCAGATAGGGATTTGCACCCTACATACTTTCGACAACACAGTCTACTTGCCAACCGAAGTTAAAGCGTCTACCTATTCCGCCACTGAAACACTCATTTTATCGACAAATGAATAACGCCAGTTTTTCACGTTCAACCCACTCTGTATCGCTTTGTGAACGAACTGTCCGGCTAATGGACAACTTGCTTAACTGGAAAGCCCCAGCGGTAGGTGGAATCGAACCACCACTAACGAAGTCAAAGTCCGTTGCCTTACCATTTGGCTATACCGCTACTATGAATTATCTTCTGCTTGTGGCATACATAGGATAAGCAACCCAACACAAGAAATTATCTTGCTTTGCAATTTTATCTACTTTATTCATGCCATAGACTATCTGCTCTTTTACATAACTTCTAGTTACATCTCCTGCTTTGTTTTTTACTACTTCATCTGTGTAAACTTTGTACTTCATTGTTCTCCTCACTTTCTCCATCTACGATGGTTTTCTCTCTTACATTTACAACGTTCTGGCATCCGCATTTTGGACAATCAAAGCATTCGTAAAATATCGTCCCTTTTCCTGATAACACTCCTGCAAGCCCCTCAGTCTTTTTTATTACGTCATACCGTTTGTCTGCCTGCAACTTGAATCGTTTTCCACATACTTTACATTTCATTTCTCCGCCTCACTTTCCATCTTCTATAGTTTAACTTATATGCTCTGAAACATAACAGTCTGCTGTATCATCAAGAAATGCTAATATCAAATCTTCCTCTGGTCTATCAAATTCAATATCATTATGACTTGTCAACCATTCTTTTTGATAATCTCGAAAATCATTTATCAGCGACTTAATAAGTAATTCGAGTGTTGGCTCTTTCATTTCTTATTCTCACTTTCTGCTTTATCAACTATCACCACGCCATATCCTGAATGTGTCTCACTCCATACCAACTCGTTATCCGTTTCAAGCAAAGTCATAACTGCTTTTGCTATTTTTGCTTTAACTGGATAAGTCTTTACTGTTTCGCCGTCATCAACATATATTGTCATTCTTTATACCCTCACTTTCTACCTTGTTCTCTTTCAACGGACATTTTGGATGTGCTTCTTTTCGCCAAGGTTGCACCCCTCGTATCTCTTTTGGTAGGATTTTACACCATGAACGAGAAGATACATAACCAACCGGTACAGTTTTACAATGTTTACAATCACGACAAAGTATCATCTATTCTTCATCCTCACTTTCTGCATTATCTGCTTCGATAATTGTTGGTGTTGCTTCAAGCAAACTATATACATCATATGTTTGAATATGATTCAAAAGAGGAGATGTAATATGTTCAAATCTCTTGTCTGCTAATTTTTCAAATTCATCTGCATCAATCAACCGACCATGTTCTTTAGGAAGTGGTGTGCCATAGTATATTGCTTTGCCAAAATCGTAATAGCAACCACCTACTTTTTTAACATCTTCATACTCGTCATCGGATATATCAATCACTATCTTCATCTTCAATCTCCCTTAATTTTTGCCATAATTGTTTATTGTTCAATACGTCCTGCTTAAGTTGGATGAAATTGCTACTATATACTTCTACTTCTGAACCTGTCGGTATTTCCGACATCTTCACATCGCATTCTCTGTTTGCTGACGGTAAGTCCTCAATAATCCTCTGTAAATCCTCTGATGTATATGTTGTTCCGTGTCCGATTGCGTCTAACATATCTGTTCGACTGATACAATCTTGTTCTAATGCATTGATTGCCATGTCGAGTGCTGTTATCAATCTGCCATCGGGAGTATCTCTGTCAAGGCTCTCTATCCATTCTTCAGGCATATATAACGCCTTGTCTTCTTCAAGTTCCTTGATTGCTTCTTCTCGTGTCATTTTCTACCTCACTTTCTGCTAGTTCTGCAAAGATAACAGCTCGTTCTATGTCAAAATGATTCTTTAGCCATTCGACATTATATGCTACTATTTCTGCTGTTCTGTATTTCAATGCCTTTTTAGGAACTTTGATATATTCATCCTCACAGGATACTTGCTCTAATGCTTTGATTGCATCTGCTATCTTCGCCATATCAACATCACTTTTTACTGATTGTGCAATAAATTCTATTGCTTCTTCTCTTGTCATCCAACTGCTCCTTCCTCACAATACTCTCTGATTATTTCAATCACTTGCTCAATACAAGCTGTCTTTTCAGGTGTAGGAGCCACCGTTTTCTTGCAGATTTCTTCAATCAATCCTTCAACGGATTTGAGAGGACAATCATCATAACAAGGGTTTCTGCTATCCTCATAAATCTTGGCTTTGCAATATTTCCCGTCAGGCTTATGTTTTTTCCAGTCGTATGAAGGACAGTCTCCACAGATACCCGGCATATCCATTCCTGTTACTATTACACTCATCCCACAGCTCCTTCCTCGACCATATCAAGTTTGACGCTCATCTCAAATGCTTCTGCAATCTGCATACCAATCAATATTTTATTCCCGAGTCCTTTTTTTGTTCTTTTGACTTCAAACCAATCTCCACCAAATGATATACACCCACCCTTTATATAATCAGGGTCGGTTACTACTTGACGTGGTAATAAAGTTTTATCATAAACTAATTGAAACCAACCTTGCTGTCTTTTCTTTCGTGCTTTTTCTCTTGCTTTAGCTTCTTTTGCAAGTCGCTTTTTATATTCTTTTTTTGTTTCAAGTCTATATATCCATACCTTGCATTTTTTCTTAAATCCTATTCCTTCAGGTGTAAATAAATCAAGGTCAACTCCGTATTTATGAAAACCTCCTGTATCTAAAACAACTCCTTTTCCCCAACCTTTAATTTTTAGTTTGCTCTTCATCTTAAATCTTGGATGCTTACTATCAACTGCTATTGTATGATATTCTTTTGCTTTTGCCCCTGTACTTGTTTCTCTTGAGCCTCTTGGTGTATTATCTGATACATGATATGTAGTACACATCAATTTACCTACGTACTTTTTAATTATCTTTCTTTTGGCAATTGTCACTTCACAAATAAGTATTGGTATCAATGCCAAAATTACTAAAAATGCTACTACCTTTGTTATTTGTTTTTTCATTATTCTCCACCCATTTTAATCTCTGACTACATATTTTACAATTATCAACAATATTAGTTACATCATTTCCACAATTTGGACAAGTTCCAAATCTTGGCACTTTTGGTATGCACCTTTGCACATCTTCCTGCTCAAGAAAAGACACCAACATATTTTTTTCATCTTCTACCAACTTATACGGTTCTCCTTCATAATGCTGATAATCTTTTAAGTTGTGCAATAATCCTAGAATACTACTTGCCATTTGTCTCCTCCTCAATTACCTAACAATCCTGCAAGAAATATGCCACTAGCTAATGCTATTCCGCACCCAATAAACATAAACACATAATATGATTTATGCTTCATTCCTGCGATTACATCTTCCCTATATTCCCATTTTTCATAATCTGTCATATATGCGAATGATTTGTTATGATGTATAATGTAATCAAGTATTGCTGTCATCTTTCAGCCCTCCTGTACTTTCTCAAATAATGCTAATAAACAATCTGCACAATAATGTTGTCCTTCGTACTCGTAAATATCTCCTTCATCTCCGCACTGGTCACATGAATAATATGGAACATTCATGTATCTACAAGCAACTCCTAGACAACCCATTTCCTTTGGACATCCTACACATTCATTTTCGTATCTTACTGCCATGAGTTTTTCCTCCTTTTATAGTTCTATCTGTTCTGTGATTGCTGACCTGATAATCCACCCGCTCCACTCTATTTTCTCAAGTTCTTCTTTAATTGTGTCTACATCTTCTATATCTGCTATAATTCCTACTTTACCCATACATATAGGACCAATTCCATAAAATCTTGATACAGGATTTTTAAGCTCTTTACCACAACACATACAAGTTACAGTTCTTTCACCGAAGCCATGTAATTTCATGTAAACCATGCCACGTGTTTCTTTCTCAATTGTACCCTGCATGATGCGTAGTGGCATCGGATTATCATTATTCCACTTTGCCATAAAGTCAAACTCTGGTGTTGCTTTTCTTGTCATATACTGCTTGACTGTGATTTTATACACTTCTTTAGCATCAACTGCTTGTATCGTATTTGTAGAACGCTCTAATTCACTCTTATTTGCGTTTTTAGCTTTCGGGCATAGTTTTATACATATTTTACCCGAAAACGCTTTTAACGCCGTTTCTGCGCTTTCTATGTTGTCATACTGCTTTCCATTGACTTCGATTATTCCCTTATAGTCTGTGAGTGCTTCTAACATATTACAACTCCTTTCTAAATATTACAAGTCATATCATCTCTTTCATATAACGTGCTATCATGTTTTTCTCTTCAATTGCTTTTTGATACTCCATTGTTACTATGCAAAGTCTATTACCTCTGTTTACAATACTATCCGGAAAGAACTTTGTTTCTGTATTTATACTGTCTACATCACTTAAAAGACTTTTCTTAATATCCATAATCTCTTTCTTGAGGTCGTCTATTCTCCAATCTAACTGCTGGGCTCTTAATTCCATCATCTGTAATGTTTTCATAATGTTCACCTTTTTAACCTTTCTTTGAGTTTTTATTCAATCCCAACTTCCTACACCTTCAAGTTCCCATTTTGCTACCTTACGCTCTGCTACATCTAATGAATAATAATCTTCATCCGTTTCATCGTTGTAGTAAAGCTCATCTTCCTCATTCCACGTAAAATGTTCTTTGTACTCTTTGCCCTCTCTCTTATACACAATAAATGTAAACCCTTTATGAATCATTCTCTCTTCGTTCTCACTCCAAATCATTTTCATATCAATCACCATTCCTTTCTGCTAGTGCGCTGTGCGCTATCTCTTAACTTCAAGCTTATTGTAACACGTTATATAATGTTTGTCAATACTTTTTTTGAAAAAATTTCAAATTTTTTGAAAAAAGTCAAAAACCTACGATTTTTCGTAGGTTATAGACTATTGATTACTACCCATCTCACTGCGTATTCTTCATCTAACTTGCCAATTTTGATGTTTTTCTCTGCCTGCTGACATAATCGCATCAAGTGTATCAATTCACTATTCCACCAATCACCTTGTCGTTGCTTTGCTCTCTTTATCTCCCATGAGTTTAGTCCAGTGACCTTTGCTATGTCCTTACTATCACAAGATTGTACTTGCAACAACTGCTTTGCGTTTGTATATAGCACGGATAACAATACAAAGGTATTCTCTCCTGACTCATAGCTCTCATCTAATAGCTCGAACATTTCAAGCTTTTTATCCAATACTGCATCAACAAACTTAAACACTGTATCTTGAGGTGGTGTATATATTGCTCCCTCTTGCAATAGTTCTATGAGTGATTTACCGCTTCGCTTTATCTTATCAATCTCCAAAAGACACCTGCCATAATCATGCTCACACACTTCCATCAATATATCACATTCTTTATCAGATAAATCTATTTCTCTTTGTATGTATTGTTTCAAGATATGTGGTTTGAGTGCTTCAAACTCAACAATATTATCTTTGAATGTAGTAAAAAACTTCTTACGCTTGTCTACTGAAGTTATCAACAATATTAGCGTATTATTTTTTAACAAGTCATTTTTTATTTGTTGCCAAAGACTTTCTTGAGTCAATAAATCTGCATCATCTCTTACCACATATACAAAACTATCATTGAACAAACTACTCGACAAGCTTTTATATATGCTCTTAAAGTTATCTATATATTTCATCGGTCTATTTGTTACTTTTGATATTTGCTCAATATACTTTCTTTGTACTAGCCACTCTATACCTGTAAATACATAGAATGATTGCAAATTATTGTTTAATACTTCTTGATGCAATTGTGATAAGGTCATAATAATACTCCTCTTACATCTAATATCCACAAATCAAACAACGCTTTTTTATTTATTCCATTTATTCTCAAGTCTTGTAAATATCTACTTGTTATTGTTATCACGTCTGCCAATTCTTTATTCTTTTCTTCTTTTAGTTTATCTCCACATATATCTACAAAAGCTTTCCAAAACAATTTCAAATCATAGCCTTCATCATCTGTCAATGCTATTTTATCTGCTATCTTAAAAGCATTTGCACCACTAACCTCTGCTATATTGTAAAATACTTTATCAACATACGCATAGAAACTTTCAACACCCATTGCTTTTAATAGATTCACCTCTCCGGGGGTTTCACATAATTTTATTATTATATTCTCTTCTTCTTTGCTTTCACAATTTGCATACTCTACTAATTGCTTTGGAGTATATTTATCCATTGTAAATACTGTTCCTCTGCTTCGTATTGTTTCAAGTGTGTTTAATTTATCTTCAAGTGTCATTACAAAATACACATGATTAGGAGGCTCTTCTGTAACTTTTAGCAAAGCATTTTTAGCATTACCTGTCATACTATCTGCATCAGGAAAAGAAAAGACTGCGGTTGAGGTCGTTTTATATGCCATATGTATTGCATCACGCACTGAAGCCACACTTGAACCAAATTCAATACAAGTACATTTTTCTCCTATATGTTCTTCTATTTTTTCCTCAATGTAATCAACTATCAATTTCTTTCCACTGCCCTTTGCACCTTCGATAATTACAAAACGTGGAAAAGTATTCTCTGATATTTGATTATCAATTTGCTTTAATAAGTTTTCCTGCCCTATCATTTTTTAACTCCTTTCACATACATAATAACATTGCCTCCCAATCTGCTTTTACCGTGCTTGAATATTTTATACTTGCTTTTAGCTCTACAAGTTTATTTAATATATCAACACAATTTATTTTTGATGCATCTTCATCATTAAGCACTTCTATCCAATCGTCCAAATAATCTCTTATGTCTTTCATGTTTGGTAATGATAACAGCTCATATTCACAACCTAAAATATATTTATTGACCTCAATCATAAACTTTATAAGTTGGTCAGTAAATTGTTTCAAGTCTTTACCTGCCATAAATACTTCATCAATTATCTTTACTGCCTCAAGTGTATAACCCTTCAAGATAAAATCAATCAAATCACACATTGTATTATAATCAACTGTACCTAATGCTTTTAATACATTCTCCAAAGTTAAATCTTTTGAGTATGCTAAACACTTGTCCAATAGTGTGATTGCATCTCTCATGCCACCATCTGCTATCTTTGCTATGTATTCGAGCGCATCTTGACTACTGACTACCTTTAATCCTTCTTTACTCAAAATACGGTTTAATCTATTTACAATCCCGTCTTGCGATATTCTCTGAAAATTGTACCTCTGCACCCTGCTGATTATTGTCTTTGGTATCTTCTGTGGGTCAGTAGTACAGAATATAAAAATACTCTTCGCTGGAGGCTCTTCTATAAGCTTTAGAAATGCCTGCCAAGCGTTATTAGACAATGCGTGACACTCATCAATAATAAAGACCTTGTATTCGCTATCAATACTTTTTGTTTGTGCTTGCTGAATAATATCTCTTACATCATCAACTCCATTATTGCTTGCGGCGTCAAGCTCTATTGGACTACCTTGTCCATTATTCACTTTATTTGCCATTATTCTTGCACAAGTTGTTTTTCCTGTACCTGCGCCACCTACAAACAAGTAAGAATTTTTTATCTCATTGGTATCAAGCTGATTTTTTAGTATTGTTATTGTAGAAGATTGTTCTACTACATCTTCCCATGTTTTAGGTCGATATTTTACCGCTAATGTCTGCATACTTAATCCTCCAACTTATATACTGCAAACGTGCTTATAGTTCCTATTCTGTTTTTACAACTTCTTTCATGTGTGCTTATATTCATTCCTTCTTTATGTCGCAATTCGTGAATTATCGCCGCAAGTCGCATACTACCGCACCACTCTTCTGCGTCTTTTGGTGTAACTTCTTTTCCTTCAAGCAATGCTTTTCTAATAATGTTTTTTTGTGTCTGTTTCATAATCTCATACCTCCAATCCTTTTTCTTTTCTCCATTTTATTTGTTCTTCGCTATAAGGCATATAAGCATAAAACTTATAACCTCGATATATAAAATAACTATATCCATCATCTGCATCTTTTACTGTAGCATCTACTGCGTTTGCCATTTTTTCAAAAATGTTTTTTCTTGTGTCAAGTGCATATTGATTGATAAATAAATGAATATGTTTATCATGTAGAGTTCCATTGCATTGCTCAACATCGAACTCATACGAACCCAAATCACTGTCTCTTTTGTCACCTACAATACTCAAGTTCTTTTGAAATACCTCATAGGCTTTAATTCTATAATCAAGCCACTTTTTAATATAATCATTTGTTATCTTCATATTTCATAGCCTCCTTTGCTTGTATAAACGTCTTTTCATCAATCACATAATAACGCTTGCCATTATCTCCAAAGTCAAAGCATAAAGCGTTATAATCTTTTCTCATTGCAAACGCCTCTTCCTTGTTCTTTTCTAGCCACTCTTTTTTGATTGCAAATGATTTCTTTTCAGTTGTTGTTGTCTTTGCTTCTATCAACCAATCGTCGGTAACGACATCGCCCTTACTAAACGCTGTTGCTCCACTGTTAGCAACTTGTTTGCCACTAACAGCTTTTGCAACGGATTTTTCTTGTCTGTTTGAATAAAATCTTGTCGGCTTGACGGTTTTTGTCGTATGGTTGTCCTGTGTTGATTTCTTTTCCATATTCTCTCCTTCCCACTGCTAATGCTTCATCAAAACTATCTGCATCTACAAGACACTTAACATCATTTGCACTTTCTAATAGTCCGATTCCAATTTTCCACCACATAACACATTCTCCTATCATCTAAATCTAAAGCCTGTAAACCCAAATACGTTCTCGACCTCTACACTATCACTCGTGCTATAGTCTCCAATTCTCTTTCCATTTTTGTAAATATTTCCACGATACACACAATCACAATCTGAAAAATAACAATCAATTTTATCACAACTTTTAACATCGTCATTATACCACATATCAATCATCATAATCTTACCCTCCTTTGAGTTTTGTGAGTTTTTATTATTTCCAATACTGTCTATATACTTCAATTACATCATCCTGGTCGTTATCAAAGTCTTTACCTTCTTTGTAGATTTCAATATCTGTTGCTTTTATTTCTTCTGCA
>Ga0326514_10000059_pt1 | contig 64600 bp, 69 predicted proteins | sample 3_2548_0518_D_FD_203653 | JGI IMG/M metagenome (GOLD analysis project Ga0326514, IMG submission 203653) | Bovine rumen microbial communities from UC Davis, California, United States - 3_2548_0518 | ecosystem: Host-associated > Mammals > Digestive system > Stomach > Rumen | place: USA... | reverse complement strand
TTAACTGTTTCAAAGACTCCAAAACCGCACGAGCCGTGTTTGTTCTTTCCTCTTCCTCTTTCAAAGATTTGATTCAAAATCGCATCAAAAGGAGTGGCAATAGTACAATCTTCATTTGCATAACAAATAGGCTCATAACCCTTTTCAGCCAATTCGTAATATTCTCTAACAAAAAAGATAGGATTTATGATAAAATGACGGTCAAAATATGTATGAGCGCCATAAAAAGTACCACTACCGAAATGATGAAAGACGTGCTTTGTACCATTTTTTAATTCAACGGTATGTCCTCTCTGACAACTTCCGTTATAAAGAATATTCAGGCATCTCTGCTTATTTTCATATGCTTGTTTGGAGAAATAAGCTGTTGCCATACCCTTTCCTTCGTCGCCATAATTGGCGCCCACAACAATTTTGACTTCCATTTATCTTACCACGAAATCTCGTCAAAAGCCGTATCTGCCGCGACCTCGTTATCCTTTCCGTTTTGATTTTCAATAACAATATTTGCGATTACAGTCGCAAGATTATCAAGAGATACTTCCTTGAAATGCTCGTTATCAAAATACTTCTTGAAGCTCTCTACGACTCTATCTCTGTATCTGAAGTAACAGTTACCCTTTTCGGCTACTCCAAGATGATATACATCAAACTTTTCAATGACCTCATTATACAGATTACCTGTATCGACATCTGCTTCAAGAGTATCTCCCGTAGCAATCGTCAAATCTCTGTGAGGAAGATATGGATTCAGAGGTTCGTCACCCATAGTGATAATGATACCCTTCTTTCCTCTCTTCCAACAATCAAGCTTGGTATGATAAAGTCCGAAGTACCAAGCCGCGGTATAAGACTCATAGCCGTTACCGCCTCCGCCGCCTTCAAAATAAATCTTATCAAGCTGCTCTGCGATACGAATATCAGATTCAAACTGCGAAGCCTGAATTGGAGCTGCATCGCAATACAAATCGCCGATACCCATAATCATAAACTGTACGTCAGAAACTTCCTCATAAAGATTAGTCATAATCTCATTAAGTTTCTTTGCTACTTCAACAGCAGTGTTACCCATACTACCAGTTACATCAAGAGCCAGAATAACTGGAATAGTGTTAGGATGCTCTTCACTGTCGCAACACTCACGAACCACGTTCTTTGGATCAAGAGCGGGATCCAGTCGCCGTGAACGGTAAAGTTCCTGCGCGGAATAGTCACCATCAACATAGTTAATGCCGTTAATATTAGTTACTGTTCTACCTACACTTTTAGAATAATCTGCATATGTGTTATTTGACCAACTACCGTAACCCATTACTCATTCTCCTTTTTATCTTCATTATCTTCAATGTCTTCATCGAAATCAAACATTCCATCAAACATATCGGCGAAACCGTTAGAACCATTCATCATCATAAATGGAAGCATCGCGCTCATACCGTTATTAGAATTTGTTCCGTTACCCTTCAACATTTCAGCCATCATCATATAGGACATCATCTTACTCATTCCGTCCTTACCCTTAGCAAAATTGTTACCAAACATAGATACAATCTTACCATAAAAATAAGTATTACCCATAAATACGTGACGCTCAGGAAGAATATTGTCAATAGTCGAATTTTCATAATTCACTACTTTAATAGAATCCTTGCCGCCTTCAATTACACAGCGTGGCTTTCCGTCAACAAGAATAATATCTCCCTTTTCTACTTTATTAGTAGGAATTACAAAGAAGAAATCATTGCCGATATCAAGCGCAAAATTAGTGCAGTTAATCAGCTTTCCTTTCTTTACGTCATAGGTTTTATAACCATTGCTGGTTTTAACAGCGATGCCGCCCGTATAAGATAAACGACACATTCCATTTTGAATTTTTCCAAACATTCCGTTAAACATACCTTGCATTTTAAACACCTCTTTTTAATTTTCTATATATATTATATAATATTTTTATTAAAAAATCAAATTATTTTTCTTCTATTTCATCTAATAATTTTATAATTTTATCAATAGCTTCTGCATAGTGCCATAAAGCATAGTGGTCACAGCTACCTATTGAACGTTTTAAGGATTTTAACCATTCTATTGCTTCGTTTATATTCATATATTATTTTTCTCCCTCTTGCAAGTATTCAACAATACATTTTATACACTCAGGGCACAGTTCTTTATAAATATTTTTAGAAGGGTAATCTTTATCATCTTTTTTATATTTTACGTAGATGCCACGATAACCTTCTGAGCAATGATTAAAAATTTTTTTACACCTGTCGCATTGCATAACCCAAGCCATTACTTTACCTCCTCAAAAGCAATACAATCTCTCCAAATTCTAGACTTGTGTGCTGTATCATCATATCTATCCCATTCAACCACTGTACCTTGTAGCAACCAAGGGAGATATGCCTCGGTAACTTCTCCACGAATATCAAAGATTCCTTCTTCTTTTATGTTTAGTGAGTAGCCTCCATAAAATAAAAAGTGATTACTACGCAAGTCATAAAGAATTTTTCCTTGCGGGAAAAGATTACTTAGAATTTTTGAGAACCAGTAACAGCCACCGTTCATAAAAAATTCTTCAATTCCTAAACGATTTTCTTTACCGTTTCTGTTTTTAAAATTCTCGATAAAGTCTTTAATTTTATCTTTATTACTCATTCTCTTTTCTCTCCTTAATTGGGAACCACTCTTTTTCCACTACAACCTTTTCCTTACAAAAAACTTCAAAAGGTTGCTCGTCGAAGTAGCTTTCTTGATACTCTGTCAGTCCCTTATCCCAATCTAATTGGAAAAACCTTTCGCCGATTCTAAGAATAGAAGAAACTGGTCGAGTCCATCTATCATCATCATATTGGATTCTATCTACTTCGTCCAATCTCCAAAGAAGTTCGCTTAACTCATCTTCATCAAAATTTTCTTTTGAATCTATTCGCCTAATAACTTCTGCTTCAAACTTTTCTTCGTCGTCATAGTCAATCTTACAAATATTAATCATATTAACCTCTTTTCTTATTTTCTATATATATTATACTAAAAAATTATAAAAAAATCAAATAAAAAAGAGTTAAAGTAAAAACTTTAACTCAATTAGAATTTAACATATTCTTGTAAAATTTCTTTTAAATCTTTAAGAAAATGAATCTGAATCATCGTTTTTGAAATAGCTTCTTGCCTTTGCTCATTCCACATTTGAATTAGCTCTGTTTCTGTAGGGCTTACCCCTGAATTATCCGTAAACCGGTCTGGCTCTCCTGGATATAATATACTATCTGGTAATGTAATACTAGTACTAACATAAGAACTTTTATCTGAGAAATCAGCTTTTCTCATAGCTTCAGATAATAGAAATAAAATTAAAGATAAAGGAATCATAACTCCATTTAAATCCATAATATGTATATAATTTATATTACCCTGATTAATCATATCCTTTCCAATTGTATCAAAATCATCAAACAGCATATAAGCTATATAATTAGCTATTTCATCTTCCCATTTTTCTTTTTGTCCACTATTACTTCCTATAGCACCTGGGATGCATTGTAAAATTGCAGGCATAATTATATTAAAATTTTTCTCTACGTTGATCATTACATCTTTAAAATTATTATATTTCTGGCTTTTTGCGGCAAAACCACCTCTTTCTTTAAAGCCTTCGTTCATAGAATAGTTTTTGTCAGATATGTATACTACATATCCTCCTTCTTTCACATTTTTTAATTTATCTTGAACTTCTTTTATTTTATTGTAATTATATTCTCTTAAACTACCTGTGGTAGAAATTGTCCAATCATCTAAAATTTGTTGAATTGGGGATAAGTCGAATCCTATATATAAAGTATGGTCAGCACTTTGATTTCCTTTCGTTCCTGTCCAATCGTTCGTAACCTTATATCCTTTTCCTCTTATTTTATCAGCAATAATACCTAATGCTTGATCTCTAAAAGCTTCATATGTAAAACCCGCTCTTTGACCTTTTACTTTATTAGATTTACTACCTAATATTTTTTCAATAGCTTGTTTAGAACGATTACCTACATTTAATTTTCCTGAAGAAGTTTTCCTTGAAGCTACTCTTCCTTTTATCATCTCAACAACTTCATCTAAGTGATACTGTTCATATAAAGTTCTAATAAATGGGTTAGTATTTTTATCTAAACCAAAACTCATAATTCTATCATAAACTTCTTTATAGGCATCCTTCGCAGCCATATCATTATTTTTAATTCCATTTTCTTTATCGGCAACTACTAACCACTCAGTAATTGCCTCTGTAAGAATTTCTGGCATTTTTTTGTCTAAGACCTCTCCAATACAATCATCTAATGGTCTTTTGGTATTAGTATAAAATAATTTTTCCGCTTCTTCCGCTATCTTGGGCCAGTTTGCTTTCCAAGCGTTATAGAAATATCCATCAAAAAAACTTAGAACATTTTTTTGTCCTTTAGTGTTTTGCATTAGTATAGTATTTCTTTCAAAAACCTTTTTTAAATTTAATGCTTCATTTAATGCTTTAACAAAATTTTTATAAAAATCTTTGTTAATTTCTACTTTATCAAAACTATCTACTTGAAATATTTTTTCTAACATATCTTTTTCTTTTTGTGCCTCTATTTTTGCCATAGCGTATAACTGTTCACTATCTAAATGTCCATTTTGTTGCCACACTCGATCGGCATCTCTTATCTCTTGACCAATTCTATTATATAAAGAAAAATGTCCATCATCATAGAGTCTTTCATAATATATATATTCATCAGTAATTGAGCCTTTTTGTAAGATATGTCCAAGCTCTCTATTCTTTGCCATAAAATTCCTCCCAAAACAAAAAAGGACAATCTCAACGATTGCCCGAATCTATATGAACAGATAAAGTCCGGACCTTATCTGATTAAAGGTTTAATTCAATAAATTCGTTAAAGAGAATTGTCACCTTGTCAGTAAGGTCAAAACTTGCGTGGTAATGACCAAAATACCAATGGTCATATATAATTTTATCTTCCACTTTATCTAAAAATTTTTCGGTTGATTTATCTACCATAGATTGGTTTATTGAAGGTAGGAATAAATCTTCCAATTCTCTTTCGTATTTAAGTGGAACTGTGTGTGAGAAGATATAATTAAATGAGTTCTCAGTATCAACTATTTGAAATATTTTTTCTTTTTCTTCCTCAGTCGGCTGCTCAGAGGGAAACCAATGATAACCCATTCTTAGTCGATAATATTTATCTATACTATAGGCGCCGCCAATAGCTAAACACTTTTTACCTTTAAGATAAAAAACTCCATCTTCAATAAATAGAATATTTGGATATGCTTCTTCTACATATACATAACATTGTAAGTCTTCGTTATAGACTCTTTTATAAGAATCTAAATTCCAAGCTCGCTCTTCGTGATTGCCGTGAATACATAGAAGTGTAATTGGAAGTCTAGCTAAATATTTTTTATTTGGAACATCAAAGCTATTTAAGTGATAATTAAGACCAACATCACCTAAAATTATTAAATAATCGTCTAAACTTGTTCTTTTTTCATAACAAAAACGACAAATACGTTTAAATTGTGTATGCGTATCTCCCGTACAGAACGCTCTACTCATTAAAAGCCCAACTCCCATTTACCCGTTGAAGGAGGTTTTTCTTCCTTAGTAGCTACCTTATAGGTTCTTTTAACATCACCTGAATCGCCAAATTTAGGGAAATCTTCATCTTCTTTAATAGCTTTTAAAATATTAAGATACGCTGCCGCGAGTGCTTCAAAAACATTATTACTATCAGTATATGTACTCATAGTATAAGCTTTTATATCTTCCTCTGGAAAAATACAGGCTGTTTTTGGAATCTCATCATTAAAACGCGTTACTTTAATTTCAACTTGATTATTACGCATTACCACAAGCCTCTTTTCTCAAATCTTGTTCCCGCTCCTATATTTTGAGACCACTCACGAGACTCCATAGTAGTTTCCATATCCAGTCTTCGTATTGTATTGCCGCAGCAAGGACAATCACAATATATAAAAAAAGTATCACTACTTACTTTTCTTACATATTCCCCTTCTTTGGCTTCAAAAATACATCCACATTTTCTGCAATCAAATTCAAATGTTCCTATTTTAGACGGATTTCCTTTCTTAATAATCTTCATTATAATCTCCTAAATATTATTGGCAGCGGCGGGTGGTACTGACCCACCTTCAATGGATTCAAAGTCCACTATAATACCTTTATACGACGCCGCTATATAAACTAACTTTTTATAAACATTTCTGCATTATTAAAAGGCTGTTTATTTTCTGGTATTAGTTACGAGGGCAAATCTATTTATCATTTGGCTTTTCTAAAAAACCAATGCTAAATTCTTCTTCAAGTCTAGCTTCTTCACTTGATACTTTGCATAATGCATATATAGAAAGATAGAAAAATCCTACTATGGCAATAATTATAGCTATGCCTATGATAATTAAAATATTCCAAAACATATTGATACCTTTCTATTTCATTAATATAAAAGGACAGTTACCTTTAAACTGCCCGAATTATTATGTATATTATCATACCATCATAGATAACAACAATAATAATCCTTCCGATGGTTCGAGGTTTTTTGTTGGTGTGGGTAGCAGGATTTGAACCCGTACCACCTGTTTGGAAGACAGGTATGCTAGCCGTTGAACACTATACCCACATTTATGGAGAAAATTATTACTCTCTCTTATAGTATTTTTGCCATTGATTAAATAACTTTTTACAGTCAGATGATATCTCGTCTTTCTCCCAAAGAATTTGATAATCTTTCCAATTCCACCCGTACCAGCTTTTTAGCCATTCAGTATCACAACGATTAAATAATCGACGATACATACTATGATTGCCGCAAATTCCTCTGGTATGTTTCTGCGCCCTTAATCTCTTATTGGCTCTTCTTTTTGCGATTTTTCTAACTCCGCCTCTAAAAGGATTAAAAGATGGATTTTTCTTAAAGGAACGACTCATTTCTAAAACCTCCTAATTAAAGTTTTAGAAAGCTGGTTCCCTCTTTAGAATAGTATTATCATTGTCTTCAAGCACCGAACCGATAATAAAGTCTTTAAATTTTGTGAAATAATCTCCATCTGATTCAAGCCACAGCTCTGAGAACTCCATTGCGTGGAGAATACCCACAAGTGATTTTGCGCTTACACATAACCCAGTGTTATCTTTAATATAAACTGGTTTTTCACATCCTTTTGCAATAGCCTCTACCTGTTTAGCCTGTTCAAATGTGTCCATAAAAATTTTTGCTCTCATATATATCAACCCTTTCATTATAGTAAAAGTAATCAGTAGATATAAGGTAATCTTTATAACTTACTCGCCCTCAACACTATTAGTTGGTCTCGGTTGCCTCGCCTACAAAATATTATTACATACATATGATTTCAAGTAATAACATTTCTCTTCCACGCCTCAATTACAAATAAAACGATATATCTACTTTTCCCTTTAACCCCTAATCTTTACACAAATGTACAGCCCAACCGCAGGTATATCTACGTTATAAAGATTTGAATTTGGTTTTGAACACTTAATACGCTGTAGTTTAACAATAATTAAATCGCCATTCAAGAAATATACTCCTTGAATAGAGTTCCTTTTGTAACCGCACTAAGGAATAAACCGCGTGGTGGCGGTGACACGACTTGAACGTGCACGTCTTATGACCGTACAGTCTAAATGTACGTTGTCTGCCAATTCCATCACACCGCCATTTATAACTTTTTCCATTCTTCATCAGAGTATTGTTTTATTTCTGATACCTTTGAGGGTAAATTATAAGTTTTGCACCATTTACGAATAGCATTATCAGAAACTCCAAATTTTTTACCAATTTGTACAAAAGGTATGGTTCTAATAAGTGTTTTAAATGCTTCTCTATCTGGTCTTTCAACCAATCTTCGAGAAATATGCATACAATCTATACACATTTTTGAAGAAAAATTAATTTCATTTTTTTTACAGATTGGACAAATTTTTTTCTTTTCTTTAATTATTTCATTTTTAATTTTGTTCATATGTTGAGTATTATAATGGTTTGAATTCGCTCCTGCGTTACCTTCTTGTTGAGCATGGCAATTTGGACATAATATTTGTAAATTATTAAAATTGTTATTAAAATGATTACAATCTTTATGATGTAATTCTAATGGTATAGGTTTATTCTGCCATTCAGTTAAACCGCAAATTTCACAACGATATTCCTTTATACCTTCTTTAATTAGTTTTTCTTTTAAAATATAACTTTTAACAAAATCTTTTTTTGCATATTCTTGTGCTGGAATATAATTGTTAAATGTTTTACCCTTATTCCAATCTTGACGGCCAGCATATTTAATATCCATTTTTTCTAAATAATTATTCAGAGTCGAAGGCTTGCATTTTAACTGTGCGGCTATATAAGATTTTGGTTTTTTCTCTCTAATCCAATTAAGAATATCTTCTTTTCTATCTAAAATATCTGTTCTCATACTAACACCCTTTTAATTATAATTATTTTATTCTAATTATAAGTAAAAAAGATATAGTACAAGTACAATTTTTTGGCACATTAAAATTTATAAGTTCGATTTTATATTTTATATAAAATATTTTTAAAAAGATATAATATCTTTTTCTTTGTTTTATAAAACTATTGCCTCCTGCCAATTGGGCTATAGCGGCGTATATCAAGGCTCATAATTTTAAAGGAATCGAACCTTTTCACAACACTTTTGCAGAGTATCATTTAAACCATAAAAAATCTTTGCTGTGTGAGCCTTATAATTGGTGGGACATCTTGAAATCGAATCAAGGATTGCTGTGCCACAAACAGCCGTGTTACCTCTACACTAATGACCCCGTATTAATCTTCTTGAATGCAATACTCTTCAAGGAAAGTTTCGTATCCCTCGTTACAAGCTATTGTATCAAGTTCATAAGTAGAAAGGTTTCCCGCTTTCTTTTCATCTACTTCCCAAACTTGAGCGCAAGCGTTCTCACATTGACATTCCCAAAAAGCTTCATCAAGTTTGTCTTGGTCTTCTGCTTCTTCATCACTAAGATGAAATTTAGCTTCTTCCCAAAGCTCTTCTTCTATATCTCCATAAGAACCCATAAGTTCAATGCTAGCTTCAAAACATTCACTCTGAGCCTCTTCAATATCCTCAGCTTCTGTTATAAAAGTATTTTCTATACCGTGAAGACCGCCGTATTTATTTTCTGTTGCATAGCAAAGAAAACGAGCCATATTTTCTTCCTTCTTTCTTTCTTTCTTTTTATTACTGTAATTAGCATTACCCATCGTTCGCCACGTGGAGGCTTACAGTTAGAACGACTGGAACTGATGGGATTTGAACCCACAACCCTCTGAATGCAAATCAGATACGCTCCCGTTGCGCCACAGCCCCATATACAAGACACTTTATTTATTGGTATGTTGCAAGTATCTTTATCTTTCTTAACTTTTCTATATATATTATACTAAAAATTTATAAAAAAGTCAAAAAATTTTAATTGTGGTGCGCGTAGTGGGAGTCGGACCCACCTAAACACGATTAAAAGTCGTGTGCATAACCGCTTTGCTACACGCGCATATTTAATCTATTCCTAATTTTTGACATAAATCTTCCCAATCTATAGAAGCCAAAAGCTTTTCTTTTTGTTCAGAAGAATGATATGGAATAAAAGTAATTCCAAGAGGTGTAATCATAATTTTATCATACCCTAAAAATTTAATAGAGCATAATTTAAGTTTGTTATTTTCTAAAGCAACATTAAGATGAGGCTGACTTTTTAAAAGTCCTTTATATCGATCTAAAAAAGGATTTTCTCTAACCGCTTTGATAATATCTAAAATTTTTTCTTCAGATAACAATAATAACACCTCTTTTATTTAATATATAAGTTATAAGTGCTTTGACAATTTACGAACCTTCATTCTACATCTTACTATCTTCAAGCATATTCAGTCAATAGGAAGAATAAGGCTGAGCATAAAGTAGCGACCTCTATACTTCTTATCCCTGTTTCCGAAAAACTAACCTATACGGGATTGACTACCCGTACCTTTCAGCATCTATTCAGCAAATTATTTTTAACTATAATCCTCAAATCCAATTTGCATTGCCTTTACCTACTCGGAGTTGCATACACATCTTATACACGAATTTCTTCGTTTCACGGCAAACTAGCTTATTGGTTTTTCTTAGGTTTGTTCAGTTACCAAGCTGAACCTAACTAAGATTTTTCTCCATCTGAAGCGTCTATTACGCTAGCGATGCGCATCCTACCTTTACTTGCGACAATAAGTGTGCTACGACTTTGGTGTTGGAGTTCGTCCTTCTTTTAAAGTATCTCTACTTTAAAACAGTTGGATATTCCGCTATCCAGATGTATCCATCTTTCGTTGCGCTGACCATTTCGTCGTACCCCAGCAAGAACAGAGCATTCTTGTTTTAGCACTGGGTTGTAAATTGTCAAAGCACTTATTAAATTATCAAGGTACAAGACACAAGTTCAGGGTTATAAATTAAAAGTTTATTCCTAAATTATAATTGCTGTCTGTGTCTTTATATGGTACAGACGAGAAGATTCGAACTTCTGTAATACGATTATCAGTCATGCGCACTAACCTACTGTGCTACATCTGTATATAACTGGAATTTATCTCGTTAGTCCAGTGGCTCCGGCATCCTCGTTTATATCCCGCATGAGCTAGCGGCGAGAGTTTAATATCAATACTCTTATTCAACTTACAACTCACAAATTTATTGTTGAATAAAGCCCTGAGTGTTTCTGCGTAGCAACAGTTATCCTTTGGGTATTGGGTGGTTGATAATCCGAAACCACTAACGATTGAACGCATTGTGCTACTAAGCGTTGGCGGTCATAGAGGGTTATGCTCCCTCGTCTGTGCCGTGACAGGGCACTATTCTAACTATTGAACTATACGACCGAATAGGCTTTAAGGTCAGCTAACCACACATTTGTTGATTGCTGGAATTTTTGTTTTTCCAATTACACAAAGCACTATAACTACTTGCGCTCTGCCTGTTGAGCTACCCATTCATTTGGGGTGGGACTCGAACCCACTACTTCAAGTTCCAAAATCGTTATAAAATAATCTTTGCTGTCTGTGCTTTATTTTCTTTTTCTTTCTTAACTTTTCTATATATATTATACTAAAAATTTATAAAAAAGTCAAAAATTTTATTCGTTAAGATTAGCATAATGATGTAAATCTCGTTCAATTATTGCAGCTTGGGCTAGCTCACTATCTGTAAGATATAAACTTATAGAATCAATGAAGGAAGACATTTCTTTTGCTATCTCTGATATTTTTTTCATATATTCTTTCCCTTTCTTTTCATTTCTAAACACCACATTAATATAAGTTGCTGTATGTGTCTAAATGGAGTAACCTCGTGTTTTTAAGTAGCTTTCTGCACTCTCCTCTGACCAGCTACTATATCGAAATCAACCTCTTTCTATTCGATATTGGCAAAACCCTATTTTCCTTTAGGTATTATAATAAAATACCTAATCAGGAATCACACTTACAAATTTGCCTTACCCTATATAGCGGTTTTTAAAGATACCGCCAAACTTTGACCGTTAAGCGCCACCTTGCCAGTGGTAACTCGTAAGAGATTCGAACTCTTGCCTCTGGACTGAGAATCCAGCGTTGTGACCAACTTAACTAACGAGCCAGATGACTGTAGGGTATTATTTAGCGCAAAGTTATCGACGAATACCACTCGCCGCTCCATACGTAAGAGAACGTAAAAGTTATCCTTTCCACTTTTAAAGGGCGATTATTCCTATCGACAACAATCGCTTAAACCCGCAGACCTTTGTGGCGCTGAATGTTCCAATCATAATGACTTTAGTCTACTTCTTGGCTCTCTGTCTAAATTTTATAGCCAGAATTTTAATAGGTCATGACTCCTATACAGATACTGTTGTATTTTCCGCACACGGAAACAACGTTCGAGTTGCGAAACCTCTCTTACTCATTGGGTACCTAAGTAAGTTTCTCTTGTCATTATATTTATTTTAATAAAGTTCCCACCAATAATCAAAATATTTCTTATATGTATTACCATTTACTAAATATTTTGTATGACGAACTTTTTTATTACTTATTCTACGATAATATTTAGCTCTTCTTGGAGCATACCATCGTATATAGCGTTTTTTATCTTCATCATAGTAGACGCCAGTTTCATAGAAAGATTGCGTTTGATGATATAAATGTTTTAATCTATGTTTTTCTTCCATCTTTCTACGATGACTCATATAAACCTCCAAAATTATTTACTTATAATCTCCAAAATTTATAAAATAATGTAGGTTTTTTCGGCAATACGCACCTTGTACTTCGGCAAGGAAAACCCCTTTCATCAGTATAGATACCGACAGAAAGTAAAAACAGTAAAATTTACCTACCTCTGTTTTTGCTGCCCATTTTTAATTTCCAACTTACTTGGCGACGCCCCTCGGACTCGAACCGAGACACCGCACCTCTGCGACTACTAATAGTTTTCAAGACTATTTCCTTACCAATTAGGATTAGGACGCCATATAAGGAATAAGACTCATCTTATTCCCTAACCCATAGTCCGAAGACGTCTGGGGCAATTCAAAGAAAAAATCAGAAACGGTCTTGCCAAACCACTTCTTCCAAAAAGTATAAATACTTTTTCAATCATAGGCTAAAAGGAGAATCCGCCACGGATACTATTACAGCGCTTGCAGTATGCGGTACCGTTATTCTATCCACTTTTCTAACACCATCGTGGAAGTTTGCTAGTAGAATTTGAACCATTAACTACGGGCGAATTAGTTTTCATATAACAACCAGTATTAGAAAACTATTATAAAAGACTATACTGACGTATTTTAGGGCGTTCCCAAGGATACGTTTTCCAAAAATATGTAGAACATAACCGCCCGTATCACCGATAGCACAGCATATGGTCGAAGTGGAGGGATTAATAATTTTACTTATTTATCTAAATTAATTTCCAGCTATATCCATAAGCAGTTTTTCTTTTTCCCTTACACACACTTGAAATATGACCATCACCATTTTTATTTAAAAATTTATATGCTTCTGAAATAGAAGAAAAAACTTTTAAAATTTCTTTAGTGTCTTTATCTAACATTGCTACTGGTTTAGAAAAACCTTTATATTGCCTTTGCTTTCGTATCTCTGAAGTAATATTATTATCATCTAAAGCAGAACGTATTGTATCTGCATCATATTTTGTAATTTTATGAATGGTTTTTATATCATTTCCATTTTCCCATAAATTAAAAATTAAATCATAATCAGCATATCTTTTTCCATCTCCACCTAAAGTAGCATTATAACCATTTTTAAAAGAGCCATACTGCTCTATCCAATAGCACTCTCTATTACTTGCATCTCGTTCTGGACACTTTTCAATTTCCTCTATATTAAAATTTTCAATGCCATATTTTTTAAAAGCCCTATATAAAGGTCTGTTTTCACATTCTTTTTTATCAAAAGCCTTTATATGCTCTCTCCATCTATTTTCAATAGATTTTAATGTTTTTCCTATATAAATTTTTCCATTTATTTTATTAGTAATTTTATAAATGTATGCCATAATTAAACAGCTCCTATTTATAGTATTGCACAGACTCTTGTTTTAAACAGGTACACGACGTGAACATATCTGTACTGGTACCCTCGAAGTGGAGGGATTTGAACCCCCGATATCACGGTCCCAAACCGCGCGCCTTAGCCGAACTAGACTACACCTCGATTTATGAGGAAGATTAGTTTTAAAGAAAATTCTTACATTCCTCAATTTTAACCTTCATATCATTGATAGCATCATCAATATTAACAGGAGTACAATTATGTGAATCAACACCTACGTGATACATATATGGAATATCTCTGTAAAAATTAGTTTGTTGGTGAGTGTGTCCAAAAAAGTTACAAGTCATACCCTTTAAAGAATCTTTTTCAAGGCTACCACTATTACAAGGATAATGTGTAAGGAAAAAATGATATTTCCCATATTTGAGATAAGCCGCATCACGAACTTCTACTACATTATCACACTCTTTATATAGTGCTAAGCGTGGATTCGTATCGTGATTGCCGCGAATAATATGAATTTGACCGTTTAATTGCTTTAAACACTCTAATCCGTGGACATTATCCCCAAGCATTACATCACCAAGATGATACACAGTATCATTTTTACCTACAACTGAATTCCAATTATGAATTATATTTTGATCGTGAGAATAAATATCTCTAAAGCCGCGAGGTTGAAAAATAAATTCACGGTCGTGACCAAAATGAGTATCAGAAATTAAATAAATACTCATTTTATTTACATCAACTCCTTTTCTTAAGTGTCTTTCCATTTCCATTTATGTGAATAAGCAGTTTTTCTTTTTTTATTACAAACATCTCTTATATGAGAGACAATACCTTTACAATCTGTTGTAATATTTTTTTCTTTTTGAATGTATAATGCTGCATCTTTTAATGTATTAAAAGTTATTAAAATATTTCCATTATCATCAATTATATTTACTGGTTTTCCGTTTCTTTTTCTATTTAATTCTTGTGAAGAAGTAACTACTATTCCTTGACTTTTAAGAATATCACTAACTGTACCTGAATTAATTTTTAATTCTTCTGCTACCGCTTTGCAAGTTTGTAATTTTTTATAAGTATTTATTACTAATTGACGATCAATAGTTATACTTCCTTCTCCTCCAAGTGTAGCATTATATCCATTATGATAAGAATCATAATATTTTATCCAATATTTTTCTTTTTCATTTACTTCATCATTTTTACATTGTTCAACTTCTTCTATAATAAAATTATTATACCCATATTTTTTAAAAGCTCTATATAAAGGTCTATTTTCCATTGTTTGACGTTTAGAATCTCTGATATGCTGTTGTAAACGATGTTTAATAGTTAAACTTGTTTGACCAATATAAACCTTTCCATTAATTCTATTTGTTATTTTATAAATGTATGCCAATAAACTCAGCTCCTCTTTATAATAATGTACTAATCTAGCGTTACCCAATTCTCACTACGTGGAAGTATAGTACTCGAGAATCCTCCTCAAGCAGGGTACGATCCTGCAACCCCGGCGTTAACAGCGCCGTGCACTACCAGTTGTGCTATTGAGGAATATATTTAATTCTATATATTAGCATTACCCAAGACACGCCACGTGGAGGCTATATAGATGTGTCTCTTGCGGGCGTCGGAATCGAACCGACCTAACACAGCCTATGAAACTGTTGAGTAACCACTACTCTAGCCCGCAATATTTATTTTCCTTTCTTAATTTTTCTATAAATATTATACTAAAAATTTATAAAAAAGTCAAAAAATTTTTTATTCAAAGCACCTTCTATATTTCAATCTTGAGCAGATTCGAACTGCTATCGTCAACTTTTTAAGGTTGATGCGCTAACCTTTACGCCACAAGATAAGTATTTGCTGCCTGTGCTTTATATTTCAAGACGCTTAGAAAGAGGTTTTTATATATGAACTATTATCTCTCGCTGCGCGCGCCTAAAAATTAATCAATTTCTTCTTTGAACTTTCTTCTATATTCTCTTTTTAGAGCGTTAATAATTCTATTATTAAAAGACTCATTCCTAGCTTCATCTCTTGAACGAAGCAGCTTAATTCGATTTTTGTAATACAGTTTTGTTCTCATTTTATTTTATTCCTTTCTATAAACCATAAAGGTATAATTTTTAAAGTGGGCGCCACATATGTCGATACCAACCCTTTGCTGGTGTTGCAGGGATTTCCTTTACGGCTGTCCAAGTTCTCGGCGCACAACTACTGAGAACGTTATTAAAAGGGGAGTCTCCCCTACTTCGGTGGACCCGGGACTTACGTCCAGCCCTTCATAGTAATTCGTTTGACACTTGTATAGCGCTGTCGTTCCCGGCTACTATGAATCCTCTTGCGCTACTGGTGCTACCGGCTGGGATCGAACCAACGCTACCTAGATTTTCAGTCTAGTGCTCTACCTACTGAGCTACAGTAGCATATATAAAGATAGAAAGGCAAGTTTGGTCACTATTGTTACATTTGCTTTTTGGCGTCGAGCTGCAGCAGTTTGGGAAAACGCCGTGGTCTTGCGCTCTGGCTTCTATCTATTTGGTGGGCAGGGTTGGATTTGAACCAACGAATCGTCGAAACGAAGCAGAGTTACAGTCTGCCGCCATTACCAAACTAGGCGACCTACCCATATTATAATATTGGTGTCCCTAAGAATCAACTTCCGTCTTGTTTTACCCAATATTTGCTATATTTTTACTACGTTTACTCCAATATAGCCTGATGCATAAGTTTTATTTGTCTTCACGACGTAGTACTGAAGTCCAAAATCTTAATAGTGATTGAAGCCATACTTATATAGCGCATGCTAGCTTAAGGTTACTATTAATCCATCTGCGCATATGGTACTCCAGAGTGGGCTTGAACCACTAACCTCTCGCTTATAAGGCAAGTGCTCGAACCAGTTGAGCTGCTGAAGTATATGGAGAGGTCTGTATGTGCACCTACATTCTATCGACACCTCAACTGCCGTGTAGACATTAAGTATACTACAATTACTCCGTTACTAACGAGGGCGTACGGTTGCCCTAAAGTGTATTTTTTGAGCACCCACAATCGGTACTTATGGAGATTCTGCGCGGACTTGAACCGCGAAATTTTGGTTTTGCAGACCAACGCCTTTACCAGTTCGGCTACAGAATCAAACTTAATTATGGCAGGAGCAATCCGAATCGAACAGATGCCTTTTTGATTTGGAGTCAAACTATACTTCCAATTATACGATACTCCCAATTAATTTGAATTTGGTACTCAAGAAGAGAGTCGAACTCTTAAAATCTTGATTTTGAATCAAGCACGTATGCCTATTCCGTCACTTGAGCATAAATAGGTTTTATATAGTTAGTATTTAGTCATCGTATAAAACCTTAAAGACGACTCCATCTGAATCCACGCTCTGCCTAACTTGCCAAGGTCACTTCAATCCGATTTTACGACTTAAGCTTTCAGTTTTACTTTCGCTTTTATTTATTCTCGTTAGTGACTAGCCACATATCAACTATAGTTGCCGGTGGTAGTTTAAACTGTGAAAATCCATCCCTACGAGCTTTAAAAAAACCTACTTCGTCATGCCGCTGCGCACCTCGGCCCTTATTATGGGTTGGCTTTCACCCACACGTTTTATCCCGTCGAAATATAAACATAGTTTATTGTCATTATTTACTTCTAAGGTTCGGACAATGGTGACACCACTGGGGATTGAACCCAGACTCTCTACCTTGAAAGGGTAGCGTGTTATACCGATTCCACTATGGTGCCATATTTATTAGTCAACTTTAGATATATAAATAGTTATACTATCATTATTGCCGTCATTAGAAATTTCCTTAATTTTGAAACTTTGACACTCATATTCGTTTGATTTCATACATATATATACTCCAACGTCATCTAATCCACGAGAGGGTATCTCTTGTATAAAAGTGTTTAGAAAATCTCTACCAGTCATATAATCTTCCTTCAATAAAAATACTTGGAGGCTCACTAGAGATTCGAACTCTAAACCTATTCATTACAAGTGAATTGCGCTAGCCAATTGCGCCAGTGAGCCAAATATAGCGCCAAGACTTTTTGTTGGCGCCGCTTGTGTTTAAAATAATATTATGTTTACTTTCATTTTACCTCTTTTTTAACTAGACACAAGAAATAAAATTTCCATAAACTATATTATTTTCTTGTTCATCATCTAAATCTTTTAACTAAATAAAATATAAAAGATTGCTGTGTGTGTCTAAATGTAGTTTTAATATTGCGAACAGGTTACTACCAACTGTTATGTGCCTCAATTACTACTCCGCCAAGCCAGTAATGTCATAGACACTCTCGTCTGAGAAGGTACTTGTAAGTAAAATCATAAAAATTTCACTACATTTTTTTGAGTTATAACTCTTAATTCTTAACTTTAAGGTCAGTCAACCGCGCATCTTTATTAACCTAGTCGAGTTTTGCTATGACTTGGTAGGACGAGAGGGATTCGAACCCTCACTTGATGGATTTTCTTACTACTCTATATCACTATAGCCGCAATATTATATTACGTTGTAGTCTGGACTATGTCTTTACCTTATCTTTTATTTTAAGACTTAGGTAGATGGTATATAGTCTCTACACATTTACAACCATTTAAATTGACTGATTTAGCTCGGCGTTCTCTGGTTATTCACCGAATTAGCCATCATTCAGTAATAAGTTTCCAAGATTACTGCTCCAGAAGATGAACAATTTGATATTTTACAATCAATTCATTTGCTCTAACATAATTTCCACCTTTTGGTGACAAACCTAATTTAATCAATGCTTGTCTAATATTGGGTGAATTTTTTAACGCATTAACAAAATCTTCATCAGATACTTTCTCAATACCTTGATTAATATTTTTTCCACGCCAATTTTCAGTTAAAGCGTGACAATTTGGACATAAAAGTTGCAAATTATCCATTTCATTATTTTGATTATCTCCGTCAATGTGGTGTATTTCAAGTGGTATTTTTTGACCTAACCATTCTTGATTGTTACAATTCTCACATCGGTGTCCTCTTAAAAAGGTTAGCGCCTTAGCCGCTTCACCCCTTTTAATATTGTTTCCTTTTCTAAAACGAGAATAATCAAAATTATTCTTATTCCAACTTTGTTTTGTAAAGTGTGATATATCAAAATGATAATGTTCAATCATTTCTTTTATAGATTTGACTGAGCTACCACCAGTTGGTGAATAACCACATTGCTTACAAACTTCAGCGTAGGAATAACTGTTTTTTACAAATTGTTCTAATTCTTCCTTAGAAAAATTTTCCCATTTTTTCATAAAACCACCTCTTATTATTTTCATATATAAGTAAGAAAAATAATAATTGGATATAAAGTTTTAAGTTAAAACTGAAAATTTTCTACCAGAAAAAGTCCATTGCCTCTGCCGTTGGGCTACCGTCCCATTTACATTAAGGATTCGAGTGCTTTACTGAGTTTCACAGTGCCTTACGATTGAGCGTCTTGCGGTCGTTACCCGCACCTTGGAGTCCCTCAATTCCTATAAATATATAGGAGATAGGCGTATCATTCGGCTTTCCCGACTCTATTCGCCACTGGTATCTTAATAACCAGAACGCACTCACTGAGCCTTTCGATGCTCCCCGATACCAGCTCTCCCAGTTCTCTTAATAGTAACTTAATCTCTCAAACGGTATCGAAATCCTTAATTATTTTAAGAAAGTCGCGCGGCTTTTGATAACGCAGAGCCGCCAAACTGCTTTGAAGAGGTTTATATCAAAAATAAGTAATAGTCTATTGCCGCCGAGAGGGTGGTCTTTTATGAAGGGGGGATACTTGCCACCCTCTCTTTTCGCCATAACTTATCTAAAATATCTTTCCTTTTCTTAACTTTTCTATATATATTATATCAAAAGTTTATAAATTTTTCAAATTTTTTTCTCTCTTTTACCTTATATATATTATGCCCAATCGTCTTCCATTTCTAAGTATTCTAAATACTCAGGAAGCTCTTCTGGAGTAATACATAAGTCAAAGTCATCAAAGGTATTTTTCATAGTTTTTATTTCCTTTCCTTAACTTTTCTATATATATTATAGTATATTTTTTATAAAAAATCAATTTTTATTCTACTGGCATTATAACAGGAGTTGGATCAATTATAGTAGGTTCTTCTCCCCAAATTGCTAATACAGAAGTATAATACGGCTCTCCTACTTCATATAATAATTTTCTTCTTCCTGAGATGGAGTTTGGATAAGCTACCCTTGTTCGTTCAGCCTCTATTCTTTTTCCATTATATTCAATTGTAATTTGAGTTAATACACTAACTGAATCTTGTGTAAGTAAGTCTAATGTAATTTTTTTCTCCACGATATTTTTCCTCCTATTATTTATATTTATAACATAAAGTGAAATGCGCTGTATCTGCAGTAGTTACACTACCGTCTAATGGACTTATTTTAATATAAGTAGTACTTGAATCGCCACTTTGTATTTGAATTAAGACTTTATATGTATCTTGTGTTCCAGTGGCAAGTGTAGTAACATTTGATACGGCGGCGACTGGTAATGAATAAATAGCTGGTGATTGATTACTTGGAAACGTTGCATCTGCGGCGAGGTAACAATAATCATTGTTTAATTGATAAGTTCCTATTAATTTATGCGCTGATGCGTTAGTGTAATTTTCCATCAATGTATTAACTTCACCATTTTCTATAAATCTCTCTAAACCAAGACATTCTTCTTTTATAACTCCTACTGATGGTTTTACAGATATATAATAAGTTCCTCCCGTACTTCCAGCCTTTGGTGTACAAGTAATATTATTTATTTCTATATCATTAGCAGAATCAATATAGATTCTGTCATTAATATAATTTATTTTGTTAATGGTGCCATCGTCATAATTATTATCTAGATGATATATCTTATAAGGAACGTTATTATTATTTTCAATAGCATTTAAAGTAAAATCTACAGCTCTATTATTTGTATTATTGTCGCAATAAATTATAATATTATATAATTTACCATGCTCTAAAGTGATATTTTGATTTAATACTAAATCTGCGTATTGAGTAGTAATAGGGGTATTACCAGTTATATTAATTTGTATTTTATTTAGTGAATTTTCAGTTATTGTAGTAATATTTGCTGATGCGTTAGAAAGAGAATATTTCGTCGCGCCTGGAGGAGGCCCTTGGCCATACGGAAAACTAAGAAGTTCATTATCTTCAGAAAATATATATAATTCATCTTTACGAATAGAAGTGTTAATTAAACTACCAATACTATCATTTATATTATTATTATATTCTTTTAATAAATCTTCTTTAATTTTTACTGTAGATTTAATTTCAGAGGTTTCAGGATTATATCCTCTATCATAAGTTCTTAGACTAAACGTGTAATCTAATTGACCCGTTACTGTAATAGACAGCCAGCCTTCATTAAAATTACTACTGTCAGGATTAAGATCTCCTTTAATGTATATAGCATCACTATTATTAATATCACTATAAACATCATGAGTATAATTTAAACTTCCACCTGTAGTAAGATAATGAAATTTTAAAAATAAAATATCATCGCTTAGATTAGAGTTATCTATTTCTTCTAAAAATAAAAGTTGATTTCTTGAATCTCCAAATAGTAATGCATCCAAACTTATTGTTGTATTTATATTACTATTATCAGTGGTATATACATGGATTTTATTCCAATCACTTACTTCAACATTTACTCCATCTACTGAATACGTTTTATTTTTTAAAATTATTTTATTAGTATTAGTGGGTTCAATGAAATTTAAATCTCTCTCTTCAATCTCATCTTTTGTATATGCATCTTCGATATTATAATCTTCGAGTGTAGTTCCATTTGTATTTATCCCATTTAAAATCGTATTGATAGCATTTATATTACTTTCAATTGTGTCAGCTCGACCTGGTAAATCAGTTATTTTTTCTGGCAAAACGTCCTCGTTTATATTAAAAGTTTTTACCTCGTTATAAGCAATATTATTAATAACCCTATTTATTGAATCTCTAGTAAATTGTGCAATTAAATTAAAAGTTTCATTATCATACGTTCCTGCACCAAGAGTTATTTCTATTGAATTACCACTTATTGTATTTAAATTTGTATTATTTGAACTGTACTCATTTTTTGATGCTAAATAACATTTTCCACCATTAAGTATTCGATTTGAAATTAAATTAGAATTAAAATCTAAGTCTGGAGTACCTGGATAACCTGGCAAATCATAAGTGATGTTACCACTTATTGGTATAATATTATTATTTTTATCATACATATCATAAAAAATTAAATGTACCCATTTAATTTGACTTTCATTACCAATTAAACTTATTTCACCAGAATCTTTACAATTTATAGTAAAAGTAGTATCTTCATTTAAAGTGCCATTTAAAGTAAAATGGTTATTAACAATAGTTAATTTGAAATTTTCAACACTTTCGTTGGTATCTTCTAATAAAAAGAAGTTACCTCCATACGGCGCAGCAAGGTCATCTGATATTTCTTTTAAATTATTAAAAGTAGCAAAATCTTTATGTTCTGATACTTTATCTTCTACATAGTTAATAACTGATTGCTCAGTAGGTATATAGTTTAAATTTTGATTAGAATCTAGACTAAAATTATAATTATTTCCAAATTGTCTTCCAGAACATAGTAACTGTTTACTAGAATCAGTAATAATTATTTGATTTAAAAAAGACTGCACTCCATTCCCAGAAGGTTTATCAGCTTTTCCATCAAAATCTAATTCATAAAGTTCATCATAAAAATTATTTAATTGCGCTTGGATATATCTATACATTGCCGCCATACTTGGATAATGTGTAGTATCATTTTGAATATCAGTCGCACTATAAATAGAAGTTATTTTATTAGTATTTCTCTCAACATCAGCTGGAATTGCAGTTAATGCTTGGTCAATTTTTTCAACCATCTCTTGAGTAAGCTCTGTTGGGCTTGTTGTTTCAAAATCTAACCATCTGTCATCCTCAAGCCAGTCCTCATCTTTTGGTTTGGTTTGAACTTTTAACGCACCAAGTGTACTAAAAAAGAAGCGTGATTTATTGTTACTGTTACCTTCTGTTGGTATAACTTCAACAATAAAACCTCTAATATTATCAACTTTATCTTCTTTAAAAGATAGACTATAATTCTCTAAACTTTCGACTCTATTCTCTAAACCATTAAAACTATCTGCAGCGGCACTAAATTCTTCTATCATACCTTCTAATCTTGATGCATAAGATTGAATAACATTCGTTACATCTTCTGAGGTTTCTAATGATAGGCTTTCTTCGACTATGTATGAAATTTTATTACTTGAAGCAACTAATTGTCTAGTTGCAGCATCTCTAATATTTTCTCTTATGATAAAAAATTGTAATTCTCCGTTATATGCTGAATTTAATATATCTCCATTCGTTAAAAAAAGATAAAATTCTTCATTTGCGGTATCTACTACTGGGACTGTTATAACTTTTTTGTCTAATGTTTTATTATAAAAACTAGCTTTAATTACTAAACGGCTATTATTCTCTTGAGCTTGATTCTCTTCACTCTCTTGACTTGAAGCTAAAGATGACAATAATTCTTCTCGATATTCTTCAGGAACAATTAAATGTAATACTGTAAAATTATTATCATTTGTATGTCCAAAAAAAAGCGTTTTTCTTGTTACATTATAAAAATCAATATCAATAACTTTCAATGGAAAATTAATATCTTCAAATCCTAAATCGGTTCCTTTAATAATTCTCATATATTCACCACCCTAAAATCTAAATTATCCTCAATAATATAGGGATATTTAACACTATGAACTACTCCAATTCTCTTACTGGTATTTTCTTCATTAATATCTTCTTCATTCATTATAATTCTTAATTGTAAATATCCTTTTTTAGATATATGATTAACAGTATAAAGATTAAGTTCACAAGAAACTACTCCATTAATTGCGCTTGTTATTTCTTGTGTTTTATTTTTATTATCATCAAGAGAAAAGAAAATTAATTCATAAATATAATTACCATTTTCTTTAGATGCTAATTTCTCTCCTACGTGAAAATTAATTGTAACACAATTTCTATCTTCTTTATAGGATAAAAATGTTGTGCTTTTTTGTTCAAAAAAATTTAAATTAATTACTCTCATATTGTACCACCCAAAAAAATCTTTCTCTTTAAAAAGTAAAGAGAAAGACCGCTTTGTACATTTATTTAATTATCAATTTCTTCGTAGATTTTCTTCAGCCTATCATTTTCAACTTCCAAGAATTTGACTCCATCGTCAACCATCACTGTAAGTCTATCATACTCCTTATGAATGGCTTCAATGCGCCTCAAAACTAGCTTTGAAATTGACCTAATTGTCTTATATCTCAAATGAGATAGTGCAATTCTCTTACCAGTCTTAACGTCAAAAGTATCCTCTGGCGCACATTTTGCCACTCCGCGCACGGTAGACATTCTTTCAATTAGTGATTCAACGTCCTTCGGAGAAATGTAGAATTCTGCTTTTGGACTTATAACCTTTTCTACAATTCTATAAGATAGTTCCTCGGGATTTGCAAACCTCGCTACGACCACGCCGTCATTTAGCTTGACAATAAAATCTACTGCACTTTTGTCTAAAAATTTTACCATTTAAATTACCTCTTTCTTTTATTTAATAATATTTTTGCTCTTTTATTAAGCTCATCAATTAATGGCTGAGCTTTCTTTTTATCTTGAAAGTAAGCTACTGGATACATATGATTTTTACCAATAACTTCTGCTCCATACAAATCTCTACACATTCTCAAATAGTCTGCGTAAGGAAGATTCATAATTCGAGCCTCAAGTATTCCATAACTTCCCTTCGTACCTTTTAAAGGAAGTAATGGGTAGTTCGGTCTTATTAAATATTTACCAACCTGTATAGGACTTTCATCAAAAAGAAAATATACCATTTTCAAAATCCTTTCTACATTGTAAGTTCATTCCAAAATTCTTTTATTCCTTCTTGTTCATCTTTAGAAAGCAAACATAAATCGCCCCAATTATCTACTCCATCGAAAATTTCCGTGGCGAACTCTGGCAAATCGTCTTTATGAAATACTTTCATTTTTCTATTTTCTTTTGAAATATAGTTCGGAATTATATACTTTTTAACAGTTGTAGGAGATGGTGAACCACCCATTGCACGGCTCACACCAGCATATGTTTTGATTTTAAGATATAACTCATTCATCTCAATTATCTGATCATTTGTAATTGTGCGAGCCATTTTATTCCTCTTTTCTTTTCTTTTTCTATATATATTATAGAAAAATTTTATAAAAAAGTCAAATTAGCATAAATCAAAGATATTAATTCCTGTAGGTTTATATAAGCTATCCAATATCTTATTATATTCGATTTCTTCTTCCTCAGTTAAATATCCTTCTTCTTTTTTTTTAGCTTTTCTCTTATTTCTTTATGCCTTTCTCTCTTTTTCATAAATTCTTCTTTTTCTTTTTCGCTCTCAAATTCGTAGATTTCGTAATAGTTTCCATTATCATCTAAAACTACTTTATTTATCAATTTCATTTTATGACTCCTTAATTTAAAGCGGAGATAAACTCCGCTTCAATATTAAGTTAAACTCTTACGCAATCATACATAGGATCATTCAATACTTCCAGCATAGCTTCATACGCTGTCTTATTAATAGACTTCAACACACTTCTAAAAGTAGAAGGTGACTGTCCACTAACAAGAAGAGTATTCTTGTTCTTAGTAAGGAAAGTGTCATTTCTTGAATTTACATTCCAGAAAATCAACTTAGGCATTGTGTAGCCCGCTCTCTCGAACTCCTCTGCAAGAGCATCTGCATAATCCCACTTGTCTGAGCCCCAACGCTGCGCCGCATCGATTTCCATATCAGAAATAACTACCAACGCCTTAGGCATTTCCTCAGGAGCTACAGAGTTGCTAACTGCGTCGTGGAGAATCTTTCTCATAGCCCCAGTAAGGTTTGTTGAACCTGTCCAAGGACCACGGCTTACCTTCCGGATACAATCTCTCAAAGAAGCTCCTTCATCGATTGAGTAGTAAGCAGGAGTGCTACTGAATGTCATAAATGTATTGTGATACATTCCTTTATTACGTTGTGCGAAGTAAATAGCCAAACCTACAGAAGTTTCCATAGGACGAGTATCTCCGTAGAACATTGAGCCAGACGTATCTGCCATTACAAGTACTTCAGTACCTTCATCTACGTAATTAGGAAGAGCCTTCCATTGCTGCTCCAGAACTTCATCGTAGTTTGCTACATTGAAATCCCAGCTTGAGCAACTTGTATATTGGTGAATAAGGTCGTAAGGGAAAAGTGTAGAAGCATTAATCTTCTTTTCTCCCTTCTTTACCGCACCAATAAATTCCTTGAAACGTTCTGAGTCATGACGCTCAAAAGCGTTTCTGTAGTTCTTCATAGCGTAAGAAGGAACTCCGCTGTAAACAATTTGATCCCACTCCCTTGCACTCATACTCTTTTCTACAACTTTGAGCTGCGCGCGAAGTGCAGAAAGAATTTGACGATACTGCTTAGGAGATAGTCTAAGTTTATTAATTACAGTTTTTGCAAGTTTACGAGTCTTCTTTGAAGAAGCGTTCTCTGAAGGAAGCCACTTCGCAAGCAAAGAAATGTGAGGCTCTGCTCTTGTAACTTTCGCCACCGTAAGATTTGAAATATCATTTGCAAAAGTTTCAGCAATATATGCCCACATTGCGTTTTCTACATCAGTGCCGATAAGCTCAAAAAGTGAGTCCCAACGGTTAAACGCCGCAACCAAAGGAATGTTCTTTACCGCAATCTCAGGATGCTCCTGTGCAAGCCACTTCAGACAAATTCTGAAAGTTCTTCTCTCGCCAAGACCACCACGGATATTACCTGTATAGAATAGTAATTTTGTAGCAAGCAGCTGATCTTCATTGAAAGCCAATCTGTACTTCTCTCTTATTTCCTCTTCTGAGCGAGTTCTTAATGAACCAACAGTTGAAAACAAGTCAAGTAACTTGTCGCCTGTTGTGTTATAAGCTCTCGCACCATTTTCGGTGTACTTTCTTGTTGCATTTTCTTTTATAACTTCACTAAAATTCATATTTATTACCTCTCTCTTTCTGAATTTCTATAAAAATTATAGTCCTTTTTTGTCTTTTTATCAAATTTTCCCTTTTCATTTATATTTATATATAAAAATATATTATATCATATTTCACTAAAAAATCAAATTTTTAAGAAATTAAAAATAATTTGATTTCTCTCTAAAAAAGTATTATAATTATTATAGAAAAAATAATAAGGAGTAATATTTATATGGAAAATAAAGAAGTTTTATATAATTTTTATGATAAAATTTTAAATTGTCTTATTATAAATACTAAAAGTATGGCTAAACATAATAAAAGACGTGGTTATTATATTCCAAATTTTAATATAAAAGATAAGACAGATTTATTAATAGTAGAAATAATCAAAATAATAAGTATGTTTAATAAAGAAGAAGATGATTTACCTATATTAATATCTATTTATAATTTAAATTCATTTATACAATATATGAAATTAAAAATAAAATTAAGAAAATCTTCTGTTAAAATAAAGAAAGCTAAAAAAGAAGATGAAAATGGAGATATTGTTGAGAACTTAGAATTCGTTCAAAAAGAATTTAATTTTCCTTTTAATATGTATGAGGAAATTTATGATAGTTATTATAAGAAAGGAGTAGAAGTAAATGATTGAAATTTATACTGATGGAAGCTGTAAAGGTAATGGTAAAAATGACGCTTGCGGCGGTTGGGGTTTCGTAGCTATTATTAATAAAGACGAAAAAGAACCTTATCAAGTATATAGCGGAGAAAAAAATACAACCAACAATAGGATGGAAATGACAGCTGTCATTGAAGCCTGTAAAAGTTACGAAAATCTTTTACTTACATTTAATAAGGACGATCATTGTATTATTTATACCGATTCTGCTTATATACACAGCTGTATATCTCAAGGTTGGTGGAAAAAATGGGTAATAAATGGTTGGGTTAATTCTAAAAAAGAACCAGTAAAGAATAAAGATTTATGGGAAAAATTAATTCCTTATTTTGAGAATGAAAATTTTTTATTTAAAAAAGTTAAAGGTCATTCTGGTCATAAATATAATGAAATAGCTGATGAACTGGCTAATAGAGGAGCGAGATTTGCGGAGGAATACTTATGAAAATAATAGTGATTAACGGTTTCCCTTTGTCTGGAAAAGATACATTTTGTGATTTATGTTTAAATTATATGACATCAAGAGGAATTATGGGTGGAAAAATCTCTACTATTGATGCAATTAAAAAATTAGCAACACAAGTTGGTTGGAATGGCTTAAAGGAATCTAAAGACAGAAAATTTTTAAGTGATTTAAAAAATTTATGTACTGAATATAACAATTTTCCTTTTGAAGTAGTAAGGAATCAAATATCTCAAACTTATCTTCATTTTACAAGAGAAGTTGGAATACCAGAAGATAAGATTATTTTCTTTATACATTGCCGTGAACCAAAAGAAATTCAGAAATTTGTGGATATTCTTGGGGCGGAAACTTTAATTGTAAGACGAGAAGAAATTGAAAAACTACCTCAATCCAACCATGCAGATGAGGAAGTTTTAAATTATACTTATACTTATGAAATTAAAAATGATAAGGGCATTGAAGAATTAGAAAAAGAAGCTATGAAGTTCGTAGATAATTTAGTAAAATTTTAAGGAGAGGTAAAATGAGTAATTTAATTGATGGAGTAAATTTTTTTGAGCTAGAAAGTGAAAAATATTGGTCTTTTCCCAAGAGCTATAAAAAAGATCCCAAAGCTGAAACAAAACAAATGATTTTTAGCGGAGATTATATTGGTTCTAGAAAAATTGATGGAGCCTATTATCGTTTTGTTAAAGATATGGAAGGTAATATGACGCTTCAAGGTAGAAACCGATCCGTAAAAGGTAACTTCTTAAACAAAATCGGTCATGTCCCACATTTACAGAAGTTTTTTGACCTCTTGCCTAATGGGACTTGTCTACTTGGAGAGCTTTATTTTCCAAATAACGAAGGTTCACATAATGTAACTACTATTATGGGTTGTTTAGAACAAAAAGCTATTAAACGTCAAGAAACTGGAAATAAACTATATTACTATATTTTTGATGTGTGGGCATATAACGGCAAGTCTCTTTTGAAGTGTCCAATAGAAGACCGTATTAAATATATAAATATTATAATAGATAAAGACTTTAAATACTTAACTCAAAATAAAAACACTATTATAAAATCTCCATTTTCGGAGGTTGTTTTTGCACGTTATTATGAAGGAGCTAAACTCTGGGAGGTTCTTCAAAAAATTTTAGAAGAAGGCGGTGAAGGAGTGGTTATTACTAAAAAAGGTACTTATCCTGAGCCTGGTAAGCGCAGCGCCAGAAAAACGCTAAAGATTAAGAAAGAAATCTCCCAAACTATAGACTGCTTCTTTACTGGTAAGACTGCCGCACCTACTAGACTTTATTCTGGAAAAGAAATTGAAACTTGGAAATACTGGGAAAATGTAAGAACCCTTAAAAAATTGGAAGGAGAGCACTGGAAAGATTATTATGAAGGCGCTCCTATTGAACCAGTTACAAAACCCTATTTTTATGGTTGGGCTGGAAGCCTTGAGATAGGTGTTCTTAGAAAAGGAAAAATATTCCCTATTGGTTGGTTAAGCGGCGTATCCGATGAAATTAAAGCAAATATAGATAAATATAAAGATTTACCTATTGAAGTAACTGCAATGGAGTTCACAGAAGACCGCGCGCTTCGTCATGGAAGACTTGTGGACTTTAGACCGGACCTTAAATTAATTGATTGTAATTATGAAAAAATTTGGGGTGACGGGGTGTGAAATTAAGTAAAGGCGCTGAAAAAATACAGCGACTTATCCAAGAAGAAGGAGTAAATTTTACAATAGAAAAAACCTTTCCAGATTTAAAGTCAAGTAAAGGTAAACCTTATCGTTTTGATTTTGCCATATACAGTGATAACTGGAAACAATTTATATTAATAGAATATGATGGCGAGGCGCACTTCCAACGAATAAAGTATTTTCATAAGAACAATACAAAATATCTAAACGCGCTTGGAAGAGATAGAAGAAAGAACGCTTATTGTCTTGCTCACAATATAACCTTATATCGCGTTCCATATTGGGAGATAGATAATATTAATAAACTTGAAGATATATTAGATAATGAAGATTTTATAGTAAAAAGCCAGTACCATAATGATAAGTTAATTCCAAAATAGTAGACTAATTGTCAAAAAAACTCACTTCATTATAGTGAGGTGAGTCCAATGGTTATACAAACAATCTGTAATATTATTATTTTGATTGGAGGTGTTGTTGGGGCTATTCTAACTATTGGAAAATTTAGTGGTATTCAGTTTAACTTTTTTAAAGGTAAAAGAAAAAAATTAATTAAGAGAGATTTAGACGAATTACTTCCACAATATTTTGAAAAATATATGTTAGAAATGCAGAAAGAACTCCAAGAAATTAAGAGTATTAATTTGAAACAAAATGAAACAATTGAGAATCTCCTCTATGGCATTCGTGATACCTTAAGGTATCAAATTATGGCTATTTATCAAAAATACAAAAAAACCCAACAAATCCCACTATATGAACATGAAAAGTTAGAGGATACTTATAAAGATTATAAAAAACTTAATGGTAACCATTACATTGATAAATATTATGAACGAATGCAACGATGGGAAATTATTTCAAATGTAGAAGAAGAGGAAGAAATTTGATTTCTTCCTCTTTTTATTCTATAATATAATAGGTAAAAGATATAAATTTAAAAGGGTGCGATAAAATGATTGAACTAGATAAAGTACAAAAAGAAATAGTAAACTCAAATGAATCACAAATCTTAGTAATTGCTGGCAGCGGTTCAGGAAAGACAAGAGTTTTAACAGAAAGAATTAAAAGATTAATCGAAGATGGAGTTAAAACTGATGGAATTGTAGCAATTACTTTTACGAACGCTGCCGCCGATGAAATGAAAGAAAGATTAGGGAACATAATCGGTAATGCGTATATAGGAACAATTCACGGCTTTGCTAATAAGATTTTATTAAGTAATGGAATTAGTACAGTAAAATATATAGAAGACGAAGATTTTGATGAATTTTTTGAATTGATTAAAAATAATGATATAACTTTTCCCTTTGTAGAACATTTACTTGTTGATGAGTTTCAAGATATTAGTCAAAAAGAAAATGAATTTTTTCAATTACTAAATCCTTCCAATATTATGGTTGTTGGAGATGACTATCAAAATATCTTCTCATTCAGATCAGCTGATGTTTCTATTTTCTTAAATATGGCAAGAGACGAAAAGACAAAAGTTTATATGATGACTACAAATTATCGGTCTGGCGCGGAAATAGTTGAATTTGCTAGTGATTTTATGGATTTGGTAGAAGATAAAATATATAAACGAGCTATATGTATGAACAATAGCGGAGAGGTTATTCGATTAAAAAATTTTAATAAATCTTTTATTATTGATGCAATTAAATCAAATGACTCATATGGAGATTGGTTTATATTAACTCGAACAAACAGTCAAATAGATTTTGTAGGAGATATATTAAGTGAGAATGATATACCTTGGGATTCATTTAAAAAAGGTGATTTAAGTACCGACGAATTAAGAAGGAAGATAAAAGAAAATACTGTAAAAGTTCTTACTATACACTCCGCAAAAGGATTGGAAAATAAAAATGTTATAGTTTTGGGAGTAAAACCTTTTTCTGATGAAGAAAGAAGAGTTGCCTATGTTGCCGCGACCAGAGCTAAAGATTTATTAATTTGGATTAGAAATTTAAAAAGTAATAAAGCCCCTAAAATAAAAAAGTGGGAATAAAAAAAGAGAGGTCAAGCCTCTCTTTTTATTTTACTAATTTTACTTCTATAGCATCAATGGTTTTTCCATATATACCAGCATAACCATCTTGTCCTTTGGTGGTTTCTGTATCATATTGCCAATCTAACCATTTTCCGCCCTTAATATGAACTCTATAGGCTACTTTATAATACCCATATTTCTTAGCTACATCTGATGGAGTTTTATAATACATTTTTACCGCATCTATTGCCTTTCCTTTTGTTGCTGGGTTCCCACTTCCTGCATATCCGTTCTCATAGTCTTTAAAGTTAAAACCAGTAACTTTATCTAACCATTTTCCGCCTTTAATATGGACACTATATTCAATAGTTCCTTTAGTAACTTTTGCAGCAATAGCTACTAAATTTTTGCCTAAAACACCCGCATATGTGGAGCCATCTTTAATTATTCCTAATTGCTTATCAGCAGTTACACCTTGAATGCTAATTGAAGGAGTTGTTACTTCTGTATTGGTTTTTGTAGTGGTTGTAGTAGTTCCAGAAGTTTTTTTCCATCCATTATATCCGCCTTTTTTAATTATTGAAGGATAATCTTTATATGCTATATCTTTATCTATAACTCCTACACCAGAAATACTATTACTTTCAATAATATTAGTTTCTCCGCCATATTGCCACATTCCAAGTCTATTATACTTATAAGCACTTGGCTTGCTGCTCCATTGTGCAAACCAACAATCATAGTCATTTCTAATATGATTATTCATCATTGCTAATTCTTCATATCCAGTATAAATAATAGGATAATACCCAAGATTTTTTAAACCATCAAGAATAATTATAGCAACATTGGTTAAATTAGAAGAAGTCCAACCACCTTTTTTCTTTACTGTATCTGTAGGTTCTATGTCAATAGCTATTGGTAAAGTTGGTAAATAACCTTTTTTCTTTTGAGCTTTTAATAATCTATCAATATGAGCTAATTCACTTTTAGCCTCTGCGGTAGAGCAAGCATATGAGAATAAATATACTCCCCAAGGCATTCCTAATTTTTCTGCTTTTTCTACGTTAGCTGCAAATTTACTATCATCGTTGGAGGTGGAGTCATTACCCCACCCACAACGTATCATTACCCAAGAATATCCTGCTTTTTTAACTTTTGATAAGTCAATATTTCCATTCCAATAAGAAATATCAACACCCTTAGTATTTACAATACTTGCCATAATATCACTCCTTATACCAAACTAATATATAATTTATCAAGAGTAACACCAAAAGAACCAGCATAACCGTCCTGTCCTTTATCTGTATTTGTATTTATTTGCCAATCATAAAAAGCAGAAGTATTGGTTGGACTTACTTTATATTTCGCTTTTTTAGTTACTCCAGAAGGTGAAGTATATACCATACGAATAGCATCAATAGGTTTTCCATTACCTGCATAACCCTTTTGAGAATCTTTAATATTATAACCAGTAATTTTACCTAACCATTTTCCACCTTTTACATGAACTTGGTACCAAATGGAACCTTTATCAACTTTAATAGCAACATCTGTAATAGGTTGATTTTCTATACCAGCATAGTCATTAAGATTTTTGACTTCAGGAAGCCAACCACTTTTTGCAGTACGAACTTTGTAGTAAACATTTGGATTAGAATTATTAGTATTTTTGGTAGTAGTGGTCTTAGAACTCGTAGAACTTTTTGTAGTAGTAGAAGTTCCATATTTTGGTCTACCACAACAAGAAATTTGACTTGCATAACGAGTTCTAATTAAACACTCTCCATAAGCTGAATTTCCAGTATTACCTTCAATCGTTGTATAAGTTCCATTACCATTGTTAGAAATAATAATTCCAACGTGGTCTAAAGTATAAACTCCAGGCACACTAGAACTAGAGTCATTTGACCAATGGAAGAACACTACATCTCCTGCTTTATATCCTGATTTTACTAATTGTCCTTTATCATAAAAACCTCTAGCAAGTACTCCACAGTTAGCAGATTTTACTGGAATTAGATTGCTTGTGCCAGCTTTATTAAAAACATAACATACATAAGCTGCACACCAAGCAGTTCCTCCGCCAACATTATGTCCATAATACCAATTATTTGGAATACAAGAATTATAAGTCGCTCTATATCCTTCTAATTTTTTTGCTTCATTAATAATTGTATTAGCAGTAATAGCCATAATAACGCCTCCCTTAAATATTTTATATAATACTATTTATATTATTAATCTATATTTTCTAATTTTTCTCTTACTTGTTCACGCCATTTTTCTGGCACTTCTTCAAGAGTCATCTTTCCTTGCTTTATTCTATTTACATAAAAATTAATCATATAATCACCTTATCTTAATTAATTATTTTCCTCTAAACCTACTAACACAGCGCGCCCACCGATAGCAGCATAGGCATCGCCCGGATCAGCGCTACCATTCCAATAGAACAAGCCCGCATAAGAGCCGTTACTAAAGCCGCCACCAACAAACAAGCCACGAAGCCCGGAGCTAAACCATGAATTATCACATAAATATGTGGAATCAGAACCACCGACAGTTTTTGGAAAAATATATTGGTTATTATAATCACTTTCGGTTTTAAGCCAACCAGAGCCACTTGTTGGTGTTACTATACCGGTATCGTTATAACTATTTGTAATAGAACTAGCATATAATGTTTCATCATTACAAATATAAACTTTACCATCTTGAATTAGAATACCATCAATCCAATCCCATACATTACCCCAAGGATTTTCAATCCATCTATACTGTACAGCGCTAACATTATCTGTACCACTAACTCTACCAGTATGATAAGTTAGAATATCGGTTTGTCCTAATGTTTGTACTGAACCAGAAGTAATACCAGCACCAATCATACTTTGAGTATTTAGATTTGCCCATTCTACAATATATAATAACTGTAAAGCATTATAAGTATGTATATCATATTGAAAATGATAGTTATCAATCGCGGTAATTCCATTTCTAAAACTGGTTAAATTTGTGTTGACCTTTGGGTTTGTACCAGGGGCCGACTTAAATTCGTTATTACACTGATAACGAGCTACGTATCGTCCGCTGCCTTTATGTAACGTAAATCCTTGAACAGGATTAGAGGCAATATAAAAATACATTTTACTTTTTTCCGTATCATTTACAATTTTAGAATAAAATTTAGGGATATAAACATAAGTTTCTCCGTTATCATATCCAGTAAAATCAACTAGCCCCTCATTTGTATAGTTTTTTCTCTCTATACCAGCCCAGGGCATATATCCGTCAAAAACAGAGGAGCCTTCGGTACTACCAATACAAGCGGTTGGCTCTGTATTTGGACTATTTGTAACATATCCATTAGGGTCACTTTCAGCTGTTAGCCTAACTAATGCAGGAGAAGAAGTTCCATAATTCCAAACTACTCCAAAACAGGTAAAACTTGGTTGTACTATAGACCATTCAATCTCAAGTGAACCGCCGTATTTATTAATACCATAAATTACAAAACTATACTCACCTATATTAGATTGCGGCTGACCAATAATTAAAAAATCCTCATTTTGAACTAAAGTTTTTCCTTGCACAGTAAAAGAAACTACTGTAGGAAATTTACTGGTTCCATCATAATCAAATTCACTATAATCTAAAATTAAAGTTCCACCTTTAATATTTGTAGTATTATTTCTAACTATTCCGGCATTAATTGTACTTCCATCTGTTAATGTAAGTATTAATTCTCCGCCGTCATTAATTTCAGCGCTTATTACGCTTTTTCCATCTTTTCCAGCAGTAAAACCAAGATCTACCCAACTTCCTTGACTATTTTTATATTTAATTCTTGGCATTTTAACACCACCTTAACCAGTTATTTCAGCTAATATTTCAAGAATATCTTGAATTGCATCTTCGGCGGAGCTTAATCTATCAATTGGATTTGAAGCTTCTTCTCTTCTTGCGTTTTCTAAATATTCTTCAAAATGTTGTTCAATAAAATTATTAGTTAAATATTGTGGTATTAAAATTGTATATTCATCATAAATCCAGCTATCTTGAGAATCTGGCTCTTCTTTTTCAATTTTATGAAAATTTTCTCTTAACCATAATATATATCCACCGCGAGGATATTTTTCAAAAGTAAAAACATTTGGTTTATCATTTGCGCAAGCCTTCATTTTTTACCACTCCTTTTAAATTTTCTAAATTTATATTATTAACATAACGTTTACTAAATAATCTACTATTAAAATGTTTACACTGTCCAGAACGAGATAAAAATCCACTAGCGTTATGGAAGTCAATAGGATTATTATTTTTTTGCATTTTATAAATGCGTCTACTTTGTTTTATTGTTTTATTTGCGGTTTTCCGACGTAAAATAATATATTCTCTATAAAATATATAACCAACAAAATCCAGTGGTCTTTTATCTATTGGAAAAAGTTGATAATTTGATTTTAATTTTAGTTTTAAAAAACTATTCAAAAAATTTTCTATTAATTCTTTAGCTTGATGTAAATCTTCTTTATTGTCACTAAATAAAACCATATCATCCATATATCTGCAATAATAATGTACTCCTTTTAAAGTACGAATATATCTATCTAAATCAGTTAAATAAGAATTCCCAAACCATTGAGATGGAAAGAAGCCAATAGCTATTCCTTTTTCGGGTTGTTCTGGATTTTCTATATAACTGTTAATAATATCACTACATATTTTTAAAAAACGTTTGTCTTTTATAATGTGATGTAATTGTTTCATCAATACATCTTTATCAATACTTTGGAAGTATTTTGAAATATCTAGTTTTAAACAATATTTTGTATGTTCTGGATCTTCTTGTATTGCTTTCTCTACATATTTCTTTGCCGCGGCACCACCTCGTTTAGGAATGGCAGAGCAACTATGAGGATCAAACCGCGGGCTAAAAATTTCTTCTAATCTTTCTACGATAAGTGTGTGTATTATTGCATCTGGGAAGAAACGTACATAAGCTACGTGTCTTTCTTTTCCACTAGAAGTATCCCAAATGGTTTTTTCAAAAGGCGCTTGTGGAACAAAACTTTCATCTAATAAAATTTTCTGTATATCTTTAATAGTTTGTTCTTTATTTTCTAATGCCTTACGCACTTGTCGTCTTTTCTTTTTATGTTTAGATGCTCGTATTAAAGCACTTTCAATAGCTTCTTTAGTAAGCATCTTATTATAAATATATCCAATTTTCTTAGACATACTTACCTCCTGAATGTGTTAATCTCAAAGGCAGTCTAGAACTTTCGAATTTCTAAAAACCTACACTAATTCCGTCGCGACCGCAGTTTTTACCAAGAGGTACGGCTCTAATATAGATAAGTATGCGCGAATAAATTAACACAGCGTGCTCACCGATATTAGCATTGGTATTGCCTGGATCATTGTTACCATTCCAATAGAACAATCCTGCATTAGAGCTGTTACTATAGTTGCTACCAACATTCAAGCTACGAAGCCCGGAGCTATAATTACCTATAAAAGAACCTTTATATATAAAGCACTGAGATTAAGTGCTTAAAAACAAAATTAAATTATTCGTTATCTACTAACACAGCGCGCCCACCGACATAAGCAAAGGTAACGCCTGGAGCATAGTAACCAAACCAAGAGAACAAGCCCGCATTAGAGCCGCTACCATAGCTGCCACCAACATGCAAGCCACGAAGCCCGGAGCCATAATAATAGTAGTCGCAAGTGTAAGTAGAATCAGAACTACCAGTGGTTAGTGGAATTAAATAACAATTATTATAATCTTGGTCGGTTTTATGCCAGTTACTATTAGTTGGTGTATATAAACCAGTACTCTCATAATCATTTGTTATTGAACTAGCATAATTTGCTCTATCATTACAAATATAAACTAATCCATCTTGTATTAATATTCCATCAACCCAATTCCATACATTACCCCATAAGTTTTCTATCCATCTATATTGTACAGCACTTACATTATCAGCAGTTCCATCCACTCTACCAGTATGATAAGTAAGAATATCCGTTTCGCCAATAGTTAAAGCTGCACCACCAGAGGTAATACCTGCACCAATTTTACTTTGTGTATTTAAATGTGCAAATTCTACTATATATAATAGTTCTAAAGCTGCATAAGTATGTATATCATACTGATAATGCTTATTGTCAATTGCAGTAATACCAGTTCTAAATCCACCTAAGTTAGTATTAACTTTTGGAGCAGTGCCTGGTGCAGATAAAAAGTTACTATTACATTCATAACGACTCATATATTTTCCACTACCAGGGTGTAATGTAAGTCTAGAGTCTTGAACAGCAGATATATAAATATACATCTTACTTTCTTCTGTATTATTTATAATTTTACTCCAAAATTGTGGTATGTATACGTAAGTTTCTCCATTTGAATAATCTACGAAGTTAACTATTTGTCCGTCAACATAATTTTTTCTAACCATCCCAGCCCAAGGCATATAATCATCAAACCAAGACTGACCAGCGGTAGTTCCAATACAAGCGGTTGGTTCAATCGTTGGGCTATGAGTTACTATATGATTAGGATCATTTTCTCTAGTAAGACGAGTTAATACTGGAGAGCTATCGCCATAATTCCAGATTACTCCGAAACACATACCATCTAAAATTGTTAAAGGAATTAGTACTTGTTTGGAGTTATAATTTAAAGTTTCAGCTACATTTACAATAAGATTTGTTTCTCCTTTTGCAACAGAAGTTATAGAAACAGTACCACTATTGTTTGAAACTGTAGCTAAAGAAGTATTTTCAACACTAAAACTAAAATAACCGCCACTATTAGAAGTAAAAGCTACTTCTTTTGTTTCATTTAATGTATCAACGGTTATAGTTGATGGTCCAGTAATTGTTGGATTAGCTTTAGTTATTGTCCAATTAACTTCTATCATACCTTTATAATCATTAATTCCATAAATTTTTAAAGAATAACTTCCAGCGTTTGTAGCAGAATAACTACTTATAGTATAATCTTCTTCATAAACTAATGTAGTACTATCTAATACAACACTAGTAACAATAGGCTCTTTTGCTGTACCATCATATGTAAAACTATTATAATCAATAGTTACAGTGCCACCATCTATATCCATTCTACCACTTATATCTACTTGACTTAATAGAGTACCATTCTGATCTATTAAACTTAATATAGAATCTGTAACATCTAATGCCGCACCATATCTAATATTATCAGCATCTTCATCTATCCAAAGAACTTGTTTTCCCTCTGGGGCGTCGTCACCAATAAAAATTTCTTCATTCTCTATAAATTTATCATTTACCCATGTTTTTTGAGCATAGTCGGTTAAATCTATATCGGTTACTCCTACCTGCTCCCAATTATTATTTGTATAAACAAATTCATCATATCCATCTTTAGTTTTTTGTGGATTTTTAGGTAGAAAATAAAAGATTTTCTCTTCACCAGTAGTCTCTAATATACTTCTATCTTGTTCTATTTGAACTCTAAATCCTTCTCTTTTTGCTTGCTCTACCTGTTTTTTAGTATATCCTAATGCAACTGCAAGAGTTGATACATCCATAATCTCACCACCTTACAGCTCAACCCAATCGCCAACATTATTTTTCATCTTAATAATCATACCATTATCTGTTAAAACGATTGCTATTGAGCCGATTGGTGCTTTAGAAGGAATTGAACTAACTTCTTGCTCTGTATCACAAATCCAAGTTTCAATTGGAGTATTAGGAGTATTTCCTTTTTGTATTAATTGCATATATAATTCCTCCTTTATATATATTTTGTATTATTCTTCTTCATAATAAGTTTCTGAATTTTCTTCTAACCGTTTTTTGTCTACACTAGCCTCTGCAAGAGTATAAACACATACGCTACCAAAGGCAGTTATAATTGAGCCTACTTGAGTGGCAGTATTGTCGCTTGCATTAAAAAAGACTAAAACAGATAATACAAGTGCTGCCACTAAAGCCCAAAATTTACGAGAAGAAAGTTTTTCTTTCCAATTTATTTTCATTTATTTAGCCTCCTTAATTATTAGATGGAGTATAATCATAATATTACTCCTTATATTTATCAACATTAAAACCGAGAGATTCGAGATATTCAATATAGTCTTCAATTGCTACGATGTGATTCTGCGTGTAAATCGTTGACCAGTTGGTCGCCGTTTCAAACCACGACAAATCGGAACGTGGAACGTAAATACGGTAATTTGTAGGTAGACCATTAAATGCGTTTGTGTTTGAAAGCGTCGGTTTTGATTCTAATAAAATGTCATTTAGGCATCTGCAGTCATTAAATGCATAGTTTCCAATACTTGTCACATTATCGGGAATATTTATCTGAGTGAGAGAATAGCAGGACTGAAACACATCGTCTCCAATACTCGTTACGCTATCGGGAATATTTATCTGAGTGAGAGAATAGCAGCTATTAAATACACCAGTCCCAATACTTGTCACATTATCGGGAATATTTATCTGAGTGAGAGAAAAACAGCCATTAAATGCATAGTTTCCAATACTTGTCACACTATCGGGAATATTTATCTGAGTGAGAGAATAGCAGCTATTAAATGCATAGTTTCCAATACTTGTCACATTATCGGGAATATTTATCTGAGTGAGAGAATAGCAGTACTGAAACACATCGTCTCCAATACTCGTTACGCTATCCGGTATATTTATCTGAGTGAGAGAAAAACAGTTATTAAACGCATTGTTTCCAATACTTGTCACACTATCGGGAATATTTATCTGAGTGAGAGAATAGCAGTTATAAAATGCATTGCCCCCAATACTTGTCACACTATCAGGAATATTGATCTGAGTGAGAGAATAACAGTTATTAAATGCACCTTCCCCAATACCAGTCGTTCCACGTTTCTGCATGGCAATAGTTGTTGCTGTATCAAGTCTCGGGTTTCCCCAAAAATTGTGGTCTTGTCCATCTGTAGTGGTATAAATCGCACCAACGTCCCGTGTTTCACCTTCATGATTTTGAATCCATGTTTTAATGTTTGCCAGCGACCAGTTCCATTTCTGAAACAACAATAATTCATGATCTACACCGGCATAAGCAGGAAGTGTATTGGGTACAGGTAACTCGGTTAAAGCAAGTGCGTCCTCGGCAGAATATTCGGCAAGTTTTGTTCCCTCCCAATCCCATAACACAAGAGCGGGGTTTACAATTCCTACTACATTTACATTAACCCCAGCTTTATTCATAACGTCGTACTCACCATTTTGAGTTATTTCTAAAGTTCCTTCTGGTTTAATAATCATTTTTTCAGGTAGTAATTCCGTAATTAAATCCACCAATTCAGTAATAGTATCATCTTCAGGACTAATACTATCACCATCTTCAATAATATTAGTTATAATATTTTTTATTTTATCTACAATCTGTTCATCAGTTTCATAGGTATTCCTAAAATCATCTAACATAGCTCCAAAAATATTAAAATTTATATTTTCTGGACTCTTTTTTAAATAATTTATTAAATCCTGTTTATTGATCGCTGCCATTATCTGTTTCCTCCTCTGAAGTATAAACTTGTGATAATATTTCCTCATTAGAAGTAATATTACCTTTAATTTTTTCTTTATTCTCCATAGCAGATTTAACTAGATAACCAACTATTCCGCCAGTCATTGGTAAACCAACATACCCATAAAGAGCATCTAAATTTATTGCTTCTGGTGTTGTTGTATGAGTTAGTTGATATATATTAAAACCTATACCAAAAAGAGCTACAACAAACCATAATGTGATGATTGCCGCAATACAGCGTTTACTATATTCTTTTAGTTTTGAACTTTTTAATTTTTTCATTTTTATCACCTTATAATTCTAACCATTGCTCTTTAGAATTTCTTAGATAAATCGTTGCAGGATAAACTACAATAGCCAAATCTCCCAAAGAACAATCGCTAATTTTTTCTAAATCTTCCTTGCTATCGCATACAAATTCTTTTTGTACGTGATAACCTTGTTTTTTTTCTGACAAAACATAAAACAATCTTGTTTCACCTCTCGTCCCACCTTACTTATAAGTAAAATCTGTTCGTGATGAGTCTATAAAATCAAATAAAAATTGATTTTTTAGAAAAAAAGTGATATAATATAAATAGAAATAAATAGGAGGTTGCTTATGGGAAAATATGATAAGTCTGGCGGCTACGCTGGATATAATAAAAATAATGAAGAGCGAGAACCCTTAGATTATTATGCTACACCGCCCGAAGAAGTAACTAATGGTATATTAACAGTAAAACCTTGGAATTTAAAAGATACTAAAAATATTACCATTCTTGAACCTTGCGCCGGCGGTGGTCATATGATAAAAGGTATTCGTGATAGTGGTTTTGAAGGAGGAATAGTTGGAACGGATATTGCCGCTCACCCAAAAATTGAACTCCAATTTGGTGATGTAATTTTAGCTGATGAAATTTATGACTTTTGTTCAACAAACTATCCTTATGAAGATGGTATTGATTATATAGTAATGAATCCACCTTTTTCTTTAACGATTCCTTTTGTCAATCACGCATTGGATATAGCTAAAAAAGGAGTTTTAATGTTTAATAGACTCCAATTTGTTGAAAGTCAAAAAAGATATGATTTAATTTTTAAATATAATCCACCCAATAAAATTTATCAATATGTTGATAGAATTAACTGTGCAAAAAGTGGAGATTTTTCCAAGAAATTAAATGGAACACAGGCATATGCTTGGTTCTTTTGGGATAAGACGAAAGCATACAGTTCAACTGAATTTTATTGGATAAGAAAGGCAGGGAAGACAGATGAGTAATTATAATGCTGATTCAATTCAAATTAAAGATTTTCGTTCAGCTTGTCGTTCAACTCCAGGAATGTACATAGGAACGGATGGGCAAGACGCTGCATTTAATTGTTTTTTAGAAGTTTTAAATAATGCTTGTGATGAAGCAATGATGGGGCGAGGTAATATAATCACTATTCAGTTATCTGATGATTGTGATACTATAACTTGTATTGATAATGGCGCCGGCGTACCGCACGGGCCCAATAAAGATACAGATGAAGTATTAATTGAATTATTTACTAGCGCGCACAGTAGCGGAAAGTTTGATACAACAAACTATAAGAAAGTACGTGGCTGCCACGGTATTGGAACATCTGCAGTTTGTGTTTGTTCTACTTTTTTCAAGGTATGGACAAGACGAGATGGTGCAGAATATAGTTTAGAATTTAAAGATGGAGTTCCTACGACAGAAAAAGCACAATTTATTCGTAATACCAAAGAAACTGGTTCTATTTTTTCTTTTACTCCAGATAAAACTATTTTTAATATAACTACTTCTAATTTTGATTATGATAAAATTAAAAATGAGCTAGAATTAACTTCTTATTTTATACCTAAAGTTAAATTTATTTTAGAATATAAAGGTAAAAAAATAGAATTTATTTCCCAAAATGGATTAAAAGATTTTGCAAAAGATAAAATTAAAAAACCTCTCCATAAATCATATATTTATGGTTATAAAGAATTTGATGATGAAGTTGAAGTTGAAGTATTTGCTCAATGGACTGGAGGAAAAGAAACACGTTATATTTTTTCTAATGGTGCATTAAATAGCGATGGCGGCACTCCTGAAACTGGAGCTAAAACAGCCTTCACTAGAACAATTAATTCTCTTTCTAAAGGAGATTTCGATGCTGATATGATTAGAAAAGGACTTGTATATATTGTAAATATACGACATCCTCACCCAATCTATCAAAATCAAACTAAAAATAAAATTCAAAATGCTGAACTTCGTGGTTATACTCAAACTGTTTTTAGTAATGCAATAAAAGATTTTGTAGCTAGACATAAAAATGAGTTTGATAAAATAGTAGAAGTTCTTACTAAAGAGAAAAAAGCTGAAGCTGCCGCAGAGCGCGCGAGACAGCAAATTTTAAATACAGAAAAAGAAATAAATAATGAAAAGAAAAAAACAGTTATTTTGGCAGATAAATTAAAAGACTGTCAAATTCATGGCTCTGACAGCGGATCTGTTTTAGCCGTTTGCGAGGGTGAAACAAATTAAGAATCGCCCTTATCTATTTTGCCAGTTCGTCACTGGGGTCGGCATTTCTTGTCGGCTAACGAGGGTCAAATCTCGTGGGAGGATTTTATAATGAAAACTTGTGGTATTTATATAATTAAAAATAAAATTAATAATTTGGTTTATATCGGACAAAGTGTACAATGTGAAAATCGATGGTATAGTCACAAAAATTCCGCAAAAAATATTCATGCTTTAGATCACAATACAAAAATTCATTTAGCTATGTATAATTTGGGAATAAGCAATTTTTACTATGAAATATTAGAAAAGTGTGAATATGATAAACTAGATGAACGAGAAATCTATTGGATTCGCCGCTATAATTCCTATGAAAAAGGATATAATAGCACTCCTGGCGGTGGAAGTAATATTGGAGAAGCTAACGGCAGGGCTTTATTAACAGAAAATCAAGTTAGAGAAATTAGGCTCGCTTATGGAAATCATATTCCCTTTAAAGAAGTTTATAAAAAATACCAGCATATTATTAGTAAAAGAGGACTTCAAAAAGTATGGCATTTTGAAACTTGGAGATACGTTCTTCCAGAAGTATATACGGATGAAAATAGGAGCTGGCATAGTACACAAGCTAAAAGTCATGCAGATGGAAATGTTTCATTAGGAATAAATAATAAACAAAGAGCTTGTTCAGAAGAAGAAATACAAAAAATGAGAGAACTAAGATTGAAGGGGTTATCATATAATAAAATAGGACAACTTTTAAATCGCTCTCAATCTGTAGTTAGAAAATATTGTTTATTTCAAGAAAGCAAAAAGCCTAATGGTGGAAAATCTATAAAAAATATTGAAACTGGTTTAGTTTTTTCATCAGAAACTGAAGCTTCTAAATGGGCAAAGTGCGATCGACACGCAATTAATAAAAACAAAAATACCACAAAATCAGCTGGTATAGTACCAAGTACAAATCAGCCAGCTCATTGGATTTCATTATAAAATCAGCCTGTATCGACTATCCCCGTTGTTGGGGAGTAGGGCTATTATTGACACATAGCGTTATTTTAGGAAACGAAGTAACTGAAAACCGAAACGATAGACTATCTTTTTAAGATAGAAGAAATAGTCAATTTATATTTATATAAATGGATTCAGCGCTTGGGGCACTCGCACAAGCTAGACCTATTGATAAGGTGGCTCTAATTCCAATTCGAGGAAAGATTATTTCCGCATTAAAGCATCCAGACGAAAAAATATTAAAAAATGAAGAAGTGAAAGCTATTTTTAGTGCACTTGGTTGTGGCTTTTTTGAAAAATATAATTCTAAAAAACTAAGATACCAATACGTTGGAATAGCATCAGACGCCGACGTTGATGGAGCAAACATCGGAACCTTAATAATGACATTATTTTATCACTTATGTCCAAAATTTCTTGAAGAAGGACGTCTTTTATGGATTAAAATGCCATTATTTGTTTTACAATATAAAAATCAAATAAAATATGCGTTTTCAGAAGAAGAAAAAAATTCTATAATAAAAAAATATGGAGCACCAAAAACAATAGGAAGAAAGAAAGGTATCGGTGAAAACTCCCCAGAAGAAACTGAAGAGGCTGTCTTTGGTTCACAAAAACGTTGGTGGCAACTTAAAATAAAAGATAAAAAAGATTTTGATGATTTAATCAATATGTTAATGGGGCAAGAAGTAGATGATAGACGAGAGTACATTATGAAAAATGTAGATTTTTCAATGATAGGTGAATAGTATGAATGAAATTAAAAATAAAAATGAGCAATTAACCGAACAGGAATTAATATTAAAAGACATGGCAGCTACTCTATCAGATGCTTTTTTAGAGTATGCTGGATATAATATACAAAGAAGGGGAGTCCCAGACGCTAGAGATGGATTAAAATGGGGCGCTAGACAAATACTTCATGCACAATGGATAAATAAACTTATACACGAAAAGCCTTTTAAAAAAGCTGCAAAATCTGTCGCTGCTGCAACTGGATACAGCTACACGCATGGAGATACTTCTGCTTATGGTACTTTAATTAGAATGGCAAAGCCATTTGCCTACAGATATACGCTGCAAGATTGTAGAGGTAATTATGGAACACAAATGAACCCGAAGGATCACGCTGCTTCTCGTTATGCAGAGCTAAGAGGTTCAGAAATAGCAGAATTTTTATTAAAAGATATAGAAAAAAATACTGTTGATGATTGGGAAGATACTTATGATTTGGAAGGACAATTCCCAAAAGTTTTACCATCTAAAGGTTTTTATAATTTGGCAAATGGCGCAATGGCTATTTCTTCTGGTATGACAGTAAGCATTCCTCAATTTAATATTGTAGAATTGAATGAAAGTTTAAAGAAACTTTTATTAAATCCATCTATAAATGAAGATGATTTAATTATTATGCCAGATTTTTGTACTGGCGCCATATTATTAAATGAAGATGAAGTAAGACAATCTCTAAAAAAAGGATATGGTTTTAGTTGTAAATTACGTTCAGTTATTGAGTTTGACGATAAAGAAAGATGTTTAAAAGTTAAAGAGCTTCCTTATTCTGTATATACAAATACTATTTGTAATGAATTAGCTAATTTGATTGCTAATGACGAAAATTGTAAAATTAAAAACTATGTAGATTATACAAAGAGAAAAGTGGATCTATGGATTTATTTAGATAGAAAAACTAGTGTGGATACGGCATTAAAATATTTATATAAAAATACATCTTTACAATATTTTTTTCCTATCAATATGAATTTACTTGATAATGGAGAAAAGCCTAAAACTTTTGGATGGAAAGAACTACTTCAGTGTAGAATCAATTATGAAAAAAAAGTATATATTAAAAGTTTTAAGTATGATTTAGAAAAAATTGAGAATCGCATACATATTATAAATGGATTATTAAAAGCTTATGATGTAATTGACGAAGTAATTACAACTATTAAAACTTCTAATTCTTCTTCTGAAGCCAATATAGAACTTCAAAAATTATTAAATATTGATAAAGTACAAGCAAAAGCCATACTAGATTTGAAACTTTCTCGTTTATCTAAAATTGATATAACAAAATTAGTTTCAGAACTCGATAAACTTAATATAGATAAAAATAAAATTACGGATATCTTAAATGATGAGAAACTTTTAAATGATGAAATAATAAAAGGCTGGGAAGATATTTCTAAAAAATTTGGCGACGCTCGCCGCACTCAAATAATGAATATAGAGGGTGACGACGAAGAAGAACCAAAAGAAGTTAAAACTCTTTCTATTAGTTTAACAAATAAAAATAATCTTTATGCAACAGAAGTTTCAACTTTATACGTACAACGCCGCAATAGCGTTGGAACAAAGTTTAAATTAGATAAAGACGAATATGTAATCTCAAATATTACTGCAAATAATAATGATACAATTCTTTTCTTTACTAAAGGAAACTCTTGTAATTGTTATCATTTAGCTGGAATTAATGTTCCCATTGAGGTAAAAACTCCATTAGAAGCTCTATTAAGTTTAAATCCTAATGAGTCAGTCTTTGAACTTGTAAATTTTAACAAGAAAGATGTCAAAGAAAATATTATTTTTGTTACAAAGCAAGGTATGTTAAAAAAGACAAAGTTTGCAGAATATAATATAAAACGTAGTGGAGGAGTAAAAGCTCTTGAATTAAATAAAGATGATGAACTTCTTGACGTTATATTTACCAATGATGAAAACATAGGTATGGTTACAGAGAAAGGTCGTTTATTAATTTGTCCTACTAAAGATATTAGAGCTATTAGTAGAGTCGCAAAAGGTGTAAAAGGAATTAAATTAGACGATGGAGATGTTGTCGCTGGAGTACATACCGTTCCTAAAGATACAAAAGAAATTGTTTCTATTACTAATAAGGGATACCTTAAAAGAACAATGTTTTCTGAATTTGGAGTCACTAATAGATATACTAAAGGTCAACGTATTCAAAAATTAAAAGAAAATACAGAATACATAGCTGACTTCTATCCAATAAAAGACGAGCAAAATATAGTCATTATTTCTTCTGGCGCGCAGCTTAAAGTTTCAGTAAATTCTATTCCTTTATTAAGTAAGAATACTCTTGGAGTAAAATCTATTAAGTTAAAAGAAAAAGATACTGTAGTAGCTCTGTCGAAAGAATAAGACAAAATAAAGCATTAGTTAAAATTTGAAAAAACTTTAAATTTTGTTTATAATATATATAGAAAGTTAAGGAAACTTTCAAAAGTCGATTAAGGCTGTATATAAATAAAATTTTATTATGTGAGGTAATGTAAAATGAAACTAACAAAAATGTCAAATGAAGTATTCGAGTATGTGAGAAATAACGGTGGTAAGGTTTCTATTGAGGAGCTAACTAACGTTACTGGTCGTGGAGCAAGAAGTGTAGGCGCTAATGTAACTGACCTAAAGAAGAAGGGCTTAGCAGAGCGTGTTAAGGAAAAGGTCGAGGATAAGGAAGTAACTTATGTTGTCCTAACTGAGGCTGGTCAGACTTTTACTCCATCTGAGGACTAATTGTTCTAAAGGTAGTGGAATAGAGAAGTCTATTCCACTTTAAGATACCTTTAATAAATTAAGATTAAAGAATAAATTAAACTAAATTAAACTAAAAAAAGAGAGGAAAAAATTATGGTACAAAGTGAAAATATAGTAAAAATTGAAGGTATTCTGGCTGAAACTGACTTAGAAGAGAAAAAGTTTTTAAAAGACGGAAAACAGTGTGAGGCAATCGGCGGTTCAATCACTATTCGTGTAGAGCAGAAGATTGGTGAAAGAGATGTAGTTTCTGATGTTCCCGTATATATGTTTGCTACAAAGCTAACAAGAAAGGGTTCAATCAATCCGGCATATGAAAATATTAAGAATATTAAGGATAATTATATCTCCATTGGTGCATCAGATGAAGCACATGCAGATAAGGTAAGAATTACCAAAGGAGAAATTCGTATGAACGAATATTATGGTAGAAATGGTAATTTGGTATCTTTTCCTCGTATTAATGCTTCTTTTGTAACAAGAGTGAAAGAGTCTGAGGAATTTAATCCAAAGGCAGAGTTTACTTGCACAGCCGTGGTATTGAAGCAAGATTATGAGCAGGATAAAGATCAGAATGAAACAGGTCGTTATTTACTCCAGACTGCAATCATTCAGTATGGTGATAAATTAGATGTAGTTCCATTTATTGTAGAAAATAAAAAGGCTATCAATTATATTTCTTCTAATTGGGAATCTGGAAACACAGTTAGAATTAATGGTAAGTTAAACTTCAGTTATAAGGTAATTAGAGAAGTTAAGGAAAGTGCTTTCGGTGATCCCGTTGTAAATGAGAGAACTGTAAGTACAAGTGAATTAATTGTAACTGGTGGTAGTGAACCAGTTGAAGGCGAAGGTGCATATGATGCACAAGACATTAAAGCAGGTTTGGCTAATAGAATGGCTAGTCTGGAAGCTATGAAAAATAAGACTAACGAAAAGAAAGCTCCTGCACCTTCAAACTCTATTAATAGTGATGACTTAGGATTTTAATCCTAAGTTCATCTATTAAATAGAAAGGAGGGGTATAAATGATAGATATTTTAAATATCGAGCCAACAAAAGTAAGTAGAGATCTACAAGGCAAGTACATTTTAATTTACGGCGCGCCTAAAGCCGGAAAGACATCTTTTTCAGTACAGATGCCAAAAAATTTATTACTTGGCTTTGAGCACGGTTTTAATGCTTTAGGCGGAATTAAGGCAGTAGATATTGATAAATGGGCAACTTTTAAACAAGTTATTCGTCAATTACGACAACCAGAAGCTAAAGAAATGTATTCTACAATAACTATTGATACAGCAACTATTGCTTATACAATGTGTGAAGATTTCATATGTACACAACAAAATATTAATAAAATTGGAGATTTACCATATGGTGCTGGTTATGGTTTGGTAGAAAAAGAATTTCAAGATTGTTTAAGACAAATTACTCAAATGGGGTACGGTATAGTTTTAATAGCTCACTCAGTTCCCAGAGTGGAAAAAACACCAGAAGGTAGTGAAATTGAAATTGTGTCTCCAGACCTTCCAAAACGTGGATATAAAGTAATTAACCAATTAGTTGATATTATTGGATATATTGATATTATTTGGGATAAAGAAGGAAGTGCAAAAAGAGTTTTGTACACTCGTAAAACACCTCAGATTATGGCTGGCAGTCGTTTCAAATATTTAAAACCAGTAATTCCTTTCGGATATAAAGAATTAACTGATGCAATTGCTGAGGCAGTTGAAAAAGAAGCTAATGAAAATGGCAGCACACTTGTTGATCATGAAGAAACTGAAGAAAAAAACAGAGAAAGAAGTTTTGAAGAAATTAGAGAAGAAGCTCGTGCAATTTGGACACATCTTTTAGAAATGGATAAGAACAATATAAATAAATTAAATAAAATTATTTTAGATAATTTTGGTCGTCCAATTAAACTATCTGAAATTACAGAAAATCAAAAAGACCTGTTTGAAATTGTTCTCGCTGAAATGAAAGAACTCTAAATAAAGATATGAGGAAGAGGTAGTTTAACTACCTCTTTTTAATTTGACTTTTTCTTAAAAATGTGTTATAATTATAAGAGAAAGGTGAAATGTATGGAAAAGAAAATTCAAATGGGCGTATGTCCCGGTTGTAAAAAAGCTGTAGAAAAAACACAGGAAAACAAAGTTGAAGGAAAAAATAACCACGTAAGATATTGGCATCCAGAGTGTTTAGAAAAAGCAAGAAAAGAAAAAGAGAAAAAAACAGCAGAAGAAATGGGCAGAAAAGCTATATTTAATTACTTAACAGCGATAGGTATGCCGCCAAATTATGCGTTCTGGGGCAGACAGCGTAATGATTATATAAATAAATATGGATATACTGATAGTGGAATTTTAATGGCATTAAAGTATTGGTTCGGAGAAAAAAATAATTCCATAGAGCGCGCAAACGGTGGTATGGGTATAGTACCTTATATATACGATGAAGCCCAAAGATATTATAGGAATATAATATTAAAGAAAAAGAAATTGCTTGAACAAGCAACAAAACAACAAGAAGAAGAAAAGAAAGTCGTAACTGTAACTAAAATAAAAGAAGAAAAAAGAAAGAACTTTATTGATTTAAGTCTGTTAAGTGGAGATGAGTAAATGGTAGATAAAAATACAATTTATCAAGTACTGTGTGGATTAATGCTTAATCCCAGCTATCTTATGGATTCAGAAAAGTATAATCTTTCAACTGACGATTTCTCTTCTCTATTGGAAAAATATATTTTTGCTGCAATTTATAATCTTCAACGAAATGGCGCGCAGTCCATAAATATTGTCGATATTGATAATTACTTTGATGCTCACTCAGAAGCAAAAGATTTATTTGAAAGAAGTAACGGCATTGAAATATTACAAGATGCTTTGGATATTGTACAACCTGATAATTTTCCTTTTTACTATCAGCGTTTAAAAAAATTTAATATTATTAAAGATATTAAAAGAATGGGTTTTGATACATCTCAATTATACTGTGAAGATTTAGCTAACCCAAAAGCTGCTGAAATAAATGATAATTTTGAAAATATGCAGGTTGAAGAAATTTTTATGTTTTATAAACGTAAGATAATGGGCGTAGAAAGTAAATATCAATCAGGTTCGAGTCGTCCAAGCATAGAAGCTAGTTCTGGTATTAGGAAGTTAATTAAGAATATGAAAGTTCACCCAGAGGTAGGTTCTAGACTACAAGGACAAGATTTCAACACAATTTGTCGCGGCGCTAGAAAAGGAAAGTTTTATATTCGTACTATGGCTAGTGGCGTAGGTAAGACAAGAGCTGCTGTTGGAGATGCTTGTATGTTGGCTTATCCAATTAGATATAATAGTTTAAAACGTATGTGGGAATTAACTGGAGCTACTGAAAAAACTTTATTTATTGCCACCGAGCAAAAACTTGAAGAAATTCAGACCTTAATATTAGCTTATCTTACTGATTTAAATGAAGAAACTATTCTTTATGGTTATTATACAGAAGAAGAAGAAAAAAGAGTTGAAAAAGCTATTCTAATAATGGAAAAATATTCGGAAAACTTTATTGTAAAAGAAATGCCAGATCCAAGTATTACACAATTAAAAGCAGTTGTAAGAGAAAATTGGTTAAACTATGATATCCAAAATGTGTTTTACGATTATATTTTTTCAAGTCCTAGTTTATTAGCTGAATTTAGAGATTTAAAAGTCCGTGAAGATGTGGCACTTGCCATGATGTCGTCTGCACTAAAAGAATTAGCAGTTGAATTAGATATATTTGTAATGTCCTCTACACAAACTAATGCAAAAGTTGAAGAAGGAAAAGGAATAAAGAATGAAGCTGTTATAAGAGGTAGACGTAAGTTGTGCCTTTACACACCTTATCGACCTATCAGTCGGGTTAATTTATAATTAGCTAACGGGGAAGCCTTACTGAGTAAAGTCAAAGGTAATCCCGTGTCATGTATCAAAATATTATATTATATTGTCAATAATTCCACTTATAATCACAATAAAATACTTTTTAGATAAGGAGTGATTATAATGGATAAAATTTGCGGTATTTATTGTATAGAAAATTTAATAAATGGGAAAAAATATATAGGACTTTCTAAAGATTGCTTAAAAAGATGGTCAGATCATTATAGTAAATGTTATCATACTACAAAGCCAGACGAAATTAGAAAACCATTGTATATGGCTATGAAAAAATATGGTAGAGAAAATTTTTCTTTTAAAATAATCGAAGAATGTAGTGAAAATGAACTTAAAGAAAAAGAAATATATTGGATAAGTTATTATGATAGCTATAATAAAGGATATAATGCTACAAAAGGTGGTGATTTATCTGATGGACGAAACACCCCTAGAGCAGAAAATCATCCTTGTGCAAAAATGACCAACGAAGAAGTAAAGCAATGTAGAATTTGGTATTCAGAGGGAAAAAGAAGTAGAGATATTTATGAAAAATATTTTAAAGATAAAGGAATTCTTTATAGCACTTTTCAAAAAATGTGGCATGGTACAACTTGGAAATCTATTATGCCAGAAGTTTTTAAGTATAATCCCCATCCAAGACAAAAAATTACTAGAGAACTTGTAATATTTATGAAGCAACAATTTGCTTCAGGAAAAAGTTGTGCGGATGTATACCATTTATTAGATGAAAAAATTTCAAGAACAACAATAAATGATATTTATAATGGTAGACGATATAAAGATATTACGATAAGCGATGTATCGACTATCCCCGTAGAGGGGAGTAGTTTTACTATTGATACGTAAAACGAAACAGGTGTGGCAAATTGGTTAATTTGTTAAGAGATAGTCAGTACCTATAGAAATATAGGAGTATACGGCAAGAAGTATCATTGATAAATGTGACGTTGCGTGTATTGTTTGTAGAGTGACACAAGAAGAGGAAGAATTAATATCTGATATTCCAACTAATATTATTCCAAATCAAGTAATGGACGTCTATAAAGTAAGACGAGGAAGATATACAAACGTAAAAATTTGGAGTTATGTAGATTTAGGAACTTGCAGAAAAGAAGATTTATTTGTAACAACAGCTGAGTTTGATACTGTTGATGGATATAAACGAGTTGATTTTGTGTTTACAGATGAAAATGAGGAAGATTTAGATTTTCTATCAACATTAAATAACGGAAAAGATATACTTCCAACACAAAAGAAAGAAGAAGAAAAGGTTATAGATTTAAATAGTATAAAAGCTGAAACAGAAAAGAAAGGACTATTTGATGGGTTATATTAATGGATTATAAACATATAATAGATAATTTAAACACACAAGCGGTTATTAAATTATTAACTAGACTTGGTAGTGATGATTATATAGAAAAAGATGATTGTGTAGTTTTTAAAACAATTTGCCATAATGAAGACGGTGCGAACGCTAGTATGAAACTTTATTATTATAAAGCAAATAAAAAGTTTTATTGCTATAGTGAATGCAGTAGCCTATCCATTTTTCAATTTTTGGAACATTATTACGAAACTCGAAATATTCCATATGACTGGTTTCAAGATGTTTACTATGTCGCAGAACAATGTACTGTAATAAAAGATTTTGAAGATTTCGTTCAAATGACTAAATATGTAAAAAAGGGAGATAAGTATAAAAGACAAACTCTTCCAACATTACAAGTCTATGATGAGGGTATATTAGATTTGTTTATTAAAAGTTATCCAATAGAGTGGTTAAATGATAATATATCTAAAAAAGCTATGGATAAATTTAATATAAGATATTCTATTTCTCAAAATAAAATAATCATACCCCATTATAATATAAATAATGAATTAATTGGTATAAGAGGTAGAGCTTTAAATGAAGAAGAAGTAAAATTATATGGTAAATATATGCCAGTTAAAATAGGAAATACTTGGTATACTCACAAATTATCTTTAAATTTATATGGATTAAATAAAAATAAAGATAATATTCGAAAGAATGGTATAGCGATTATCTGTGAAGCAGAAAAGTCAGTTTTACAAGCCGAAGAGTTCCAAAGAGATAATTGTGTCGTCGCCACGTGTGGAAGTAATTTAAATAAATACCAATTAAAATTATTAATAAAAGAGTGTAGACCAAAAGAAATTATAATAGCTTTTGATAAAGAAGAGCTACCTCAAGAAGATAAATATTTTAATAAGCTATATAAAATTTGTAAAAAATATGAGAATCTTTGTAATTTTTCTTTTATTTATGATACAGAAGGCTTGTTAGAATTAAAAGATTCTCCGACGGATAAAGGAGAGGAAGTTTTTGAAAAATTAATAAAAAATAGAGTGAGAGTGAAATAAAATGCAAATTAAATTAGTAAATCCAAATTATACTGAAAATTATTTAGAAAATTTACTGCACTATAGAGGTGTAGTTGATATAGATGAATTTTTAAATCCAACAGAGGATTTATTATCTGATCCGAGATTATTTAAAAATATAAGTCCTGCCGCAACTGCTTATAAAATGGCTTTAGATACAGGTAAACCAATCGCACTTGTTGCTGATAGTGATTGTGATGGTTTTACTTCAGCCGCAATTTTTTATATATATACTAAACGACTATATCCTGAAACAGAAATAGATTATTTTCTTCATACAAAAAAGCAGCACGGTCTTGAAGATATGTGGGAAGAAATTATAGAAAGTGATAAAGATTATTGTTTAGTGGTGTGTCCAGATTCAAGTAGTAATGATTATGAGTATCACGAAAAAATTTATAAAGAAAAAGGTTGTTGTACTTTAGTATTAGACCACCACGAATTAGATATAGAAATAAGTAATTCTGCTTTTGTTGTAAATAATCAAATCTCTCCTGATTATAAAAATAAGGAGTTAACAGGAGCTGGGGTTACCTATCAGTTCTGTAGATATTTAGACCGGATTAACGGAACAAATTATGTAGAAGATTTAATTGACCTTGCCGCGCTTGGTATTTGTGGAGATATGGGCAGTGTCTTAGAATTAGAGAACCGATATTTTATGAAAACAGGTTTTAATAATATTAAGAATAAGTTTTTTAAGGCACTAGTTGAAAAACAAGATTATTCTATGGGAAGTGTAGTTAATCCAACAACAGTAGCTTTTTATATCGTTCCTTTAATTAATGCTATGATTAGAGTTGGTACTCAGGAAGAAAAAGAAAGAATGTTTCTTGCATTTATAGATGGAGATAGAATGGTTCCTTGTAATAAACGCGGTGCAAAAGGGACTATGGAAAAAGTATCCATTGAAAGTGCACGCGAATGTACCAATGCACGCAATCGACAGAATAAATTATTAGAAACCAATACCGAAAAACTAGAAATGCGTATTCATAAGTTAGGATTATTGGAAAATAAGATTCTAATTATTCCTCTAGAAGACGATGATGATTTTCCTTCTGAGATTAATGGATTACTTTGTATGAGATTAAGTGCTAAATTTAAGAAACCAACTATTATAGTTAGATTAAACGATGAAGGGTATTTTCGTGGAAGTATGAGGGGAGTTAACAATTCTCCATTAACTAATTTTAAGCAATTTTTAACTGATAGCGGGTTGTTTGAATACGTCAGTGGCCACGCGAACGCGGCAGGCACCTCGTTTAGAGAAGAGGCATTAGATCGTGTGAATGAATATGCCAATGAAGAATTGGTAGATATAGATTTTGGTGAAGCCTATTATGATGTTAATTTTATTAGAAGTGCAGCTGATGAAGATGTAAAAGACATAATTTTCGATATTGGCAAATATCCTGAAGTCTGGGGGCAGAATTGTCCAGAGGACAAAATTTTTATAAAAGATATAAATGTGACACCGCAAGAAATCCAAGTTATTGGAGCTAGAAAAGATACTTTAAAGATTGAAAAATTTGGAGTTACTTATATTAAATTTTTTGCAAAAGATTTAATTCAAGAACTATCTGAATACAATGGAGATATAAAATTAAATATAGTTGGTCACGCAAATATAAATACGTGGGGGAATAGAACCACTCCACAATTATTTATAGATGCTTATGAGGTTTTAGATGGAGAATACGGATTTTAAAACAGAGGGAATAGATAAAATTACTATTTTTCTTAAAAAACCGCTAAAGCTGAAAAAGATAATATAACCAATAAAATAACTTTAAAGCTGTAGAACATTTATATATCTACGCTTCAAAAGAAACTTGATTTTTTATTGAAAATATGTTATAATATATATAGAAAATGAGAAAATCTTTTCCAAATAGAAAAAGATTAATATTATGTTCAATTTGATATATTAACTAATTCATTTTTTTACTTATAAGCAGAGGTGAATTATATGGCTTATATTTATAAAATAACAAATAATATTAATGGAAAAGTATATATTGGAGAAACGACGCGTACAGTGCAAATTAGATGGAATCAGCATAAAACAAGAGCAAGAAACACACAATTTACAGAATATTTGTATAACGCAATGCGGAAATACGGAATTGAAAATTTTTCGGTTGAGCAAATTAGAGAATGTCCAGATGAAGAAAGATTTAAAATTGAAACAGAATATATAACCAAGTTTAGAAGTTACGTAGGTTTTGATGATTGTAATGGATATAATTTAGTTTTATCTCAAAATGGTCCGGCACCCATATTAAAACAGGAAGTATCAAATTTTTGGAATGATGGTTTCACAGTTGTCCAAATAAGTGAGCGGCTACATATTGATATAAAGACAGTTAGACATATTTTACGCTCTGTCGGTGTCACAGAAGAAATGACGCTTGCTAGGAGGGCTGAATATGCTGGAAGACACAGTAGAAAACCTGTTAACCAATATAGTTTAGAAGGCGAGCTTTTAAACACCTTTGAATCGGCATCTGCCGCAGCAAGATATATTGGCAAAGGCCATGGTTCAATCTGCAGTTCTTGCACAGGTAGACTGTTGACGGCATATAATTATATTTGGCAGTATGTAGATGATGACAATATTGAAGAGATAGTGCTCATTGTAGCATCAAAATCAAAAGTTGGAAGCAATAAGAAAAGAGTTCAAAAAATAGACTTAGAAGGGAATATTATTGAAGAGTTTGAATCTGCTTCTGCCGCGGGCCGCTCATTAAATAAAAGCCACGCTGGAATAGCGTATGCTGCAAGAAATAATAAAACTGCATATGGATATTATTGGAAATATATATAAGGAGTTTATAAATGAGATTTGAGATACATTCACATTCAATATATAGCAATTTACGTTTAATAGATTGCATTAATAAGCCAAAAGATTTAATACAAAGAGCGGCAGATTTGGGCTTATCTGGTATAACATTAACAGACCATGAATCATTGAGTGGGCACGTGGATTGGCTTGAAGCAGAAAAAGAATTAAAAGAGCAACAAAAAATCCCTGAAGGTTTTGTTTGTGCTCTTGGAGACGAAATTTATTTAATTGATGATAGGAAAAAAGATCAAAAGTTTTGGCATTTTATTTTAATTGCGAAAAACGAGCAGGGGCATCGTGCATTAAGAGAAATTTCATCAACTGCTTGGTACAATCTATATAATTATCGTGGAATGGAAAGAGTCCCAATTACCAAACAAGAATTAACAACAATAGTGAGAAAATACCCAGACTCATTAATTGCCAGCTCTGCTTGTTTAGGATCGGAAGTTGCGCATTTAACTCTTGAACTAATTGAGTTAGAAAAATCAGAGGATAAGAAAGCGATATACGATAAGAAAATTGAAATTTTAAATTTTTGTAACTTTTGTAGAGATTTATTTGGAAAAGACTTTTATTTAGAGGTCGCGCCAAGTGCATCAAAAGATCAGGTTAAATATAATAAAAGAATAAAAGATATAGCTCGCGGGCTTGGAATAAAACTAGTTTTTGGCGGAGACGCTCACTATCTTTCGGCAAGTGAGAGAGAGATTCATAAAGCTTTTCTAAATTCAAAAAACGGAGAAAGAGAAGTCGATGATTTCTATTACTACGCATATCTTATGGATGATGAAGAAGCATTTCAAAATTGTGGCGGTGTCTTTTCTATAGAGGAATTTGAGGAGATCTGTGTAAACTCTTTAGAAATTCAAAATAAAATTAAACATTATGATTTAAATAATTCTCCTATAATTCCTTTTACAGATGTTAAAATATATCCTAAAAAAACAAATCCTCACCTAGAAAAATATCAAACTTTATACAAGTTATTACTAAGCGATGATAAGAATGAGAGGTATTGGATAAATGAGTGTTTAAGCGGTTTGAAGAATATAGAAAAGTCCAACGACGACGCATATTTAGCAAGATTAGAAGAAGAGGCGGATGTTATAAGAAATATAGGAAAAAAAATAAATAATAATTTGTTTGCCTATTTTAATACATTTCAAAGTTATATAGACCTTTTTTGGGAGTGTGGTTCAATCGTTGGACCTGGACGTGGAAGCGCTGTCTGTTTCTTATCAAATTATTTATTAGGAATTACTCAATTAGATCCTCTGGATTATAACTTGCCTTCATTTAGATTTTTAAATAAAGATCGTGCTGAACTTCCAGATATTGATATAGATCTAGCTCCTTCAAAACGTCCAAGAATCTTTCAGAAAATAAGAGAACAAATTGGCGAAACAAATCTTCTACAAGTTGCTACTTTTACAACTATCGCACCACGCGCTGCGATCTTGACGGCCTGCAGAGGATATCGGTCTGCCGAATTTCCTGAAGGTATTGATATTGATGTGGCTCATTATATTTCAAGCTTAATTCCATCAGAACGTGGTATCACATGGACGATTTCAGAGATGTTATATGGAAACGAAGAAAAAGATCGTAAACCAAATCAAACATTTATAAATGAAATAAATAAATATCCGGGATTATTAGATATTGTTAAACGCATTGAAGGACTAATTTCAACAAGAAGTACTCATGCATCTGGTGTCATTATATATAATAACTCATGCTGCGAAACTGGCGCGTTAATGAGAAGTCCAGGTGGAGATTTAATTACTCAATTCTCACTCCATCAAGCGGAAAAGTGTGGAGATGTAAAATTTGATTTTTTACTTACAGAAATATGCGACAGGCTTATTTCTACAATTCAATTATTACAAAGAGACTCGTTACTTCCTCAAATGCCATTAAGAGAAGTCTATAATAAATATTTACACCCTAAAAGCTTAAATATCGAGGACGAAAAAATTTGGAGTGCCCTCGGTCAAGGTAATATATTAGACATCTTTCAATTTTCAACACAAGTAGGTTTGCAGGCAGCAACATCAATTAAACCGAAAAATCCAACAGAAATGATGATGGCAAATGCATTAACTAGACTGGTTGGAGAAAAAGGTCAGGAGCGTCCAATAGAAAGATATATTAGACTAAGGGACGATATGTCTCAATGGTATGAGGAAGTTAATGAGTATGGTTTAACAAAAGAAGAAATAAAAAAAATAGAACCATTTTACCTGCCCACATCTGGTTGCCCAACGACGCAAGAAAAATTGATGTTGATTTGTATGAATGTTGCGAATTTTTCTCTTAAAGACGCAAACTTAGCTAGAAAAATTGTTGCGAAGAAAAAAATAAGCGAAGTTCCAAAATTAAAGGAAAAATTTATTTCTGGATGCAATAGCGAAAATTTGGCAGAATATGTGTGGAAAACTTGTATGGCGCCACAAATGTCTTATTCGTTCGCAGAACCTCACGCATTGGCTTACTCTTTTGTAGGAATACAAACTTTATATCTTGCTACTTCGTATCCTGAAATTTATTGGGATTGCGCTTGTCTTATTAGTGATAGCGGCGGCGCAGAAGAGATAGATGGAGATTATGACGAAAATGAAGATGATATTGAGGATGAAGAAGAAAATGAAGCGGAAAATGAAGATGTTATAAATACCAAAAGAAAACAAAAGAAAAAAGCAGATAAACATAATTACGGGAAAATTGCGGCAGCTATTGGAAAAATGAATATGGCTGGAATAAAAGTTTCTCCACCAGACATCAATAAATCTAGTTTTACTTTTACCCCAGACGTCAAAACAAATAGCATTAGGTTTGGATTAAGCGGAATTACTTCTGTCGGAAAAACTATTATCAAAGATATTATAGAAAACAGACCCTATCAAGATTTAAAAGATTTTATGTCAAAAATAAAGTTGAGCAAACCGAAAATGGTAAATTTAATAAAAAGCGGAGCATTTGATAGCATAGGAGATAAAAATAATATATTATCTGAGTATATTAACGAAGTAGCGGATAAGAAGAAAAGAGTTACTCTGCAAAATATGAAAATGCTTATTGATTTTAATTTGATACCAGAAAAATATGACAGACAAAAACGCTTTTATAATTTTACGAAATATATCAAGAAAAAAGAATTTAAAGACGCAGACATTTTGTTGCTGGATAACATCGCTTATAAATTTTATGAGAAAAATTGCGATTTTGACGATCTTTCTCCGAACGAAAAATCTGAAAGTGGCTTTGCTATAAACAAAGATTTATGGGAAAAAAAGTATTATAAGAAAGAAATGGATATTATAAGACCATGGGTAAAAGAGCATAGTGAGGAGTTAAAAGATAAGATTAATGAAAGGTTATATCAAGATTTGTGGAATAAGTATTGTGATGGAACAAATAGTAAATGGGAAATGGACTCCGTTTCTTGTTATTTTAAAACACATGAATTAGAAGATATAGATGAATATTTATATAATTGTGAAGATTTTTTCTCTTTGCCAGAAGAGCCTCAAATCGAAAAAACTTTTAAAAAAAATAATCGTGTAATTCCATTATATAAAATTACAAGGATTATGGGCACGGTATTAGACAGAGACAAAACAAGAAAAACTGTTACTTTGTTAACTAAAAATGGGATTGTTATTGTAAAAATTTACGGAGACGCATTTACAAATTATGATAAACAAATTTCAGTTAAAAATCCCATTACTGGAAAAAAGACAATAGTAGAACGTTCTTGGCTAAAAAGAGGAAATAAAATTATTGTTACTGGTATTCGCCGCGGAAGTAATGAATTTGTATGTAAGAAATATAAGTCAACTCCATATCATATGGTTGAATTAATCACAAAAATAAATGATGATGGAACTTTGGAAACTAAAACAGAGAGAGATGAAATAGAATGAGTGTAGGATTATATGATGCAGATATGGCTACCTATATCCATACTGCGCCAAATCTTGAATTAATGAAATATTCTGCATATTATAAAAATAAAGGGGAAATAACTGTATTATCTCCCCTTTTTAATCCTGCCCTTTTTAATACATTTGTTTATAGAAAAGACTATGATGATGGGGATTTTCCAGACTTATTAAAATATGATAATATTCTCTATGGTGGATTAAGCTATTCTAATAATAAATATATTCCTTTACCAAAAGAAATTGAAACTTTGGTTCCCGATACTTCTATTTATGATAAAATGATGGACAGCTTTGGAGATTTTAAAAAGAATAGAGAAACTTTTAAGAAATGCTTAAATTGCCGCCATATGCGTTTATCCTTAGATGGGAAAACGATTTGGGGCGATTTTGAAAAACAAATTGATATGTCTAAAGGGTATAATTATTTCTTTCACGACTATGATTTAAATAAAATAAAAGATAGTGAAGTAGTAATTAAAAAAATGTTAGAGAAGAATCCAGAGAAACAAGTGGGGATAAATGCGATAAGCACAAAATTTCCAATACAAGTTTATAATGAAGAAGATATGGAGAAATGGATATATTTTCGAAGCTCTGCCGCCTTCTTTAATCTAAATTATTATGGATTGATGTCAACAGATTATTTTAAACATTTTTTAAAGGTTTCTCCTCTTCAAAACAGTTCAAAGTCTATACAATATATTGTTACTTATGGTTTTAAGGATCAACAAGATTTTGTGGATAATGGTGTAGAAAAAATGTACGATCAGTTTATAATTGCTTGTACGAACCGTAAAAGAATTTCACTTATTTATGATGATAACTTCTTTACAGATAAGATTTGGGAAGATTTTTTTCTATTATTAGATTTATTTAATGGTAGTTTATGTGAAATGAACCCTGTCTTTTTTACAAATGGAAGAAAGAAAAACTCTTTATATAAGTTTGTACAAAATTTTAAATCTGAATATAGATATAAAAGAAGTTTGACAATAGAAAGAGCAAGAGAAATCTTTGCTTATATACGAGTAGCCAATTATAATTTATTTAAGAAATTTTATGAAAGCTGCTTAACAGAAATATTATAGGAGGAAAAAGGAATGACTGGTTTTCAAATTAGAGAGCAAATAGACAAGAATAATGCTAAAATTAACCAGAGCTTTAGACCAGAAGTTTTTGTTTTGGATACACGAATTGCAAAACTTATACAAGAAAATAATCAATTAAGAAAACAATGTGAACATAAATTTGAAAATGGAATTTGTGTTTATTGTGATATAAGGGAGGATGAAGCATGATAAAGGTATTATCTACGGGCTGCCCCGCTTGTAAAATATTAGAAACAAAACTTAATAATGCTAATATTAAGTATAAAATTGAAAATGATGAAGATAAAATCTTATCTTATGGTGTTCAAACTGTTCCTGTAATCGTTGAAGAAGATGGAAATTTAGTTAATTTTGGAGAAGCTGTTCAATTACTAAATACGGCTGAAGGCATCCAACGATTAGGAGGTTAAAATATGGCAGATATACATGTACGACTAAGTAAAAATTTTACAACTGCTTATAATAAAATGCAAGCAGAATATGGAGAAGAGTTTGCAAGAATTAATGGTTTTGCAGATGAACAGTTAAATTATACTGATTTTATTGATAATTTTATTGATAATGAAACTGTCGCAGACGCTTCTCCTACTGACGGTAGTTCCAATGTTAAAAATAAAGATGCAAGAACACTAGCTAATGAAATGCCCAAACCTCATAGAAAATTACTTGCATTTAATAAAATTCATTATGAATTAAATAAAAAATATGGTTTTAAAACTGCTAATCAATGGCTTGAAAAAGAGTGGAATAAGAGTCTTTATTTACATGATGCAGACACAGCCACGCTCAAACCATATTGTTACGCATATACTTTGCGTAGACTAGCCGAAGAAGGTTTATTCTTTCTTGATGATTTTAATTATGAGCCCGCGCAACATTTAACAACTTTTGTTGATTTTGTGAAAGAGTTTGTTAGTTATACATCTAACCTTACGTCCGGTGCTTGCGGAATGCCCGATTTAATTCCATATATGTATTATTTTTGGAAACAAGATGTTGATAAAAATTATTTAGGTATTAAAACATCTGGCTCAGAAAAGACATATGCAAAGCAAAATGTTCAACGTTTAGTATATGCAATTAATCAGCCAGCCGTAAGAGATTCCATTCAAAGTGCTTTTACTAATGTAAACTTTTTTGATAGACCTTATTTAATAGCTTTATTCGGCGGCGCCTTGTTTCCAAATGGAGAGCCAATGATTGATAGCCTTGAGGAAATAGTTAAATTTCAAAAGATGTTTTTAAGTGAAATGAGTGGAATTAAATCTAAAAATGTTATGACTTTTCCAGTAAGTTCTATATCACTTATTTATAAAGATGGTAAATTTGAAGATGAAGAATTCGCACGATGGGCAAATAATCATAACAGTAAATGGTCAGATTCAAATATATTTACAAGCGATACCGTTACATCTCTATCAAATTGTTGTCGTTTAAAATCAAATATAGATGATCTCGGTTTCTTTTCATCTATCGGTGCGACTGCTCTTCGAGTTGGTTCAGTTAAAGTATCAACAATCAATCTGGCGCGAATTGCATATGAAAGTAATAATGAAGAAGAATATTTTAAGAAATTAAAAGAAATAACTCTTCTTAATTTAAAAGTATTAGATATAATAAGACATATTATCCAACGTAACGTTGAAAAAGGTATTTTACCCAATTATCAAGATGGTTTAATTGATATGGCTACGCAATATAATACAATAGGTGTTATGGGTTGTTATGAAGCTATAAAGTATTTTGGCTACACCCGTATTGATGAATTTGGTAATACTTATTATACAAAAGAAGCTGACAATTTTGGAGAAAAACTCTTTAAAATTATCACAGAAGTAAAAGAAGATTTTCTTAAAAATAAAAATTATAAAGTATCAATTGAACAAATTCCAGGCGAAAGCGCAGCTGTTAAATTCCAACAGGCAGATGAATTACTATTTCCTGAAAAAGTGGTAAAAGATTTGCCCCTTTACGGTAATCAATTTATTCCTCTTGGTATTAAGACAACAATTCAAGAAAGAATTCGTATTGCTGCTTT